>ERZ835980.2445-NODE-2445-length-16801-cov-5.486265_pt1 | contig 16801 bp, 17 predicted proteins | sample MGYA00519943_ERZ835980 | MGnify/ENA primary metagenome ERZ835980 (study PRJEB31850, sample SAMEA3708791) | human gut metagenome | biome: human gut; feature: human-associated habitat; material: faeces | place: China | collected 2014 ... | reverse complement strand
GAGTACGCGCTTAAGGAGTACGCGCTTTCTTTTTAAAAAGAAAGCTGCAAAGAAAACGGCGGCCCTTAATTTAGAAAAGAATTGTGGTATACTCTGTGCCGCCGGCTTGTACCGTCAGCCACCAAAAGGCAGGCGGCTGACTCAAATCTAAGCAGGTGCGTGAGCAAGCTATGGTAATTAAGAAATAAGGGTAACTAAATAAAATATAACTCTGTGCGTTAGGTCTAATTTCGCACAGAGTTTTTTACTATACATAAAGTAACATTTTTCACGGCGCTGCTTTTCGATTCCGAAAAGGAAACGCACAAAGCTGCACTTTTAGGAATATAACCCGTTTTTGTTTAATAATGCAAAATCTACTTGTCACAAGAATAACTTGCTATGTCATGCATCAGTCTGTATTTCAGCTTTGTTGCCTCTCCGCCTCGAATGTGGCGCTCGGATTTGTTTTTTTCAAGAACATTCTTTACAAGTCCGCTTAAAACCTTGTCCGTTTCCGGAAGTCTTACCGTTATGTCTTTATGTACGGTCGTCGTTAAAATGATACTTTTTGTCAAGCCCTATGTCGGTCAGAAGTTTTAAGTATATGTCAACCTGTCCGGCGGGCGACACTTCAATGCGGTCGATAACCTGTTTTAACATCTCGTTTGTAATCTCGGCGGAGTTTAGTATGTCGCCGATGGTTTTGAAGGTATCTACAAGACCGATTTGCAGTTTGTCGCCCTGTGTAATTCCGTACCGTGCCATTTTCAGCTTTTCTTCAAGGTGTTTTATTTCGGCATTTATCGAAGCCGTTTTATTTTTTAAATCGTCCATTGATATAACTTCGCCCACGTACATATCAATGTATTTCTGGCGGCTCTTTTTTAGCTTTTCTATTTCTTTTTCAAGCTCTTTTTCCGTTTTTCGGTTCTTGTTCATCGGCTCGTAGCTTTTGTTGAAGTCGGAAACGATTTTTTTGATAACTTTCTGCTTGTCCGAGATAAGCCCAGAAAGATATTCTTTGATTGAGGTTAATAGCTCGCCCTCGTCAATAACGATTTTGTTATTGCACGTGTCCTTGCCCTGTGAGTTTCGTCCGCAGCACACCCAGCTGATTTTCTCGCCGTTTTTAACCTTGCGCTTTGTACGGCGGAAAAAATGCCCGCAGTCGGCGCATTTAATCAGGGTGCTGAATATGTTTTTGCAGCTTTTCCTCGTGCCGTCCGCTTTGAATTTTACTGCATTTTCCGCCATAATGCGCTGTGCCTTTTCATAGGTTTCGCGGTCTATGATTGCAAGGTTTCGCCGCTCAAATATTTTCCATTCTTCTTCGGGTTTGTTAATCCTCTCATTTGTCAGAAAATCGCCGATTTCCTGTTTCCCGTTTACAATTAAGCCAGTGTAAATTTCATTTGCTATCAGTCTGCAAATTGCGTTTTGCGACCATTTATATCCCCGTTTGGTTTTTATATTTCTTTCGTTCAGTATCTTTGCGATTTTGCCTGCTCCCAGATTGTCGGTGATATACATTTTGTATATCTGCCGCACAATGTCCGCCTCAAATTCGTTGATATTGAGATTAAAGTAATCGCCGATGATTTTATCATAGCCGTAGACAAGGTTCGGGACTCTCCCTTTTTCGGCATTCAGTCGCTTGCTGAATTTTATTCTTGACGAGGTATTTCGGCTCTCCTCCTGTGCAACGGTCGCAAGCATTGTCAGCATCATTTCGCCGTCCTGTGTGGACAGGTTCGTGTTGACAAACAGAACCGGTATCCCCATTGATTTGAGTTTTCTGATAGATTGCAGAAAATCAAGCACATTTCTTGCCATTCGTGACACGTCTTTTGTCACGACCATATCGAATTTCCCCAGCTCCGCATCGTGCATCATTTCAAGGAATGCCGTCCGCTTTTTAAGCTGTGTTCCCGAAATTCCCTCGTCGGCGTATATTTTCACAAGCGTGTGATTGTTTTTTTCGGCAAATTCTTCAAAGAATGTTTTTTGAGTTTCCAAACTGTTTAACTGGTCTAATTTGTCGGTTGATACTCTGCAATACACACCAAGTCTCATAAAATCTCACTTCCTTTCGTTTTTTCAAACACAACATACCACATTGTTGTCTGTAAGTCCAGATATATTTTTACTTTGCTTAAAACAATACCCCGCCCAAAAAATATCGTTCAGGCGGAGTATGCTTTCTATTTATTTCCTAATCCAAATCACTTTCTGATTCAGAGTTGTTTTTTAAGGTACGCTTTTCTTGATTATCTAAAATCATCTTGGTCAATACTCCCGTTGCCGCCCGTGAAATAAATTCACCGGCTATTTTTTCGGAGTCCGACCTTGTATTTGGATTATGGAAGGTTATATGTAAAACTTGTCCTTTCATATAACATTAGTCCTCCATTTCCAAATTAGATTTATGTTACATACTATGTCTGTCAAAATCCAAATATTCAATTTTTATTATTTAATTTTACTGCATATTCATACCGCCGAGTTCGTTTTCTTCATTTTCGCCGAGTTTTTCAACCATTTCCTCTATGTAATCCTCCGTCAAATCTTTATCGCGTGCGTTTTTAATCAACTCAATCAATATGCAAACCGATGCGGCGGACAGACCTGTTATAAGAGATATTGCTGCCGTATCGTCCTCATCATAGCCGTTCTCTTTACTTATCCCCGAAACAGATTTAACAAGGCTAAACACCCTTTTACCAATGCCGTAATTGAGATTATTGAAATCACTAACGCCACTGTTATGCGATACACCGCTATGCGGATTTTCTTTAATCCTTTCTCGGTTTTTGTAAAAAGTTCTTCTTGAATTTTCCCAACCTGTGTTGAAAGCAAATTCAATTCCGCCGTCAGCCTGTCCCTGTTCTGATGTGCCAGACTGTCGATTTTCTCCTCCAAAATATCCAGGCGATTTAAAATCGGTGTTAAGTCCTGCATCTGTCGGTTCATACTTTTTAATTCCTCTAAAGTTGAATTCATTTTCCATATTCTCCTTCAAAAACTTATCTTCGTGCAGTCTGTAATCTCTGCATTTTTTGCCGCCGGGAGTGGTGTAGCAAATAGATTTTCTCTCGTCTGTCCAGTTTACTTTATATCCCTCGCTTTTCATATAGGATATAAATTCCGCTTTGTTTTTGCAGATGTTCATTGCAGCTTCAATGGTATTTATAAGCCTGAACTTCCAACTGTTGCCGAGAGTTGCCGCCGTATATTCGCCGTGTGTCATTGTTTCGGACGATTTTTGCCCCTTGTGTTTTATAACCGAAAGACCGTATTCGGAGCATATTTTATCGGAGACGGTTCGTATATTTTCAAGCGATTTTTTATCCTGATGAAGTTTCTTTCCGCTTTCAAAACTGACACTGTTTACGATGATGTGATTGTGCAAATGATTTTTTTCAATGTGCGTTCCGACGATTACTTCGTAGCCCTCAAAACATTCTTTTGTGAGCCCTACACCGGTTTCGTGTACGGTTTTCGGTGTGATTTTTTCTTCCGGACTGAACGACTGACAGTAGTGATAAAAGTATCTGCCGTTCGTCTTTGAGTGCAAATGTTTTGTCAGCATAAATTCATCGTAGGCGGAGTGAGGAGAGCAGTTTATTCCCGAAACTAATTTCTCACCGCTTTGCAAAAGTGTTTTTCTGTCGTTTGAAACATAATTTATAACACCTGACAGTCCGGCTCGGCTTTGGCGTTTATTGTTCAGTGCAACCACGATTGCCATTTACGAACACCCCTTGCAAATTTTTTGAAGTTCAGCATATATGTTTTTAAGTTCCGCACTGACATCTTGCAAATATACGGAATTTATTTTGCCCATATTTGCAAGCAATGTAAGCCTGTTTATGTTGCCGCCGATTCTTTTCACTTCGGTTATCAGGGGCTTAACATCTATCACATTGATTTTCTTTTGCATCGCACATTTGATGATGTAATCCGTCATAGTTTCTTTTGCGTCGCCGGCTAAATTTTTAATTACATTGTACTCAACATCTGATGCTCTTATGGATATAACATTATTTCTGTGTCTCATTTTATTCCTCCTTTGCTTTGAAAAGTGGGTACGGGCTGCCGCCCGAAAGTCTGCGCCGTTTTCGGTGCGAATGCGCGTGTGGTAAAGCCACGCGCGATGCTTGCAACCTCTTAAAAGAGGTTATCGCTCTTGCCGACAGGGTCGGCAGGGACGGTTATTGGGATATAAGAATTACCGTCACTATCGGCACTTCGTCGAACATCATTTGGATTTTGCGGGGCTGCTGACAGAAAAATAAGTCTTTTGCCGTTGCTCCGCTTGGACTGATAGGCAATTCCAAACTCTTTGAGTTCCGGGATATTCTGTTTGAGCCTTTTTGACAAAACGATAGGGGATATTTCTTCGTCAGTATATTTTGACAGTCTTTCCGCCAACTTTGCAGGTGTTCCCGAAAAAGATTTTTCATTCTGCATAAACCGAACAACAGTTGCGGTAATATCTTCGAGAAGTATTTCGGGGTTTTCTGCACTGTCGGAAACCAATTCCCAGCTTTTATTGCCGGTATTAAAATTAAGTTCCAGTTCCCGATATTCAATATCCCGTCCCGTGCAATAAAGTGTTGCCCGTGAGCCGGCACGCTTTGACTTGCAAAGAACAAAACTTGAATCTGCACCGCCGGTAATTCCCGTTGTACCCGACACCATATTCATCGGATCGTCATCTTTTTGCTTTCTCAAATGATGTATGAGAACGATTGCAATTTTCAGCTTATCCGCAATATTTTTAAGAATACTTATATCTCTGTAATCGCTTGCGTAGGCATTATCATTTGAGATAGTACGTATTTTTTGAAAGGTGTCGATAACGACCAGTTTGGTATTTTTGTTGCTCAAACAGAAATTTTCAATCTGTTCCTCAATGCCGCTGCCGATGCTTTCCGCAAAGGTTGCAAAGTTGCCCTGCCTGCATATCTTTTGCCCTGTTACGGGGCTTAAATGCCGTTATATCGGCTATTAAAGTTGATTTTCATTCAGTATATAGGTCATCATTTTCAAAGCACGCCATAACAAATCTTGCTCCGAGCTTAAAGCCTTTTATGAATGTCTGACACTCTGTAATTTGTGTCATTTCATCTTGACAAGCCTTGTATCAGTAATTTAAACACTTTGTCAAATTGCCTTTGCCGCTGAAACGGTATTTCAACCGGATTGATATTGCCATACCAAAATTCTTCTAATATTCGCATTGTTTTTCCTCCTCACATAAAAAGAGCTGCTCAAATTCCGGTATATCCGAAATCGAGTCGCCCTCTTTTAATAATCTTAATGTTGTCTTAATTGCTTCTCGTATGTCCGCCGGCTTTAGAAAGCAAGTGCTGATATTTGCTGTATAAGTAGTAATATACATATCTATAATCAGCTTTTTCAGGGTCGATAATCAAATTACAACAGGCTTGATTTGTGGTTAATGGTATTTTTGCAATAGCTGTTCTTCCCGCAGTTGCTCCATACATTGCCACAATAACACTATTTTCAGGAATCCATTTTGCTGATGAATTCTCCAATCCTAATTGTGTAATATGTTTTTCGGTTTTATGTATCCTATTAAAAATGACCTCTGATGTATTAAGCCACGGAATATTCCCGCCTTCATAGTATTCAAGATGCTTTCTATTTGGTGTTCCTCCGCTATATATTTTTTCGCAAATATCATCCAGCAAAAAAGTCTTCCACTCAGATTTCATACCAAATCGCCCCCAGTTTCTTGCGGATTTCGTCCTCCGGTTCGTGAGACTTTGCAAACATCTCCGATAATTCAGAAGTAAGACGGGTCATCTTTTCTTCAAACGGTTCTCCGTCATCCTCTTGTTCCTCAATGCCGACATATCTGCCGGGAGTTAAAATAAAGTCTTGCTTTTCAATCTCTTGAAGGTCACAGACGGCTCAGAATCCTTTTGCATCTTCAAGTGTTCCGTCTTGGAATTTTGTAAATGTATCTGCCAGCTTTTCTATATCTTCATCGGTAAAATCTCTGTGCTTACGGTCAACCATATATCCCATTTTGCGTGCGTCAATAAACAAGGTTTTGCCTTTTTGCTTTTTATTCTTGGAAATAAACCAAAGCGTAACAGGAATTGTGACACTGTAAAAAAGCTGTGTTGGCAAAGCAACGATACCTTCTACAAGGTCAGCCTGGATAATATTCTTTCTTATTTCGCCCTCGCCGCTTGATTGCGACGATAATGCACCGTTTGCAAGAACAAGACCGATTTTTCCGTTTGGTGCAAGGTGATGTATCATATGCTGAATCCACGCATAGTTGGCATTTCCGGCAAGCGGAACACCGTATTTCCAGCGAACATCGTCTTTGAGTTTTTCCTGCCCCCAGTTAGAAAGGTTGAACGGCGGATTAGCCATAATAAAATCAGCCTTTAGCGTTTTATGTAAATCATTAAAAAATGTATCTGCCTGATATGGACCGAAATCCGCATCAATACCACGAATAGCCATATTCATTTTTGCCATTTTCCAAGTGTCAGCGTTTGACTCCTGTCCGTAAACGGCGATTTCACCGCGAGTTCCGCTGTGTGCTTGAATAAATTTTGCACTCTGCACAAACATACCGCCGCTGCCGCAGCAAGGGTCTGTTGCCCGACCAAAATTGACACAATGGAACGGTTGTACTTCTGAACGGTTTGAACAGTGTGCATTTGAAACCCCTTGAACAATATGCACAGTGTGCAAGGGGTGTGCATAATTGAACGCTTGCATTACTGCTGGCACAGTCGACCCGTCTCACAACTGTAGTAGTGTTCTCCTGCTGCGGGGTGTTTTTTTATATTTAAAAAGCATCTGACTTCAACCAGATACCTATCTTCAACGCAAAAAGCACCCAAGACCATAGTCCTGAGTGCCATGAATTCTTCTTATTCTGCTTTTATTTCCGTGCCGTCTTTGAACACTACCATTACATCGTCCTTTGCCTTTACCAAAATCTTTTCTGCCAAGCTGCTCCAAAGCGACTCATCAAATTCTGTTATGAGTTCGTCTTGCCCTTTAAGGACCTTGATGAATCTACCCATCTGCTCGTACTTGGCATCCTTATCGGATATTGTGGTGCATACTTCATCATATTCTTCTTTCAGCTTATTGTATCGCTCCATCAAAGAATTATACTTTTTATTGTATTCATCTTGATTTTGAGCCACACTCGCATTCTCTGCAACAATATTCTGCGTCATTTCTACTGCTACATTGATTTCTTCTTCCAATGCCTCTTTCTGCTTGATAAGGTCTGCCTTGTCACAAAGCATAGTCCTAATTAGCTGAAGATTATCAAGTATCTCTGCTTTCTCCGTAATCAGCTGATTTACAGCTTTTACAAAATAATCCTTGATTTCAAACTCCGTTAAGTGAGTTGTGGAGCAGCCAGTCTTATGTCTGAACTTATTATTACATTGATAGATAACCCTTCGGTATTTATCATTGGAGTGCCACACCTTGCTACCGTACCAGCCGCCACACTCGGCACACTGAACTTTGGAAGAAAAATGAGAAAGTGATTTATAATCCATTCTCATACCGCCGCTTGCACAGTTTTCTATAATAAGTCCCGGATGCCTTGAATACAGCCCGTCAACCCAATTAAGATACGCATTGCAGTGTTCCATAAGTCCGTCACCGAAGCTGTCGCTGTCAATTTCGGTTCCGACACCGCCGTCAATATTGTAATCGAATTTAAAATACTCTATTCCGTAATCGTTTATAAGTCCGTCAACAACACCATTCAAAAAGTCCGTCACTTTTTTGTTTCTGAAATCAAAATGGTACCTTCCGTGGTCAATAACCTTTTTCCCATGCCTCGTAAAGAAACAGTCATCGGTAAATTTATAAAGTATCGGACAATTAATTCCCATAACCTCCGGCTCAAGCCATATTCCGGGTTTCATGCCCTTTTGTCTTATATAATCTAAAACCTCACCCATACCGTTTTTGAATCGGCCTTCACAAACTTTCCATTCTCCTTATTTATGTCAAAGCCGTACAGGCAAAAAGAAGCGGCATACTCAAGTCCCATCTTTTCCTTTGAAATATTTTCTATTTCCGCATACGAACGTACAACTTTTACATTTTTAAAAAAGTCATAATGCTGTGTTACCCGAATTTTACCGTTGTTCATCACAAACACAAGCTCATTTTCGTTTTCATAATATGATTCATATTTTAAAAGATTGTTTCCCGTATGCTTTGCACCATGATGATCGTTGGGATTTTCTCCCGTAACAAATACTTCTGTCGGAGTAAAAAACTGTTTCCTGTCAAATTTCCTTTTTCAGTGCCTATATGATTTATCAGCAGCCTGTTCTCATCATCAATACAAAATTGCAGATATATTCCGTTTTTATAAAAATTCTAACATTTCATTTTCTTATTCTCCGCAAAATACAGATATTGCCTTTTTGACATCGGCTTTCATTGCCGCAATTGCGTCATTTGCTGCATCGTGGAACTGCCCATAAGTTTTCCCCGAAACAGCCTCTGCGCCTGCCTTTGCCATGTATGTATAGTAATTGATTTTGCGTACACCGAGCGAAATCACCTTTCTGTAATCCTTGTGACTTACACCGCTGCCGCCGTGCATTACTATCGGCACATTCGTGATTTTGTTAATTTCGTCAAGACGTGCAAAGTCAAGCTTCGGCTCTTTTAAATAAATTCCATGTGCTGTTCCAAATGCGCACGCAAGTGCGTCAATTCCCGTTTCCTCCGAAAATTTCTTTGCCGCCGACGGAGTTGTGTATATGCTCTCGCCGCCCTCTGCGCCCGATTCTCTTGCACCCATCGACCCGATTTCCGCCTCAACGCTTGCTCCTGTTTCCTGTGCCATCTCAACTGCGATTGAAGTATTTGCAAAATTTATCTCATCAGGCAGTGCCGAACCGTCATACATAACCGATGTAAAGCCCAAATCAAGCCCTTTTTTCACATAATCAAGGTCTGTGCCATGGTCTAAATGTACACATACAGGTACTCTCGCACGGTCTGCCATAAACAGCATTATCGGTGCGATTTCGTCCATTTTGCAAAGCCCCATTTCCTCATGAATCTGTGCGTGCATTATGATTATCGGCTGATTTAATTCCTCCGCTGCGCCGATTACGGCTTTTACGCTTTCAAAATTCGGTGTATTAAACGAGCCTATCGCGTTTTTTTTTGCCTCTGCGATTTTTAAAATATTTTTTAGTGTTACAAGCATTGCTATTCCTCCGTAAAATTAAATTCAATATGGTGTATTTTTTCCTCATTTGGCTTTAAGAATACAAGCAATCGCTTTTCTCGCATGACATTTCTGCCGTCGGGCAAACAGTTGCCCGGCTCAAGTCCGAGTACATAGTCATGCTCGCCCATCATCTTCCATTCGACAAAATACGGCAGTTCCCTTATATCGAACAAAATTGTGACACGCTTATTTATATCGGGATTATATGCCGATACTCTGCCGTTTTTTAATGTGTGATAATAACACATTTCTTCATATCCTCGCTGAGGCTTTTCCATTTTAAAACAGTCGGCAAGTGCGCTTTTTGCGTGTTCGTTTCGCGGTTCCGTCTTTATTGACGGAATATCCAAAACTGTATTTTCCGATAAAAGCGGATAGCCGATATTACAGTGATACAGTACTTCAAGCGGTGCTTCGGCAGAGCCTATATTTTTGATTTTGTCACATAATGACAATTTGTTTTCGTTTTTTGAAATTCTGTATTCCCTCATTAAAATTAATTGATGTGTAAATATTGCCGCGTCCCGCACTTCCGCTTTTACAATTATTTCACTTTCCGTTTCACTGTAAGAATAGTTTTCGCACGGTGCGTTTGCAATTGTACCGTGAAGCGGAAGCTCCTCACCGTTATCGGTGCAGGGTGAGCCGACTGCTGTGAGTCCACACGTTGTCATAAATCCGGCAGTAAACGATTTTAAAAATCCTGTACCCCGATTATCGTAAAAACTTGGCGCAACATATCCGCACGGCGAAAAATAACTCAAATTATCGCCTTTGAGCGTCACTCTTGAAATATCCATTGCACGGTCGGCGGAAAAGGTTATCTCAAGACCAAGTCCGTTTCGTACCTGTAAAAGCGTCATGCCCTTACCTTTTCCTTTTGCCAATATTACCTCGTCAACTCCGCTTATCTGTCCCTGATGTCCCAAATATTTATTCACTTCTCATTACCTCCTTTGCCGCATTATAAATTTTCTTGTATTTTACAAGCTGTTTTTTATAGTACTCATGTCTTGCATCGTTCGGATAAAATGTCTTTCTCGGTTTTGCAAGAATCATGGTTTTCTCATATATGCCTGCCGCATATCCTGCCATGACAGCCGTTCCGGCACTTCCGATTTCCTTGCAATTAAGTGCAGTTACGGGAATCCCCAAAACATCAGACTTGATTTGCAGCCAAACATCAGACCTTGCGCCGCCTCCCGTTGCCGTTACCGACTTTGCCGAAAGTCCTCTTTTTTTAAGTATTTCAAGGTTCAGAGCAATTTCATAAGCCGTTCCCTCCATTAACGCCTTATAAATATCGCTTTTGGTATGCTCAAAGGTTAAGCCCAAAATCGCCGCTTTTGAATTTGTGTCCATATACGGTGTTGCCGCTCCCGCAAAATGCGGCATGATCAAGAGGTCTGACGGGTTTTCCTTTACCGTTTTATCAAGCTCGGCATAATCTATATCGGAAAAATTATCACGAAACCATTTTAAGGTCGCACCGCCAGTGTATGACAGAACATAGCACGCATAACCGCCGTTTGGGTGCGGTGCGAAGGAATATCCCATATTATACAGCTCATAATCTTTCGGAATATTATCGAACAATACAGGCACACACTCTACCGTACCCGTTCCATCCATAACCTGTTCATTTGTTGATATATTTGCACCGCACATCGCAGCAATCTGGTCATGCGCACCGCTTACTATAACACAAGCTGCCGAAGTGCCGAGTTCATTTGCAAGCTGCGGCTTTATTTTTTCTGCCAACGAGCCTGTCGGAACAGGCACTGACAAAAGCTTTTCGTCAATTTCGGCAAAAGCCAGAATTTTTTTATCCCAGCATTTGTTTTTTATATCAAAGCATATCGTTCTTGCGGCGAGCGAGCAGTCGATTTGACATATTCCGCACAGCATATAAACAATGTAGTCCTGCATCAAAAGGATTTTCTTTGCACGTTTAAAATTATCGGGCATATTTTCCTTTATCCACATCATTTTCGGCAGTGAGTACATTTCATGTGTTTTGGCACCCGTTTTAAATGCAAGTTTTTCCGCACCGAATTGATTTATTAACCTTTTGCATTGTTCTTTTCCTCTCGGGTCGGTGTACAGCATGGACGGTACGCAAGGTTCATCATTTTCGTCAAGCATTGTAAAGGTTTCTCCGAAGCTTGTTACGGCTATCGCCACCGTATTTTTGCAGTTTGCGGCTTTTATAACCTTTTTTACCGCATTGAAAACCTCTTTTACGTCAATTTCATGATTTCCGCCGTTTCTTGATACGTTATACTCGGTGTATTCATCACGCACAAAATTACCGTCTGTATCATACAATGCGATTTTGCAGCCGCTTGTGCCAATATCGAGTCCTCCGATTAAAACATTATTTTTCATATTTATAACTCCATGATATCATAGCCTAAATAATGTTCAAATGATTCCTTTAAAATCATTGATATGTGTCCCACACCAACGGTTGTATGATGTCTAAACCCGCATCTTCCGAGCTTTATCAGCTTGCGCTGCAAATCGGGAATTTTTGCAACGCCGCCGCAGCCGAAAAATCCCTTTTCTATATTGTCATCGGTAAATTCGCCCTCATCGACATAGAATGTCAGCTTGCCGTCCTCTGTTTTACAGTTGGAAAGCGTCATAGGGAATGAGGCAATTCTGCCCTCGTTTGCACCCCAGCCGCAGCCCGGACAGCCTTTTGCAAACATTTTGTGGTCGGTAACAAGTCCCTTTGATTTCATCAGTTTTTGCGCAGTTGAACCGCAGTGGAATAAAATCACCTTATTTTCATCATTACCGTAATTATTATTCCAGTCAAGACAGGCTGTCGGTTTACCCGTTGCAAGCTGCATCGAGTACATATTAATTGCGGAACAAAGGTCAATTTCGCATGACGCAACTATACCTCTGTCGTTTAATTCACTTAAAAGCACACACGGAGCAATACCGAGAACCGTCTGCATTTCCTCCCAGCAGCGGAGCGTTATGCAGTCAAGGCGGAACTCACTCATATAATCGTCAATCACAACCGATACTTTTGCAAGCGCAGTGAGCTTTTCATCGGGTACAAGTGAAAAATCGGTATAATTTTTAAGGTGTTCTTTTCTGTCAAGCACCTTTTTATCATTATCGGCATACTGCTCCACTCTCCAAAATAAATCGGATAAATCAAAGGTTTCGCAGGTAATACCGTATTTCTGCAGTGTTATCTCATCATATCTGACTGTTTTGAATTTTGACGTTCTTGCACCCAATACGCCGATTGAAAAATGACGCATACCGTTTACAACGCGGCAGACAGCGGCAAAATCGTGCAGATTTTGTTCAAATTCCTTTGAAAGCGGTGAAACAACGTGCGGTGCAAAAACAGTATACTGAACACCGTACTGATGAAATACATCTTCTATGCTGAATTTTCCGCAGTAGGAATCACGGCGATGGTCAAAATCCATCTTTCCTATTTCATCGGGGTATGCCTGAATATAAATCGGTTTGCTGCAATGCTCCAATGCCGCAATCGCACCGTTTTCATCACTGAAATTCGGCAGCGACATGATAACTCCGTCATACTCACCCTCATGAGATTTCAGCCACTCTGCATACTTCCAACCCTCCTGGCGTGTTTCAACAGCACCGTAGCGTGTCAACTCTTCGGGCGCGATTATATAATCGTAGCCTGCGTCTGTAACAGCTTTCACCATTTCCTCTCTTGCCCCTGCAATAAGGCTTGCCGGAAAAAATCCTCTGTTTCCGAAATACAATGCAAATTTCATCTATAAATCCTCCGTTCATAAAAATTTCTTTTTTTATCTTGATTATATCAAAATTTATGGTATAATTATAGTTAATAACATGCAAAAAACTGTAATATTGTCCGAAAGGCTGGATATTTATGTCTTTATTTTTCTACGATAACGAATTATCTGTTTTAATGGAAAATTTTTATACGCTCACCGGAATACGGATTGTGCTGTTTGATAATGAATTTAATGAGGTTTTGTCATATCCGTCTAACGGAAATTCATTCTGTTCGCTTATGCGCACCAATGCGGATTTTGATACTCTGTGCAGAAAAAGCGACAGAGTTTCTTTTGAAAAATGCCGCAAAACTCACGCTCTGTGCATTTACAGGTGTCATGCGGGGCTTATAGAGGCTGCTGCGCCGATTATTCAAAATAATGCTATTATAGGCTATATTATGTTCGGTCAAATTACTGATATTAAAGACAAAGACGCTGTTTATAATTTTGCGGATAACCTCTGTCAAAAATATCCGCTCTCTGTCACTATACCGAATAAATTAAAGAAAATAAAATACAAAAGCTCAAAACAAATAATTGCCACGTCAAAAATTCTGGATGCCTGCACAAGCTATATAATGCTCAAAGAAATGATAAAAGCTCAGAATGAACAGCTGATTGAAATGATTTCAAATTATGTGGATATTCATATGCATGAACGCATATATGTTGAAGATATATGTAGGGCTCTCGATATAAGCCGCTCTCAATTGTATGAGGAAACGAAGCAATATACAAACGGCGGTATTGCTTCGTTTATAAAAATCAAACGGCTTAATAAAGCCAAAGAGTTGGTTACAGGCACATCTATGTCTGTTTCCGAAATATCCGATAAGACGGGCTTTTCGGACTATAATTATTTTCTGCGTGTGTTTAAAAAACACTACGGAATTTCTCCGAAAAAAATGAGGAAAACCTACTGATCAACCTACTATATAAAAATTTATTTCAAAGGATGTAGATTACATTGATTTTGTATCTACAAGCAACAACAAATGTGCAGGACTTAGTGATTGACTACATTGAAGCCAAATTGAAGTCCGGCAAAACCGTCAGCTTAAATTGGGATGAAACGGTATAAATCGCTCGGAAACCGATTTTGATGCGCGGTACAAAGGTGTGTATTTCGATGAGGAATACGCTAACGGCAAAATTTTCGAATTGGCCGGTATGAAAATTGATACTGTAAAGTTATATTCGGAACAAATTAAGAATCCGGAAATAACAATTACGCAGATGTCATTTGAAGATGGTGATGAAAGACTGGATTTTGGTCCCAGCGTTTTGTATAGCAATAAATCTTCCTCAAAGAAATCGTCCTCTTCCGACTACTCCTCAGACGGTTACGATGATGGGTATGATGATTTCTACAGTGACGGCGAACCTGATTGGACAGGTACGATGAAGATGAAGATTATGCAAGAGGAGCTGACGACGCTATGGACGAATATGAAGAATACGGAGAAGATTGGTAAAATTTCGGATAGTTCAAAATATTGTTTTGAAAGAATAAGTTATTCGAAAAAATCGAATAACTGCATTAGATAACAGGATACAGATAATTTCAGGTTGAGACAGTGAAACCCGGCAACTCGTGACTTCGGGCATTTTCGGACAGTTGAATAGATGACAGTTTTATAATCGTAATCGAGATAGGGAGGCGATTTGTTTGAATGATAAATCAAAAACAGGTGCAGTTATACTGGTGTTGCTCGCAGCTGTATTTTATGCAATTAACATGCCATTTTCTAAAATTTTATTAAACGATGTTTCGCCTACTTTCATGGCTGCGTTTCTGTATCTTGGAGCAGGTGTCGGAGTAGGAATCATGTACCTGTTCCACGCAAAGAAAGAAAACAAATCGGAAAGACTTGCTAAGGGTGACTTGCTTTATACAGTCGGAATGATTTTACTGGACATTGCAGCACCGATTTTTCTGATGATAGGCATAAGTATTGGTGCTGCATCAAATGCTTCGCTTCTAGGAAATTTTGAAATTGTTGCTACAACGATAATAGCTTTACTTGCATTTAAAGAAAAGGTATCTTTAAGATTATGGGCAGCTATTGGTTTTATTACATTATCAAGCATCGTCTTATCGTTTGAAGGTACGGGTAGCTTTGATTTTTCTTGGGGTTCTTTATTCGTAATTCTTGCGACCTTCTGTTGGGGGCTTGAAAATAACTGCACGAGAAAGATTTCAGAGAAGAGTACCTATGAGATAGTTTTGCTGAAGGGCATCTTTTCAGGAGGAGGTTCGTTTATCATAGCGCTTCTTTTGGGAGATAAGATTCCGGCTGCAAAATATATTGTTGCCGTTATAATGCTGGGCTTTGTAGCTTATGGTCTTAGCATATTCCTATATATTAGGGCGCAGAGAAATTTAGGCGCTGCTAAAACAAGTGCTTACTATGCAGTGGCACCATTTATAGGTGCGTTTCTGGCATTCGTACTGAATGGCGAAAAGCTGACCTTGATGTACTTTATAGGTTTAATCCTTATGGCGATAGGTTCGGTCTTTGTTGTCTATGATACGATAGTAAAGCATCATGTGCATAGCCATAGTCATACGATTGTTCATACCCACAACGGAGTAATGCATACACACGTGATTTCTCATATTCATGAGCATAGCCATTTTGGAAATGAAAGCAGACATAAACATCAGCATGATGACTGTATTAATAGCAGAGAACATAAATTGTCTCATGCGCATATCGTATAGAATTGAAACATTTGTAAGATGTAATGAAGAATTTAAGAAATAAGAAAACTTCCCATCCCCGGAGGTATTCCGGTGGTGAGAAGTCTTTCTACGTTATAGGCATTATCCTTCAATATCAATTTTCAATCCGGATTTGAGCTCCTCTGTGAAGTGGTCTTCCCAGACGATTATCTGTTTCAGCCAGCGTTTAACTAAGGTTTCATCGAATTCAGCAAGGTCGGTACGCTGCTCCTTGATGTAATCCTGCAGGTCGTTGATTCTTGCAATTTGTGCATCTCTGGCAGCAGTGCCAACAGTACACTTCCGGCGCTGTTCGCGGAGCTTGAAAATTTTATCGGCAATCTCATCGTAGGCTTCCTTGTTGTTTGCCTTTTTAAGAAGCTCCTTCTGAAGCTCCAGAAACTGTTCGTCAATACCGTCAGCGGTGGTTTTCTGGGCATCACGGATGACCTTTGCAATATTCTGCTGCAGTTGTGCCTGATAGGTGGATTTGTCGCCAAGGAGCGTGTTTATTGCCTGAACCACCACATTTTCTAATACCGTTTCATTGACGGTTCTGGCATGGCATTCCTGACTGGTAGGCTCCAGCCTGCTAAGGCAGCGCCAGACGATGGATTTGCAACCGCGATTGTTCCAGTGGATTCTGCGGAATACTTCACCGCATTCGCCGCAAATGACAATCTGCGCAAAGCAGTGGTTGCAGCTGTAGGAGCGCTTTTTATCATTGGCGCTTGTCTTGACAACTCGCCTGCGTACCAGTTCTTCCTGTACCCGCAAGAAGATGTCCTTTGGAATGATTGCTCCGTGGTTGCCTTCCACATAGTATTGCGGAACGATGCCATTGTTCTTCACTCTGGTTTTATTCAGGAAGTCTGTGGTGTAGGTCTTCTGAAGAAGGGCATCACCGATGTATTTTTCATTTCTAAGAATCTTGTTGATGGTGCTGGTCCACCATTTTGTTTTGCCAGCGCCGGTGAGGATGCCGTCTGCTTCCAGACCTTTTGCAATCCG
>ERZ835980.2431-NODE-2431-length-16854-cov-3.676707_pt1 | contig 16854 bp, 8 predicted proteins | sample MGYA00519943_ERZ835980 | MGnify/ENA primary metagenome ERZ835980 (study PRJEB31850, sample SAMEA3708791) | human gut metagenome | biome: human gut; feature: human-associated habitat; material: faeces | place: China | collected 2014 ... | reverse complement strand
CAGCTGAATGTCATTGCAAGGGCCTATTACAACGATACGGCGTTTGCATGCGACAGACAGCGCGAGATTGATCTGTGGAGGGTGTTCAACCTCTTTACAGGAGCCAACAAGTCCAGCTACATAGATTCGTTCCTCGCAAGAAGCCGGAATGCGTCGGTATTCACGGAAGGAGTGGCAAAGGCGCTCATAGGAGAACCAGAGTACAGGTGGTTTGTCGAGTAAAAACCGCTTGGATATGATACGCCTATTCTACAAGGTATTCTTCGGATACCTGCTGAAATGGTGGGATTGACCGATTACGCTTACCTTGCCTACCCATTAAACAAAGGAGAGGGTCCCAAAGCCCTCTCCTTCTTACTAAAATTACTCCTGCTGCCGTTGGACCCTGCCAATACGAGCCACAGGAAGCTGAGCCAACTCTATTTCCTCCGGTTCCTCCGGGACCTGAACTTCTACCATCGACTCTAATTCAGACAACAAGGAATCTGGCACTGAAGGCTTTCGCAGTCGCAGAAGATACCCATATCGCCCGTCTTTCTTAACGCGCTTATAGCCCAAACTCATCAGAACCCGTCCGAGTTTCTGATCTGAAAGCGATCTCAAACCGGATAACTGCAACAAGCTTTTCAAAATATCCGTTGTTTTCATAAATAAAACGCCTGCATCACCCTCATTACAAGGTTCATAGAACGAAGTTAGTTGCTCTTCCTCTACGCACACAGCACGAAAAGCTTCATTATTTCGCTCCAAAACAGCCATCTCATCTTTATCAAACCAGTATTGGAATCCACCCACCCATAACGCAATAGCCTGAGCATATACTTGTTCCATATTAACGTCATGGTTATTGTCAATATTTTCAGCTACAAAACACAAGAAGCGTCTGTTTCCGGTCATATCGGGTAATAAATCATAATTATTTGTCGAACCTGCAAAAGAAGCTCTTCGGGTATAGTTTTCATGAACAAAAGCATACGCCCGACGAACATAAATACACGACTTTGTTATCAGCTCTTTTAACGCATCAGTATCCCGACGCATATTTTCAAGCTCGTCCATAATTATCAAACAACACTCGGAAAGTTTTATCTGCGAATCTTTATCCCGCACATTCACTTTGCCGGTAAAAATATAATTGCTCAGAACATCAGGAATTAATGCTTTTAACCACGTAGTCTTTCCACAACCTTGTGGACCACATAAAATCAATGCGGTATGGTTGACAATATCAGGCTTAATCCACGATATTACCATAGCTACTAACCATTTACGAAGGCATATAGCCCAAAAATCTGGATTAGTCGTCCGTACAGTTGCAGCCAACTCTTCAATATGGTCCTGTCCATCCCAGTCCGGAAGATTTTTCACGAATGCTTGGTACGGATCATATGGCATTACAAAATCCGATGCCAAAATCTGACGTAACGAACTTATGGAACACGACAGATCAGACAACTTTAATTCTCGGAGAAGACTATTATAATCATAATCTCGCATATCCCGGAAGTCTTTGTCCACAATACGCCCAAATTCAACCTTATTCGACACGAGATTGTAACGGAACCGATATTTGCTTCGCAGATACATTTCAATCTGTATCAACACGTTATCACCTTTCTTAGCTGGTTTTACCAATTCCACGAGAGGTTGGGGAGCAGGCATTTCGCCTGCACCCTCTACAAAGGCCTCCAATCCGGGATTATCATCCGGGGTTATTCCGGCATCTGCTACCCCCTTAAATTCGTCAAGCGCATTACTCATGGCGTCCTCCTTTCTGCAACGCAGGGTTGCCTTCAATTAAAGCCATCAAATCACGCTTGGAGATATAGTGCTTCTTACCAAGCATTTTCGTCGACAAAATACCCTCTGAAATCCACGTAAAGAGAGTGCGCCGCGAAACTTTGAGGATTCTCATAAGATCGGTCAGATCGTAAATAATTTCCTCATCATTTTTTCTAATTTGTGTTGCCAGCAACTCTACTTGTGCCGACAAATTTGTTAACGTTTCATCTTTTAACATTATTGATTAAAAATAAAGATATTTTCATCAGACATCATTATGCCTAATATAGCAGCGAAACTCTTCTCCCGTTCAGATAGGGATAAAAAAAATGCGTAAATAAACGATCGCTGCACCGTCTTTTTACACATGGGAGAAAGTATCGCCCGATGTGTTCAATCGTTTTGACCTTTCTCTTCAGCCAACCACTATCGTAGTCCGCTGTCTTGGCTTTCAACCGCCCTATCGCATGTTGAAAGTTGCTCGTATTTTCTGAGTGCAAAGTAAAACAATATTTTTTTCAATTCCAAATCTTCGAATCCCTTTTTTCTAAAATTTCATGCTATTACATTCATTTTCAGGGAACATCATATTTCGATACAAAAGGACGAATCGTTGGACCGGAGTAAGATATGCCACATAAAACATTGATTATCAGCAATATTATTCCAGGTTCGAATCCTGGTAGCTCAACGAAGCCCTGCATTCCCCGAATGCGGGGCTTTTCCGTCTCTTGCCGGTGCGCTTCTCCCCGTTCCGAACGGGCCGCAGAATCCGCGGTTCCCCTCCGGACATTCCTTTCAAACGAAAAGCCACGCCGAACGGCCCTCTCCCCAAATCGAAACACGAAAAGGGGCAAAGATGTTAAAAAACGATTATTTTTCAGGCATCCTATTTGTCCGATAACAATATTTTGGTTACATTTGCTTTCGGGAATGAATCTTTTCGAAACTCATTTCCGATAAAAACGATCAAAATTAGAGCCGTGAATTTACTTTACCGCCGATTGTTCGATCACCGCCGTCCGGTTACGGCACGAGCCTGCTCGTGCCGCAGGGAACTTATAAATTTCCCCCCCCCCTCGCCGCGCCGAATACCCGGAGTTAAGTAAAAGTCACCGCCCGCGATTGACGCGTGCATATTGCCGTATATGGCAATATGCACGCGTTTTTCATTGTGCCCGACCGGCAGCCGACAACTTTTCACCCAACCATAAAACACGAAACTATGACCTTAAATCTACGAGAATCCCTGAACTTCATCCTGAAGCCGGCGCTGTTGCTGGCGGGGTGTCTCTGCATGGCGTGCAGCAGCGGAGACAAACATGTCGACGATCCCGACGGACCCGACAATCCGGGCGGCGGCGATGAATACGAGGACATACAGGTAGTGAACGGCAAAGTCCGTTTCTATCTCCGCGAGGCGGAAAATTCCGTCCGCAAGGCCATGGGAACCGGCGAACGGGCATGGAGCAAATCGCTCGTCTCGGTCAACGGAAAATCCTATGCCGTCGAAAGCGATGAAAACGGCCGCTACTACGTCGAGGCGAGCGCTTCGAGCTCCGGGACCTACAACGCCATCCTGACCAATTCAGGCTCCTCCGGCTGGTACGGCTCTTCGGCCTATGCCGACGTGAAACTGCCCTACTCGCAGTTCTGGGCCGCCACGGCGGCATCGCTGCAATCGTATCCCATGTACGGCTCCTACACCAAGGAGAACGGCAACAAGCTGGTGTTCGACGACGCCTTCGCCGTGCTGGACCTGGCCCTGACCGGGTCGGCCAAAATCGCCTCGGTGAAGGTCGAGAACCTCGCTGAAAGCCCCCTGGCAGGCTATGCGAATTTCCTGCCCTCGCGCGGCTACCTCTCAATCACCGGCGGTGTCGGTTTCGCCGTGCTGAACTGCACCGACAACGGCAAATGCGTCTCGCTGGAGAGCGGCACGCCGAAACATTTCTACGTGATGCTGGCCCCGGGCGACTATCCGTCGGGCCTGAAAATCACCATTTCCGATTCGGAGCACCGCGCCATGGAGCACACGCTGACGACTGCGCAGCTGACGGCGGGGAAGGCCACGTCCGTAACGCTGAAATACGCCCCCGACGCCGACCTGGTGTTTTACGAGAGTTTCGACAATTTCGTCTGGGGCGGCAACATCATGGGCGGCCAGGAGTCGACGGGATACGCCCCGACGGCCGAAGCCGTCACCCCCGGTACGGGAACCGGACGCGACGGCTATGCGAACTCCTTCGAGAAGGTCGCCTACAACAACCCCGGCTCGGCGTTCATCCAGTCGAACACGTGGGACGAGATCAGCGGCAAAACGGTCGGCACGTCCCACCTGATGTCCGATTCGTACGTCGCGAGCCGCAATATCGCCGACTATACCTATATGTTCCGCTGCCAGGAATACCAGGGCTATCTGGCTTGCGGCACAGGTAACACAGGGCGGGGCATTTTCCAGACCGCAGCCCTGAAATCCATCGACGGCATACGTTCCGTGAAGGTTTCGTTCGATTTCTGCTACCAGTACGGATCGACGGATCTCCTGCTGTTCCAGGTGGTGAACGGCGGCATGATCGCGTCGGCCTCCGTCGACGGCAAGAGCATCGCCCTGACGGCCGACAATTCGGGCTACACGAGCGCCTCGGGGAGATACATCGTCGAAAAGAGCCACGTAACGCTCCCGTCGAGCGAAGCGGCCGTCAAGAAGTGGCACAACGTGGAGGTCGTCGTAAACAACGCGACCGACGGCACGATGCTCTACTGGGCCGGCAACGACGTGAGCAGCGGCGTGCACGGCTTCTACGTGGATAATATCGAGGTCCGCGCGCTCGGCGAGATGGGCCGCGGCTCCGACAACCTGCGCGTGCTCTACTGGAACATCCAGAACGGCATGTGGTCCGACCAGGCGAACAATTACAACAACTTCGTCGCGTGGGTGAAGAAATACGATCCCGACATCTGCGTATGGTGCGAATCGGCCACCATCTACAAGGACAATACGAATTCGGCGCAAGCCTCCTCCGCCCGGTTCCTGCCCGACGGCTGGGCGGCACTGGCGGCCCGTTACGGCCACGCCTACACGGCCGTCGGCGGCTGGCGCGACAACTATCCGCAGACCATCACGTCGAAATATCCGATCGAGACGCTGCTGAAAATAACCGATTCGGACCAGGCGGGCAAGCCCGTGTCCCACGGCGCCGCCATTCAGCGGGTTACCGTGAAGGGCCGGACGATAAACATCGTGACGCTCCACACGTGGCCGCAGGCCTATGGATTCGGAGTCGGCTCGGCCGATCAGGCGGCGAGCGCCGCCAACAAGGAGGGCGACAAGTACCGCGAATTCGAGATCAAGTACATCTGCGCGCAGACCGTCAACAATCCCGCGTACGCCTCCTGTCAGGATTGGCTGATGATGGGCGACTTCAACTCGCGGTCGCGCGCCGACAACTGGTACTACGGCTATCCCGAGAACGACACCCGGCTGCTGGTCCACAACCACATTCTGGACCATACCGACCTCAAGGACATCATCGCCGAGCGCTACCCGGGAAGCTTCATATCGTCGACTTACGGCAACGCCCGTATCGACTACATGTATGCGTCGCCCTCGATGTACGCCCGCATAGTGAACGCACTGACCGTCATGGACAAGTGGACCACGGCGACCCAAAGCCCCTACGTGTCCAACTTCTACGACCCGTCGGACCACCGCCCGATCCTGGCGGACTTCGAGCTGAAACAGTAGACCTCCCGTCGATCAACCGACCCCAAATAAATAAAACCCAATCTTAACCTTTTTACCAATTATGAGAAAAACATTCCTGACGAAGGGTTTCGTCCGTTTTTCACGCGGATTGGCCGGAGCCGCATTAATCGCGGCGGCAATCGGCATCACGTCGTGTGAAACGCATTCGAACTCCGATCGTAACGAATCGATCAAGGTCTACGCGGACCCGATCGCAAAAGAGCCTATCGACGCCGGCATCGTCGGCGTGAAAGGCGGTCTCGCCAAACTCTACGTGGACGCCAACATCGACTTTGTCGCAACGTGGGAAGACGACGCAGCGACGCCGTGGGCCAAGGTGGTGGATTACTCTTCGACAGACCCCCAGACGGGGCTTCGCGTGATAACCCTGAAGGCCAACCGGCGCAGCACGACGTCGAGCTACTACACGCGGCGCACGGGCATGCTGATTCTGGCAGCCTCCGACGGCGAACTGAACTACAACCGGATAATCCCCATCCACCAAGGCTCCACGGCCCGCGTGAGCAATGATTTCGCGACCCTGAAGTACGGCAAGACCGACCCGCGCTTCACCGACGGCGAAACCCCGATCGACAACTGGACCACGGCCCAGAAAAACCTCGGGTTCACGTCCACGACGATCGAAGGGGAGGAGGTCGCCCACTGCTACGGCAAGAACGGCTACCTGAAACTGGGCGACGACAAGGGCCACGGAGCCGACCTGATTTCGCCCTACACCAACACGCTCCGCAGCGACTCGCTGCTGATGGTTTCGTTCCGCGCCGTGGCCTTCACCGATTACATGACCGGCGCCCGGGACGACAACAAGATCACGGTCGAGGTGCTCGGCGGGGGCGTCATCCGTGATTTCGCCCAATCCGAAAAGACCACGATCGACCTCGAAGCCGGCTATTACGACATTTCGAGCGAGGAGTTCCCCGAAGACATGTGGGAGGGTCACGATTTCCTCGTCTTCGTCGCCGGCACGAAAGCCAACCCGATTACGGCCAACACGCGGGTCCGCATCATCTGCGGCTCCCTCACGCAGAACTCCGCCGTCAACAACCGCATTTACCTCGACAATTTCTACATCCGCCGTCTGCAGAAGGTCGAAGAGGACTACTTTGCCGAAAACAACGGCAGCGGTAAGGACATCATCCTGGGAGCGCCTTTCGACGAGGAGGAACAAGAGTAAAAAAGAGGAACAAGTCGTTTCAACAAAAAAAAGCCTAAAATGAATAAAATTCTTCACTCAATAAGAGCATCCGTCCGAGTGATGTCGCTGGTGGCGGTACTGATACTGCTCGCGGCGCACACGGCGCCGGCAACGGCTCAACAAAAGGCCCAGACTGTCAGCGGAACCGTCCTCGACCCGGACGGCAACCCGCTGATCGGCGCCACGGTCGTGGTCGTCAAAGGCACGCAGGGCGCAGTCACCGATGTCAAAGGCAAATTCACCATCAAGGCCAAGCCTTCGGACAGCCTCCAGATTTCGTACCTGGGTTACAAGACCGAGACCCTGAACGTGGGTTCGCGGACGAACTTCACCGTCAGGATGGAGAAGGACTCCTCCACCGACATCGACGAAATCGTGGTCATCGGTTACGGCCAGGTCGCCAAAAAGGACCTGACCGGTTCGGTCGCGACGGTCAAGATGAACGACATCAAGGACGTACCGGTTCTTTCGGTCGACAACGCCCTTCAGGGACGTATCGCCGGAGCCGACTTCATGTCGACCACCGGTGAGCCGGGCGCCACGACCACCATCCGCATCCGCGGCACGCGCTCGATCAACGCGTCGAACGAGCCGCTGATCGTCGTCGACGGCGTGATGGACGCCATCCACGACCTGAACGACATCAACTCCGACGACATCGCGGGCATATCCGTCCTCAAGGACGCCTCCTCGACGGCGATCTACGGTTCGCGCGGCGCAAACGGCGTCATCCTCATCACCACCAAGCGGGGTCTCGGCTCCAAGGGCAAGGTCAACATCACCTTCAAGACCGACCTGGGATTTTCGCAGCTCCCGCGTCAGCTCGACATCATGGATGCCACGGAGTTCGCCCGCTACCGCAACGACTACGCCTATTTCTTCTCAAGCGCCGACGGCAACGATAAAATCGAACCCGACTCGCCGATGTCGAAATACCCCTTCCCCAACCCCGAGGCCAAAGGCGTCGGCACGAACTGGATCGACACCATCACGCGCACGGCGCTCTATCAGAATTACGACCTTTCGATTTCGGGAGCCTCCGCGAAAAGCTCCTACTACGCCTCGGCCGGATTCAACGAAACGCAGGGAATCATCGACAACAGCGGGTTGAAACGTTACTCGGCGCGCCTGAAGGTCGACCACGAGTTCGCCAAATGGCTCAAGGCCGGACTGAACCTGAGCTACACCTACCGCGATCAGGACGAAAACCTGGCCACCATCGGCGGAACCAACTGGTGGAACGCCGCCGTGTTCCTCAGCCCGTTCCTCTCCCCCACATCCGACATGAACGACCTGTGGTACTCGGGACAGAAATTCAACAACCCGCGCATCATGCTCGACCACTGCCTCAAGAACGCCCGGCGCATTTCGCTCAACAACAGCGCATTCGTCGAGGTGACCCCCGTCAAGGGGCTGAAGCTGCGCAGCCAGTTCACCTACTACTCCTACCAGCGCCACGGACGCTACTACGAGCCGGGATACCTGCCTGCCAAGAAGGAGAACGAAGGCGGTTACGCCAAACGTGATGAATACGACGACACGAGTTTCTCAAGCGAAAATACGGTCTACTACGAATTGCGCCCCAAGAGCGGCCACAATTTCGACGTGCTGGGCGGATACACCGCGCAGATCAAGTACGACAACAACCTGAGCATCACCGGGCGCGGCTACACGCTCGACGAACTCACCTGGAACAACATGGCCGCGGTTCCCGACAAGCAGAACACCTCGATCAGCACCAACCACACGGACTGGACCAAGATGTCGGTGTTCGGACGTCTGAACTACAACTACAAGGAGCGTTACTACGTTACGTTCACGGCCCGTTACGACGGCGCCTCGAACTTCGCCGCCAACAAGAAATGGGGATTCTTCCCCTCGGCGGCCCTCCGCTGGAACATCGCCAACGAGAAGTTCCTGCAAAAAGCCAAGTGGATCGACGAACTGGCCCTGCGCGCCAGCCTCGGACGCACCGGCAACGACGCCATCTCGGCCTACCGTTCGCTGGCGGCCGTCGGCAACTCGACGAGCGGCTACCTGATGGGAGGCACGCAGCAGCTGGCGGTCTACCCGTCGCGTCTGGCATCACCCGACCTGACGTGGGAAACCTCGGACCAGTATACCCTCGGAGCCGACATCTCGCTGTTCGACGGACGGCTCAACGTCACGGCCGACGCCTATCTGATCAAGACCCGCGACCTGCTGCTGACCGTACAGGTAGCCTCGCAGACGGGTTACACCAACTACTTCGCCAACGCCGGACGCACCACCAACAAGGGGTGGGAACTCACCGTCGAAAGCCGCAACATCGTCCGTCCGAAATTCCAGTGGTCGACGACCCTCACCCTGTCGCGCAACAGGCAGATGGTGGACGACATCGCCTCGGAAGACTTCGTGACAGCCTACTCGTCGCCGTCGTCGTCGGGAACCACCTACATGATGTACGGCTACAAGAAGGGCTACACGCTCAACGCCCTCTGGGGATTCCGCTACGGCGGCGTATGGCACAACCAGGAAGAGGTCGAGCGCAACAAGATCACCAAGGCCTACGCCTCGGCCAGCGGCAACACCTTCAAGCCCGGATACGCCCGCTATCAGGACATCAACCACGACGGAGCGCTGAACAGCGACGACCTGGTCTACCTCGGATCGGCCGACCCGGACCTCTACGGCGGTATCCAGAACACGTTCAACATCCATAACTTCACATTCAGCTTCTTCTTCAACTACTCGATCGGCGGCAAGATCTACAACGTCGCCGAACTCTGGATGGGCAACGGTTCGCCCTATACCAACCAATACAAGTACATGCAGAACTCCTGGCATCCGGTCCGCAACCCGAATTCGAACCTGCCGATGGCCGGCAGCTACGACGCCCTGCCCAGCGACCGGCTGGTGCACGACGCAAGCTACCTGCGGCTGAAGAACATCTCCGCGAGCTACACGTTCGACATGCGCAAGGTCACCAAAAACCGCCTGCGCGACATCCGCGTAAGCGTCAGCGGCGAGAACCTCTACCTGTGGAAGAAATACAACGGATTCGACCCGGACGTTTCGACATCGAGTTCCAACTCGGCCCTGCGGCGCGTCGACATCGGCGCCTATCCCAAGCCCCGGACCATTATTTTCAGCCTCCAGATCAGATACTAACAGCCAAGACCATGAAATCATACAGTTTCCTGAAAAAATACCTGCTGGCAGCCACGGCAACCGCCGCCCTGCTGTTCAGCGCGTGCGACTTGGACGAACACCCCACGTCGTTCGTAGGACCCAAGGAGTACTACAAGACCCGGGCGCAATGCCTGGCGGGCCTGAACGCCTGCTACATACCGATCAACAGCATCTACGACTACTGTTTCCTGATTATGACCGAAGGCGTCACCGACCTGATGTACATCGCTTCGGGGACCAAGGACGCCCAGCTCGACATATCCCCCGCGAAGCCGCTCAACGGCCAGAAGATATGGACCCAGTGCTACAAGGGCGTCATGTACTGCAACTCGACCATCGCCGCCATCGAACGTTCGCCCCTGAACGACATCAAGGAGTCTTCGGAAGCCGACAAGTTGCCGCTGCTGGCCGAAGGCGTGGTCATCCGCTCGTTCTACTACTGGCTGCTGACCTGCATCTTCGGCGACGTGCCCTTCTACACCAAGGAGGTCGCCGACCAACAGGTGATGCAGGAGATCGCCCACATGGGCCGCATGTCGGCGAAGGAGACCCGCGACTACCTGATCGACGAATTGCAGCGTTACGTGCCCTCGATGGACCAGGTACGTTCGTCGGAGGTCGCGGACAACCGCATGGGCGCCGCGATGGGCTGGATGATGATTGCCAAGCTCGCGCAGTGGAACCACCGCTGGGACGACGCCCTCGAGGCGCTCGGCGAACTGGAGAAAATCTACGGCGACCTGCAACAGTATCCGCTCGAAGACATCATGTTCCGCAACAAGAACACCCCGGAGTCGATCTTCGAGGTGCAGCGCACCTACACGCCCGGCGGACTGTCCGTCACGACCAACGTGGCAGCCATCACCACTCCGTACCACAACGGCAAGGGCATCTACGACGGCGTGGAGATTCCCGAAATGGGCACGGGCATGACCACCTGGACCTCCATGCGCCCCAACAGCTACTTCTGCGACGGTCTCCAGACCAAAAAAAGCAACGACAAGCGCAAAACGCTGAACATGGCGTGGGAATACGACGGCAAGCCCTTCTCGGGCGTGGGAACCCGTCCGTGGCTCGGCCCGAAATTCTGGTGCCCGGGGGTGCAGAACACCGCCGACTTCTCCAACCAGAAGGTATTCCGCTATGCCGACGCCATCCTGATGATGGCGGAGTGCTACGCCGAGACGGAGGACTCCGACGAGGCCGTCCGCTACCTGAACATGGTCCGGGAACGCGCCGGAACCACCGCCTACGTCTTCAAGAACAAAGATGCGCTTCTGGAGGAGATCCAGAAGGAGCGCGGACGCGAACTGCTGGGTGAATTCCAGCGCAAGTTCGACCTGGTACGCTGGGGAATCTGGTATCAGATGACCTACGAATACACCAACTACCCGACGCTCAAGGACAACATGCTCCCCTGCCACGAATACTACCCGATCCCCGACAAGGAGGTCGTCTATTCGGGCGGCGCACTCGACAACAAGGCCTATAACGAATACGGCATGTAAGGCCGACGGAACGAACAAAAAAACACAACGATGAAAAACAACCTTACAGACAGCATCTACAAAGCGTGGCACACGGGCATCCTGCCCCTCGTCACGGCGCTGCTCCTGCTGACCGGATGCGAAATGGATTCGGACATGGACCTGCCGCTGAATGTGGATTCCAACAAATACACGCTGACTTCGGACGCCGGCTCCACCCAGGTGCGGATCTATTCCACCGGCGAATGGTCGGTCCGTCTGTCGGAAGACGTGGAATGGGCCTCCATCAACCGCCTGAACGGCTCGGGAAACACCCCCGTACTGTTCAAATACGGCGCCAACTACGGCGTGCCGCGCGCCGTGGACATCATCTTCACCCGCGGCGGACTCGAACAGGCGGTACGCATGACGCAGGAGGGCGAAGACCCCATCCTGTCGTTGGAGGAGAGCCGCATCGAGATTTTCAGCAACCCCTGGGACCTCCGCATCGGGCTTGACAACAACCTCCGGGAGGATTACAAACAGATCCGGGACACCATCGTCTATTCGGTGATTCCCGACGAGGACGACGACGAAACGCCCGAGCCGGACGAGGAGTGGATCGAAAACCTGGCCGTCGGAACCGACGCCGTCACGTTCAGCACCCTGAAGAACAACTCGCCGCGCAAACGGCAGGCCGCGATCACGCTGACCTATATCGACGCCAAGGAGAAGAAACACGCCGTCACGCTGACCGTCACGCAGGCGACCGAAGAGGCCTGCATGACCTTCACGCCCTACCGCGCCAAGACCACGCGCAAGGCCACGACCATCAAGGCCGAGCTGAAGCACAACCTGGGCAGCCTGCTCGGCAAGGTGGTCTGCACGCCGACCTACGAAGGCGCGTCGGCCGACTGGATCGAGAACATCACGCTCGAAGACAAAGTGCTGTCGTTCGACGTGAAGGAGAACGACTCGGAAGGCCCGCGCAGCGCGTCGATCGCCTTCTCGCTGCCGGGAACGGCCGGAGAGCTTACGCCCGCGGCGCCGTTCGTCGTCGAACAGACCTACGAAGCCGACTACCGCACGCTGATCAAGGGCGAGAGCGGACAGGTCGTAATCAACAATCCCGAAGCCAGCTTCGAGGGCATCGTGATCAGCGACAAGGACAACGCCAACGTGGAGACGACGCCCAACACGGCACGCAACGCCACCGACTACACGGTGAACGCCAAGACGGCCTACGTGCAGATGCTCGACGGCAGCTACGGATACCGCCTGCAATTCGACGCGGCGGACGACAACACGCTGAAACGCTACTCGCAGGTGAAAATCTCGCTCAACGGCGTGACCCTCACCAAGGAGGCCGATCCCGAACGCTACACGCTCAGCGGACTGACGGCGGCCAACATCGTCAGCCAGACGCCCGGAACGGCCAGCGACCTCATCCGCAAGGAGAAGTCGATCGGCCAGCTCACCGACGAGGACATTTACACCTACGTCTCGCTCCGGGAGGTGGAATTCGCCCTGCCCGACGGCAGCTACACCAACGTCAACGAAGGCTATTTCGGAACGGCCAACCACACCAGCTGCGTGCCCCGAACGCTCTGTGACAAGGACGGCGGCGCGATCTCGATGCTGGTCAACAACAAGACTCCCTGGCGGCGCGACGGCAGCGGCATGCCTAAAGGCAAGGGCACGTTGAGCGGCGTCATCGTCCACGACCTCCAGCCCCGCTACGGCTACACCAACGAGGGGTACATCGGCCGTTACTCGGTCCGCGTGCTCGAAAAGGAGGAGATCGACCTCGCCGCTTCGGAATCGAGCTCCAACCGCCAGACGCTCGTGGAGTGGAACTGGAACAACGCCGAGGTCAGGACCAACGCCGACGGAACGATCGCCCCGGATAGGGGCAACGGCTCGCTCTGGTGCACCGACCCCGCAGCCAAATACCTCCTGGACAACGAGTACAACGGACTCACGACCAGCGCCGGGCTGAACAGCAAGAACGCCCTGAAATTCGAGAACACCTACTGGTGGGACTTCGCCGAAAACACGGGCTACGCCGTGGCGCTGAAATTCTCGACCGAAGGCGCCGGCGCGAACCTCTCGCTCAACTTCACCAACTCGCAGGGCAACGCCGGCGGCACGAGCATCTACGGCCCCGTCTACTGGCAGGTGGAGTACTCGACCGACGGGGTGAACTTCACCGTGCTGCCCGAATCGGGCTTCTGCTGCCGGCCGTTCGTCTATTGGCAGGGAGCAGGCGGCAAAGACCTCTCCTACTGCGCCGTCCCGGGCTACGCCGACCGCGTGTTCATCCTGCCGGACGCCCTGCGCAACCGCCCGGAGGTCACGCTGCTGATCAAGGCCCGGAGCACGCAGTGCATCGCCTCGAACACCGCCACGGTGGACCAGGGAGACACGGGCACGATCACATCCGACATGGCAGCCAACAAGCGTTCGCCGATGCGTTTCGGAACCATAGCCGTAAAGAGTAACAAATAAACCGCTCAGGCGGGGAGGGCGCGTCCCTCCCCCGCCGATGCGCGAAACCAAATTCAGACCACGATGAAACAGATAAAATCATTGTACCGAAGGCTGCTGCTCCCGCTGCTGGGCGGGCTGGCGCTCACGGCCTGCGAAAAAGACAACGGCGAAGAGACCCGCGTCTCCGAGTTCGGCCCCTACAAGAAAGAGATCATAGCCCCCTGGAAAGGCGGCACGGGGAGCATTCCGGTCCTCGCCAACCAACCCTACGACATCGAACTGATCAATCCCGACAACGGATGGCTCACGCTCGACACCGAGGGCCGCGGAACGCATTTCACGGGCGACGACTATTTCAAATTCCAGGCCACGACCAACGACGGCTTCCCCCGCATGGAGGGCATCCGCCTCTGGACCCACAACCGCGCGGATACCGTATACATCAAACAGGAGGGCTTCATCACCCCGAAACTGGACTTCTCGACCCGCAGCATCATGGTGCTCGGCGACGGCGGACAGGCGACGGCGCAGCTCTCCACCAACCTCGAACTGGAGGACCTCCGGCAGTCGATCGTCTACACGAGCGCCGACGAGGGCGGATGGATTTCGGACCTCGACATCAGCAACGGGTTCCTGATTCTCCAGACCGACCCCAACGCCGACCCCGAAGCCCTGCGCAACGCCCGCATCACCCTCAGCTACCGCGACGGGTGGAACCGGACCATCTCCTCGACGGTCTACCTCACGCAGGCCAACGCCAAGAACGAGTTCGGGCACGAAATCTCGTTCAGCGAGGTGCGCGACCTGGTGGGCATCGTCAACAAGGACGTCTACATCGAGGGACGCATCATCAGCGACATCGGCAACGGCAACAACGGCGAGAACATGATGACGGGACAGACCTCGATCGACTACACCGAGACCTATCGCACGGCCTACATCCAGAGCCTCGACGGTTCGCAGGGCTTTATGATCAAGACCGTGACCGAAGACGACAACATCTTCGAACGTTACAGCAAGGTCCGCATCCTGCTCAAGGGCGTCACGGTCGAAGCGGAGTCGAACCCCGAACGCTACATTCTCAAGAAAGTCACCTCGGCGATGGTCATGTCCTCGGTGTCAGGCTCGGCGGCCGACATTCCGCAGAAGGTGAAGCGCTACAACGAGCTGACCGACATGGACGTATACACCTGGGTAACGCTGGCCGACTGCGAACTTCCCGTGCGCAAAGGCAGCCTGACGCCGATCAACGAAGGCTATGCACGCAGCACCAATGCCAACCGCGAAACGAAATACCCGATGCTGGTGCGCGACAAGAACGGCGACAGTTTCTACATGCTGACCAACACCACCTGCAAATACCGCCGTACCGGGGAGATGCTGCCCTACGGTTCGGGGAACATCTCGGGCGTACTGGTTCACGAGACCCACGACCGCTTCGTCTGGATGGGATCGAAGGACATGGGCGACATCGGCCGCTACCAGATCCGCCACCTCACCCGCGAGGACATCGCGCTGGAGAAGGATTTCGAGAACAGCTTCTCGGCCCTCCTGACCGAATACCGCTACGGCAAGCTCGAAAGCCACATCTTCCGCCCCACGACCGGCGACAACGGCTACCTGACCTTCACCCATCCCGACGAGAAATCGGGCGACGCAGGCTGGGGAACAAGCGACCCGAGCTACCTCGGCCCCATCGGCAACGAATCCAACCCCGACAAAGAGAAACCCTGGGGCGGCACCAATAAAGGCAACATCAACGGAAACGGCGTCGTCGAAAACGGCAAACAAATGTGTTCTGACCCCGGAACCAACAACGACGGCAAGGGAAACCTGACGAGCGCGGAATTCTCGGCCTGGACCAACAAGTGCCAGTGGTGGAACACCGAAACCGACCGCAGCGAAGCGTGGCTGCTCCACTTCTCGACGCAGGGCATCTCGACCGATGTGCTCTCGATGCAGGTAGCCATGCAGAACCGCAGCATCGGAGGCCCCCGCTACATCAGGGTCGACTGGTCGGAACACGGCGACAACAACCGCGACGACTGGAACCCGATCACCGAATTCCAGGTCCCCGACATCGTGAACTGGAACTACACCCTCTACTGGCAGTGCGCCGGCTACAAGTACATCAACGTACCTCTGCCGCTCGAACTGCTCGGCAAGGACGACGTATGCATCCGCTTCTCGGCCGCGAACAAGAAAGCCGGCGGCAAGGAAGACGGCGAGTTCGACGACCAGATCATCACCACCGGAGAGATCGCCTTCTCCTACATCGGCGTACGTTACAACAAATAACCCTATCCGGAAGCACCCCGCCTGCAAACGTTTTGCAGGCGGGGCTTCCCTAACCGCTCAACCAGAATCCAAACCGTGAAACACCTTCTATTCCTGATTTTCGCCGTCCAGGCCTGTCTGCCGGGATTCGCAGCCTGCGACGGACGCGTCCGCATCGTACCCCGCCCCGCCGAGGTCGAAGAACTGCCGGGATCGTTCCGGCTGACGTCCCGAACGCCCGTCGTCATCACGGACGAACGGCTGCGCACGCCCGCGGAGATTTTCGCCCGCGCCGTCGGCAAGCTCACCGGAGCCGAACCCGCCGTCACCGCCGCATCCGAAAAACATGCCGTGACGCTGCAACTGCAACCGGGCTACGAAGCCGAAGAGTACCTTCTGGAAGTCGGCAGACAGCGCATAACGGTCACGGCATCGACGCCCCAGGCGGTGCTGCACGGGCTTCGAAGTCTCCAGCAGCTGGTCGCCGGAGGAGAGATTCCCGCCTGCGTCGTCCGCGACAAGCCCACGTTCGCCTACCGCGGGGCGATGCTCGACGTCTGCCGCCATTTCTTCCCGGTCGAGGACGTGAAGACCTACATCGACATCCTCTCGCTGCACAAGATCAACAAATTCCACTGGCATCTGACCGACGATCAGGGCTGGCGGATCGAGATCAAAAAATATCCGCTGCTCACCCAGATCGG
>ERZ835980.2427-NODE-2427-length-16879-cov-6.426296_pt1 | contig 16879 bp, 15 predicted proteins | sample MGYA00519943_ERZ835980 | MGnify/ENA primary metagenome ERZ835980 (study PRJEB31850, sample SAMEA3708791) | human gut metagenome | biome: human gut; feature: human-associated habitat; material: faeces | place: China | collected 2014 ... | reverse complement strand
AGAACCCCGTACTATGCAGGTGGCAGACGCCGCTACTGCGTCCAGAGCGCCGGAAAACACGCCAGCGATGGTAAAGAAAATCGGCAAGACAACCTACAAGGTTCATGTCCATTTCAGCAATACCAGCACAGAAACCATGAGCGATAAAATCAAGCGTATGCTCAAAAATGAAATTCAGCAGATGTGACAGACTGATAAACGAAGCCGCCTTGTGCTAAACTGATGATGGTACGCACCAAAATTTTTGTCAAGGAGGACACGAAAATGCTTTACACAGAAAAAGAGAAACATGAAATTGAGCGAGTAAAGGAAGTCTTTGCGGAACATCTGCGGCAAAGCCCTGATTTTGAACTGCTCTGGTCAGACAAGGTAGGCTATGTTTGGCTGACGATTGGCGTAAATCCAGTCTATGTGGATACCGGTATCAGGATAGAATCTGCCGCCGATCTCTGCGGCAGGTGTTTGGATGATGTTGCTATGGATGTTTTGTATATGACGGGCAACGATCATGCACTGGAAGCAGCCGACCCGCTGGAATTGGCCGAAATCAAGCGGCGCTGGGAGCCATATATCAACCAGCTGCCAGACTATGCGTATCTCTGCAAAGACCTGCTGAACGGAAAAATGTAATCTATCAAACGAGGTGTCAGGAGCCATACGGTGCTTCTGGCACCTTTTTTGTGGATTTTTTGTGAATTTGATTAAAAAGTCCTTGACATTTTGTCTCTGGGAAAACCGCCCTGTGCTATTTTGCACAGGGCGGTTTTGCGCTTCGCTCACTTGCAGCGGCGCAGCACCTCGAGCGTATAGCGCCAGACGCGCTGCACGGAGGCGATGTGCATCCGTTCGCGGCAGGTGTGAATCTCCGTCAGATCAGGGCCGAAGGACACGCAGTCGAGGCCCGGTAATTTCCCGGCAAACAGCCCGCACTCCACGCCCGCGTGGATGGCCTCCACCTTTGGGTCATGACCGTACTGCTCGCGAAAGACGTCGATCATCCGCTCGCGCAGCGGAGAGTCCTTGCGGTATTCCCAAGCGGGGTAGTCGCCCGAGACGTCAACGCTGCCGCCGAGCTGCGCCATCAGGCAGCGCAGACGCGCGACGAGCATCTCCTTCTGCGTGGCCACGCTGCTGCGCACGCAAGACGACGCCTGCACGCATTGCTCGCTCGTGGTCAGGATGCCGAGGTTCAGCGACGTCTGCACCAGTCCCGGAATGTCCTGACTCATGGCCTGAATCCCGTTCGGCAGGCAGCAGAGCATACACACGGCGCGCTGCGTGGACGCCGCGTCCATCGGCGGCATCTGCGGCTGCGCCGGCTCGGCGTGCACGAACACATCCGGGTCGGCTGCCGCGTATTCATGCCGGAGCGCCGCGTCCATGTCCGCGATCGCAGCCTGCGCCGCATCGGGGTCGGCGACGGTGATGACGGCGCGGCTCTCGCGCGGGATGGCGTTGTCCTTCAGCCCGCCGTCCACACAGACGACGCGCAGCGCCGTGCGCGTACCGACGGCGTACAGCACCCGTCCGAGAAGCTGGTTTGCGTTGCCGCGCCCCTTGTCGATCTCCGCGCCCGAGTGGCCGCCGAGCAGACCGCCGACCGTGACGGTGAGCACCGTGCCCGGAAACGCCGCGCGCGTGACCGGCAGCGTGCACACGGAGACATTGCCGCCCGCGCAGCTGACGGTGAGGATGCCCTCATCCTCGGAGTCGAGGTTGAGCATCGTGCGCCCCTGGAGCACGGAGGCGTCGAGTGCATCCGCGCCGAGCATACCGGTCTCCTCATCGACCGTGAGCACTACCTCGAGCGGCGGATGCGGGATGTCGTCCGCGTCTAGAATGGCAAGCGCCATCGCAACGGCGATGCCGTCGTCCCCGCCGAGGGTCGTACCGCGCGCGCCGATCGTGTCGCCGTCCACGAAGAGGTCGAGCCCTTCGCGGGTCAGGTCCTTCGTGCAGTCCGGCGCGGTCTCGCAGACCATGTCCATGTGCCCCTGCAGGATGACTGGCGCGGCGGCCTCATAGCCCGGCGTGCCGGGGCAGAAGATGATGACATTGTTGTATTCATCCTGAATGTGGCGCAGACCGCGCGCGGCGGCAAAATGCATGAGATAGTCGCTGATCGCTTTCGTGTTTCCCGAGCCGTGCGGGATGGCGCACAGTTGCTCAAACTGCGCAAAGACGGCCTGCGGCTGAAGCTTTTCCAAAATCGGCATGGTGTGTCTCCTTTTTGATGTGAAACCGGCGGACACGGTCGTGCCCGCCGGTGGGTGATCAGAATTCTTCCGGGATCTGTACCCGGGACAGGGAAGCGCGGATGTTGCCCGTGAACAGCAGACTCAGACGGTGGATCTGCGTCTCGAGATCCTCCTTCATCCCATTTTCGAGCCACGTATAGAAAATGTCCGTGATGCCGAAGCGGTAGAGGTCGCACACGAGCTTTTTGTCCTGTTCGCTCACGCGCAGACCCTTTGCCTGCCGCTCGACATAGCTGCGCATCATTTCCTCGGACACGCGGTTGACGTGCCTCTCCAGCTCCAGCCGGTGTGAGGAGGTGTAGATGTGGTAGACGGCGCGCTTGTGCTCGCGCGCAAAGCGGGACGCAGTGATCATGCACTCCTCCCAGCTGCCGGTGGCCTCGAACTCGGCGACCGCTCGGTCGGTCTCACGGCGCAGGATGATGTCGAGCAGCTCAAAGAGATCGGAGTAGTGATAGTAGAACGTCCGGCGCGTGATCTGGCATTCTTCTACGAGCTGCGTCACGGTGATCTTGTCAAACGGCTGCTCGGACAGCAGCTTCAGGAACGTGTCCTGGATGGCGGCTTCGGTCAAGTGTGCCAAGCGGGATTCCACCTTTCTGGGTGCGCGGCGCGGTCATCGCGCGGCTGGATTTTGGCCCTGTGCGGGGAGATATTCAATGTGTGCATAGCTTCTGCGCTCCGAAACAGTGTCGCACAGGAAGGAATAGACGCTCTCATGCAGCGCCCGTCGGGCGCTGCGCGGCGGCAGGGCTGGGTCGGGATAAAACGGGTCGCTCACGACGACGGTGATGCGCGGCGGCAGCGCGCGCAGCAGCTTTCTTTTCCGGTAGACGACCGCCGCGGCGACGACGGGCAGCTGCTCGCGCACGGGGTAGGCAAACGACGTGTCCGGAAACGGACGGATGCCGTTGTAGTACGGCCAGATGTGTGCCTCTGGATAGATCATCACGGCCTGACCGCGTTCGAGCCGGCAGTGCATGGCGGCAAGAAACTGCCGCGTGCCCTCGATGGTATCCGCCAGCGGGATCGCGCCGAGCATCTGCACGATGTTGCGCACGCCCGGGATCGAGACGGTGTCGGCGGAGGTGATGATGTTCGCGCGTCGCGGAAACGCCAGCAGTGTCGGGATGAAGGCGTCCGCCAACGTGTTCGTGTGGTTGCCGTAGAGGAAGTATCCGCCCGGCAGCGCGCGCAGCGCCTTGCGGTTTTCGATGCGCAGGCCGAACACGAGCTTGCAGTACAAAAACAGAAACGGTGTCATCACCATCCGGTATACGACGAAGGCGAGCGCGTTCCAGAGCGGTCCCTTGTGCTCATACGGGAAATCCGCGCCGATCTGCTTCGGGTGAATGCGCCCGTTGGTCGGCGCAAAGTCGTCGTGCAGCGGGTCGTGATAGTAGACGGTCTTGCGGCTCATGCCGGATCACTGACCAGCGCGGCGGCGTCAAAGAGCATCTGCTCCATCTGGCGCATGCAGCTCTGCTGCTCGAACTGCGTGCCGCTGTCGAGATATTTGCGGCTGTAGTCCGCGCGCTCGTCCGGGTGGCTCACCCAGTAGTCGATCTTGCGCGCCATGTCCTCTGCATCCTTGTTTTTAAATAGAGACTTATCATCGAGCGCGAAGGCCTTGGCCGCGCTCTTGGGCGAATCGGCGATGACCGGCACCAGTCCGCAGGCGATGGCCTCCAGACAGGCGATCGACTCGATCTCCACCTCGGCTGGGTGGCAGTAGAGGTCGGCGCAGCGCAGCAGGTTCAGCAGCTCCTGCCGCGTGAAGAACGAGATCTCCATGTCCACGCCGCAGCGCTCGGCAAGGTGACGGTAGTGCGCCTCGCGCGGGCCTTCTCCGGCAAGGATGAGGTGGATCTGCTCGCGGTAGGCCGAGCGGCCGATGGCCTCTATGAGGATCTCCTGATTCTTTTCGCTCGACAGACGGCCGGTCGAGACGATGAGGAACTTGTTCTCGAGCCCCTCCGGACGCGTGGCCGGGCCGGGCGTGAACATGCTGTTGACGCCGTTTGAGATCACGCGGCCGTTCGTCGGACCGACGACGGCCTCAAACGTGTCGCGGATAAACTGCGTGGGGTAGTGGATGATGTCCGAATACTGGTACACCATCTGATAGCACGCGCGGTACACGCCGCGGTTGATGGCGGCCGAGTCCTTGCACAGAAAATGCGCCGTGACGTTTTCCGCCTGACAGTGGAAGCTTGACGTGATGGGCTTGTTGTACGCCTTGGCGATCTTTACCGCCGTGTGCGACAGGCGCAGCACAAACGTTGTGTGCACGACGTCGCAGTCGCGGATCGCCTCCTCGAGGATGGAGCGGTCCACACGCGGCAGCGTCACGCCGTTGCGCTCCACGATCGGATTGAGCAGGTAGAGGTTGCGCTCCGGCACGACGTAAAAGCACTCATTTCCGGCCTTGTCCTGATCGGCGCAGACCACACGCACGGTGTGCCCCTGCGCGCGCAGATACCGGATGAGATTCATGCAGGCAATGGTCGTGCCGTTGTTCTCCTCACCCAGAATATCGCAGACAATCGTAATCGTCATTGTGTCGTATCATTCCTTGCATTTAGAATTGGCAGGTGAGTGTCTGCCGTAAGATGCGACGCTCATCATTGTAACCGGCAAAAATGAGAGCCGCATTAGAAAACATTTTTTCCGACAAATCACTGGATATATCGAAAACAATTCATTTTATCATAGCATACTTTCACGTGTGAGAAAACTTCTCACATGGGCAAAAGTGTGACATTTCATGGCGGGAGAATTGCAAATATCTGTGCCCTCTTGAATTCGGAAGCCGAATCATGTATGATAATAAACAGCAACTGTGCACATTTTTTGTTTGAGGGAGCAAATAAATTATGACAGATTTTCAGAAAATGTATCAGGACAAACTGACGACGCCGGAGCGCATTGCGCAGCAGGTGCAGTCCGGCTGGCTCATCGGCATGGACACGGCGACTTCTCAGACGCCGGCCATCATGGCCGCAATGGCGGAGCATATCCGCAGCACCGACATCACCGGCGTGAAGGTGCAGACCCTGCTCGACGGCTATCCGTTCGACTTCTATACCGACCCGACGCTGGCCGGAAAGATGACGGGCTACAGCTGGTTTTCCAGCAGCGCGGCGCGCAAGGCGGTCAACGCCGGCTATGCCGACATCATTCCCGCGTACTACCGTGATTTCCCGACTCGCATCCGCACCGAGTATGACTATGACGCCGTGTGCGTCGAGGTCGCGCCGATGGACAGCCACGGCTATTTCAGCCTCGCGCTCAACGGCTCTTATATTGATGCCATGCTCGAAAAGACCAAGCGCATTTACCTCGAGGTCAACGACCGTCAGCCCCGTGCGCTGTGCGGCTCTCTGATCCATATCTCGCAGGTCGACGCGCTCGTGGAGTATCACCACGACCTGCCGGTGCTGCCGCCGGTGCAGCTCGACGACGTGAGCAAGACGATCGGCGGCCTCATCGCCGACCTTATCCCGGACGGCGCGTGCCTGCAGCTCGGCATCGGCGCGATCCCGGATGCGACCGGCATGGCGCTCAAGAGCAAGCACGACCTCGGCATCCACACCGAGATGTTTACCGACTCCATGGTCGAGCTGATCGAGTGCGGCGCGGTCAACAACAGCAAAAAGCAGATCCACCGCGGCAAGACCGTCACGACGTTTGCCTTCGGCTCGCAGCGTATCTATGATTTCGTCGACGACAACCCGTCCGTCGAGATCCTGCCGGTCGACTATGTCAACGACCCGAATGTCATCTGCCAGAACGACAACATGATCTCCATCAATGCGGCGGTCGAGGTCGACCTCTTCGGTCAGGTCTGCGCCGAGTCGGTCGGCACGAAGCATATGTCAGGCTCCGGCGGCCAGATCGACTACGTCCGCGGCGCCTGCCAGTCCCGCGGCGGCAAGAGCTTCATCGCCTTCACCTCCACGGCCAAGGGCGGCACGATCAGCAAGATCAAGCCCATCCTCACGCCGGGCGCCGTCGTCACGACGAGCAAGAACGATGTCGACTACATCGTCACCGAGTACGGCGTGGCGCACCTGCGCGGCCGCAGCCTCGGTGAGCGTGCCCGCCAGCTCATCGCCATCGCGCATCCCGACTTCCGCGACGAGCTGACCTTTGAGGCCAAAAAGCGCGGCATGATGATCTGATCTCATACCCTGTCTTACAATGCAAATCCCGCTGTCCGCGAGTTGCGGACAGCGGGATTCTTTTGCCTTTTCCGCCGCAGACGCGTTCTGTATCTCGAAGCACATAATGGTGACGCGTGTTTCATCAAGAAACGCGATGTGTGCAAAAAGGTTACACTCGTCCTGCGCTGGCGATTGTTCTCTTTTCGTAGCAAGACTATAGTGTAACCATAAAAAAGGGGACAGATGTGAAGCTTGTCCCAAAATCTATTGGAGGGATTTTCATGAAGAAAACGTGGAGCAAAGTGCTCGCCACCGTTTTGGTGCTGGCGATGGTGCTTTGCATGCCCGGCTTCGCAGCAAGTGTTGACACGGTCGATTATGATGCCGACCATGCGGCCTCTGCTGACGAACTGACGGACGCGGACCTGCCGGAGCTGCTGTCGGCGAGCGGCAACCACTATCCGATCGTGATGGTGCACGGCCTGTTCGGCTGGGGCGGAACGGAGGTGCTCGGCCTGAACTACTGGGGCGGCTTCAGCAGCCTGCGCGACATTCTCAACAATGCCGGCTACGAGGTCTATACCCCGTCGATCGGCCCCGTCGCCAGCAACTGGGATCGCGCCTGCGAGCTGTATGCCTACCTCGTCGGCGGCACGGTCGACTACGGTGCGTATCACTCTGCCACGAATGGCCATGCCCGTTACGGCCGTACGTTCCCGGGCGTCCTGCCGGAGCTGAACAATCCGGACAGCGAGCTCAAGGTGCACCTGATCGGTCACAGTATGGGCGGCGAGACGATCCGTATGCTGGCGCAGCTGCTTGAAAACGGCGACGCCGACGAGCGCAATGCCAGCCGCGGCGGCGATATCAGCCCGCTGTTCACCGGCGAGTGCCGTCACTGGATCGAGAGCATCACGACGCTGTGCACGCCGCACGACGGCAGCCAGTACGACACCAAGGTCTATCAGAACATCGGCGACCTGGCGCAGTATGCCATGGGCATCATCGGCACGGTCACCGGCTCGAACGTCAACGAGAACAATTTCGGCCTGGACTTCAAGCTGGATCAGTGGGGTCTGGTGCGCCAGCCCAACGAGTCCTATTCCAGCTACTTCAATCGTGTCATCAACAGCAAGATCTGGACGCAGCACACCAATGACCTGAGCGTCTATGACCTCGACGTCGACGGTGCGGCCGTGCTCAACGGCTACGCCAAGGCGCAGGATGATATCTATTACTTCTCCATTGCCTGCTCGAACACCCACCGCGATCCGCTGACCGGCCACTACCTGCCGAATGCCAGCATGAACCCGATGATGATCAAGAGCGGCACCTACATGGGCAGACACGTCAACTACGCGGTCGGCCATGTGAACATCACTCCGGAGTGGTGGGAGAATGATGGCATCGTTTCCGTCCGTTCCGCCATCCGTCCGCATGAGAACTCCACGGATCAGTACAACGAGAACTACGGCGTCGGTGCTGACGGCAAGATGACCTTCAAGTCTGGCACCAAGATGGGTGTCTGGAACTACATCGAGAAGATCGACAACACCGATCACATCAACATGGTTGGTCAGACGCAGAAGTCCACGCACGCCATGCTGCAGGAGAAATTCTTCGAGCTTGCCAAGATGCTCAACAGCATCCCGGTCAGAACCAGCGCCTCCGATACGCACATCTGCCCGGGCGCCGGCTTTACGGATATGCCGGCCTACAGCACTTGGGCGCATGAAGGCCTGGATTACTGCATCCAGAACGGCATCATGAGCGGCATGAGCGCCACGACCATCGCGCCGGACGGCGTGACCACGCGTGCGCAGCTGGTGGAGATGCTCTACTGCCAGGCCGGCAGCCCGAAGGCCACAAAGACCAGTCCCTTCACGGATCTGACGGAGAGCTGGTATATCGATGCGGTCAACTGGGCCGCGGAGAAAGGCGTCGTGAGCGGTACCAGTGCTACTACGTTCTCCCCGAATGCAACGATCACGCGTCAGGACATGGCGACGATCCTCTATAACTACGCCAAGAACGTCCTCGACCTGAACGTGTTCCAGACTGCGGATCTGACCGGTTATCCGGATTACAGCAGCATCTCCGGCTATGCCCGCACGCCGATGTCCTGGGCGGTCGCACAGGGTGTGGTCTGCGGTGTCGGCAATGCCAACGGTGTCACGGCCCTCGAACCGAAGGGCGATGCGACCCGCGCGCAGACTGCCGCGATCATCATGCGTTTCTGCCAGAACGTCCTCTGAGACTTCATTTCAGCACACAAGCCCGGTGGGGAATCCCCACCGGGCTTGTCCTGTTTAACGCGCGCGAGTTTACCGTGCCTTTTCCCAGCCGTCGAGCGGCGCACGCTGGATCGCACCGAATACTTTGCTGCGCAGATCGGGGTAGGTGAGGCTCATGGTTCGGATAAGCTCCTTGACCTCGTGCCGTTTGCTGCCGCGGTCCTCCGGGCAGGGATTTTCGACGACCGGCAGCGCCAGCGCCTTTGCGAGATTTGTGATGCGCCCCTCGCCGGCATAGAGCATCGGACGGATCTGATCCACGCCCGTGCGCGTCATGTGCGTCACCGGCTGAAAGCAGCTGATGCGCCCCTCGTACACGAGCGAGAGCAGAAACGTCTCGACCGCGTCATCAAAATGGTGACCGAGCGCGAGCTTTGTGATGCCACGCGCGCTGAGCGCGGTACACAGCGCGCCGCGGCGCATCTTGGCGCACAGGGAGCAGGGGTTATCCTCCTTGCGTACGTCGAACACGACCTCCTTGATGTCGGTCTTCAGGCGCGTGTACGGCACGCCGAGCGCCGTGCACAGCTCTGCCACCGGCGCGAAGTCCATGCCCTCGAAGCCGAGCTCGACCGTGATCGCCTCGAGGGAAAACGGCTTCGGATAATACCGGCGCAGCTCGTTGAGCGCAAGCAGAAGCACGAGCGAATCCTTGCCGCCCGAGACGCCGACGGCAACGGTGTCGCCCGGCGCGATCATGTCATAATCCTCCACGCACCGGCGCACCAGACCGGTGAAAGCATTCAGGTCGTTCATAGCAGCCCTCCGAAAACGAAAATAGAAAATGCGAAATCAAGAGCAAAACGGAGAAAAACGGAGATATTAAAAGCAAAGAGACATCTAAATGAAAATTCCGTTGACAGACTCCGGCGGTTGTGGTATAAAAGTAGGGCGCGGATGTGAGAACTATTCTACGTTCGCGCCTGAAAAATGTCAAAATGTTTTTCAACACATTCTAATTGGAGGCACAAATATGTCCACTACTTTGCTGAACAAGGACACCGTCACCCGCAAGTGGTACGTTCTGGATGCAGCCGGCAAGCCGATGGGCAAGACCGCAGCGCTCGCTGCCGATCTGCTGCGCGGCAAGCTCAAGACCGACTACACCCCGCACGTTGACTGCGGCGACTTTGTCATCATCATCAACGCCGAGCAGGCTGTGCTTACCGGCAAGAAGCTCGAGCAGAAGTACTACCGCACGCACTCCGGTTACCCCGGCGGCCTGCACGAGACGCAGTACAAGAAGCTCATGAAGGATAAGCCGGAGCTGGCTATGCGTCTGGCTGTTCGCGGCATGCTGCAGAAGAACACCATTGCCCAATGGCAGCTCAAGCGCCTGAAGATCTATCGCGGCGCCGAGCATCCCCATGCGGCACAGAAGCCCGAAGTCTGGGATCGCTGAGAAGGAGGAAATAGAACATGGCAACTTATACGAGCAAGAAAGCCTATATGTACGGCACCGGCCGCAGAAAGTCCTCCGTCGCGCGTGTGCACCTGTTCCCGAACGGCACCGGCAGCATCACCGTCAACGGCCGTCCCCTCGATGACTACTTTGGTCTCGAGACCCTGAAGCTCATCGTTCGTCAGCCCTTCGCTGCGACCGACACCATGGGCAAGTTCGATGTCGAAGCCACCGTCACCGGCGGCGGCGTGACCGGTCAGGCCGGCGCGATCCGTCACGGCATCGCCCGCGCGCTGCTGCAGGTCGAGGACAGCTACCGTGCGCCCCTGAAGGCCGCCGGCCTGCTGACCCGCGACCCGAGAATGAAAGAGCGTAAGAAATACGGTCTCAAGGCAGCTCGTCGCGCTCCGCAGTTCAGCAAGCGATAATCTACAGCTTAAAAATGCTAAAAAAGCCCGGAAATACGCAATTTTCCGGGCTTTTTCTATGCCCAAAATTCTGCCTTGACTGTTCTGTTTTGATGGAATTTGAACAGAAATTTATGGGTTTATAGTGGTCAAATTACTGGTGGACAATAGGAGCAAATGAAGTCTAATTTTGCCATCGACGGACGAACACATACTTGACAGATTTACATAGAGGCTTGGCTCATTCTTTGAAAACGAGAATGGGTCGAGGCTCTATTTTTTTGTCCGAAATCCGGCGAGACAAATTTGAGCAGGGGTAACAGGTATGACGGATTTCAATCAGAAGACCCATGACACCGATGTGGGCAGTCATGGCGGACAGTCGAGGCAGACTACTTCGACACCTTTGCAAATTCGGAGGATTGCACCTGCATCCGGAATTTCTGTAAGGAAATTGGAATCCCGGAGAAGACGGCAGTGTCTCTCTTACTGGATCACCGCTATCTGTACCGCAGTCCAAGCGGCTGGCTGATATATTCATTGCGGTAAGAAGTTTTGGCCTGCCGGTCCGAATACCAAGACTTGCTCTGAAGAATGCAGCCATGAACACGGTATTCAGAAGATGCGCGACTGGCGAGTCGAACAGAAGGCTAAGGATGAAGCTGAAACAATCAAACCGGCAATGTAAAAGAAGAGGTTAAGAAGTCATAGTGTCTCGTAGAAGGGGTCACAAACAGACTTCTTCCGATGGAGGGTTTATTATGATTATCAAGCTTATGCATTATGCCGCACTTCTTCCGATTTTACAACAGGTGGTGGAAAACGGCAGCGGCTGCTTGACAAACCGGAAAAGGTGTGGCACAGTATATAGAGTTAAGCAAGTCTAACTTCGCTGCGGGGCATAGATCCCTCATGAAGTGCGCCGGAAAAGGAGACAGGTTGTATATGTCGGAATCGCTGGATGTTTTGAAGCTTCGGGTCTTGCTCTGCTTTCTCAATGAAGAGCAGAAAACCTGCACGGTCACGGGCCTTTCCGGTGTGCTCGGTGAGGGGAAGCAGAAGGTCAGCCGTATGCTCATGGCGCTCGAGCGCGAGGGGCTGCTCGACCGGAGCGACCCGCGCCGCCCATGCTTGACCGAGGCAGGTCGTGCACGCGCGGCCTATTATGAGGAGCGCACGAATGTCGTGCTCAACCACCTGCTCTATGAGGGGCTGGACATTGACAGCGCTCTGCACGACGCCTATGCATGGGCGCTCATGAGCAGCGACGAGGGCATGGCGCTCATCCGCAGCTCGGAGCAGCGCTACCGCGCCAAGTATGAGCTGCGCCGCCAGAACGAATTTGGCGGGGCGGAGCTCTGCCGCCGACTGGGGGACGGGGAATACTGCTTCCCGTTTCTGATCTACAGGGAGTATGTCTCCGGCGGCACGAACCTGTCCATGGCCAACGAGGCCTTCTCGCACCCGTGCACGCTCGCTGTGGCGAATGGCGTCGGCGTGGTGCGCCTGCATCCGGTGGATCTGTCCGCGCGCTCGCAGATGACCGGGCGGGAGATGAACGGCCGTGTCCGCCGCCTCATGTATCTCGACGGGAGCACGTTTGCGCCGGCATATGACGACGGCAGGGCGATCTCGTTCCCCGCGCGCACGCTGCATTTTCTCAACATCGGCTCCGGCGTGGGGCAGATCCTGCACGGCAGCGTCTGTCTGCGTATGCAGTGTTCCGTCGGCACGAAGCATATGCCGGAATCCACAGCCATCTTCACTATCCTGATCTGAGGGCGGCGCCCGTGCGCGCGGAAAAGTTTTTTGTCACGCCCGCGTGACAGAAAAACGGCGGCTTCACCGCGGATTTGGCCGCTTTTTGCGGCGGAGCGGCCATTTTTGTAACGCACGCGGGACAAACGGCCGCTTGCACGAAAAATCCGAATTTGCTATAGTACAACCGCTGAAAGATCGAGGATCCGGGCCGCTGGCGCCGCGATCCGGACGCGCCGGCTGAGCAGCCGGCAGAATACCGCTTCCCGGACGGTGTCCCCTTCGGGAAACCCAGCCCTGAGAAGGGCGTTTTTCTGCCGCATGCGTTAGCCTAGTCTAACGCAAATTAGCTGCAACTAACCGGCGGCGCCTGTATCAGACCGCGTATTTCTGGCTGGCTGCCCGCAGATTACACACGAATTTTTCGCCTGATATCGGATGGCCGACCATGCGGTGCGCCTGACGGATTCCGGACAGGAAATCGCGGAGGCGACATACGCGCGCAACCGGTTTTTCCGCACGATGCCTGCGAGACGGAGCATGCGTTCAGCCCGGAACGCTCTGCCGCGCAGCAGCGGCTCCTGCCAGAAAACAAACACGAAGGAGAACAAACCAATGAAGCTTGACCAGATGCCGGCGCGCACCTGCCGTATTGCCGCACCCGACGGGAGGTGCTGCCGATGATGATCGACAAGCGCCTGATCGGCACGGTGCCGGAGAGCAAAAAATACATTGCCGCAAACGTGACGCTGCAGTGGTGCGGCCTCGTAGCGAATGTCGCCATGATGATGAGCGTCGCGTCGCTGCTTGCCTCACAGCTGTCAGCACGCGCCTCAAGCACACGGCTGCTGACAACGGCGGCAGTTGCGGCCGCGGCCGTGCTCATTCGCTGGCTGTGCACGACCGGCGCCGCGCGCATGAGCGACCTGTCGTCGCGCGCGGTGAAAAAAACGCTGCGCACGCAGATCTACGAAAAGCTGCTGCGCCTCGGCGCGTCTTATTCCGAGCAGGTCTCCACGGCGGAGGTCGTGCAGGTCGCGGTCGAGGGCGTGGATCAGCTTGAGACGTATTTCGGCGCTTATCTGCCGCAGTTTTTCTACGCCATGCTCGCGCCGCTGACGCTCTTTGCCGTGCTGTGCTTTGTCAATGTACCGGCAGCGATCGTGCTGCTGGTATGCGTGCCGCTCATCCCGGCGGCCATTGCGGCGGTGCAGACGTGGGCAAAAAAGCTCCTGTCGCGCTACTGGGGGCAGTACACGAAGCTCGGCGATACCTTTCTGGAGAATCTGCAGGGGTTGACCACGCTGAAAATCTATCAGGCGGATGGCCTGCGCAACGACGTCATGAATGAGGAAGCGGAAAAATTCCGCAAGATCACCATGAAGGTCCTGACCATGCAGCTCAATTCCGTCACGATCATGGACGTCATTGCCTATGGCGGCTCAGCGCTGGGCGTGATTCTCGCAGCGACGCAGTACCGCGCGGGGCATGTCGCGCTCTCCGGCGCGCTGCTGATCATCCTGCTGTCGGCGGACTTTTTCATTCCCATGCGGCAGCTAGGCTCGTTTTTCCACATTGCCATGAACGGCATGGCAGCAAGCGAAAAGATCTTTCGCCTGCTCGATCTGCCGGAGCCGCCGGCGCGCACGCAGGCCTGCCCGGACGGAGACATCGTCTGTCGGGGGCTGCATTTTTCCTACACCCCGGAGCGGGAGATCCTGCACGGGCTCGATCTCGCGTTCCCGGCCGGTTCGTTCACGTCCATTGTCGGCGCATCCGGCTGCGGCAAGTCCACGATCGCGTCCATCCTTATGGGGCGCAGCCGCGGCTATACCGGCACGGTCACGGTCGGCGGCGTGCCGCTCGCGGATATTTCAGAGGACAGCCTCATGCGGCACATCACCTACGTCAGCCACCAGAGCTATCTGTTCAAGGGCACCGTGCGCGAAAATCTGCGCATGGCGCGGCCGGACGCACCGGACGCAGCGCTCTGGGCCGTGCTGCGGCAGGTGAAGCTTGCAGCGTTTCTCGAGCAGGAGCAGGGGTTGGATACGCTGCTGACCGAGCAGGGGAGCAACCTCTCCGGCGGCCAGCGCCAGCGGCTGGCACTGGCCCGCGCGCTGCTGCATGACACGCCGGTGTATCTCTTCGACGAGGCCACATCGAACATTGATGTCGAGAGCGAAAACGACATCATGGCCGAGATCCATGCGCTTGCGGGGCGCAAGACAGTGATCCTGATTTCGCACAGGCTCGCGAATGTTACGGTGTCGGACAATATTTACGTTCTTGACGGCGGCGCACTCGCCGGGCAGGGCACCCATGAAGCCCTCCTGCGCGCAGGCGGGGTTTACGCCCGGCTGTGGGATGCGCAGCAGGCGCTGGAAAACTACGCAAAGGAGGGCGCTGCGCTATGAAGCAGAGAAGCGGTTTTACCGTTATGGCCCGGCTCGTCGGACTGGTCCGGCCGCTGGTAGGATATATGCTCCTTGCCATTGCAATGGGGCTGCTTGGGCATGCCTGCGCGGCGCTGATCACAGTTTTCGGCGGTTATGCGCTGCTGGAGCTGCTGCACTTTCCGACACCGATGGGACTTAAGGGAGTGTTCGCGTGCGTGCTTGTGTTTGCGGTGCTGCGCGGAGCTTTTCGCTATGCGGAGCAGACGTGCAACCATTTCATCGCCTTCAAGCTCCTCGCGCGCATCCGCGATCAGGTGTTCCGCGCGCTGCGTCGGCTCTGCCCGGCCAAGCTTGAGGGACGCGATAAGGGCAATCTCATTTCGGTCATCACGTCGGACATCGAGCTGCTTGAGGTGTTCTACGCGCACACGATCTCCCCGGCGGCCATCGCGCTGCTGTTCAGCGCCGGCATGAGCCTGTTCATCGGGCATTATCATTGGGCGCTTGGGCTGCTGGCGCTGGCGGCGTATGTGGCGGTCGGCGTTATTGTGCCGCTTGTCACGTCGCGCTGCAGCAAGGACACCGGCCTGCGCTGCCGCACGAAAGCGGGCGAGCTCTCGGCGTTTGTACTCGACAGTCTTCGCGGCCTGCCGGAGACGGTACAGTACGGGCAGGGGACACAGCGGCTGGCGCAGATGAATGCGCAGACCGACGCGCTTGCGCAGGACGCCGCACGTCTCAAACACATCTCCGGCCGCAATGCCGCAGCCGCGAACACGGTCATTTTGCTGTTTGATCTGGCGATGCTCTTTATCGCGGCGGCGCTCTACCGCACCGGGCGAGTCGGGTTCGACGGTGTGCTCATCCCGACGCTTGCGCTCTTCTCGTCCTTCGGGCCGGTAGTTGCGCTGGCGAACCTCGGCAGCACGCTTCAGAGCACGTTTGCCGCAGGAAACCGCGTGCTGGATATTCTTGATGAGACGCCTGCCGTCGCTGAAGTGACGGGGCAGCCGGGCATTGCATTTACCGGCGCGGATGCACAGCACGTTACATTCTCGTATGGCGGGGAAACGGCGCTCTCCGATGTGACGGTCACGGTTCCGGAGCATGCGATCGTCGGCATTGTCGGGCGCAGCGGCAGCGGAAAATCCACGCTGCTGAAGCTGTTCATGCGCTTCTGGGTCGTGCAGCAGGGGAGTGTGCATATTTCAGATACGGACATTTCGGCCGTCAACACGGCGAACCTGCGCGCGCTCGAGAGCTTTGTCACACAGGACACGCATTTGTTCCACGACAGTATTCGCAGTAATCTGCGCATTGCGCGCCCCGACGCGACCGATGCCGAGATCGAGGCAGCCTGCCGCAAGGCAGCGGTGCATGGTTTTATCTGCACACTGCCGCAGGGGTATGACACCCCAGTTGGCGAGCTCGGCGACACGCTCTCCGGCGGCGAACGGCAGCGGCTGGGGCTAGCACGTGCGTTTTTGCACGACGCGCCCTTCCTGCTGCTCGACGAGCCGACGAGCAATCTCGACAGTCTCAACGAGGCGGTCATCCTGCGTGCTCTTCGTGAGGAACGCGCGGGCAGGACGGTCGTGCTCGTGTCGCACCGCGCCTCGACGATGCGCATCGCCGACACGGTCTATTCGGTCGAAAACGGCCGCATGAGCTGATTCCAAGGAGGTACGAATTGAAACTCAAACAACTGATTTTTCTTATCATCGGCTGCCTGAGTCTTGCGCTCGGCTGCGTGGGCATCGTGCTGCCAATCTTACCGACGGTTCCGTTTTTTCTCGTGACGGTGTTCTGCTTCGCCAACTCATCGCAGCGGCTGCACGACTGGTTTATCGGTACGCAGATGTACAAAAAGCACCTCGATTCCTTCGTGAAGAAAAAAGGCATGACGGTGCGCACCAAGGCCGGAATCCTCTTGCCGGTAACGCTGCTGATGGCGGCCGGCTTTTTCCTCATGCTGCGTAAGGGGCTCGTGGCTCCATGTGTGATCCTCGCGGTCATCTGGGCGTTTCATGTCGTTTATTTTGCCTTTGGTGTCAAGACGATCACAGAGGCAGAGGCGGTCGCACTGCGCGCCGACGCGCAGCCGCCGCAGGCATGAGCGCGCTGTGGCAAATTGCGAAACAAACGCCAGGCAATGGCTGCTCATTTTTACGCACAATTGAAAACCGCCGCTTCCG
>ERZ835980.2415-NODE-2415-length-16941-cov-7.052114_pt1 | contig 16941 bp, 14 predicted proteins | sample MGYA00519943_ERZ835980 | MGnify/ENA primary metagenome ERZ835980 (study PRJEB31850, sample SAMEA3708791) | human gut metagenome | biome: human gut; feature: human-associated habitat; material: faeces | place: China | collected 2014 ... | reverse complement strand
CGCCCGGCCCTTTTATCCGGCGACAGGCCATTTCTCCCGAAGGTCTGTGCAAAACGCGGAAAATGACAGCGAAATTTCATATATTGTGACAGCGGCTTCCCACTTGCTGTCAGCGGCCGCGGCGTGCTACAATGAAATTGGTGAATTTTCGCCTTTTTGTGTGTTTATACCAGAATGCAGGGGGAAACAGCTATGAAAAAACGAATCGTGAGCCTGCTGCTGGCGCTGCTGATGGCGGCGCTTCTTGTACCGGTACAGGCCCTTGCCGCCACCGTGGCCAGCGGCAGCTGCGGCATGGCAAGCAGCAGCGTCTACTGGACGCTGGACAGCCGCGGCGTAATGACCATCAGCGGCACAGGGCGCATGGCGAACTACGAAATACTCTATATCCGCGGCGAGGACGGGAAGCTGACGTCCACCGGCAAGACCAACGCCCCGTGGGAAGAGTTGCGCGAACAGATCAAATCGCTGGTAGTCAACGCCGGCGTGCAGTCCATCGGCGACTACGCTTTCTATGGCTGCAAGAACCTGTCCGGCGACATCCGCCTGCCCTTCGGCATCACCAGTATCGGCAATCGGGCCTTTATGAGCTGCGGCATGGAAAATGTCTATCTGCCGGAGAGCGTGGACCACATCTACGATTACGCATTCAGCGGCTGCATGGCGCTGGTCAGCGTGGAAATGCCGTCCCGCATGACCACACTGGCCGAGGGAGCCTTTCGCCGCGATGAAAAGCTGCAGTCCATCGTGGTGCCGGCCGGTGTGACGGAGATCGGTGATCACGCGTTTGATGACTGCAAAGGGCTGAAGCGCGCGGTGCTGCACGACGGGCTGGTGCGGCTGGGTACGTGGGCTTTTTCAGGCACGGGCCTGACCAGCATTGATCTCCCGGACAGTCTGGCGCATCTGGGCTACTGCGGCTTCCTCAGTACCCCCTTGAAATCTATCAATATTCCCGCCAGTGCGGCCTATATCCCCGGGCATTGCTTCAGCATGACAAACATAAAGGATCTTGCGATCCCCGAGGGCGTGAAGTATATCCATGGCAGCGCATTTATTGAATGCAGCTATCTGGAATCCGTTGAGCTGCCGCTGTCTCTGGTCGATATTGGGAACGGCGCGTTCCACCATGCATACGGCCATAAGATACAGAACGTATATTATCACGGTACGCAGGCTCAGTACGCCCAAAAAATCGCCATCCACGGCGACAATGATATGCTGGTCGGCGCGGAGCGCCATTACAACAGCCGGCTGGGCGGCGGCGCTTACACGCCGCTGGAGAAGCTGTCGCTGACGGTGCAGGAGAACAGAAAGGACAGCCACACCCTGCTGCCGGACTACCGGGTGAGCAAGGGTGCCATGGTGACGTGCGCCACCTCGGATAAAACCGACAAGTACGGTTACGCCACCGTGAACAACAACTACCGGGAGGCTGTCATCTCCAAGTTTGGTTACGTGACGCGCACCATCCCCGTTGCTGCCCTGAATGTAAATTCCAATGTGTATCTACAGAAAACAAGCAGTACGCATCCGGTAATCTCCGCCGTATGGGTGGACGGTGTGCACGACGTAATGAATGCGTCCTTCGCCGTGTCGCCTTCGCAGGCAGAGCCTTACAGCGTCTCTGTGGAGGTAGATTGGGGCGATCCAAGCAACGCCGGCTCACTGTCCCTGCAGCAGGACAGCATATCCGTACCGCTGTCCTTGGACGGCGCCACGGATATTGACTGGAACACGCAGTTCGATCTATCCCGGCAGCTGCGGATCGTGGCAACCAATAAATCCGGTAAGACCTCCGTCCACGCACTGAAGGTCATATCCGGTGCGCCGGAAACCGCCGCTATCGCCGACTACTCTTTTGAGTTCGCGGACGGTCTCTCCTTTACACTGCCAAAAAACATTCCCATCATCGGCGGCACCAAAATGGAACTGGGGATGTACACGAATGTACCTATTCGCTATGTCGTAGAAAAAGGTAAAGTATATGTGGCCATTGGCGTGCAGGCCGGTGCAGACGGGGAAGGGGTCAAGGAGTTTGTCGGCATGGCCTCTGCACTCGACCAGAAACATATAAACAAACCGGCGGAGTTAGCCGGCAAATACAAAAAAGCCCTCAAAGACTCGGGGCTGAAACCTACCATGCTGGAGGGCTCTATCGGATGGGAATGCGGCTTCGCGCTCCTCGGCTATATTGAGGGATACTTTGACGAGGACCTGAATGTGCACTGGCTGGACAGCGGACTGATGTTGGAGGCGTCCGGTAAGCTCAAATATGACCAGCCTTTTTCCATCGGCCTTCTGCCGTGCTACGCCGGGGTGGAGGTGAGCGCCGAGGCAAAGGCCAAGCTGGCTCTGCTGATCGCCGATGAGATGAAACAGGTCACCCCCAGCGGCAAGGTCAGCGGCTCGGTGGCAATAGATCTGGGCGCCGGAGCCGGCATCCCTGGCGTCGCAACGTTGGGTGGCGGTGTAAAAGGAACGCTGACCGCCGAAAACACTTATCACGGCATAGAGATACTGCGCACTAAGGTAACGCTGTCACTTGAAGGGTATTTCAAGGCCACTCTTACGCTTCTTGAGAAAAAGCTCCCTGTCGCCGAACAGGAGTGGATCGTCTATTCCTATCCGGACCCCAACAAAGCCGCGGCGCAGGCGATGAACAGCGTGCTGGACGATACGCTGTACGACACCGCGGGCTACCAACAGGCCGATCTGCGTTATCTGGACAAGGGCTCGGTATTTCTGGCGGGCGGACGGCCCGCATCGGGCAGCGGCTATCCGGCGGATGTGGACGACGCCTACCTGATCAGCGCGGACAGCGCGGCGGAGGCGCTGGCGGGCATCGTGACCGTGGACGGCGTGACGCCGTTCCTGCTCAACGCCTATGAAAATGCCGGGGCGCAGCTGCTGTCGCTGGCGGACGGCACGCGGCTGGCCGTGTGGATCGGCTGTGACGGACAGCGCAGCGGCACGGACCGCCTGTGCCTGTTCTTCTCCTATGACAACGGCGCGGGCTGGTCGATCCCGGCACAGGTGGACAACGACGGCACGGCGGACTGGTGCTTCAGCCTGCAGGATGTGAACGGTGAGGCATGGCTGGTCTGGCAGGACATGGACAGCACCATCGCCGACACCGACACGCTGGACGATGTTGCGGCCAAGTCCGGCATCACTGCGGCGCGGTTCGACCCGGCGGCGGACAGCTTTGACGTGTTCCCCATCAGCCGGCAGGCAGGACTGGGTATGCTGCCCACCGTGTGCGGCGACGAGGACAGCGTATCGGTGGTGTGGCTGCGCAGCGGCAGCAATGACCTGTTCGCCAACGACGGCACCAACGAGATCTGTGCGCGCACCATGGAGCGCACCTACGAGGTGTGGGACGACACCACACCGCTGTACACCGGCCTGAACGCCGTGGACCGGCTGACGGCCTCCCGCGCCGGCGGGCAGCTGAATGTGTCCTACTGCATGGACACGGACGGCGACATTGCCACCAATGGGGATATGGAGCTGTACACCAACAGCGCCGCGCAGACGAATAACAGTGCGGTGGACAGCGGCGCACAGTATGTAAACGGGCAGCTGGTGTGGTACGAGAACGGCCAGCTGATGCAGAGCGGCCGTGTGCTGGTGCCGCAGTCCGCAGAGCTGCGGAGCGACCGGTATCAGCTGCTGACACTGGCGGACGGCACCCCGCAGGCGGTGCTGTTCATTGGAAGCAGCGGCCTGTACAGCACGCTGTACGGTCTGTTCTACGACAGCAGAGCCGGCTGGGGACAGCCGGTGGCGCTGACGGACGGCAGCGACTGCATCCGCGCCTTCTCCGCCGCGGCGGCGGACGGCGGTATGCAGGTGCTGGTGACCCGGCAGGCCGTGGTGGACCCCAACAGCACGGAGGCCCCCTACGGCGAGGCGCGCATCGACCTGCTGGAGCTGACCACCGGCACCGATCTGGCCGTGGATGAGGCATCCTTCGACGCCCGGTACTACATGGACAACAGCCAGCTGCCGGTGACGCTGACGGTATCCAACCGCGGGCGGCAGACCGTCCAGTACGTCACCATCCGGTTCTTGGATGAGGACGGCACGGAAATCGGCCGCGAGGGCGTGTCCGTCCTGCTGCCGCCCGGCAGCTCCACGGACATCGAGACGGGCTTCGTGGTGGACAAAGCCGCGCAGGGTCGGAAAGTCACCGTGACCGCGGAATCTCTGGACAACACGGATCTGGACAGCGGCAACAACACGGCGGAGCTGGTGCTGGGGCGGCAGGATCTGGCGCTGGAGCAGGCCGGCAGCGGTATGACCGATGAGGGCCGCGCCGTGATCTATGGCGATGTGGTGAACCGGGGCTGCGATAACAGCGGCAGCATCACGGCCAGCCTGCGCAGCGGCAGCGCCGACGGCACAGTGCTGGATACCTGCCGAGTGGAGGCGCTGACCCCCATGTCCATGCAGCACATCAGCTTCGAGGCGGACTATGCGGCGGGCGGCGTGTACTACATCACGCTGGAGACGGAGGACGATAATCCCAGCAATGACTGGGACTTCGTGGTGCTGGCCCAGCACAATGAGACCGCCGTCATCTCCGGCGCGCTGGACATGGGCACGGAGGCCGGCACGGTGGACATCACGCTGAAGCAGGGCGACACCGTGGTAAAGCAGATCATCAGCGCGGGCAGTTTCTCCTTCGACGGTCTGACGGGCGACCGCTACACCGTGGTGGTGGCGCGGGCCGGTTATGTGCCCCGCAGCTATGAGGTATATGCCGGCGCCGCCATCGATGCGGCGCTGCTCCGGCGGGGCGACATCAACGGCGCTGCCGGGGCCTCCGGCGATGTGGATGTGACGGATATGGCGTGCCTGTACACGCTGCTGTCCACCGGCCGCTATGACGGCACCATCGGGGCGGAGGACTACCGCCAGCAGGTGCTGGACGTGAACGGCGACGGCACGGTGAACATTCTGGACTACCAGCTTCTGTATCAGGCGGTGGCCGGTACGACCGTGCTGGAGTGATTGCAGACATATACCGCAGGCGCTTCCCGCGATGAAGATTGCCTGCCTGTACGAAAAAGGACACGCCGGGAGGGCGTGTCCTTTTTGCGCGTTGTCTGTGTGTTCAGTTGGTGCCCACCTCGTTTTCGATGCTATACAGCCACACCTGGAAATAATCCTGCCGCCAGTCCAGATAGTTCCGCTGGCCGCGCTGCCAGCTGTCATAGGCGTCGGCAAAGGGATAGTTCGGCGCAGTGCGGCGGAAAGTGTTGACGACGCTGCCCAGCACATCGCCGTCCTCGCCGTTACCAGAATTTTTGGATGTAGCCCATATACCGGGTGCAGGCGCCGCGATCCCCCATTCCCCAGCGCAGCATCGAGCCGTCAAAGGGGTACACAGGCTTGCTCTGCCGGGTATAGTTGCCATAGCTGGTCAGCACCCACGCGTCGTCGCCGCAGAACGCATCGTACAGCATATACATCCGGACATCGCCTGCGCCGGACGGCCTCGTCCACTGTGCATCGAAGGACGCCCGCCGGTCGGTACCGAAGAAGCCCGTGACCTGCCGGTCATCATACGCCAGACCGTGCAGCGCCGCCGTCTGCGCCGTCCCCCGCCGGGTACACAGCACCCGCCCGCTGCAAAGGGTACCGGGCCGCCAGCTGCTCTCCATCTTCCACACCGGCCAGACGGTCATGCCCTCGGTATACCGGGAGCTTGGCTGGGTGTCGTAGTACAGGTGGTGGATCACGATATAGTGCTTTTCGCCGTCTGCGCCCACCAGCTCCACCGCCACGCTGGTCATGGTCTGCTCCAGCGTGTCAAAGGCCCGGTAGACGTAGGTATAGGAGCGGGTACCGTCATCGTGCTTGGTGGTGATGGTGCGGTCGTATCGCAGCACACGGAGCGGGTCCTCGCCCAAATAGTGCTCCATGACGATCTCCCGGTATTTTGTCTGGTTGTACAGCTTATCCTCGTTGACAAACACCGTCCTCGCGCCGGACATCCGGGCCACCTCCTCCGCCGTCAGGTCGTCCAGCACGTCCTGCGGGAAGCCCAGCTCCAGCAGCTCCGCGCGGATGGCAGCGTCCTGCGGCGCGTCATCCCGCACCTGCCAGTCCATGGGGTACCGCTGGCCCAACAGCATGGCCAGCACTACCGCCGCCAGCGTCAGCCCCAGGTAGCCCCACAGCACCGCCGCCGCGGGCAGATGCACCGGCGCGGCATGGATGGCGTAGCCGGTGTTTTCCAGGGAGCGGAACAGCTTCACCAGATTCCGCAGGATCACAAGGTACACCGCCAGCACCGGCAGCACCAGCAGCCAGCCCTCCAGCCCGATAAAGGCCAGCAGTATCAGCACCGCGTAAAAGGCCGCCAGCGCCCCGGCGGCGGGTGCAGATGGTTTCTCCGCCCCGACGGCGCGGGACACGCCGGTCATTCCCCGCCACAGGGCGATGAGCATGCCCAGCATCAGCGCGCTGTCGGCACAGCCGAAGGTCCGTCCCACGTCCACCGGCAGCGCCGCCAGCACCATGGCCGCGCTGCGCACGACGGCGGCGGCAATGGACAGGCCATAGGCCCACCGCAGCGCCCCGTTCTCCTGCCGCAGGGTGCGGAAGCCCAGCACCAGCAGGATGCAGCCCAGCGTGGGCAGGATGTCGTCCAGGTACAGAAGCTGCAGCGTCAGGGTCTTCAGAGCGATACCCCATACGATGCAGCTCATGGCGCCGCGCCACGGACTGACGTCCGGTGCGGGCGGCAGGGCGTCGGCGCCCTCTGTCAGCAGCGCGTCAAAGCGCAGATCGTCACTCACAGAAGTCACCTCCCAACAGTTCCCGCAGCCGCTGGCGCAGGCGGTACAGCCGCCCCTCCACGCCCCGCTGCGTCAGGCCCAGCTCGGCAGCGATCTGGGCGGTGGACTGGCAGTAGTAGTATTTCCGGTAAAACAGGGTCTGCTCCCCGGCGGTCAGGCTCCGGACGGCCTTGGCCAGCAGGCGGGATCGCTCCTGCCGCAGCAGCTCGTCCTCGGCGCTGCCGGCGCCGTGGGGCACGTCCTCCCCCAGCGCCGTCTCCGGATGCAGGCCGCGGGCGCGGTTCAGCGCGCAGTTGCGGGTCAGCGCTGTCAGCCAGCCCCGCAGGGAGCCTTTCTTTCCGTCGAAGCTGCCCGCCGTCTGCCACAGCTTCACGGACACATCGGCAAAGCACTCCTCCCGGTCCCGTGCATCCGGCAGGATGGGCGCGATGACGTAGCGCAGCAGCGCGCCGTGACGGCGCAGCAGCGTCTGCAATGCCGCTTCGTCGCCGGATGCGATCTGTTCCATCAGGGATGCGTCGTCCACGGTCCCACCGCCTTTCGTGTCTCTCTGCCCTATTATACACGGGCGCGGCGGAAAACCCACGAAAAATTTCCTGTTGGAGAGGGAAACGCGGCTTTCCGCCGGTGATACGCCATTTGTCGAAATGTTTTTTGGAAAAGGTGTTGACACTTCCGGGCAAGTGTGGTATTCTAATCAATGCCGAATCCGCCGGTGTGGTGGAATGGTAGACACAGGAGACTTAAAATCTCCCGGCAGCAATGCCGTACCGGTTCGAGTCCGGTCACCGGCACCACCGGTACAATGACATATCGCGGAGTAGAGCAGTTGGTAGCTCGTCGGGCTCATAACCCGGAGGTCGGAGGTTCAAGTCCTCCCTCCGCAACCAGAAAGAAGAAGCGACACGCAAAGGCGTGTCGCTTCTTCTTTCTGGTTGCGGTTTTGCCCCAGAGCTTGTATGCGCCGCATCCGCATGGTATACTTTTCAAAACGTTCCGGAAAGGGATGAGCGTATGGACAGCACTGCCGGCCTGCGGACTTTGGTCAGCGATCTGAAAACTGCCGCTTATGACGAGCAGGTACACATTTTGCAAACGCTGGGCGGCAAGCTCATCAACGACTGCCGCATCGAGGCCCTCGGCGTGACCATTGAACCGCTGTGGGTGGAGGCCTACTACTATGATGAAGTGCGCTTCCCCGACCACAACACCCACCGGAGCAGTAAGCAGAAAAACCGGTTCGGCCAGCTGTATTTTCATGAGCGCGGCTACGGCGGCGTGGACATCTGCCTGTCGGACTCGGAGGACTTCTGCCTGTCCTTTCTGCTGAAAGCTGTCCTCGCCAACGGGCATTTCCTGACGCAGACGCAGCTCCCCCGCTTCTTGCTGAGCACCGGCAAAACGAAAGCGGACTTTCAGTGCCTGGACAATATTCTCCTCCCTGCGGATGACCGCCATACCATCTGCCACACGACCCGCGTGAACCTGGTCAGACCCTGTTACCGCGACGCGCCGCTGACTTCGTTTGCCCTTGACGCCATTGCCCGATATGACTTCCGGTTCGCCCGAAAGGCCCTCCGGGCGAATGTGCGGACGTACCTGCTGACCTATATCTCCGCGCATCCGGGCTGCACTGAAAAAGACTGCAAAGCTGAATGCCGCCAGGTGTTCGGATGGGTGCCCGATCTCGTGCAGGAGCTGGTGCGGTGACCTGCACACCGTCAGCCGACAAGGGAACGCCCGTTCGTCAGTGCACCTCTGCCAAATAAAAGGTCCCGCTCCCGGTTCGGGAGCGGGACCTTTTTTATGCATACCGGCAGATTGCTGCGGCTCAGGGGATGTACACGCGGGTGATGCCTGTCACCTTGCCGTTGACAACACGGGCGGTGCCGTTCAACGCAGTGCAGGAGAAGTCCACCGCATCCTGCATGGTCAGCAGGTCGCCGGCCAGATAGGTCTGCTGGCCCTTCTCCAGATCGGAGCTGTCGGTATAGACGAAGCTGTCCCCGTCCACCGGCAGCGTCACCTGCCCCGCCTCCACATAGTTGTAGGGGAACTCGGTCACGGCGGAGTTGCTCTCGTAGAACACGCCGCCGTCCTCCGCAGCCGCCAGGTCCACGCCGCCGTTTTCCAGTCCGCCGTTGACATGGACGACGCCGTCCTTGCTGTCCACGGTGTCCACGGCGATCTCCTGTCCCCGCACCACCAGCGTGTCGCCGGACTTCATGGCGGTGACAGTCGCCGCGTCGAACAGCTCGTACTCCCACACGGTCATGTGGATGACCAGTGCGCCCTCGTCATTCATCTCGATGTCGCTGTTGGCGAAGGACACGCTGAGCTCACAGTCGTCCAGCGCCGCCGGGTCAAAGCCGGAGGGCATCGGTTCGATGCGGCTGGCCGCAGTACCGGGCTGGTCATTGCCGGGAGCCTCAGGCTCCGTGTTCTGACTGCCGCAGCCCGTCACGGCGGCAGCCAGCAGCAGGATTGCCGCCAGCATGGCGGCAAAACGTGTCAATTTCTTCATAGTCCATTCCTTTCTCAGAAGCCGGGGTGCTGATGCCCGCCATTGGGATCAGGTTCCCCTCACCCCTATAGACGGCCCGCAGGCCCGTTTGGTTGCACGGGTCTGCATAAGCCTTCAGGACAGGGATGGTCCCGACCACTTTTCAAAGGGATAGCCGCTGTAATAGCTGCACGTCACCGCCGCATCGTCCGTGCGAAGCTGCACCGACACGCTGTCCGGCCCCACAGGCGCGGCCAGCTCCGGCAGCACATGATACCCTCCCAGCTTACCGTAGCGGCTGCTGTGGAGCCGGGTGAAGTCCGCCGCGAAGTCCTCGTCCTGCATCAGCGCCGCCGTCAGCTCCAGCAGCTCCTCCGTCTCCGCATCCGTCAGGGACGGCGCGTCCACCGTGATCTCCACACGCTGCGGAAAGCCGTACTGCACCTTGACGCTGCCGCCGCAGATGTCCTTGACCGCCGCAATAAAATTCTTTGTTTCCTCCGTCCGCAGGTGAAGTCCGCCGACCCCGCGGTACCGGCTGACGCCGTACCACGCCGCAAGGATCAGCACCGCCAGTACCGGTATCAGATACCTGATGACTCTGTTTTTCTTTGCCATGCCGGGTGTTCCTTTCTCCGCTCTGAAGTGATACGGTCATTGTACCATACAGCGCGGAGAAAGTCCATCTCACAAACGCCCCAGCAGCAGGTGCGCTCCCGCCAGCAGCAGCAACGGCTCCGTCTCCCAGCAGCCCCAGGCCTCCGGCAGCGGGATGTCCTGCGGCTCGATGACGGTGCCGTTCAGTGCCGTCAGCTGCCGCTGGACGCACAGCACACACCGCTGCGCCAGACTGGACAGCGTCAGGCTGCTCTGGGGCGACGGGCCGCAGGATACCACCTGCCGCGCCCGCAGCGGCTCCGGCCACACATCCTGCGGCAGCAGCACCGTGCCGCACAGCGGCGCCGGCCCCTGCCCTGCCAACCGGCGGGCGCCCTCTCTGTCCAGCACCAGCAGCGCCCAGCAGCGGTGAAGCGCCGCTTCATCGCCGATCCTCTGCACCTCCGGCGGCAGCGCCCGCTGCCACGCCGCGCCGCTGCCGCGGTAAAAGCCGTACTCTGCCATATATTTCACCTCCCGCTTAGTCTGCCGCGCCGGAAAAAAGTTATGCCGTCGATTTTTTGCTGGGCATTTCCCGGCGACTGTGCTATACTGGAGACACGATTTTTCAAAGGAGGCCGTCTCATGCAGCTCCGCGCCCATCTCCATACCGTGAACCGGCACCGGCGTCTGGTACGCCGCTACTGCCTGAAGCTGGGCCTCGTATGGCAGGGCCTGACCCACGATCTTTCCAAATACAGCCCTGTTGAATTCTGGCGCGGCTGCAGATACTATCAGGGCTGGCGCAGCCCCAACGATCAGGAGCGTCTGGAAAACGGCGTCAGTCTGGCATGGCTCCACCACAAGGGCCGCAACCGCCACCACTTCGAGTACTGGATCGACTACTGCCGCCGGGAGGACGGCACCATCTACATCGGCGGCTGCAAGATGCCAAAGAAGTACGTGGCCGAGATGTTCTGTGACCGCATTGCCGCCTGCCGCGTCTATCAGGGCGACCAGTACACCGACGCCTCGCCCTACGACTACTACCAGCGCTCCAAGGATCTCAAGCGCACCGACGCCAGCCGCTTCATGCACCCGGACACAGCGGCACTGCTGGACCGCTGGCTCCTGCTGCTGAAGGAGCAGGGCGAGGACGCGGCCTTTGCCCGCATCCGGGAGGAGCTGCGGAACGCCGCGTATTGATACTTCGCACGTATCGACACTTCGTTAAGAAGAAAACAACTATTTTTGTATGTTTTCCTTGCTTTTCCCCATCTTTTGATATATACTATTTCGGTACATTCACATGAGAGGTTATCGATAACATGACCCATCCCTATAAGACCCGGGAGGGCGGCGCCACCGTGACGGTCTTTGTCCCCTACGACTGTCAGAACCACTGCCCCTTCTGCATCAACAAAAAAGAATACGCGGACTGCACCGGCTTCAGTCTGGAGAAGATCATCAGCAGCATCCGCACCATGGATGCCATCACGCCCCGCTGCGACTTCGTGTTCACCGGCGGCGAGCCGCTGGCCGATCTGGATGCGCTGCAGCAGATGCTGGACGCCATCCCCACCACCCACAAGGTGTATATCAACACCACCTTCCCCGCGCAGGAGACCACCACCTTCGAGGAGATGCTGGCCTTTACGGAGCGGAACAAGCACAAGATCACCTGCATGAACATCTCCCGCCATCTGGTGCACTATGTGGAGGAGAGTCCTGACGAGGTGCTGGGGAGGATCGCCTGCCCCACCCGCATCAACTGCGTACTGTACAAGAACTATCCGGCGGACAGGCTCATCGCCTATGTGGAGCGGTTCCTGCCCTACCGCATCCCCATCCAGTTCCGCTACGACTACACGGAGACGACACCGGAGAACCTGTACGAACAGGACAACGACAGGATCCTGCAGGATCTGAAGCGGCTGTTCACCTACAAGGGACTGGACGGCTGCCGCATGCGCAACGGCTTCCACTTCGAGTACAAGGGCCTGCACATGACGTACCACAAGACCCTGCCCTACTCCACCATCGAGGAAAAGGGCGCCGACGGCGTGACCTACGACATTCTGTACGACATTCTCATCAAGCAGAATGGCGACATCCACAGCGACTGGACCGGCGTGAAGATGGACGTGGACGCTTACCGCAGGGTGGTGTTCGAGCCATATGACCTTCATGTGCTGGAGGGCACCGTGGATTTCTGAGACAACAAAAAAAGATGACCGCATCGCGGTCATCTTTTTTTGTTTATCCCAGCTTCAGCTTGAACAGATTGCCGTCGGCGGCAAAGTTGGTGATCTCGTACAGCACCAGAATGTCGTCGGCCTCATCGGCCAGCGGCTGCAGCTTCTCCCGGCAGTATCGCAGATCCACCATGGTGATGGTCTCGTAGTCCCCGGCGAGGAACGGCACAAAGCAGTTGGCGAAGGAGTCCTTGATGACCAGCAGGTGCTTTCCGTTCTCCGTGCCGGTGCGGATCACTGCCTTGGCGTAGTTGCCGCCCAGAAACAGCTCGTACTTGTCCTTTTTCTCCAGCGCCGTCAGATCGTACAGGCTGTCCCGTTCCGTGCCGTCGCAGTCGGCGGAGACGATGGTGATGTCCGGGCAGTAGTCCACGGCGTCATACGCGCTGTCCGGCAGCAGCACCTTGGAGTACAGCGTACCCCGGAAGCTGTCGGCGGCCTGTGTCAGCGTATAGCTGCGGGCGGTATGGCCCGTGGCCGCCGCCCACACGCCGTAGGCAGCCTGCGTGCCCGCCGTCGTCCAGTGGTGGTCGGTGTGGTAGTAGGGATCCGCCGCCCCGGCCAGCGCCGCGCGCGTGTCCGCAAAGGCCGCGCCCAGCCGCTCCTCCAGCATGCCGAAGGCCCTGTCCTCGTCGTAGTAGGGCGCATTGGCCGGCAGCTCGGCCTCCAGCACCCCGGCAGGGCTGGGCACCATCAGCACGGTGCAGGCCTTGCCGCTGTTGGCGGCGAAGAATGCCTCCACCGCCGTCAGGTTCTTCTGGTAGTTGTTCCAGTCGAAGGTGTCGTCCGTGACCTTGGCGAAGTAGCGGCCGTCCGCACCCAGATAGGTGCCGCTGATGTCCTGCCGCCCCTCCAGTCGCTGGAGGGCCGAGCGGGTGCCGGTCCAGAAGTCCCGCAGCAGGATCTGGTCGCTGGTATAATTCTCCGTCTCCGTCATGAATTTGCCGGAGAGCACGTTGTCCGCCGTCAGCTCCGGCGTGGTCTGGAGATAGCGGTTCTCGTTCTCGGAAAAGGCCCGGTCCGGCGTGAAGAAGAAGCTGCCCACGGACAGGCCCAGCAGGATGACGCAGATGGCGATGAGCGGGGCCAGCATATTTCGTTTCATACGCACCCCTCCTCAGAAGCGGAAATACAAAAACGGGTTGTAGCTGTCGCCCACCAGAAACGCCACGGACACCAGCAGCACCAGCACCATCCAGACGGTGCGCAGTCCGTCGGACGCGGCGGCGGACAGGCCGCCCTCCCACCGGCACCACAGCCGCTTGGGCAGGGACGTGCAGCCGATGACCGCCAGCACCAGCACCAGCCAGAAGCTGCGCAGCAGGTAGGCGGCGGTGCCGTCGAAGAACGTACCGGAGAACATGTGGCCCAGATAGGCGCCCAGCTGTCCGAAGTCCGTGATGGCGAACAGCACCCAGCCCAGGATGAAGCACAGGCAGGTGTACACATGTCCCACCCAGTGGGGGGCGCGGTCCAGCTTTTTCAGCAGGAACGTCTTTTCCAGCAGCAGCAGCGCGGCGTAGTACACGCCCCACAGCACGAAGTTCCAGCTGGCGCCGTGCCACAGGCCGGTAAGGAACCAGACGATGGCGATGTTCAGCAGCTGGCGGCCCAGTCCCCTGCGGTTGCCGCCCAGCGGGATATAGACATACTCCCGGAACCAGGTGGACAGGCTGATGTGCCAGCGCCGCCAGAATTCCGTGACCGTCCGGGACTCGTAGGGATAGTTGAAGTTCTCCAGGAACCGGAAGCCGAACAGCCGTCCCAGGCCGATGGCCATGTCGGAATAGCCGGAGAAATCAAAGTAGATCTGGAACGTGAAGGCCAGCGCGCCCAGCCACGCCGTGACCACGGAGGGCGCGGACATGGCGGCGATCTCCTCCCACACGGCGCCCATCTGGTTGGCCAGCAGCACCTTCTTGCCAAGGCCGATGACGAACCGCTGCATACCGGCGCTGGCGCCGGCCAGCGACTCCCGGTGCCGGTTCTCCAGATTGTCCGCCACCGTCTTGTACTGGACGATAGGCCCGGCGATGAGCTGGGGGAACAGCGTCACGTAGGCGCTGAAGTCGATGATGTTCCGCTGCGGCGGCACCACGCCCCGGTACACATCGATGGTGTAGCTCATGGTCTGGAACGTGTAGAACGAGATGCCGATGGGCAGCAGCAGCCCCAGGGCGGGGATGGCCGTGCCCAGCAGGCCGTTGAGGTTGGCGATGGCGAAATCCGTGTACTTGAAAAAGCCCAGGATGCCCAGGTTCCCCACCACGGAAACGATAAGCACCGCCTTGGCCCCCCGGGGCTTGTCCACGGCGCGGAAATGACCGATGGCCAGGCCGTTGCAGTAGTCGAACACCGTGGAAAACAGCATGATCAGGATATATTTCGGCTCGCCCCAGCCGTAAAACAGCAGGCTGAACACCAGAAGCAGCGCGTTGCGCAGCCTCCGGGGGCAGATGAAGTACAGAATACCCACCAGCGGCAGAAACGCCAGCAGGAATGTGGTACTGCTGAAAACCATGTGTCGGCTCCTTTATTCAGTGGTCAAAAATGGGGCAGGCGAGCCTGCCCCATCCGCGTGTGTTTACTTGACGCCTGCCAGCTTGCCCATCTGGTAGCTTCCCCGGATGGCGGACAGGTTGTTGATGAAGATCACGTCCGTGACCCCATTGGTCTTGGCAAAGTCGGAGACGCTGCCGCTGTAATAGCGGTAGTCGATGACATACACCGTCTGGTAGTGATCCACCAGGAACGGCACGAAGGCGTTGCCGAAGGATTCCTTCACCACCACGCACTTGGAGCCGTCGGACAGGTCGGGGTTCTCGATGACGGTGTAGGGGTTGTCGCCCATGATGAACGTGCCGTACTTCAGGCCGGCGGCGGCATCGGACTCGTCATAGATGACCTTGCCGGGCGTCAGGCTGTCCGCCGTCTTGCCGTACTGCATCCGGGCCTCGGTGCTGATGGGATGGTACGCTGTGACGGTGTCGGGATCGGCGTACATGGCCTCGGGCTTGCCGCCGTCTTTGTAGAACGAGCCCAGGAAGCCGTCAAACTGACTGACCTCATACTCCGACAGGCTGTGGGGCGTGATGCCCTTAACGCCGCAGAACTCCCGGTAGGCGTAGTAGGCGCCCAGCGCCGTCCAGTGGTGGTCCGTCCGGAAGTAGATATACTCGCTGCGGTGGGACATCAGCACGTCGTGAAGGGGCACCGTTTTCACATTGTTCCCCATGGCGGCCAGAATATTCTTCTCCGCCTGGGCCTGGTCGCTGCCGGGGATGTCGCTGTACAGCGCGTCCGGCAGGGTGATGCCGCTGGACAGCGGCACCGCCAGCGTATACACCGTGCTGACGCCGGACAGCTGATCGGCCACGGATGTCACGATGTCCGCGTAGCTCTTGGCCAGGCTGTCCACATAGTTGTACATTTCAAAGCCGCTGCTGCCTACCACATACACGCCGCCGGATTGGTAGGGCGTGGCGTCGGTGGTGATGGTATCCACCGTCTTGTTGCCGGTGGGCTGCTGGGCATCGTCCGGCGCGGTATCGCCGGTCTGCCCGTCTCCGCTGTCCGGGGTCTGGGCGTCATCCGGCGTCTGGGTGTCGTCCGGCTGCGTCACCGCGGGATTATCCGGCTTGTCGGCCGGTGTGTCCTTCTTAAAGATGTCCGTAAAAATGGCCAGCGCGCCCAGCACCAGTGCCGCCAGCACGATCACCAGCAGCAGGGCCGGCAGCGGACTGCGGCGGCGGCGATAGCGGCGGCCGCTGTATCTCCGGCTACTCACTTGACGTACTCCTTGATGACGCTGCGGGCCGTGTCGGTGTCAGAGGTGACACACAGCACCACGCAGGTGCCGTAGGTCTCGAAGATGGCGCCGTTGATACGGTCCACCTCAGCGGGCAGATAGCGCTCCATCTCGGTCTTCTGGCTGTCCAGGAAGTCCTGCATGGACGTGCGCAGCGCCGCGGCGGAGGCGCCGTCGTAGCACTCGATGACAAAGATCTCCTCGGCGGTGGAGCCGGAAGACATGTAGGCCGCCGCGTCGCACTTGGCCGGCAGCTGGAAGTAGTAACCCAGCTCCTCCTTGGAGACGGCGGACAACTCGGACTCAAAGGCGGTCTTCTCCGCCAGCGCCTTGGCCAGACTCTGTGCGTCCACGGTGGTCGTTTTCCCGCCGCAGGCGGTCAGTGCAAAAACAGTCATCACGGCCAGCAGCAGTGCAATGATTCGTTTCATAGTGATCTCCTCAAATCGTTCTTATGTAGTGCAGGGAAAGGCGAACTCTCTCGAATATGTATTATAGTACAAACCGCCTGAAAGGGGAAGAGTCAATTTGTAACAAAGCGGTTAATTTTCCGGAAAGGACGCTGCGCCGGGCAGGCGCCGCCATGTCCGCCCGGCAGCGCCGCCCTCTGCCCCATATGACGGCGCCGCGCCCCGTATGGTTCCGGGTTTTGCCGCACCCTCTTTACAAATGCCCGTTTTTTGTTATAATAGTAAGGCTAAGGAATTTTACAGGCATAAGGAGAATGATATATGGCCGTTATCGAATACGATGAGTACAAGCAGAAGCTGCAGGCGCTGGAGCCTACGCTGGGCGAGCTGGAAAAGGCGCTGGGCATCCCCAAGGCCCGGGAGGAGCTGGCAGATCTCCAGAAGGAGACGGAGCAGGAGGGCTTCTGGAATGATCTGGAGCGCAGCCAGCAGGTGAGCCGCCAGGTCAAGCGTCTGGAGAACAAGATCAAAAAGCACGACAAGCTGGTGTCCGAGT
>ERZ835980.2412-NODE-2412-length-16950-cov-24.828648_pt1 | contig 16950 bp, 11 predicted proteins | sample MGYA00519943_ERZ835980 | MGnify/ENA primary metagenome ERZ835980 (study PRJEB31850, sample SAMEA3708791) | human gut metagenome | biome: human gut; feature: human-associated habitat; material: faeces | place: China | collected 2014 ... | reverse complement strand
TTGGTTCTGGATACTGTTGGAGTCGCCCTCCAGATTATCATCTCGGGACAGACGGCAATAGAGCGCCGTGATCTTTTGGTTTGGCTGTAACATATTGACCTCCTTCATAAAACGCCAAACCGATTGAGAGATTGCAACCATACAATACCCTCAATCGGTTTGTTTGTCTATGCGAACCTGTTTTTCAGGCGGAAATATTTTTTGCGTCCTGCTCCAGGTCGATGACCTGTTTCATAAGATCGACCGTAGATTGCGTTCCTCCGAAACTGAATTCCGCGAACACAATGTACTCTCTGCCGCATACATGCTGTCGGCGGCTTTTTATAATCTTGCCGTCCCTTTCTTCCACTGCGGTATCCCGCACTGCCTTGGCAGAGGGAATATCCTCATCTCCATGCTTTTCTTCACTGTAGGAGCGGGGACGCTCATTGTATTTGAATTTATACGCCATATCGTTCCTTTCCCCTGACGCTACAGTCAGGCAACAAAAATAGCAGACCGTTACATGGTCTGCTGCTGTGTTTGTTCTGCCTGCTGATCTTCGGTCCACTGCTGTTCTGTAGATGATTGCTCATCCTGTGTGAGCACCATGGCTACGCCGGCCACCAGTCCGATGACAGCGCCGATATTTTTGGCTTCCTGTTCTGCCTGGATACGGCGGTAACGTTCCTCGACATCTTCGTTACCATCATCCAGTAACGCTCCAGTTACCGCCAGACCATACAGTCCAGCGTGGAGCGGCTTCATAGAAACAGGTTGCGGATGTTGCTGACCACTGTCGCTGTGCCATACCCCATCCCCAGCAGTGCCGCCACGATGAGCAGTACCAGTACGATCCATTTGGCCACTACGATCAGGTCGAAGTCCGGAAGCCAGTCCAGCCATTTGCAGGAATGCTTTTCTTTCTTCTTCCCAGCCTGTTCCAGCAGAGTGGTCATCTCCGTCAACGATTTCTGGATCTTCGCCATGCTGTTCTGCACCGCTGTCAGGTCTGTGTGTGATCTCAGGTTCGGAAGATACTCCCGCATTCCACGCACTTCCCACCCGATGGATTCTGTCTTCTGTGTCAGCATCGTCAGAGCCTCCGGCAACGGACACTGGATGACAATGGGCGTGATCGGTGAACTCGACTCCTGCGCTGTCGGCTGCGGTGAAGGCTCGGGCCGGTTCAGGGCCATGAGCTCGTCCATAGATAATTTCTTCTCTGATCCTGAATTCATATTCCATGTTCTCCTTTAGATATTTGTCACCGAACAGCAAACGGTCCCGACACTGCCAGCCACTCGGCGTGGTATAGGTGATATTCTTTCGGGACTTTTCCCAGCGAACCTTGTAGCCCTCGCTCTCCATCAGCGCAATGAACTCCTCGCGGTTGGAAGCGTGGCGCATACAGTCATTGATGATATTCATGAGCTGCAGCTTCTTGCTCTGACCGCGGGCCGCCGTGTGATACTCTCCGATGGTCATAGTCTTTGTTTTCTGCTTTTGTTCCCTGGGTTGAAATACAGGAAGTGAAAACTCCTTGCAGACCATGTCGTTGCGTTGCCGCAGTTCCTGGAGCTGCTCCTTTGCGATATGCAGTTTCCGTCCGGTATCGAAATTGACCGAGTTGATGAGGAAGTGGGAATGGATGTGCTCACGGTCTGTGTGGGTGCAGACCAGAACTTCGTATCCCTCATAGTACTCGGCCAGCTTCAGCGCGGCCGCGTGAGCGGTGACCGGGTCGACTGCTTCGCCTTTCGGGAAGCTCTGTACCATGTGATAGAACAGTACACCGTCCGTCTTGTGGTAGAGCCGCTTGGTGGTCATGAAATCCGCGTAGACAGATTCCGGCTGACAGTTGATACCTGTGACCAACTGCTGCCCCTCGAACTCGGTCTTTTTATCCTGCATGGTATACCGCATCACGGCGCTCATGCATCCGGTGGTCTGGCCCCGCTTGTAGTTTGTGAAGCTGATGATAGCCATAGCTTACCAGCGCTTTCGTTCAAGGATCATCCGAACGGCACCACAGAGTTCAGAGAACGCCCGACATACGCTTTCCAGATCGATCACGGTCACTCGTCCCATGTGCGCCAGGGTGACGAGCTGGTTCAGATTTCTGCCGATGGACTTCAGCTCCTTCAGCACTTCTTTCAGGCCGTCGATGACCACCACCTGCTTTCCCAGGCAGCAGGCAGTGACGTAGTCGCTCATGGACATCCCGGACTGCTTCGCCAACTCCTTGATGGCCTCCCGGTCTGTGGACGCCATGCGGGTGCTGAATTTAACATCTTTTTTCATGTCGTTTCCTCCAAATCGTAGATAAAGTGGGTCCGGGCTTCTGCCCGGAATTCATGCGGAAGTCGGGCAGCGGCGTTGCCGCAGACCAGACAAACGCGATGCTGGCCACCTCCAAGGAGGTGATTTCCCTGCACCGAACACCCGCGCTCCGCTTTCGGCCACAAATGGCCACAAACGGCGTTTCTTTTTCCCTGCGGGTGTTTACTCGCCATGCCCGGCAATCTCCCGCAAATCGCCGCACAGCGCCCCAACAGGGTCAACAGGGGCGACCACAGGTACACCCTGGGCATCGTCACTTTCGGCACGGCGCAGCTCGATGAGCCGCTTCCCGTTGCTGCGGCGCACCATACCGGAAATTCCGATTTTGCTTAGCGCGTCAAGGCTTTGCAGGATCAGGCGGGACACTTTCTTAGGCGAGATACGCTCCATACCGACAGGGTCGATTTTTTCAGACAGCTCTGTGGGAGTGCCGATAAATTTCGTACGGTCGCGCATCAGTTCAGAGACCAGATAGGTGATCCGGTCGCCCAGTAGCTCCGGCTGCGTTCTGCTGTCTGCTACCATCTCCCACACGTTTTCAACGTTGCGTTCCAGAGACAACTCCCGGTATTCAATGTCACGACCGATGCAGGAGAGCTTCGCCTTACCGCTGCCGCGCCGATCTTCCACCAGAGTAAAACTGGAATCCACCGCCCCGCTGATGGCTGTCGTACCGGAGATGCGGTTGAACACATCATCGGCAGTTTCCTTTCGCAGATGATGGATCAGCAGGATGGCGATGCCGTGCTTGTCCGCCAGCCGCTTCAGCACGGACAGGTCCCGGTAGTCATTGGCGTAGGTGGCATCGTGGACGGGGCGGACCATCTGCAGCGTATCGACGAGGACCAGAACAGTATCCGGGTGAGCTACGAGGAAGCCCTCCACCTGCTCCTCCAGCCCCTGGCCGATGGGAGCGCACTCCGTACAGAAATGGACGCTGTCCGGCGCGTCCTCTGTGATCTCGAAGAGGCGGTTCTGGATGCGAAGGACGGAGTCCTCCAGGCAGAGATAGAGGGTGGTGCCCTGCTTCACGCTCATTCCCCAGACCGGTTCTCCCTTGGCCACCGTCACCGCCAGCCACAGGGCCAGCCAGGACTTGCCCACCTTGGGTGAACCCGCCAGGATATGCAGACCCTGAGAGATCAGCGTGTCCACCACAAAATTGGGCGGCTCCAGCGGACGGTCCATCAGCGTCCTACCGTCCACCGTGACCAGAGGACGGTCCATTTTGTTGCTCATAGTCAGTACCTCCAATTCAAAATATCTGAATACAAAAATCTCCCACCTCGAAAGAAGTGGGAGTAGTATTCTTTTAGAGGAGCAGTGCCCACAGGACTTTTGAGCATCCCCTTGCCCCTCTGCTTGTATTGTGGTGGAAAAGATGGTATCCTGATAAAAAGCATGGACAGATTAAAAATCAAGTAGGACAAATTATTGCAGAGGAGGGGGCCAGCGGAAATGGAGGGGAGCATCATATTCTATACCTACGGCAGCACCTTGGAGCTGAACGGGCAGCAGTTTGAGGCAGGCAGGCTGACCGAAGATCTGCTGAATCTATCACCGGATGACTACCACCCTCTGCACGAACGGATGGTGCGCATCCGTACCCTTATGGACATCTACGAGTATGTCCGCAAGAGTGAACTTTGGTGGAAACTGAATGATGAGATGGAGCAGCTCTGTCAGGAACTTCGCCGATATACTGTGTTCCGCTTGCTACCGGACGATTGCTATGACGCTTTCTTTTCGGTGATACGGGAGATCACAGGACAGTTCAGCTTGTTTCCTCCCGAGGAGCACAGCCTTTCAGAGGATGATCAGACAAAACTTCTCAGCGCCTCAGCGGAAGAATTCTTCCAGAGCGATGATGGGGACAGCGATCCTGAAATCTCCTTGGGACTGCTGGATCTGTTTCGTCGCAGAGAGGGCAGCGAGGAAAAGGGCGAGTTGTTTTATTACGAGATGTTTCGCCTCCTGGGAGCGTGCGAAGATACCTGGAGTGCCTACAAGAAATACATCGACCGCTACATGATGTATCTTCACGACATCCGTGCCTTTGTTCCTACCATCCGGAATTTCATCAAGTTTATCCTCTCCACACTCACGACCAATGGGCCGGAAAGTTATGCGGCAGCGCTCTATGGTTTCTATAACGATGATCGCACCGCAGAGAAGCTGATCGTCAACCCCATCACTTACCACGGGGACTGCTACAGGAGACACGATGAATATATGCTCTCCTATGTCCCGCGGGAGCTGCCGGACGGCTCCATGGCCATCTGTCAGGAGCATGTGACGGACAGCTTACAGGCGCTGATGAAGGCAGACTATATGCTGGCCCTGAATAGCGGACACAACATCCGCCGCTGCATCATCTGCGGGAAATACTTCATGCTGAAGAGCGGCGTCCACGCTTTGTACTGCGAAGGGGCCTGTCCCCACGCTCCTGGCTACACCTGTCGGCAATTTGGCACGGTGGAAGTTCAAAAGGAACTGGCAAAGAACAACCCCAAGGTGAAGGCCAAGCTGACTGCCTTTTCCAGGATCACGAAGGATATGCAGCGGGGAGCTATCTCTCAGGAGGATGCCAGAAGAGCCAAGGATCATGTGCGAGACCGGCTCTACGATGCGCTGCGCAGCCCGGATATCTCTGTTGAGGAGTTTTCTGAACAAATATCTACTGCGCAAGTGTATGAATATTGCCGCATCACCAGAGTGAGCAAGCCCCGAGGGCGTCCACCGAAAGCAAAGGCGGGTGGGACCCATGACCAATGAGGAATTGGTCCGCCGATATTACGGCGGTGATGAGCGCGCGCTGGAGGAGTTGTACCGCAGGAATCTCGGGCTGATCCGGCGCATCGCCCGGGAGACTGCCAGAGAGTTCAACTGTCTGCATATGGACAGGGAAAGACCGGGAGAGTTGTCCGGCTATACGAAAACGATTCTGGAGGATCTTTGCGGCGAGGGTGCGTTGGAATTTCTGACACGGGTCCAGAGCAGAGAATACGATGAGAGCCGTGCTGTGCTTGCCACCTACCTGTACCCACATCTGAAAGGCCGGATGACCCGTTGGCTGGAGCAACATATCGGAAATCTTTCTCTGAGCAAGCACGAGATGGATGCTGTCCGGCAGGCACAAAGGCTATATCATTCAGGTCAGTTCAGCATCGAAGAGATCGCGGAGAAAATGGATGTCCTTCTGGAACAGGCTGTCAAGCACATCCGTTACAACACCCATTTTGTTGGTGTCAATGATCTTATCCCTGGGAGCTATGACGGTGATCCCTTTGAGCGGCTGATGCCTGGGAATCTCTCTGTTTCTGCGGAGCAGGTCGTGTATCGAAAAGTCTGCATTGAGCTGCTGCAGGAACTATTTGATGCTCTCCCGAAGAAGGACAGGGACATCCTCGGAAAATTCTACGGCGTATTCGGATTTGAAAAAACTTCGCTGAAGGAAATCGGCATGTACCACATGATGAAGGAGTCCGCCGTGGAAAAGGCAAAGGAGCGTGCTGTCACAAAGCTGAAAAAAGCCTATCCGGGTAGCAGGCTGCAGATCTGGAGGAATGTTCATCGTATGATACGCAGACCGATCCTGCCAGCGAAGGATGACAGAGCACTGCGGCGCAGCTTCACGACTTCGACCCTACGAAATCAGGAGTCTGGAAGATCGTAGTTTCGATACAGTCTGGTGAGAATTTTGCGCAGACAGGAGACCGCAACAGTCCCCTTTAGGACATGTTTAGGAAAAATCAAGAGTCATACTCGCTTTTTTATACGTTCCGTGCTATAATGCAGAAAAACACGAAAGGCCGGCAACTATGGCTACACATATTTTAGTCGTCGATGACGAGACTGCGATCGCAGATCTGGTGGAGGTCTATCTGAAAAACGAAGGCTTCACCATCCACAAATTCTATAATGCCTCCGACGCCCTGGCTTGTGTGCGGACGACACGCTTGAATCTGGCGGTGCTGGATGTGATGCTGCCGGACATGGACGGCTTTACCCTCTGCCAGCGCATCCGGGAGGACCACCTGTTCCCCATCATCATGCTCACCGCAAAGGTGGAGGATATGGACAAGATCATGGGGCTGACCTTGGGAGCGGACGACTACATCACCAAGCCCTTCAATCCTCTGGAACTGGTGGCCCGGGTCAAGACTCAGCTGCGCCGCTACACCCGGTACAACCCCAGGGAGGGGACAGTCCAGGAGGTCACCGAATACGACTTTCGAGGCCTTCAGATCTCCAAGGCCACTCACAAGTGCGTCCTGTTCGGCGAGGAACTGGCCCTGACGCCCTTGGAATTCTCCATTCTCTGGTATCTATGTGAGCACCGGGGGAATGTGGTGTCCAGCGAGGAACTGTTTGAACATGTTTGGGGCGAGGCGTTTATGGACAGCAACAACACCGTCATGAGTCACATCGCCCGGCTACGGGAAAAGATGCACGAGCCCAGCCGAAAGCCCAAATTCATCAAGACCGTTTGGGGGGTGGGGTACACCATTGAGTAAGAAAGGAAATACCCGCAGCCGCCGGAGATCTTTGCGCATCTGGGGCGGCTACCTGCTGGTCCTCATGGCTTGGGTGGTCGCAGTGATGGCCTTGGCATTCCTGGGCTTCATCATCTGCGCCAGCATCACCTGGCAGCCCTCGCCGCTCTACGACTTCCTGAATTGGGTTCGAGACTACATCGTTCTGGTCTGCATCGTCACAGTGCTGGCGGGCTGGGTGGTCATCAGCTTCTATTTTATCTCCAAGCCCATCAAGCAGCTGGACGTGGTGGCCAATGCGGCAGAGCAATTATCCCGCCCCAGTGAGGAGCCCATCCAGCTGCCGGATTCCCTGGAGGACATCTCCATCCAGCTGAATCTGGCCCGGGAGCAGGCTCTCCGGGACGCCCGGGCAGCCCGGGAGGCAGAACAGCGGAAAAACGACCTAATCGTCTATCTGGCCCACGACCTGAAAACGCCCCTGACCAGCGTCATCGGCTACCTGACCCTCCTGCGGGATGAGCCTCAGATCTCCCCGGAGATCCGGGCCAGGTACACCGGCATCGCCCTGGAGAAGGCGGAGCGGCTGGAGGACCTCATCAACGAGTTCTTCGACATCACCCGCTTCAACCTCTCTCGCCTGGAGCTGGAGCGGCAGAGCGTGGACCTGACGCGGATGCTGGAGCAGGTCGCCAGCGAATTCCGCCCCATTTTCGCAGAATCGGGGCTGTCATGCAGCCTGGATCTGCCGCCCAAGCTGCACTATTCCTGTGACCCGGATAAGCTGGCAAGGGTCTTTGATAATCTCCTGCGCAACGCGTCTTATTATAGCCTGCCGGACAGCACGGTGGAAATTGCCGGACGGATAGAGGCCGGGAAAATCGTACTCACCTTCTCCAATGCGGGAAAGAACATCCCCCAGGAGAAATTGGACCGGATCTTTGAACAGTTCTTCCGTCTGGACAGCTCCCGCGCCACCCGGACAGGTGGTGCGGGCCTTGGCTTAGCCATCGCCAAGGAGATCGTGGAGCTCCACGGCGGGACCATTCGGGCGGACAGCACCGAGGATCGGATCACCTTCACCATCTGTCTTCCGTCAGACCATTCAGAAGCGCCGTAAGAAAATCACAAGAATTTCGCAGAAAACTTGCAAGGCATCCGTTGGTAGATAGACAAGTATGAAACGCCTGGTTCTGGTACCATTTCAGTATCAGAACCAGGCGCTTTATTTTGATTAGGAGGTCTTATCCCATGAAAACCATTCTCGTTCTCTTCGGCGGATGCTCCACGGAGTACGAAGTTTCTCTCCATTCCGCCTATGCGGTGCTGTCCCACATGGACCCCGCCCGCTATACTCCTTTGGCTGTGGGCATCACACGGGAGGGGCAGTGGCTCTGCTATACCGGCGACCTCTCCCGGCTGGAGGACGGTACTTGGCAGCAGGCGGCAGACTGTATCCCCTGCACCCCACTGGTGGAACGGGAGGCCCACGCTTTACTACTGCTGGACGGCTCCGGCCGCCGTCTCCTCTTTGACGCGGTATTCCCAGTCCTCCACGGCAAGAACGGCGAGGACGGTACGGTACAGGGACTCTTTGAACTGGCCGGGGTCCCGGTCATCGGCTGCGGGACATTGTCCAGCGCCTTGTGCATGGACAAGGACCGGGCCCACCAGCTGGCGGCCCTGGCCGGCATCCGGGTCCCCCGGAGCCACGTCTTTCATTCCAGCGATGATTTCAGCCGGATCGCCCAGGCAGCGGAGGAACTGGGATACCCGGTGTTTGTCAAGCCGGTCCGGGCCGGTTCCTCCTTCGGTATCACCAAAGTCTCCGGGCCGGAAGAGCTGCCCGCCGCCATGGAGGAGGCATTCCGCCACGACAGCGCCGTGATCCTGGAGGAGACGATCCCCGGCTTTGAGGTGGGCTGCGCGGTCATGGGCAACGAGGAACTGACCGTGGGTCTGGTGGACGAGATTGCGCTGTCGGAGGGCTTTTTCAACTATGAGGAGAAGTACACCTTAAAGACCTCCGCCATCCACTGTCCCGCCCGCATCCCGCCGGAGAAGGCGGCAGAGATCCAGGCAGCGGCAAAAACCATTTACCGTGCCCTGGACTGCCGGGTATTCGCCCGGGTGGATCTGTTCCTCACCCCGGATGGGGAGATCGTCTTCAATGAGGTCAACACCATCCCCGGCTTCACCGCCCACAGCCGCTACCCCAGCATGATGCAGGGCATCGGCATTTCCTTTGGGGAGCTGGTGACCCGCCTGATCGAGTTGGGGGTGGCGGGATGAGAACCGTGTCGATTCCCCGGGAGCAGATTTTTCAGGGGCCGCTGGTCCTGGTCAACCGGGCGCATCCCCTGCATGAAAAAGAGCGATCTGCGCTGACCTCGGTGGACCCGCACCACCCCGACATTCTTCTTGAAAGCCGGGCACGGCAGCTACTGTCTGCCTGTATCCAAAAGGCGGGGGGACAGCGGGAGATCGTGCCGGTGTCCGGCTGGCGGAGCCAGCAGGAACAGCAGCGGATCTGGGACGACTCCATGGCGGAGCATGGGGAGACATTTACCCGCCAGTATGTGGCCCTTCCAGGATGCAGTGAGCATCAGACCGGCCTCGCCATCGACCTGGGAAAGGCTGCCGGATACATCGACTTCATCCGGCCTGCCTTTCCCTATGACGGCGTCTGCGGAAGATTTAGGCGTCTGGCGGCCCGGTACGGCTTTATCGAACGCTACCAGCGGGGCAAGGAGGAAGTCACCGGGATCTCGGCTGAGCCGTGGCACTTCCGCTATGTGGGGGCGCCCCACGCCCAGCTGATGGAAACCAACGGGCTGTGTCTGGAGGAGTACCGGGACTTTTTGCGGCAGGGTCCCCGGAGCGTCGCTCTGGAAAACGGCCGCATGGCCCAGGTGTTCTATGTGCCCGCCGCCGGAGCCGTCACAGAGGTGGAAGTGCCGGAGGGCTGCTGCCAGATATCCGGCGACAATGTGGAGGGATTTATCCTGACATGGTGGGGGGATACCCATGAGAACGGCTAAGAAAACCGTCCCGACTTTGGACCTCTTTCGTCTGGCGGCAGTCCTGCTGGTGGTGATGAACCACACCTCGCCCCTGGCGGATGTGTCTGCCATGGCTGATTTCTGGCTTACCCGGGTACTGGCCCGGGTGGCAGTCCCATTCTTTCTGATGACCACTGGGTACTTTCTGAGCCGGAATCACTGGGCTGGTGTGGGGCGGCAGCTGAAAAAGCTCTGCCTGCTCTACGGCGTCTGCATCCTTTTGTATCTGCCAGTGAATCTCTATGCCGGCAGCTTCACCGGTCCGGCGGATGTTTTGCGGAAACTGCTGGTGGACGGCACCTTCTACCACCTGTGGTATTTCCCGGCGACCATTCTGGGCATCGTCATCGCCCGGTGGCTCAGCCGGCTGGGCCTGCGGGTGGCTCTGCCTGTGGCGGCGCTACTCTATCTCATCGGTCTGGGCGGGGACAGTTACTATGGACTGGTTTCCCAGATCCCGCTGCTTCGGACCCTTTACGACGGCATTTTTACACTGTGCGGCTATACCCGCAATGGCCTGTTCTTCGCGCCACTGTTCCTTCTGCTTGGGGCCGCCGGAAGGCGGTGGAACCAAAAGCTGTCTCTGGCGGGCTTCTTCCTCTCTCTGGCAGCCATGAGCGCCGAGGGGCTGTGGCTCCATCGCATGGATGTCCAGCGCCACGACAGCATGTACCTCGCCCTCCCCCTGTGCATAGTATGCCTTTTTTCTCTGCTGCTGGGCGGAAACAAGGGCGAGTCCAGGAAAGTCCGGGAATTTTCCACAGCCATGTATGTGCTCCATCCCCTCTGCATCGTACTGGTCCGGGGAGCGGCAAAGCTACTGGGACTGGGAGAAATGCTCATTGAAAACAGTGTTCTCCATTTTATTGTGGTGCTGGCGCTCAGTGCGCTGCTCTCCGCCCCTTGCCTGCTGAGGCTTCAAAAGAAGCCCAGCCCCACCGCTCGGGCCTGGCGGGAGGTGGATCTGGCGGCCCTTGGGCACAACGCCCAGGTGCTGCGGAACACATTGGCCCCGGGGACAGAGCTGATGGCGGTGGTAAAGGCGGAGGCCTACGGTCACGGCGGGGCAGTGACCGCCCGCACCTTACAGCGAGCGGGCGTCCGGGCCTTTGCCGTGGCCTGCCTGGCCGAGGGGATTGCTCTGCGAAAGGCGGGCATCCGGGGGACGATCTTGATCTTAGGTTATACCTCCCCGGAGGAAGCTCCGCTCTTGACACGATGGCATCTGACCCAGACGGTGGCGGATATTGACCACGGGCGGGCCTTGGCAGCCAGAGGGCGGCGTGTCCATGTCCATCTGGCCCTGGACACGGGGATGCACCGGCTGGGCATCCTGGCGGAAAACCGGAAGGAGATCCTGGAGGCATTCCGGCTTCCAAACCTGGTAGTGGACGGTGTCTTTTCTCATCTATACGTCTCGGACAGCCTGGAAGCCGAAGATGTTGCCTACACCCAGGAGCAGCTGACCTTGTTCTATGATACGGTGGCCTGGCTCCGAACTGCCGGATATGATCCCGGCAAAGTTCATATCCAGTCCAGCTATGGACTTTGGAACCTCCCAGCTCAGCCCTGTGACTATGTCCGGGCTGGAATCGCACTCTATGGAGTTCGAAGCGATGATGCGCCTGTTCAGCGAAGCCTTGACCTGCGGCCGGTTCTGTCTCTCCGGGCCAGAGTGGCCAGTATCCGCACTGTGCAAGCCGGAGAGAGCGCCGGGTACGGGCGGGTCTTTCAGGCAGAGCAAGAAACCAAACTGGCGGTGGTCACCATCGGCTACGCGGACGGTCTGCCCCGGGATCTGCCTCAGCGGGGCGGCCAGGTGCTGATTCAGGGCCGGCGTTGTCCTATGGTGGGGTGGATGTGCATGGACCAGTTGCTGGTGGACGTCAGCGATCTTTCGGAGGTCGCTCCTGGCGATACAGTGACTATTATCGGCCGGGATGGCGGTCAGGTGATTCGGGCAGAGGAACTGGCTGCATGCTGTGGGACGATTACCAACGAACTGCTCTCCCGGTTAGGCATGCGGTTACCCATTGTTTCTGGTTAAAGAGCGGTAGGGAATTTTACAAAGATTCCGGTTCGGATTTCAACATGAATATACCTTTAAACAGGAATAGCCACCAACCACGATGAAATGGTTGATGGCTATTCCCGTTTGGTCGACACCAAGAGATTCTCTCAATCGGTTTAATCTGGTGTTTTCAAGATGTCCTTATGAGGAGTCGCCCTTTCCGCCGTTCTCTTTATTTATGCGATTTTTCCGTTTTTGCAAAAAACCCTCGATACTATGCAGCCAGCTTATTGAAATCACACAAAAACAGGTGTATTCTACCGTTGTAATGACCTGCCGGCACATACCGGCGGAGATCATAAAGAAAAGGGGAGTTTCTGTGAAAAAACGTATCCTATCCATCCTGTTGGCGGCTCTCATGCTGCTCAGCGCCCTTCCGCTGGGCATGGTGGACACCGCCTACGCCGCCGAGACCTCAGGGGTCGCGGCGCAGAGCTACTACGTCGCCGGCGGCCAGTGCGGCGACGACCTGACCTGGACGCTGGACAGCAGCGGCACCCTGACCATCAGCGGCACCGGCCCCATGTACAACTACTCGCTGTGGGATAATCCCTGGTGTGATATTGCACTGCGAAGCTCGGGGATCAGCACCAGAGTGGTGAACGCGGTGGTTTCCTCCGGCGTTACGGCGTTGGGAGAACGTGCGCTCGCTGACTGCGGCTCAATGGTCAGCGTTTCCCTGCCGGAGACGTTACTGACGGTGGGAGAAAGTTGTTTCATGTCATCTGACGCGCTGCGCAGCATTACAATCCCGAACAGCGTCCGATCCATTGGGTTGGGAGCTTTTACCGCCTGCAAGAACCTGTCGCGTGTCACACTGGGCCGCGGCCTCCAGCGCATCGGAGGTCAGGCCTTCAGAGAGTGCAGCAGTCTCAGCAGCATCGTTATCCCTGATGGTGTCAAGAAGATTGAATATCTTACCTTTAGTGACTGCGCCAACCTGATGGAAATCACCATTCCGCATACGGTGACGGTTATTGAGAATCATGCCTTTGCAAACTGCAATATATTGTCCAGGGTGACTTTCACCGGCACGCGGGCGCAGTGGAATGCTATTGATATGGGCGATGACAATGACCCGCTGCTGAGTGCTAACATCACCTTTGCCGGCAGCGGTCCCGCCGCCCCCACCGTCACCGGCGGCAACGACGCGCAGGGCCGTCCGACCCTGAAATGGAACGCCGTGTCCGGCGCGGCCAAGTACGAGGTGTACCGCGCCCGCAGCATGAACGGCGACTACATTAAGTACAGCACCGTCACCGGCACGTCCTACACCAACACCAGCTACATCGAAAACGGCAACACCTATTACTACAAGGTTCGCGCCCTGAAATCCGACGGCACAGCAGGCGCGTGGAGCAGCATCGTGTCCGTGACCTACCGCGCCGCCTCGACAGGTACGCTGCCCGCCCCCACCGTCACCGGCGGCAACGACAGCCAGGGCCGTCCCACGCTGAAATGGAAAGCCGTCTCCGGCGCGGCCAAGTACGAGATCTACCGCTCTTACAGCCGTGACGGCAGCTACAGCAAGTACAGCACCCAGACTTCGACCGCCTATACCAACAGCTCCTACCTCACCAGCGGCACCACGTACTATTACAAGGTCCGCGCGCTGGACGCCAATGGTAACGCCGGCCCGTACAGCGCGGTGGTATCCGTCACCTGCCGCCTGAAGCTGTCCGCTCCCTCCGTCACCGGCGGTAAGGACAGTCAGGGCCGTCCTACCCTGAAATGGAACGCCGTCACCGGCGCGGCCAAGTACGAGGTGTACCGCTCCACCAGCCGCAGCGGTACGTATACCAAGTACAGCACCCAGACCTCCACCAGCTATACCAACAGCTCCTACCTCACCAGCGGCACCACCTACTACTACAAGGTCCGCGCCCTGGGCTCCGACGGCAGCTACGGCCCGTACAGCTCCGTGGTATCCGTGACATACAGGGCGACCTCCTCGGCTGTCCCCGCGGAGGTCACGATGGGCAAGGCCACGGCACAGGGCAGCTATATCACCGTCACCTGGGATAAGGCAGCCAACGCCGCTTCGTACCGCGTGTACCGCAGGGTGAATAACAGTTCCGACTGGAACGTAGTGGCGTCCTCCGTCAGCGGCACCAGCTATACGGACTGGAACGTGGAGCCCGGCGTCCGCTATACATATACCGTCCGCGGTGTTGCGGCAGATGGCCAGACTCTCAGCAAAACCTACAACAAGACCGGTGTCACCGTCTTTGCCACCATCAACTCCAATAATGTGGCATCTGACAGCCTGCTGCTCAAGCCATCGGTCGATGTTCCCAGCAGCCTGACGCGTATGAACTGGGATTATATCGGGCTTTACTACTACCACGGCCAAACAATTAATGCAGGGCTCGACGACTTCGGCGGCATGCTGCGGCTGCTGTTCAACAGTGACGGCACCGTCTATCTGGTCAGCGGTAACGGCACTTCCCGCGGCGTGTATTACGCCAATGACTCGGTGATCTCCATCATGTTTCCGGATGATGAGACGCCACAGGTCTATATGGTGACATTTATGCGTACAGAGAAATACACCTATCTGCACCTCATGCCAGACGCCTCCGGAAGAGAGGCTCTGGTGTTTTCGGCCGGTTCCTACCGCTAACGCACCGCAAAAAAAGAGGACTGTCCATCGGACAGTCCTCTTTTTCTTTCCGCATTTTACAGGAAAAACTTCCGGTGCAGGCTGCGGCGCAGGGGCTTGCACCCCGCGATGACCAGCAGCATGGCGCCCAGCACGGTACACACCGCCAGCGGGTAGAACGACCACAGAAACGTGTCGTGCAGCCGGAACGTCACATTCAGCAGCCACTCCACCAGCACGGCGTAGCCGCCGGACTACCTGGAGAAGGGCCGGACCTACACCTACAAGGTCCGTGCCGTTACGTCAAGCGGCGCTGTGGGCTCCTTCAGCAAAGAGGTGACCTTCACCTATAACCCCGCCGCATCTCTGGCCGCACCCACCGTCACTGCCGGCCTTGACGATCAGGGCTATCCCGCCCTGACCTGGCCTGCCGTGCCTGATGCGGCCCAGTATGAGGTCTATCGCGCTGCCAGCGAGGACGGCAATTTCGCCCAGCTCGCCGCCGTCACCTCCAACAGTTACACCAACAGCGCCGTCCTGACGGACGGCGCTGCCTACTACTACAAGGTCCGCGCACTGGACAGCGACGGCGAGGCCGGCCCCTTCAGTGATGTGGTCTCCGTTACATACACCGCCCGGCCCGCTCTGGTGGCCAGCGGCAAGTGCGGCGACAGTGCCAGCTGGAAGCTGGATGCCGACGGCGTTCTGACCATCACCGGCGCCGGCCCCATGGTGGACTACGGCCAGCACGCTTCGGACAACTGCGCACCGTGGCGCACCTATGCCAACGACATCAAAAAGGTGGTGGTGCAGAAGGGCGTGACCGCCATCGGCAGCTATGCCTTTGCCAGTCTGGAGCGCGTTACCTCCGTGACCATCCCCGAGGGCGTCACTTCCATTGGGAGCAGCGCGTTTGAGAATTGCGGCCTTATGGCCTACGGCGGTCTGGGCGCGGTGACGCTGCCGGAGGGGCTGACCACCATCGGCAGCAGCGCCTTCAGCGGCTCCTATATGGACTCACTGACCCTGCCGGAGAGCCTGCGTACCATCGGCGGCGCTGCTTTTGAGAAATCTCCTCTAAAGACCCTGACCATCCCCGGCGGCGTCACCTCCATTGGAAACGGCGCATTCAAAAGCTCGCACCTGACATCCATCCAACTGCCCGACGGTGCGCAGCTGGGAGCCATGCTGTTCTATCAGTGCTATGAGCTGACGGAAGTGACCCTGCCTGCCGACCTGACGGTCATCGGCCCCAGCATGTTCGAAAACTGCACCAAGCTGACCCATGTGACCATTCCCTCCGGCGTGACCCGTATTGAGCGGGAGGCCTTCGCCATGTGCGGCGCGCTGAAGGAGATCCGGCTCCCTGAGGGCGTGGAGACCATTGGGGTTATTGCGTTCTCCGGCTGCGTCGCCATGACCGAAGCGTACCTGCCCCGCAGTCTCACCACTATTGAGAGTGGGGCGTTCAGCGCCTGCCGCAGCCTGACCGACGTGTACTACGGCGGCACGGCGGCGGAGTGGGCGGCCATCTCCGTGGCTGACCGCAACGACCCGCTGCTGAACGCGGCGCTCCACTGCACCGGCCAGTCCGCAAGCCGGCTGGATGTGCCCGCCATGACGCTGGGCGAGGATTGCAGCGACGGCAAGCCCACCGTCTGGTGGCCCGCCGTCACCGGCGCGGAGCGCTACGAGATCTGGCGCGCACAGGCCGCCTCCGACGGCAGCGCCCCTGCCGCTTCCGCCTATACCCTCATCGTGTCGGCGGACGTCACGTTCCACAAGGATACCACCGCCGAGGCCGACACCTGGTATTACTATAAGGTACGCGCCGTCAGCGGCAGCACGTACAGCGACTTCAGTCAGGCGGCCCGCCGGTACTGCGAGGCGCCTCCCACCATGGACACGCCGGAGATCACGTCTCTGGAGCTGGATGACAGCGGCAAGCCGGTGCTGACCTGGCGCACCGTGGAGGGTGCCGCCCGCTATCAGGTGTTCCGCTCGGAGGATAACGGCTTCTCCTACTCTCCCATGGGCACGGTGCTTCCCACCGGCTCCGACACCATCACCTGGACGGACACCACCGCTGTCAGCGGCACCGGCTATTACTACGGCGTTGGCTGCTATGATGACAACGGCCATTACAGCAGCTTTGGCGGCGGCGAGTGGTGGGTTACCGCCCGCTGACCCAAGCCCCGCATACGCAAAAGGAGAACGGCGGAAGCCGTTCTCCTTTTGCGTATGCTTTCTTTTTTTACACGTACCGCTGGGAGCCCACGTCGAACACGCCGCGGGTGGTGATGCGCAGCGTGGGGATCACCGGCAGCGCCATGAAGCTCAGGGTCATGAACGGGTCGATGCCCTCGGACACGCCCAGCGCGTAGGCGGCGGCCTTGG
>ERZ835980.2394-NODE-2394-length-17073-cov-2.972794_pt1 | contig 17073 bp, 12 predicted proteins | sample MGYA00519943_ERZ835980 | MGnify/ENA primary metagenome ERZ835980 (study PRJEB31850, sample SAMEA3708791) | human gut metagenome | biome: human gut; feature: human-associated habitat; material: faeces | place: China | collected 2014 ... | reverse complement strand
ATTAGATAATATACCGGTAAATGAAGTAAAAAAACTAGGAGCAGATAAAGTAATAGCAATAAATTTTAAATTATTTAAGAATATTCCATTTTTTCCTAAAAATAAGTATTTCATCATCTGCCAAATCATCTAACTCTAACTATTAAAATATTACTATAATATGTCTTGCCCGTTGATGTTTTAACATAAGCTTGAACACAATGATTACCATAGTATGAAGTTGATTCTTCTCTATAATAATATTTATTATTTGATTTGCGAAAACTTTTTGCACTTTCTGCTTCTCCTCGAATGCAACATTTCTTTAACGCTTCATATCCACCATTGGACACAATAAGCTTTACATCAGAATTATGTTGGAAATTAGGCGCTACGTATATCTCAAATTTTAAATTATAATCTTTCTTTAATTCTGTACTGGAATCAAACTCTTTCCAGTTATTATCGCAACTATAAAATCCTTTAACGCTTATAATATTATGAGATTTAATTAGTCCTTCATTTAAGCCACCTTTATCATTGAAATGTGATTTCGCATTATTAATATAACCTTGTTCTATATCATATTGTTTATTTTCTAAGCAATTAGCTATTGTATCTTTATCATTTGTTAATAAAGCTTCATAAAATTTTTCTATTTTATTTCTTATAATCTCAAATTCGCTATCAGTATGGATACTATTTATATCATTAGCTGAATTAGCTGGATCATATATTTTTTTCCTTCCAATTTCTTGATAATGGCTACAAAATTTTACCAATTTATCATACAAATTATCATTTTCTTCAAACTCTGGTTGCACAACATCTATTGCAAATATTTCAAGATAAAATGATTTAAATTCAAAGTTGTTAAAACTTTGATATAATTTCAACAACCGGATTAAATCCTTACAATTAGATTGTTGAACCTTACCAATTTGTAGCTCAGGATTACTTTTTAATTTACATTTGTCTCTTCTACACCATAGATAAACATCTTTATTATCGTCATTAGATGTATATTTCCCTGGGACAACATCAACAGTAGTATCCCATTTTTCTTCGCCTAATTTTCCGTAAACACAAATTGCCGAATTTTTCGGTTCTGTCAAATATGAAGCATTATTAAGTGCAGTTAAAGTGTTATTATATATTGTTTCAACACTATCATAATTTGTATTAGGGAAATAACACAGTAAATCGATGTCGCATGAATTAGAATTAGCGGTCATTTTCGCTAAAGAGCCACCATATCTATAATTAGGTTTTTCTTTAAAATATGCATTTAGATCATTTTCCAAAGGATTTCTGTATCCTTCTTTGATTTCCTTTGAAAAATCGCGATCAACCTTATAATCTGAAAGAAAGTTATTTAAAAATTGTTCTACCATAATTATTTACCTAACTTTCCTTCTTGAATTATTATTGGCATACAATATTTGCCTTCTTTAAATTCATAAATATATACTATAGGATGATAATCCTGAATAGCAGTACCAATTACAAAACTTACAGGTTGCTTTGCTGCAATATAAAAATTTACCCTCTTAACATTGTTTTGTGAACAGGAGTCTAGCATATTTCTTGTAAATGAATATATATTTTGTAAATACTTCTCATCTACTATGTTTCCACTTTTTTCTGGATACCTATAAGTTATATCATCTACACAGTTGATATTATAACTGCATTCAAAAGCAACATTAACAATATCTTTTTTTGAAACCGTCATTTCGCTTTTAGTATAATTTTTTTCATATTTTATCTTGTATGGCTTAGATGTATTGCTATCAAGATCTACAAAAGTTATGCCTCTCGTGTCTCCAATGCAGTATCCATCATATGCAGAAAACATAGGACTAACAAATCCAGAATAGACAAGGTCATTATTATCATTAGAATTTCTTGCAATATCATATAGTTTATGTTTCATTTTTAATAGATGAATACGATAAAACTTGTACCCAAGCTTTACATTAGATTCGCAAATTAGCCACTTATACTTTCTGGTTTTAATACCGACATCATCTATATTATCCTTATTTTGTCTTTTTTTATTTGAATTAATATATATAATATTTTCATTTTTCCAGAAAAGTGTCCTTATATGCGACCAAACTTCATATAGATATGATACTTTAAATTTCATAATAAATCCTCCCAATTTTTCCAGTATTCACAGATGCTAAAATATTTCCACACAATGCAACCCATTGTTTAAGATTTTTTAGAATCACTTTACTTCATTTACTAAGTTAAATAATTTATCTTCATTTTCAAGCAATAAATCAATTAATTTCCTTGCTTGCTTTTCTATCGAGTTTTCATAATCTTCTTCATTAATACTAAGTGATTTCATATAAATTCTTTTATATCTAAAAGGAATTACTTGTGATACCTTGTTTCCTAGTTTCTTAGAGCAATCAATTAATAGTTTCATTCTTTTGAATGAATCTGATTGATCTGGTACTCCCCAACCACCAAGTTCAGCATGAACAATTAGTTTATTATTTGATTTTTCTAACCAATAGTAGTAAATCCATTTAGTTCCCCAAGAACTTTCTTCTTTTTCAAGATCAGGTAAATATTCAGTCATTCTTTGGGTGAAAAATCTCCATGTGTTATCATTGTAATAAATTATTTTATTATCTTTTGAATATTCTCTTAACACTTTGCAAATTATCTCTGATTCAATTGTTTTATCTAAGTTAACATTTTGAAAAATTAAATTCAAAGCTTCTCTATGTTTATTATAAATTTTATTACAAATATCAATCAATTTTTCATCTTTTTCGCCCATAATATTTTCCCTCACTGCTTTTATATAGTTATTAATAAAAATTTTTACTTCATCACTTGTATTAGTATTTTTCATAACATCTTCAAGTAACGGAATTATTTCCTCATATGATATTGACACCCAATTATTCGTGTCACTTGCATCATGACCATCAGGTGTTAGAAAAGCATATATTATTCTATAACCTACATATTCTTCTTGACTCTTTTTAAAGTAATCTTGCAATTGATGACTAGATTCACCAGACCATATTTTATTTTCAATAACATAGCATGTTTTTTCTTGCCTAGATACCAAAACTAAGTCCATGTGATTATATTCTCTAAGTACTCTATACGAATAGAAGTCTTGCAATAATAAGTCTAATGATTCATTACCAAATGAATCTTTTTTCTTGATAATATTGTTAATAAATGCTTTTAGAAATGAATCGCCAAGTTTATGACTTCCATTAGGATCTAATAACCATCCTAAAATATTACTATGTCTTATTTCTGTATTAGTAATTTTTAAAATGTCAAATATATTAAACTTATTTGTCCATTCATCTAATTTCTTTAGACAATCAATATTCAAAAGAAAATTCATTAGTACCTTTTCTTGCTTTTGATTCATTCTAATCACCTTTTTTTCTTATTGTAATTCTTTTAATATTATTATTTACATACTTGCATGTATAACTATCAAATCTTTTGAAGAAAATGTTTCTTTATCAAAATCAATATATAATTATATTGCTAATCACGTTTTTTTAATTCTTCAGGTATATTATTATAAACTTTTTCTATTTCATCATTTAATTTTTTGATATAATCTTTAGCAATATCAATATATAAAACTTCTTTATAATCTTCTTGCACTTGCAATTCAAATTCAACTTTTTCAGTAAATAATTTTTTGATTATTTCGTAAAACAAATTTCTTAAATTTGATTGTTCTTCAGAATTCAAGTCAATATTTAATTGTTTACCATCAATATTAAAAGCTAAATAATTTTTTTCATCCATTTTTTTTAGTTCTACATTATATGCCATATGAATTTCCCCTCTCTTTAAATGCAAAATCTCCACCCTCTAAATAAGTCATACTTTTTTCAGTCCATTTAACTTTATCATTATTTTTTATTTCAACTAATTCATCAATAAAAAGATTCCCAATGTATGTTTTCTTATACTCTCTATAAATGGTCATTAATGGTAAAGTCCTAACTGCTATATTTGCATCATGTGTTGATACTATAATTATTTTGTCTAGTTTGGCCAATTCTTTTAGCCTAGGTACTATAATATCATTAATATACTTATGACCAACGCTTAATTCAGGTTCATCTAATATATACACGCTTTTGTCACTATCAATTAACACATTATGCAATAACAACATTGATTTTTCACCACTAGATGGACTGTATGGTACTAGTTTATCGTTTTCATTATCATTAATTATACTTGTATAAGTTTTTATGCCAAAGCAGTCCATTAAAGAACTACAGTTATTAGCACACTCATTATTAAACTTACTTATATATTCACTAACATCAGTTTTAAAAGTATTTTCATAAATATTTTTGATCATATCATACATCACTTTTAACGATGAAACATTTGGCTTATCATTTTGATATTCAACACCAGTTTGCTCATATGGATTTATATATACATCCATCATAAGGAAAATGTTTCCCTTATCGGCTATAGAACCAATATATTCTTTTGTTTGAGCCTTACTTGAATTAAATGAATCATAAATTCTTTTAGCGCATTTGTTAATTTCAAATATGTTCGTACAAAATTCAGAAAAGCTTACAGAAGATGGAATTGACGCATTGCCAGTTTTTGCTGTAGCAATTTCCTTCATTATATCGATAGTATACTTTTCAAGTTCCAATGCTTTATAATTAATCCATTCCTCCTTTAGTTTAGAATACGCATCGTTTCTAATCTTATTAAGTAAAGTATTTAATGTATCAAATTCACTTTCAGTTAAATATTTATCTACGTTTTGCTCTAAAAGATTATCTATAGCTTCAGTAATTTTATTAAACTTATGTGATAACAAATCATAATTTGCTGATGATAGCATATCGCTAAATGTCGCTGTTCTAAATCCAAATTTTTTAAAATTACTGCTAGCATTTTTGGCGTGATGCCCTTTATAAAAGGCCTGCATTGATGTCATATTGGTATTTTGCCATACCCTAAGTTTTTTAAAATCTGCTTTACAGTCAGAAATTTTTAAAATATCAAAATACTCCTTTTTAATTTTTCTCTTTACTAATTTGTTATATTCTGATTCTTTGGTTTGAGCAGGATAGTATTTTACATTTGAAGTACCAAACTTACTGTTGTAATGTTCACATAATGATTCAATTATTTTACTTTTTCCAGTACCTTTCCCACCAAAAATGATATTAACATCATTATAAATTTTTAAATTAAGTTCTTCTGAATCCCCTTCGCTAGAAAAAGGTTTAATCGAAACAGTATTTTCTGCTTTTTGGTTAATAAAAGTATTAATTGTATTAGGATCTTTCTTTATTAATAGAATAAAAGTATTATAATCTTTAATATCCATTTTTAAAGTTGGAATTTTATTAACTGGATAACTTTTCCAGTCAGAGACATCTGAGCCAATAAAACCATTTATACCATTTGCGTACATTATACCAACTGTTTTAAGAGATGAAGGTTCGAACATTAGTGGTTTTTTATTGCTAATTTCTTCTTTTATTTTCTCAATTGATTTGTCAGAAAAGCCATGATCTTTAAAGGAGTGATGAGCAATAATCAGTACATCAAGATTTTCTATTTTGCTAACCAAATCTTTAATATCAATAATAACTTTATCTGGTTCTACGTTGTTTATTAATGAATTCAATTCTTCAGAAAACTTGCAATAATCATTGGGATTGCATATTACAAGCATATGCCCTTTTTCTCCATCTACATTTACATCCAATTCTATTCCTGGCCATACATGAATTTCCTTTTTTAAAGCCTCATCTCTAAACTGTTCATATTGATTTTTATCAAATTCATTGTGATTTGTGATTGCGACAAATTGTACTTCATTTTTAGATAAAGTTTCTACAAATGTATCTACGCTAACATTTCTAGTTTCAGCATCTCCTTGCTTTGTTTTTTTCGTATGACAATGTAAGTCAATTCTCATATTTTTCCCCACCTTTTTATTAAATATTTAATTTATTTAAAAATTTAGACTTTATATTTTTATAGCAAAAACCCCCTACTATGTAGGGGGGCTATAGGCATATGATATTATTTTTTAAGAGTGTTCCCCCACTACAAGCTTAAGAAATATTTGTTTGTAAGCATATTGTACCATAATTTGACAATTAATGCAAGAATATAATAATTTTTTGCAAACAATAAATAGGTTTTACGCCTCTAATGCAAAACAATTATAAATTCTATGCTGTTTCTAAAAATATTGATTGAGTGTAATCATTAAGGCAATCTTTATTTGAAACTTACTTTTAATGAAATAGTGAAAATTAAAATATTTACATCTCACCTTTTAAACTTTTGTACTTCACATTCCCTTTATCCAAAACAAGTTCACAATAACCTTCATGAAAAGCCTTTTGCATTGTTGCGGTTATAAAACGATACTCTATTTGCATTCCCATGTAATACCCGACAAAGTCTATTTTTGATTGAATATTCTCTGGTGTTAATTCTTCTTCAGTTAATCCATTTTTTTTACCCATTTGCATCATTTTATTCCACTCCACACTATTCACAAATTTTTTTCTTCTTTCTTCAAATGGTAACGTACTAGGTATATTTTTTTTGATTCTATACTTAAATAATTCATATGATAAAATAAATTTTTCGTGTGGATTGCTTTTTTGTTTTTCTATTCCATCATTACAAATTTTAATGAAGTCGGGATCTTCTAATTCAGGCTGTGCATACAAATATTCATTTCTTTCCTGCAAGCCTTTTTTGTTAACTTCTATTATTTCATTATAGATTTCATCCTTATATTTGAGTACAAATGGACTTTCATCAGCAGTTAATTTTCCATTAAATTCATTACCATTTATTACTCCAATTACATAATCTTCTTTGGGACTTTTTACAGAAAATATTGATGAGCCTAACGATAAATCGAGTTTATTTACATCAATAAATTTAGCATATAAAGAAATATCTCTATAATAAATATTTAACAAATACAATGCACCCAATGCATGAATCAAGTTTCTAATTGTTGCATAATGTATTGAAGAATATCTATCGTGTTTTAATGCTTGATAAGCCTTTTCCCAATTTGTTCCTTTACTTTTATATGCATTTTTCAATGGCTTAATAATTTTATTGTTTTCGTCTGTTAAATTAAATAATGGTGAGACGATTAATACAATTTTACTACTAATATTGCAGGTATCATCAATAAGTTTTAAACAATCTCCATCGAAATACAAATTAGTATCACCTCTTTGCTTATTTCCTCCAAAATCAAAATATAGTTCTTTTGAAATAGCCTCTATTTCAGTACAAGTTCTAATAATAAGATTGGCAATATGAGGAGAAAAAGTTTCCAATTGCGTATTACATTTTTTAATTTTATTGTTTATAAATATTTCATCAGTTACATAGATATACTCTGCAACTTCTAATAGCTCTTTCTCAAGATTTAAATATGTTTGCCAAAAAATATCAGATTTTTTCATTTTATTTTCAAAATATAAACATACAATATAACCTATACGTTCTATATTATAATCCTTTCTTTAAATTTTACATAGTTATAATAAATTTAGTTATAATTTAACTGTTCTAAAAATTCGTTTTAGTTATCATATAATTTAAATAGTTATATTAAACTCTTATCATGTTTTTGTTTTATTATTAATATAAGGAATAATCTATATTAATAAAAACTAATTTTTTGTGCTAAACAGCAATTAAAACCTCTTAGTATAAAAAATACAAGAATAATGCTAATCACTACATGCGTAACCGGATTAAGGATTTTAATCTTTTTCTTTTGTTGTTGAAAAACAGTAGTTTATAGATCGAAGTTTAAAAAATATTATTTTATATTTATGTGTACCATATTTCATATTTATTGCAAATATAAAAAACAACAAGTTACTCCCTATTGATTTTTTTATGAACAAATATTAACGATAATATTAATAACAATGCTCTTTTGAATTTTTATAAAAATATAACTGCATTAGTCTGATACCTTTGTAAAACTAAAGTTATCAAAATTTACTTCTACCTTAAATGTTTCTATGCCACTAATTATTCCTATATCTTTTTTATCATTTTTGTCATCAGATGAGCATTCAAAATTAATTTCTAACGCATAAAAATTGTCTAGCATATCGACAAGTAAGAGGTACATATTATTAATTTCTTTATTGTAACTAAATTCAAAATCACTGATACATGCATAGGTTTGGCCCTTATCAAATACTTGAGCAACATTTGTAAGCATAATGTCATTATTTATGCAAATGCCTTTCAAATATGAAAAAGAATAATCTGCATTTTTCAAAAAGAATGGGCAAATATGATATTTTGAGTCACCTGTAAAAATTGTTTCATTATTAAAAGAATTTTCGAATGTAAAGTTTAAATAGCTTATTGTTTGTTCTCGTCTCTTATTAACAATGAAAATTAATGGTTTTGCTTTTTTAACTTCTTCGTCATTTTTGTCAATATCAGATTTGCGAATAGTCCAAGCAACACCTACTAGTGTAATTAACCCACCATAAATAGCTGCTATAATTGGTATTACTATTTCTTTAACTTCGGTATTGGGAATGATATAAATCAAATAGATTGATAATCCCACTCCGACAATAAAATCTTGTAATAATCCCCATCTCAAAAAGCCTGTTTTGGCTTTTGGATAAGTAAACGTTCTAGCCAAATTCATAAAAATGTCAAGCATAATTAATCCACCAAATATATACTTACAAATTAAATTATTGATAAAGCAAGACATATAAAATAAATTGCATAGCCAGTAGAAAACAATATATCCAACAATTCTTCTATTGATTGCTGCATTCATTTCAGGTGTTATTTCGACCTTAATGCTTTGTTTTGCTAATATTTTAAAACCAAAGCATCCAAATAATATTAAAGGGAAAAACAAACCAAACGATATCCAATAACCTATCATACAATTACCTCCTTTTTTTGTTATATATTAATAAACCAAATCATTCTTTAATGTTATTATGCTTTATAACTTTCTACTTTCTAAATCTAATATTGATAAAATTATTAATAAATTGCTTTTAATTTCATCATCTGTTAAGTTTTCTAATCTTTCGGTATAAGGATTTAATGGTGAATTGAGTTCTGCAACTTTTTCATTACTTAAATTATGCTTTACAATAATATTTTCTGCTTTCTTTCTATCAAATTGTGGTTTATTTAATAATTCAATAATTTCATATTTATCACTCATCAATTTTATTTTTTCGCTTATTTTCATGTCTTTTAATTAATTATTCCTTTCGTATGTGATTTTTTATCAATTCTTCTATTAATACGATTTTAAGTTGTAATTCTACTAAAGTTTTGTATAATTATCATATACACTATAATAAGAAAAACTCCCTTCTTATAGGGAGTTTTAAATGTTTAATATATTATTTAAGAGTATTCCCCCACTACAAGCTTAAAAAATACAGTGCTTACTCTTATATTCTATCATATTTTGACAATTACTACAAGAGTTTAATGAATTTTTTATAAAATTTATCTGGAAGATGATTTTATTATATAACGACCATTCATTATTTCACTTGATTTGACAATATCATAAGACATTCCGCATTGTTGTGCTAATGTCATCATTGCATAAGCTTTTGCTTCAACTTCTTTTGAATCAATTCTATTGTCACCTTTCACTTCAATAATTTCCATTGAATCATCCTTATAAATTACAAGTATGTCTGGATAGTAATTTCTTATTGCATTTGACTCTGGATCTATATATTGAACTGATAAACCATTTTCAGAACCAGTAAACATTCCAGTAAAATACACTTCCTTCACTTTATTTGATTCAAGCAATTCAATAAAAAGTTTCTTTTCAGGTTCTGAATCAAAGCAATATCTATCAGTATGAAAACTTTTCTTAGTGTATCTTTGAACAAAAGTATCATTCATTTGAACAGTCATTTTATCATTTGATCTAAAATTAAAATGATCCATACCTTTTGGATATTTTATTAGTGGTACTGTTCTAGTTGTTGATTCAACTTTTTCTTCAATGGTATACAAATATCTAAATACTGCAGGAATTAATTCCTCATACAAGATGTCATTATATTTAGATATCAAATTTACTATTTCATCTTTATTTGATGCTCTAATAAGTACTGATTCAATTTTTAAAGGATTTATATTTAGATATCTAGCAATTTCAAAAACTATTTCGTAAAATGAGTAATCTCTATTTTCAGAAGATATTATTTCTTTAATTGTTGTTCCCCAAGCACCATCTAAACCTTTTTTAATTATTTTTTTTACTTTATATTTTTCAACATCTATTATTGATGTATTAAAAACAAATGGAATACTATAATAATTGTTTTCTTTCAATAAATAATTTTTCTTAATTTCTGGAATATTAAAAATTTTTACAGGGAAGTTAATCTTGATTAGATAATCTATTTTCATATCTTTTTTATCTGTAACTTCTTTAATTGTAACGTTGAAGTTTTTCTTTAGTTCTGAATCAAGAATAACATAATTCTCTTTTGAAAGATAAACATGTGCTATTTGTTGTTTCTCAGTAATACTTCTCAAACATCGCATTGTAGATTGAAGTACAAAAACTTTTGATTTTGGTGATCTAAACAAAGCTACTGCAAAAAGCGAGCGACAATTCCAGCCTTCTCTTCCTTTATTTACCAGCAAAATTATTTGTTTATCATTCCCCTCAGTACCAACAACATCTAAATTATTAAAATTTCTTATATCTGCATCTTTTGTTATAACTGAATCTCCAACATTTACAAGAATAGTATTTAAGTCAATTCCGATATCATTCAAAATGCCTTCTACTGCCGGTTTGATTTCTTCTACAACTTCATCAATTGTTGAGCCAAAAATTGCGATTTTTGGTTTTAAACCTTCATATAAATTGTCAGCGTAATAGTTAAAAAAGTTTTCTAAAGTTTCTTTCAAAAATTCAGTGTTTTTTACATTTTCATATGCTTGTACTTCCACTTGTTTCAAATAGCCATGAGATATTGCATCTTTTAAACTATATGCATATACAACTTCTGGAAGAATTCTGTTTTCAACGTAAGGAGTACCTGTATAATTGTAACAGGCTACAAGTCTTGTTCCTTGCATTTCAAGCCTTTTGGCAATTTGGTTAATTGTATATCTCAAAGAAGTTTCTTTAGTAAAATCAGACAAAGATGATTTTAAATCAGAGCCAAATAAATGATGAGCTTCATCAACATAAATACCCAATTGATTTAGTCTAATTATTTTTTCAAATCTTTGATTTATAGTTACTTCTTTTTCATCTTTTAATGAATCTAAATCACCATATAATTTTTTAGTAAAATCATCATAATCAAAATCTAGATCTGATAATTTAGGCATACGCAATTTGTCGACTGCACTCTTTTCTTTATGAACAACTTTCAAAATTATTTTTTGAGTATTTGAAATAATAATGTTAAAATCAGATCCATCGGTTGTAGTAAGACTCATTCCAGATTCGTCCATGAAATGAAACTTAAGATTTGCATATAGAAAATCTACATATTCTAGTGGAACTACTCTTCTTAAATCAAATGTCTTTATTTCTTTAAGTGATTGCAACACTGTTTTATCTGGTGCAAAAACTAATGCGTTATGGACATAACGAGGATCTCTAGGAAATTTATTCGCAAGTAAAAATTCATAAAAAATACATGTAGCCATTAAAATAGTTTTACCTGTTCCCATTGTTAAGGCATAAATATAATTGGGATATATTTGGTCATTTTTATCCATCTGATCAAAGACGGCTGAAAAAGTTTCTTTTGTTTCTTCATCAATAAAACTTATTTGACCAGCTCTAGAATAGGGAATTCTTCCTTCAAATTGTTCTTTTTCGTGATACCATTTTGTAAAAATAGTTTTAACCTTTTCATTATCAAGGTATTCCTTTATCATGATATAAATTTCCAAAGCCTCAAATTGCGGTTTTCTTAAAAAAGCATTTGGATTTTTTTCTTTGTCATTATAATCAAGAAATTTTTTTGTTATATCTTTATAGTGTCTTTTTATGCTTCCTTTTTTATCTATATAAAAATCACGCAAGGCTTGATAAAATGGAAAATCAGTCGATAACTTTTTTGAAGTCATAATTACTTCACCTCAACTTCTAATGATTCAGACAATAAATCGGTAATTTTTATTTTAATTCTTCCATGATTATTTGGAATATCATATTTTCCTTTAACTAAACTGTTTTTATCTGGAATATCGATTATTTGTGGCTTTAAAACATTACCATCATAGTCATAATCAATCATTACTGATTCAACCAGTTGAGTCCAGTTATCAACATTCTCCTTTTGTAAAGATAATTTTTGCATCAAGTTCATAGGGAAAAATTGACGTATTTCAACAGTATGTCCTTTTAATCTTACATCAGCAGTGCTGTCTCTTTTAAATTCAAGATTTGATTTATCTAGTAATATATCGACTAGTTCTACATCAATATTATACTTTCCAACCATATTCTTAAATGCACCAACGAGATCAGGTTCATGTCCCATACACACTAAGGTAATTCTATCTACAACATCGTTTTGACTTTCGTCTTGCTTTTTTTCATAAGATTTATATGGCAAATTAGCTACCAATTCACCTAAATCTGCTTTCGTTGCAATTCTATTAACAGGAAGAATTTTTACATTTCTACCATCTAATTCTCCATCAAATATATTAGAGGCTGAAAAAGGTTGAATATTCAATGCTTCAATCAATAAATCTCTTGCTTCAATTGGATTTCTAAAGAAATCATAATTGTTAACATTATAAACTTCAAATCCTGTTCTTTTTTCCCCAAATAATCCTTCATTATTTTTCAATATGTTTAGCAGGCGTTTGCTTGTGGTTTGAACAGCACCAAGATTAATATCGGCTCCAATAAAACGCCTATTAGATTTCAGCGCTACAGCTTGAGTAGTTCCAGAACCCATAAAGCAGTCAAAAACTAAATCATTTTTCTCAGTGCAAACATCCATTAATAATTCTAATAATCCTTCTGGTTTTTGAGTTGGATAATCTACACGTTCAGCGCTTAAATTTAGCACTGCTCTTGTATTATATTCTTTGATTAATTCTCTATCTGCATCAATTACCACATTAATTACGCCTTCTAATGTATCCCTTAAAATAGTATCAACATACCATCTACCCTGTGAGTCTCTTGGACTTCCCATAAAAGGTTTATCTAAATACTGGCGCTCCCTCAAAGTTTTAACTTTAAATTTATCACATTTTGAATATAACAAAATATCGTCATGTTTTCTACCCATACTAAAATCTTTTGAAACTCCGCCAGTTCTATATGACCAAATTATTTCATTTCTAAAATTAATGTCAGTATTTTGCCCAAATATTTCATCCAAAATTAATCTTAATTGGGCCACACGCCGATAATCACAATGAACTAAAATGCAACCATCATCTGCTAATAATTCATGTAACAAAACTAATCGTTCATACATAAATTGTAAATATGAATCGTTTGTCCATATATCACCATATTGTTTTTCCTCAAAAGCACTTATTGATCCAAGTATATTTTTACCCTTTAGTTGTATCTTCTTTTTGTAATCGGCCTTGGAATCAAATGGTGGATCTATGTAAATCATCTTTATTTTGCCTCTAAATTCTTTAAGCAAATGACTCATAACTTGAAGATTGTCTCCCCAGAAAATCTTGTTTATCCAACCATTTTCATCAGGTTTACCATATGTTTCTTTCAATTGTGCAGGGAAAAATTGTGTAGATGTATAGGGCCTTTTACCTGTCCACCTTAATTCAGGAAATCCCTTAATTACTGGTTTATCAAAATTAAATAAATCTAATTGTTCTTTTTTTTCTTCCATATTTTTTAACCTCTTTTACAAAAATGTCTTAAATCGCAGTTCTTGCATATACTTAAATCACTGCATTTACCTTTAAATTCTTTTTTTTCTATTTTATCAACAACATCTTTAAATGTATTAATTGTTTCGTTTATATGTTTTTCATTTTTCCTGAATGTAATAGTCGGAACGCCGTTTTTTTCTCCGGTGTAATACACTTTCATTCCCTTTATTTTTATCCCATACTTTTTTTCAATTAAATATGCGTAAATTTCAAGTTGTCTCCTAACACGTGTTACCTTTTCAGTATCACGATTTACGTCTGGTTTTTTTTCTGTTTTGAAATCTAAAATTTGATATTCGCCTTTTTCATTTGTTATCAAATCAACTTTACCAGTGATAATAAATTTATTTTCAGTCAATGTAATTGGCATTTCTGCGTTAGCTATTGCTTGCCAATTTTTACTTGCTCCAGCAACATAGTTTTTTACCTGTTCAAATGCAGATTCAAGAATGTGCTGTGCTAAATATGAATTTTGAGCGTTTGAAGCAGTCTTATAATTTACATCTATCCATTTTTTTATATTATCATCTGTGACTTGATCAACTTCATTTCTCAAAATTGCCTTGTGAATATCTTCTATTGTTTCATGAACTACAGTTCCAAACAAAGTTGATCCCATTTTTACTGGTTCAAATCCAATTTCTTTGAAAAATTTGTATTGTGTAGGACATGTCAAATAAACATTTATATCACTAGTAAAAGAGTATGAATTTTTTAATACTGAGTTTTTTACTTTTTCAAATTTAAATTTTGAGTAATCAACGCCATGAGGAATATTTTCATAAAACCATTCAAAATATTTACTAGGCTCGTTTTGTTTTGAAGAATCGCATAGCAATGCAAGTAACGATTGAGCTCTCGAAAAAGCTACATAGTAAAGTCTCCAAAAATCAAACATTTTTATATCTTCAAGATTTTCAAAAATTCCTTTACCTGAAAATTGACTAATTATTTCTTCTACATTTTCATCATATTGTTTTCTAGGAGTTCCATTTTGTGAACCCACTACAACAACAGGAAATTCTAGCCCTTTTGATTGGTGAATTGTTAAGAATGATACGCAACCACTCGGTGCATATTCATTATCGTCTTCGTATTCATTTATACCACCATCATATAAAAACCGAATGTATGTATTAAATAATCTATTACATAATTTATCAATATTAGCCAATGTTAAAACTGAAATATTATTAATTGCTTCAAATTTAACCAGTAAATTTATAAATTTGCTTATATTTCTTACTACTCTGGTATCATTTAATCCAGTATTTAAATCAAGTCCCATATTACTAAAAAATGGTTCAAATTGAAGCAACTGGTAAGTTAGAGATGCAAATCCATAATCTAGCGATTTAATATTTCCATCAATATGGTCTCTTATTCTGAATCGCATCCATTGAAATAATTCCGTATTTTGTGACGCTATCTCTTTTGCTTCAAAAACACAGCTTTTATAATAATTGAACATTGGATTTTTTGTATCATTTGACAATGTACTCATAGACTTGTAATAATTAGGAAACATCAAGATAATAAGTCCAATTAATGATTTAATTTCTTTTCTTTCAAAAAATATATTTGAACGAGGTGAATATACTGGAACACCACTTTTTTCCAAGAAATCAGCTAATGCTTTTACATTATCATTTTTAACTGACCTAAACAAAAATGCAATTTGGTTTAAATCAGTAATGCTTTTTGATTTCTTCAATTCATTAATGAACATTAAAGCTTTTTTATTGATATAATCTGATTCTCTTGTTTCAACCTGAATAACTGACTTTTCAGTAGTGTTATCTTTTTTAACAGGCACGATTTTTTTATAGTATCGATATTGTCCCCAATCAAATTTGAAGTCTCTACCTTCGGTTGTCTCCATCCACCTATTATAAAAATTTACTATATCTGAATTAGAACGATAGTTGCTCACCAATTCAATTTTTTTACAGTTTTCAAAATGTCGTGGAAACTCTAAAATATTGCGAACGGTCGCACCTCTAAATCTATAGATAGCCTGGTCATCATCACCAACAACACAAATATTTTTATTTCTATCTCCAATTAAAAAAGTTAATGCCTCTTGAATGTGATTCGTATCTTGATATTCATCTATCATTATATATTTTATTTTATCCTGCAACCTTGAAAGAATATCTTTATTATTATTTAAAAACTTATACGCTTCTACTTGAATAGACGAAAAATCTATAAAATTGTTTTTTTGACGTAAATCATCATATTTTTTTAGAAGATTACCATAAAAATTAAAAATTTTATTTTCTCTTTTTAACAAATCATAATACGAAATCATTTCTTCGTTTAATCTATTAATTGTTTTCATGATTTCAGCACATTTATCCCAATATGAACCATGGTTAAAATGCTCATCAAATGATTCTGTACTCTTGAAATCATTAAAGTGCCTATAAATAAAATATTGCTGATCAAATTGGTCATATAATTTAAAATTCTTCTTTAAATTTGTAAATGACAAATTATCTTTTAATATTCTCAAACATATTGAATGAAATGTGCCAATATACATTTCATTAGGATTGAAATCAATTCCATTTTTATCAAGTTCAAATGAAAGTCTCGTTATCAATTCCTTAGCAGCTTTCTCAGTAAAAGTAGCAAATAAAATTTCTTCTGGCTTTACACCATAATTAACAATTAAATTAAGTGCTCTATTAATAAGAGTAAACGTTTTGCCTGTTCCAGGACCTGCAACAATTAAAAGAGGTCCATTAATGTTATTAATTGCTTCAAGCTGTTGCTTGTTTGCTGTTTTAAATTTCAGTTTCACTAATGTCACCCCTTATTTAAATTTTTTATTCTTACAGAAATTATAACATTTTTCGCGTTTTTTATCCATATAAAAGGCTAGTTTTTTCAATTTTAATTCGTGATATGTTATATAAGTCTTAACACTATTTAATTTATTAGTCATTTTTTATTAAATATTTCATTGAATAATGGTATATTTCAAAATTATTAAATTCACAACTAAATTCTTTTATTTCTTTATACAATTAATTCTTTCTAAGAACACATTTGATATTTTTTGTTATATTTGAAATATTCTTTGCTGCCCTTGCGACTGATAAATTTCATGCTGTT
>ERZ835980.2393-NODE-2393-length-17081-cov-7.353988_pt1 | contig 17081 bp, 13 predicted proteins | sample MGYA00519943_ERZ835980 | MGnify/ENA primary metagenome ERZ835980 (study PRJEB31850, sample SAMEA3708791) | human gut metagenome | biome: human gut; feature: human-associated habitat; material: faeces | place: China | collected 2014 ... | reverse complement strand
CGTAGGGGTCCCAGTTGGAGTAGATGTTCAGCCAGGCGTACAGGCTGGGCAGCAGCGCGATGGCCACTACCACCACGCAGGCAAAGAAGCACTTGCTCAGCGTGCGGAGATCCGTTTTGAATACCGTCCAGATATTGCGCATATGTCCTCCATCGGCGGCGCGGGAAGCGCCGCGCCGCGTGCTGCATATTTTATGTACGAAACAGCCCGCAAACTCAGGCATTTTCCATTATACAGGAAGCTGCGGGAAAAGAACCAAACACTTTTGGGCGTTTGTCTGAATTTTGTACAGTGCGGGCGGAAGGACGGGAAAAACAGCACATCCCGCAGCGGACATGTCCGCTGCGGGATGTGTGATATACGTTTACTCCAGCACCATCAGCAGCTCCCTGGCCTTGACGGGCTGGCCCTCCTTGACCCGGACGGTCTTCACCGTGCCGGCGGTACGGGCGGTGATGGCGGTCTCCATCTTCATGGCCTCGATGACGGCCAGCACCTGATCCTTCTCCACCTTATCGCCCTGCTTGACGCAGAGCTTGGACACCATGCCGGGGATGGAGGTGCCCACCTGCAGGGGGTCGGACTCATCGGCCAGCGTGGCCTGACGGGTCTGCTCCGAGGCGTGGGGATCGCGGACGGTGACCTCGCGGCGCATGCCGTTCAGCTCGAACTGGACGTTGATGGTGCCGTCGCTGTTGCGGTCGCCCAGGCCCAGGTACTTGATGACCAGGGTCTTGCCGTCCTCGATGTTGATCTTGTTCGTCTCGCCCAGAGCCATGCCGTTGAAGAACACATGGCTGCCCATGCGGGTGATGTAGCCGTACTCCTTGCGGTGGCGGCAGAAATCCTCGTAGACCTTGGGGTACATGGCGTAGGAGATGAGATCCTTCTTCTCCGGGTCATCGCGGAACTGCTCCACCTCATGGCGCAGCTGGTCGAAGTCCACGGGGGGCAGCAGGGCGCCGGGGCGGCAGGTGATGGGCTGCTCGCCCTTGAGGACGACTTTCTGCAGGTCCGCAGGGAAGCCCCAGGCGGGCTGACCCATCATGCCCTTGAAGTAGGACACCACGGAATCCGGGAAGGCCAGCGCCTCGCCGCGCTGGACGATGTTCTCCGGCGTCAGGTCGTTCTGCACCATGAAGATGGCCAGATCGCCCACCACCTTGGACGACGGCGTGACCTTCACGGGGTCGCCCAGCATGTCGTTGACGGTCTTGTACATCTCCTTGACCTCCTCGAACCGGTCGCCGAGGCCCAGAGACTCCACCTGCGGGCGGAGGTTGGTGTACTGACCGCCGGGGATCTCGTAGCGGTAGATGTCAGTGGTGGAGGACTTCAGGCCGTGGTCGAAGTTCTCATAGCGCAGGCGCACGTCGGACCAGTAGTTGCTCAGCTCCTGCACGCGGCGCAGGTCGAGGCCGGTGTCCCGCTCCGTGCCGTGGAGGGCGGCCACCACCGCGTCCAGAGAAGGCTGGCTGGTGAGCCCCGCCATCGGCGCGCAGGCCACGTCCACCACGTCCACGCCGGCCTCGGCAGCCAGCAGCAGCGCCGCCACCTGATTGCCGGTGGTATCGTGGGTGTGCAGGTGGATGGGCAGCCCCACCTCCTGCTTCAGGGTGGTCACCAGCTTCTTGGCGGCGTAGGGCTTCAGCAGGCCGGACATATCCTTGATGGCCAGCATATGAGCGCCCCGCTTTTCCAGCTCCTTGGCGAGGTTGACATAATATTTCAGTGTGTATTTGTCCTTCGTCTCGTCCAGAATGTCGCCGGTGTAGCACATGGTGGCCTCCAGCAGCTTGTTCTGGCGGAGCACCTCCTCCATGGCCACCTCCATGCCCGGCACCCAGTTCAGAGAGTCGAACACGCGAAACACGTCGATGCCGCGCCGGGCGGCCTCCTCCACGAAGGCGCGCACCAGATTGTCGGGATAGTTGGCGTAGCCCACCAGGTTGGAGCCGCGCAGCAGCATCTGGAACGGAATGTTGGGGATCTTCTCACGCAGCAGGCGCAGACGCTCCCACGGGGACTCATGGAGGAAACGGTAGGCCACGTCGAAGGTAGCGCCGCCCCACATCTCCAGCGAGAAGCAGTCCCGCAGGATGTCGGCCACGCCGTCGGCGCCCTTGACCATGTCGCGGGTGCGCATGCGGGTGGACAGCAGGCTCTGGTGGGCGTCCCGCATGGTGGTGTCGGTGAGCAGCAGCTTCTTCTGCCCCAGCACCCAGTTTTTCACCGCCTCGGGGCCCTCCGCATCCAAAAGCTGCTTGAGGCCGGGCCCCAGCGGCTCCTTCGCCTCCGGGAAGCGGGGGATGTCGTACTGGTGGCGCTCGGCATTGGGATTGGCCACCTGGATCTCGGAGATATAGCGCAGGACGCGGGTGGCGCGGTCGCGGGAGTCCATCAGTTCGAACAGCTCCGGCGTCTCGTCGATGAACTTGGTGTGGCACTGGCCGCTGATGAACGTGGGATGGGCCAGAATGTTGGTGACAAAGGGGATGTTGGTCTTGACGCCCCGGACGCGCACCTCGTTGATGGCGCGGGCGGCCTTGCGGCAGACGGCGGGGAACGTGCGATCCCAGCTGGTGACCTTCACCAGCAGCGAGTCGTAATACGGGGAGATGACGGTGCCCACGCCCACGTTGCCGCCGTCCAGACGGACGCCGAAGCCGCCGGGCGAATGGTAGGCCGTGATCTTGCCGTTGTCGGGGGCGAAGTTGTTGGAGGGGTCCTCCGTGGTGACGCGGCACTGGATGGCGTAGCCGTCGAAGTGGACATCCTCCTGCTTCGTCAGGCCGATCTCCGGGCAGCTCAGGGGGTAGCCGGCAGCCACCAGCAGCTGGGCACGGACGATGTCCACGCCGGTGACCATCTCGGTGACGGTGTGCTCCACCTGAATACGGGGATTCATCTCGATGAAGTAGTAGTTCCCGGACTTATCCACCAGGAACTCCACGGTGCCGGCGCTGACATAGCCCACGGATCTGGCGATCTTCACCGCGTCACGGCGCAGGGCCTCCACCGTGGCCTGCGGCACAGACCAGGCGGGGGCGAACTCCACCACCTTCTGATACCGGCGCTGGAGGGAGCAGTCACGCTCGCCCAGGTGGTAGACATTGCCGTACTTGTCGGCCAGGATCTGCACCTCGATGTGCTTGGGCTCCACCAGGTACTTCTCCATGAAGATGTCGCCGCAGCCGAAGGACTTCTCCGCCTCGCTGTGGACCAGCTCGTAGGCGGTCCTGACCTCCTCGGGCCGGTCGCAGCGGCGCATGCCGCGGCCGCCGCCGCCGGCGGCAGCCTTCAGTATCACGGGGAAGCCGAAGCTGACGGCCTTTTCCAGCGCGTCGTCGGCGTCCTTCAGGGGTTCAGTGCAGCCGGGGATGATGGGCACGCCGCACCTGACGGCGATCTCCTTGGCGCTGAGCTTATCGCCCATCTGGGCCAGCACCTCGGAGGACGGGCCGACGAACAGGATGCCGTTCTCCTCGCAGGCACGGGCAAAGTCGGCATTCTCGGACAGGAAGCCGTAGCCGGGATGGATGGCGGTGACGCCCCGGCGGCGGGCAAGGCTGATGATGCCGGGGATATCCAGATACGCGCCCAGCGGGGACTTCTTCTCCCCCACCAGATACGCCTCGTCCGCCTTGGTGCGGAACAGAGAATAAGTGTCTTCGTTGGAATAGATGGCCACGGTGTGGAGGCCCAGATCGTAGCAGGCGCGGAAAATGCGCACCGCGATCTCGCCGCGGTTGGCGACCAGCACCTTTTTGAGCTGTGTAGTCTGCATAAGCCGGTCTCGCTCCTTCCTGCCGTGCCGCTGGCACGGTCTTGTTTTTCTCCATTATACACGGTTATCCACCTCTGCGCCAGACGGAAAATGTGCAAAAGCGCAGGGTTTCTCCTCAGGAGAATTTGGAGATTCTGCAGGGTATGAAAACAAAAAGCGCCCGCCTGTCCACGACAGGCGGGCGGTGCGGTAAAGGAGGGCGGTTCAATCGGTGATGGCGCCGCCCACGTCCTGGCCCAGATCGCAGGTGTAGACCCAGCGGACCACGTCGCCGTTTTGCAGCTGGTAGCGGGAGCAGCCGTAGTTGGGGAACCAGTCGTTGACGGCGTACATCCAGCCGGACAGGCTGCCGCCGTCGAACTCGTAGAGGTTGCCGATGCCCTCGATATAGGCGCTGTTGTAAAGGGGCGTGAAGCTGGACTCCATGTGGAGCTTATTGTCCCGGCAGACGCGCTGGAGCACATCGAAGGCGCTCTCTCCGGCGGAGAAGGTGACCTGCGTCTCCGGCAGGAGCACGCCGTCCGCCGGCACCAGCGGCCGCTTGTTCTGCGCCAGCTTGTCCATGTTGTCCAGCAGGGCGGCGCAGGAGATGGAGACGGTGCAGGTATAGGAAGTGTTCTCATCCACCTGCGCGTCCTCCGGCTCCACCGGCTGGGGCTTGCCCGCCGGCACGGGGTCGGTCTGGCGGTAGGCGGTCTGCCATGGGGCCTCCTCCCCGCCGGACTGCGCGCCGCAGGCGGTGAGCAGCAGGCTCACTGCCAACAGCAGGGGCAGCATGATCTTTTTCATGACGGCGCGGAACGACTCCGCCAGCGCTCTCTCGATGACCGGTCCGTTTGTCATGCCTCCTCCCTCCCCTTCGCTGTTTTTTCTCTCAATAATCCGCGTTGAGCCACGGCTTCTGGCCCCAGTGCAGCAGGCGGGCCAGCTCCTGTGCCCTGTCGGGATCGTCCGTCTGGGCGGCGCCCAGCCGCAGCAGTCCCTCCAGATCGCAGGAGCCCATCAGTAGGGATGTCAGCTCCCCCTGGCGGCAGGTGACGGTGACGTCCGCCGCCGCGTCCGCCGCCGCCACGGCCCAGCCCCCCTGCGAAAAGGCGATGGGCAGGCACTGCTCCGCGCCGGTCAGCTCGTCCCGGCAGCGGAATGCCGCCGTCAGCGTACCCTGGGGGAACGGGCGGTAGGCGGTCTTTTCCACGAAGGCCGGGCCGTCCGTCAGCTTGAACATGGTGCCCACGGCGGAGACATTGGTCTGCAGAAAGCCGTAGTCGATGTAGTTCCTGGACACGTCCTGCGGGTCTTGCAGCAGGTGGTGGAAATCCTCCTCGCCGGTGCGGAGGATCACGGTCTGGGCCAGATCCTCCTGCAGCCGCAGACCGCCCAGCAGGGCGCGCAGCACGGCGCCGTCCTCATAGATCAGCTCCTCCACGCTGAGGCGGTTCTGTGTGTAGTTGGTGTCGCTGGCGCTTTCGAAGCGGTAGGCCGCGTAGCCCCGCAGCGTACCGCCGTCATCATACCAGCCCAGACGCCGCACCTGCACATCCGTCCGTGCGGCACGCAGCTCCTCATCGAACTTCTCCACCATGCCGTGGTTTTTGGCGGCAAAGCGGCGCTGACAGGCCATGGCCGCATCGAAATCCTCCGGCGGCAAAAGCCGCAGGCGGCGCCGGGCCGCCGCGTCGGGTCTGGGCAGCACCGACGTGGGCAGGCGGTATTCGTACAGCTTGCCGGCGAAGCCGTAGCCCATCCGGCGGTAGAAGTCGATGCGGAACGGCAGCAGCAGCGTCAGCAGCGCGCCGTTCTGCCGGGCGTAGTCCTCGAAGTACCGCACCATGGCCAGCGCCGCCCCCTTCTTCTTGTGGAGCGGGTGGACCTCCAGCGCCATCAGGCCGCAGGCGGGCTGCATCCGCCCGAAGAAATTCATGGAGAACAGGATGAGCTTCATGGTGGCGATGAGCGTACCGTGCTCGAAAAGGCCCACCGTGCGGGTCTGGGTGTCCTCCCGCAGCTCGGTGAGGTGCTTGGTGCGGTAGTGGGCGCGGCATTCGGCGTCCAGCGCCTTGTAGGCCGGATAGGAGTTGAGATAGATGTCCAGATACGCCTCGATGTCCCCCTCCGTCAGAGGGCGGATGTCCCAGCCGCGGGACGCCATGTCGCTGTTCATAGGCCGTGCTCCTTTCGCCGTGTTTCGTATATGCCGATTATACCGCTTTTTCCGGCGGTTGGCAATAAAAGATGACCGGCCAGAGGCCGGTCATCTTCTGCGTTATTCGTGCTCGCGCTTGCGGCGCAGCAGCAGTGCCGTGCCGGTGCAGCTGCTCGCGCTATGGCCGCGTAGACCAGGCCCGCGTCGCCGGTGGCCGGGGGCGTGGTGTCCTTGACGGCAGGTCTGCTGTCAGGGCTGCCGGGGGTGGTATAGCCGATGGCGAAGCTGACCTGCTGGCCATATTCCTTGCTGGTATAGACCTTATCGTTGTCGGGCAGGGTGACGTCCTGCAGCAGCGTCACGGTAGAGCCGTCCCCCGCCGCTTCAAGGGCGGCGGGCAGGGAGGCGTACCCCGTGTCGCCGATCCTGGCGACGACGGTGTCCTCGCCGGTGGTGTAGACACCGGCGGTGCCTGCGCCGCTGTCCGGGGTGTCCTGTGGCGACGGCAGCACCTCGGCCCACGCGGCGGCGGGCACAATGCTGAACGCCATCACAAGGCACATCAAAAGGCTGATGATGCGTTTTTTCATGCTCTCTTTCCTTTCTGCGTATGCTTGCTGTTTTCTCTCATCCTGGCGGTGTATTTCTATCTTATTATTTTACCGATCTTCCAGAGTTTGTTAATCATACCGAAGTATGATTCCGCATTTTTCGCCCCGGAACGGCGGCTTGCTTTTTCCGCCCGGGTGCCGTATACTGGGTGGGAGAAAACGTTCCGGGAACGGGGGCGCGGCACGGCGCTGCCCTGCCCGCAAAAAGGAGCTGATGTGCGTGGAATTCTGGAAGATGAACGGCGCGGGCAACGACTTTGTGATCGTGGACAACCGACGGATGGGGCTGCCCGATGCGGCGTGGCCGGAGATCGCCCGCGCCCTGTGTGAGCGGCACCTGTCCATCGGTGCGGACGGCCTGATGGTGGTGGACGCGTCCGACAGGGCGGACTACCGGATGCGCTACTACAACGCCGACGGGTCGCTGGGCGAAATGTGCGGCAACGGCGCCCGGTGCATCTGCCGCTACGGCTATGAGAACGGGCTGGCTGAGGAGGTGCAGGTGGTGGAGACCACCGCCGGGCTGGTCACCGGCTGGCGGCTGGATCCGCGGAACTACCGGATCCGGCTGAATGACCCCTCCGTCATCCGGCTGGACGCCGCCGCCGACATCGACGGCACGGTCTATGCCGCGCCCTATGTGGAGCTGGGCGATCCCGGTCTGCCCCACGTCGCCGTGGAGGTGCCGGGGCTGGCGGACCGCGACCGGCAGGCGCTGCGGGAGCTGGGACGGCGGCTGCGGTACTATGCGGGCTATCCCAAGGGGGCCAACGTGAATTTCTACGAGGTCATCGGCCCCGACCATGTGCGGGAGCTGACCTATGAGCGGGGCGTGGAGGACTTTACCTACGCCTGCGGCACCGGCACCGGCTCCGTGGTCACGGTGCTGACGCTGCTGGGCCGGGTGTCCGGCCGGAACGTGCGGGTGGATATGCCCGGCGGACAGCTGACGGTGGACGTGGTGCGCGAGGACCGGCGGGTGACCGACCTGTATCTCACCGGCCCCACCAACATCGTGTGCCGGGGCGAGGCCACCGACGAGGACTGCCGCTTCTGCGCGGCGGAACAAAGCTGAATAAAAGGAACGGCAGTCCCATAGGACTGCCGTTCCTTTTTGTGTATGCCCGTCACACATCCCGGGCACACAGGTCCGCCGGCGTCTCCCGGCGGACGGCCACATAGCTCCCGCCGTCGCGGAGCATCACCACCGGCGGCGTGGGCAGCCGGTTGTAGTGGGAGGCCATGGAAAAGTTGTAAGCACCGGTGGTGCATACCGCCAGAATGTCGCCGCGGCCCACGGAGACCGGCAGCAGCACATGCTCCTGGATGATGTCGCCGCTTTCGCAGCAGCGTCCCACCACGGAGGCCTCCAGCTCCCGCGGCTCCGCCATTTTGCCGGCGGGCAGGCAGGTGTAGGCGGCGCGGTACAGGGCGAATCGGGGGTTATCCGCCATGCCGCCGTCTACGGATACATAGTTCTTATAGCCGGGGATCTTCTTCACCGTGCCGCAGGTGTACAGCGTCATGCCCGCCGCCGCCACGATGCTGCGGCCCGGCTCCATGTGGATCTCCGGCATCGGGATATCCAGCCGGGCGCAGGCGGCCCGTACAGCCGCCGCCACGCGGCCCAGCGTATCGTCGATGTCCAGCTCCGGGTCGCCAGGCAGGTAGCGGACGCCGTAGCCGCCGCCCAGATCCAGCTGGTGCGCCGTATAGCCGTGCTTATCCCGCATGGCCGCGATGAAGGTCAGCATAATCTCCGCCGCGCGCTCAAAGACCTCCGCGTCGAAGATCTGGGAGCCGATGTGGCAGTGGAAGCCCACCAGCTCCACATGGGGCTGGGCCAGCGTATAGCAGGTGATCTCCTCCGCCTGCCCCGTTTCGATGGCGCTGCCGAACTTGCTGTCCACCCGGCCGGTGGACACCGCCTCGAAGGTGTGGGGGTCGATACCGGGAGACAGGCGCAGCAGCACGCTCTGCCGGAGGCCCCGGCGGGCGGCCTCCGCCTCGATGGCGCGGATCTCCTCGGCGTTGTCCGCCACGAAGTACCCGACGCCGCTGTCCATGCCGCAGGCGATGTCGGCATCCGTTTTGTTGTTGCCGTGGAAGTAGGCGTTCCGCAGGTCGTACCCCGCCTGAAGCGCGGTGTATATCTCGCCGGAGGACACCACGTCGATACCCATGCCCTCTTCGCGCATGATCTCGTACAGTCGCTTGAAGCAGCAGGCCTTCCCGGCGTACAGCGGACGGCCGTCGGCGCCGAAGTGCTTACGGAACGCCGCCTGATACAGCCGGCACTGGCGGCGGATGGCCGCCTCGTCCATCAGGTACAGCGGCGTACCGTACTGCGCCGCCAGCGCCACCGTGTCCTGTCCGGCAAAGTACAGGTGACCGTTGTCCCCGACGGTGATGTTATTGTGCAGCATTTCTGCCATAGACGTTTCCTCCTTTGTAAGAGGACAGCTCTGCCAGCGTCATGCCGTATTTGCTCTCCAGCACGCGGCAGAACTTCTCTTTGTCCATAAAGTCGCGGTATTGGCGGACGAACCGCTGGTACAGCACCACGCGGTTCCGGCTGCCCCGCAGGAACATGGCCACGCCCAGCACCAGGCAGATGCCCGCCGCACAGGCGCCCACCGGAAGGGTCCGCCATGTCAGATAGGCCGTCAGCGCGGAGGAGAGCAGCAGGATGACCAACAGCGGGATCCAGCGTCCGGTCAGCAGACGCCGGTGATCCTGCCGGGAGTACACGCCGCCGTCCGCCATGGCGCCGGAAAAGGGAATGTAGACCGTGAACATCTCCAGCGCCTTGACGATGCTGTACGCCACGCCGAAATAAGCGGTCAGGCACAGGAGGATGATCCGCGTCGCCGCAAGCAGTCCCGTGCCCGTCATGCCCGCGCCCTCAGACCCACGGCCTGCATGCCCTGCTCCCGGTGGCGCTCCCACATGGTGCGGCGGGGGTAGGACACCACACCATTGTTGTCCCACGGGTCGTTGCAGATGTAGTGCTCGTCGTCGTAGCCCACCAGCAGCAGGCAGTGCTCGTTGGACACCCACATGAACGGCTGACCGGAGGGGATCAGCCGGTACCAGGGGCCATTCACAGTGGGGCGCATGTTGATGCTGCACCACAGCAGCACCGGCATGCCGTTGTCTATGTAGCGGCGGCACAGCTCGTCGATCTCCGTGCCGGTCTCGTCGATCACATCGTACCGCTCGCCGGCCACGCGGCGCAGCGCCTTGACCATCACCGGCGCGTAGCAGCCCAGAGCCTCCGGGTCCCGGGGGTCGCCCACAAAGCACTGGCGCGGGTCGGAACCCCACAGCTCATCGCCGCGCTTTTCAAAAACGCCGCGCTCCAGCACATGATCCAGAAAATCGGGAATGGTCACCGGATAGCCCAGATAGCGCAGCAGCATCACCGCCGAAACGCTCTCGCAGCCGGTGGGCGCCTGCCCCGACTGGTCCAGGTAGGGAACATCGATCTTTTTCATACGCGGCTCCTTCTGTCAGATCTTATCCGCCGGCTGTGCGGCTCTGGCAGCGTATTTTTTCGCCGTCAGGCGGCTGAACACCAGGATCTCCGCGATCACCAGCGCCACGCCGATGGTCAGGGGGATCCACGGCGTCTTCAGGATCGCCGCCAGAATGTAGCAGATCACGCAGTCGGCGCTGACCGTCAGGCCGTAGTACATCTGGGTCTTGACGTGATTGATGTGGTTGCACTGGGCGCCGGTGGAGCTCATGATGGTGGTGTCGGAAATAGGAGAGCAGTGATCGCCCATGATGGCGCCGGCGCAGATGGAGGCGATCACGATGACCAGCATGCTGTTGGAGGTGGTATCCGCGGCGAAAATGGGCACGGCCACGGGGATGAGGATGCCCATGGTGCCCCAGCTGGTACCGGTGGCAAACGCCAGAACACCGCCCATCAGGAACATGAACATGGGGAACAGCGTGGTCAGCGTCTCGCGGCCCGCAAAGATGCCCTGCACGAAGGAGGAGACATCCAGCATGCCTACGAAGGCCTTCAGGCCCCAGGCGAAGGTCAGCACCAGCAGCGCGGGGATCATCAGCTTGAAGCCCTCCACATAGCTGTCCACATAGCCCTTGAAGTCTACGATCTTCCGGGGGATGAACATGATGGCCATCAGCAGCAGCGTCAGCACGCAGCCGAAGCTCAGCGCCAGCGGCGCATCGGTATTGGCGAATATGTTGGTGAGGGTCAGGGGAAGGTCGCCCTCCAGGCAGCTGCGGCGGCCCAGAATGACCATGCCCCACACCACGGTGCCGATAAGGCAGAATGTGGGCAGCAGCAGATCCCACACCGTGCCCTTGGTGCTGGTCTCGGAGGCCACCTCGGTCTGCACGGCGGCGTAGTCGTCGCCGGTGGTGAACAGATCGCCCTTTGCGGCGTTGGCCTCGTGCTGGTACATGGGGCCGTAGTCCTTTGCCATCAGGGCCGTGCCGAACACCATCACCAGCGTCAGCAGCGCGTAAAAGTTATAGGGGATCGCCTGTACGAACAGTGTGAAGCCGTTGACCGTGGTGGTGTACTCGTCCGGGATGTAGGAGGCCACGGCGGCGGCCCAGGAGCTGATGGGCGCGATGATGCAGATGGGTGCGGCGGTGGCGTCGATCATGTAGGCCAGCTTGGCGCGGGACACCTTGAACCGGTCGGTAATGGGCATCATGATGGTGCCCACCGTCAGGCAGTTGAAATAGTCGTCCAGAAAGATCAGGCAGCCCAGCACGGAGGTCATCACCAGCGCGCTTTTCTTGGATTTGATCCAGCGGGCAGCCCAGTCGCCGAAGGCACGGGAGCCGCCGGAACGGGCAAACAGGATCACGATGGTGCCCAGCAGCACATCGAAGAAGAATATCTTCAGGTCGATGTTGTCCATCAGCGTCAGGAACAGTGTTTCAAACACGCCCCACGGGTCGAAATTCGTTACCAGCATGGCGCCCACAAGGCATCCCGCGAACAGGGAGGAATAGACCTCCTTTGTCAGGAACGCCAGCACGATAGCCACCAGCGGCGGCAGCAGCGCCCAGGCGGTACCGGCAAAATGCGGCGCGCCGTCGGCGCCGGCACCGGCGGCAAGGGCAAAGGTGCCGAACAGAAAGACTGCTGCCAGCATCACAAGCGTGAGCACCAGCGTCCGTCTGAAAGGCCGTTTTCTGCCTAAAGACTTCCTCATAATGCGTACCTCTCTTTCACATACACAAGTCGTTTTGCAGGCGCGGACTGCCCACACCCGATCCATATGCGGCAGCAGGGACCCTGCATGCCGGATACCCGGCCGCCGCTCCTGCCCTGCATTTTAGGTATCTATGCTCAGTTTGTCAAATTATTGTCATTGTCCGGAAAATGGGACGCATATTCCGGATTTCCGGACTGCTTTTCCGCCCTCCGGAGGGCGCCGCCGTCACGGCGGATGCCGTGCTCCTTCAGCTTTTCATAGAACACGGTGCGGGACAGGCCCAGAAGCTGCATGGCCTGCTGCCGGTCGCCGCCGCACTGAGCCAGCGTCTGCTGGAGGATGCGGCGCTCCGCCTGCTTGAGCTGCTGGCGCAGGGTCAGTGTCACCGGCGCTGCGTCCAGGCGGATATGCTCCGGATAGATGATGTCCGTGTCGCAGAGCACCACAGCGCTCTCCAGTACCTTCTCCATCTCACGGATGTTGCCGGGCCAGTCGTAATTCATCAGCTTGCTGAACGCCTCGCCGGACAGGAACCGCTCCGGTATGCCGTAACGCTGCCGGATCTTTTCGATGAGGCTCCCCGCAAGGAGATAGATGTCCTCCTTATGCTCCCGCAGCGGCGGCAGCTCCAGAGAAAACGCGGACAGGCGGTAGTAGAGATCCTGCCGGAACCGTCCCTGCTCCGCCGCTGTACGCAGGTCGCCGTCCGCAGCCGCCAGCAACCGCACATCCGGCGCTTCCTCCGGCGCGGTCAGGCAGCGCAGGAGCCGGGCCTGCGCCCCCGGCGGCAGGCGGTCCACGCCGTCCAGAAACAGCGTTCCGCCATGGGCTGCCGCCAGCAGGCCGCCGCTGCCGAACAGCGCCTCCTCCAGTGCAGCGGGGAGCATGGCGGAACAGTCCGCCTTCACAAAAGGGCCACGCCGGGGCTGCACGCGGGCAATGTCCTGGGCCAGTGCGGATCTGCCTGTGCCCGGCTCGCCGGTCAGCAGGATGCTGCAGTCCATCTGGCTCAGCCGGTACGCGCGGCGGCGCAGCGTCCGCATGACGGCGGAATCCCCTGCCGCGGAGCGCATCTCCCCGCTGACATCCGACACGGCACCGCGCTCCGTCTCCCGGTACTTCCGCTCCGCCGCCGCGATGGCGGTATTGCGCTCGATAATGGAGGTCTTCAGGTCCTCCACATTGCGGAATTTGACGATGGTGCCGGAAATGCTCCCGTCGCCGTCACGCATGGGCAGGATGGAGGCGGACAGGGCCGAGCCGTTGATCTCATAGGGCATATCCACAAAGCTGGATACCTCCCCTGTCAGCACCTTCTGCAGGTGCTCCTCAAACAGTGCGCCCTCAAAGAAGTCCCGGAAGTGATAGCCCGCAACGTGGATCTCCTGCTCCGGACTTTTGGCGATATAGCCGCCGCCCCGCAGAAGGCTGCCGATCCCCTCACGGCGGGCGGAATAACCCTTTTCCTCCCAGAACTTTACCTGCCGGGTGTAGCGGTCCAGCACCACCAGCTGCCCGATGCACATGAAGTAGCCGATGGTGTAGACATCCTCCCGCACTGTCACCGACACCTGCTCGCTGTCGATCTGTACGGAGATGGGCACTCCCTGAAATGTCACGTCCAGCCGCAGCTCATCCGCGCTGCCGCTGTGCAGATACTTACAGACCGGCTTGACGCCCTCGCCGCCGTATACACCCACTGCGGCGATCATGTCGCCGGGGCGGATCCGGCGGTCGCGGATACCGATGGTCTCCAGCTCCGACGGCGTCAGGGCACCATCGTCCTGTCCCATGGCGGTGGTGGCGAGGATCACTATGTCGCCCCGCAGCAGCCGTCCCGCCGGGTGGGCGTGGCGGCTGTGGTTGAACAGGCCAAAGCTCTCCTTCGCCTGTCGGTTGATGTGCGTCACGGTGCCCTGCCGATCCATGGTGAACATGGCATGAGACGAGCAGTCCATCACGTTTTGCAGAATGTCCATACCTCCACCGCCCTCCGCTGCGTTTTTATATATCTTAGCGGAGATCATCCGCCTTGACAATGCCGGCGCCGCCAAGCATCCGTTACAGATTTGCGGCGGTGCACGGAGGCTGTCCGCCTACAGGGCACGGGAAAGGGCGGGGATATATTCCCGCCGCGAGTGACATAGGATAGTGCAAAACCGGAAAGGGGCGGATACAGATATGAAGAAGATCAGGGTGTTCCTGCTGCGGCGGTGGTACATGGTGGGCGGTGCGGCACTGGTGCTGGCGGCGGCCATTTTCTATGTGGTGAACTATCCCGTCTCCGTCAGCGCGGCGGCCAGCACGCGGCAGCTGCCCATCTACTCGGTGGAGCGCACGCAGAAGGTGTGCGCCATCAGCTTCGACGCCGCGTGGGGCAACGAGGATACGCAGACGCTCATCGACATTCTGGAGAAGTTCCACGTCAAGACCACATTTTTCGTGGTGGGCGACTGGGCGGAAAAGTACCCGGAGTCGGTAAAGGCCCTGCATGACGCGGGGCACGAGGTCATGAGCCATTCCAATCACCACGACCACTACAACAGCCTGTCCGCCGACCAGATCGTAGCGGATGTCACCGCCAGCAACGAGCGGATCAGCGCCGTCACCGGTGTGACGCCCACGCTGATCCGCTGCCCCTACGGTGAATATGACGACCATGTCATCGCCGCCATACGCTCCATGGGCATGGAGCCGATCCAGTGGGATGTGGAGCAACCGGAAATAACTTAAAGCCGTTGTGCCGCAAAGGTTTGCAGGTTTTGTTGAAATGCGCATTAGTCAAAGAATTGACCTGCAAACGGGGTGTTTTACGGATGTTTCAGGCGCGGGAGAGGTCAAATTTGAGGGGGTGTGCGCAAGGTGCCGATGCGCTGTCCTCCGGCGAGGTGCGGATGACGCGGGAAGCTATCTCTACCAATTTGTGAATACATTCACTTCAAGAAAGCTCCTCTGAAACCTGATGCTGATTTCGTCACTTTTGGGCCGCAGGATTTCGATCTTGGATCCTTCAAGGCCTGTGACGGTATTTTCTCTTGCATTTCCGGAAACACTTCTGTATACTGATATAAATTGATACCATTTAATATCAACAAGAGGTGCTATATGGATGCTGCGTTGTTTACCAAAATGCTGTCGGATAAAAGTGTGCTGGACTTGAAGAAGCTGGGCTACAAATATCCGCAGGCAGATATGGGAGAGTTTGTGTCGCTGCTGAAAAACGGTTTCTATCATCCGCTGCCGCTGAAGGACTTTTCCGGGCAGGCCCTTGTCTATCTGAATAGTGTCGCGCAGGTGCATCTCTCTGCCGCCCGAATCCTGCTGACGCCGCAGAGCAGCACACAGCTTTACGGCGCGAAGGCCATGGAGGAGGAGATCATCTCCACCTTCACCATCGAGCAGGTGGACTTCCCCCGCGACAGTGTCCGTAAGATCCTGTCCGGCTTTGCTCCGGCGGACGAAAGCGAGAACCGCATCTATGGCATGAAGAAGGGTCTGGAATTCATCAGCGATCCCGCCAACAGGATCACCGAATCATCCATCCACCATCTGTATGAAACTGCCATCGGTGCCTATCTGCCGGAGGAAGACCGGCTGCGCCCCGGCAGCTTCTACCGGCACGACAGCGTGTATGTGGTCGGCTCCAAGGTAGAGCATACCGGACTGCCGTGGCAGCAGCTGCCGGAGCGCATGGGCGAACTGGTGCGCTTCATCCATGAAGAATCCGACAGCAACGACCTGCTGAAAGCAGCCCTGATCCACTTCTATGTCGCCTATCTGCACCCCTACTTTGATGGCAACGGCAGAATGGCGCGGCTGATGCACCTGTGGTATCTGGTACAGCAGGGGTATTCCTCCGCCCTGTTCGTGCCGCTGTCTGAGTACGTCAACAAGAGCCGCAAGGGGTATTACGACGCCTACACGTTGGTGGAGGAGAATGCCCACATCAGCGGCGTGCTGGACGTAACGCCGTTTCTAGTGTATTTCATTGAAAATGTGTATCACAAGCTGAACGGAGTGCTCCCTGCCCGCCGGACGACCGAGGCGTTTCAGGATGCATTGTCGCGGGGGCAGGTTACGGAGAAAGAAAAGGATCTGTGGAACTTCGTCCTCTCCGCATACGGGGAAGCTGAGTTCTCCACCAAGCAGTTGGAAAAGGACTTCGGCAACGCCGCCTACGCCACCATCCGCAGCTTTGTGCTGAAGTTTGAACAGTTGGGCCTGCTGACCTCGGCGCGGTATGGAAACCGCGTGAAATATAGGGTGCAGGCTTGACGCGGGCTTTTATAGCGCAAGCCGGGGCGAACGCCTCGGCTTGCGCTATAAAATCGTTGTTTACTTTCTTGCTAATATCGGATATAATATTAGCAAGAAAGGAGTGATAACATGACCGCCTACGACCGGCTTGACCTGCTTTTTCAGCAAAACAATGGGATCGTCAAAACCGCGCAGGTTTTGGAAATCGGTATTGCCAAGTCCACGTTTTACGCCTATGCCAAGCAGCGCGGCGTGGAGCAGGCCGCGCACGGCGTTTATGTTTCGCCCGATGCTTGGACGGACGCCATGTACCTGCTGCACCTTCGCTGTGCGCAGGCCGTATTCTCCCATGAGAGCGCGCTGTTTTTCCATGACCTGACTGACCGGGAGCCGAATCCGTATTCCATCACGGTCAAGACCGGCTACAATCCTGCCAGCCTGCAAGCAGACGGCATCAAGGTCTACACCATCAAGAAAGAATTGCATGATGTGGGGATCGTCACGATGAACACGCCCTTTGGCAACCCGGTTCCCGTCTATGATATGGAGCGTACCATCTGCGATCTGATCCGCAGCCGCAGCGGGATCGAGATGCAGACCTTTCAGGACGCACTGAAGCAGTACGCAAAGCGCAAAGAAAAAGATTTACGGAAGTTGATGCGCTATGCGCAGATGTTCCGTGTTGAAAAACTGCTTCGGCAGTATTTGGAGGTACTTTTATGATAAAAACTGCACGGCAGCTCAAAGACCTGATCCGCAATCTCTCCAAGGACAAAGCTGCAGATGCACAAATCCTGATGCGCAATTACATGATGGAGCGGTTTCTGGAGCGAATTTCTCTCTCGGAATACCGGGACAAATTCATCCTCAAAGGCGGAATGCTGGTGGCTGCCATGGTCGGCCTTGACGCCCGCTCGACAATGGACATTGACGCAACCGTAAAAGGCGCAACGGTCGGCATCGAGGAAGTAGAGAATATGATCGCCTCCATCATCTCCGTGCCGGTGGACGATGGCGTGGAGTTCCGGGTGAAGCGCATTTCCGAGATCATGGACGAGGCCGAGTATCCGGGCATC
>ERZ835980.2383-NODE-2383-length-17165-cov-6.093513_pt1 | contig 17165 bp, 10 predicted proteins | sample MGYA00519943_ERZ835980 | MGnify/ENA primary metagenome ERZ835980 (study PRJEB31850, sample SAMEA3708791) | human gut metagenome | biome: human gut; feature: human-associated habitat; material: faeces | place: China | collected 2014 ... | reverse complement strand
CGCGGCCAGCAGGATGCAAGCGGCAGCGCAGCAGACGCTGGGAGCCGCAACCCGGCCTTGTCTGCGAAGCAGACTGAGAGGTTGTACAAAGGACAGCCTGCCAATTATACAAAAGCGTCCCCGGGATTTTTTCCGAGGACGCTTGCTTTTTATTACACCACCAAACACCACAGCGGCGTCGTGATGAGCGACAGCACCGTGGAGATGGCCGTACACTTGCTGGCGAAGGTGGAGTCTGCGCCGTACTTCTCGGCGAGGATGGTGGTGGTGCCGCCCATCGGCATACCGGCCAGAACGACGGCCACGCCGGTGGCCAGCTGGCCCACATGGGCCGCGCGGCATCCCACCAGCACCACCAGCGGCATCAGGAAGAGCCGGATGATGCAGTAGATGATGGCGTCCTTGTCCAGCAGCGGGTGAAGGTCGCGGCTGCCGATGATGGCCCCGATGAGGAACATCGACATGGTCATGTTGCAGCTGCTGGTACACTGGACGGCCTTGCCGAGGAAGGTGGGCAGCTGCCACTGGGTCAGCATGATGACCATGCCCACGAACACCGACGCGATGCAGGGGTGGGTGATGGTCTTGCGGAGCACTGCGAGGCGGTGCTTTTTCTTTTCCTCGGGCGTGGCGGGGGCGGCGTCCTGCATGAAGTAGGACACCCCCACCGACCACATCACGATGCGCTGGGGGATGAGGTAGAACGACGTCAGCAGCAGCCCTACCCCGCCGAAGAGCCCCTCCGCCAGCGGGCTTCCGAGGAAGCCCGCGTTGGAGCAGACCGTGCCGTACTGCATGACGGCCTTCCGCGCGAAGGGGTAGCGGTTGTAGCACACCGCGCAGACGACGCCGTAGAGCACCTGCAATAAAATCGACAGGATGAGGATGTCCCGGGTGCTGCGGAAGATCTCTGCGTTGAACTCGATGCGGAACGACTGGATGATGTTCGCAGGCAGGATGATGAAGAGCAGCAGGTCGGTCAGACAGGCGCGGCCCTGGTCAGTGATGAGCTTTTTCTTTGCCAGAAAAACGCCGATGGCCAATAGAAGCATCATCTGCGCCTGCAGGTCCAGCATGGTGGAAAATTCGGGCATGGTATCCCCTTTCATTTGGACGTTCTTTGCTTAGCTGAACCAATTATAATCGCGTGATGAGCCGATTTCAATACCCGCACCCCGCCGGGCGGCATGATTTTTCTGCATACCTTGCAGAAAAAGAGGCCAAGACCCATTCTGTCAGGTCTTGGCCTCTTTCCTGTTTCCTTTATAGGCCGAACAAATCGGCGTGTGTGCCGGTGCGGTACAAATACAACTCCGTATCTGTCTGGTAGTAGATCAGCAGCCAATCCGGCTGTATATGGCATTCCCTATGGGGAATGTAGCTACCCGTCAAGCTGTGATCTCTATTCTGTGGCGGGAGCTGTTCAGGAACGGCCAGTACATTGATGACCTGCTGAAGCAAAGCCATATTGTAATGCCGCTTCTGGCACACTTTCAAATCTTTCTTAAATCTAGTGGAGTATTTTACTTCAAGCACTTTCATCCTCCAGCAACGAGCTGATCAGATTTTCAACCGGCCCATTGTAGGTATGACCACCGCCGTTGTCCAGTTCTTCAAAGGCTTCCAGCGTGTCGGCATTCGGTGTTTCACTTTCATCCGGAATAGCAGCCCCCTGCAAGTAGGCAATAATATACGGCAGCTTGTTTTCCGGCACTTGGTCAATCAAGCTCTTCGCCAATTCTCTTGCACTCATAACACACCCATCCTTTCGTGTAAAGTTTCAGGCTTATAAGTATTATAGCACTTTTTTTCTTTATTGAACAGTCCTGCGTACCTTTTCCCAAAAAGCAAAAGCCCCACGACACACGCCGCTTTTCAGCGGTATATCGTAGGACTTTTTGGAGCTGGTGACAGGAGTTGAACCTGCAACCCACTGATTACAAATCAGTTGCGCTGCCATTGCGCCACACCAGCGAGTATCGTTTGCACAGGGTACTTTAGTAGAATACCAGAAACCTCCCCGCTTGTCAATATCTTTGTCTGCCCCCCGGCCCCGCTGTCGGCCCATGCAGCGCTGTCGTCAGGGCGTTTCGAGACATCCGAGGGGCGATTCACGCACAAAAAACGGCGATTCACGCAGATTTGTTCACATTATGGCCGGAATGTGGTAGAATAAATCAGATTCAACATTTATGCTTCTTCCACAAGCTCCTGCCGCTTTGTTGGGAGCTTCTGTGCAAAACTCACACTTTTCAGAGGAGGTTTCTATGATTTCTTATCGCAAGCTTGCAATGCGCGTTCTGGGGCATCCGCTGCGGGTGCCGACACCCCCCCCGGCCCACGTCCCACCGGGTGACGGCGCTGGCGCTGACAGCCGCAATGGTGGCCGGCATGGCCGCACCGGCGTATGCGGATGTCTATTACATAGGCGATGGTAACATCACCATCACCAAAGACGAAAGCGGCACCTATGTCAAGCACTCGGGAAATGATACTGCTACAAAGGACAACGACGGCAAGATCGTCATCAAGGGCGGCAAGCGCTCAGAGGATACCCCCGCCCCCGGCGGCGGCTCTTCTGAAGGCACCACCCCCGCAAAATCTCCCGCCAAATCCATGTCGGCCACGCCCCCATCAGAAGACAGCGAAAACAATGACATGGTCTACCTCGGCGACACCAAGGGCACCGGCGAGGAAAACAAGAACCAGACCGGCGGCACCACCGGCGGCGAGGGAAACGAGAACCAGACCGGCGACACCACCGGCGGCGAGAAAAACGAGACTGATTCCACGAAAAAGACCCAGACCGGCGACAGCCCTGTGCTGGGAAGCCAGCTCACGTACACCGGCGCACCCATCAATGTCGCCGACGCCAATGACGACGATGAGACCCGGGACGAATCGACCACGGTCTTGAAGACCGCGGCGGAAAACTTCAGGAACACAGCCGAAAACGTCACCAACTACGTCATCAAAATCATCAACAAGGTCAAAGACAGCACCCTCAACGTGACGCTGGAGGATGTCAACATTAAGGCCAACAACGACGCCGCCCTCAGCGTCGAGGGCGCGGGCAACACGAAAATCACGCTCAGCGGCAGCAATACCCTCACCGGCGGCGACGGACACGCCGGCCTCGAGCACAACGAAAAGAGCAAGGATGACAACGATGATTCTGTTGACACCGGCAAACTGACCATCACATCCGAAAAAGATTCCGGCATCCTGACTGCCACAGGCGGCAGTGGCGCTGCTGGCATCGGCGGTGCCAGGAACAATGGTGCCGGCATCATTGAAATAGCAGGTGGCACCATCACCGAGGCCATCGGCGGCGACGGCGGCGCAGGCATCGGCGGCGGCGCGAACTCCTCCCAGGCTACCACCATCAACATCACCGGCGGCACCATTAAAAATGCCACAGGCAAGGACGGCGGCGCAGGCATCGGCAGCGGCGCAAACTCCTTCGGCACTACCACCGTCAACATCACCAGCGGCACCGTAAAAGCCCAGGGCGGCGACTATGGTGCCGGCATCGGCGGCGGTGACAACAGCAGAAATACCAATATCACCATCTCTGGCGGCACCATCGAGGAGGCCGTGGGTGGCAGCACCGGCGACGGCATCGGCGGCGGCAACAATAGCAGTAATATTACCGTCACGATTCAGGGCGGCACCATCAAAAAAGCGCAGGGCGGCAAAGGCAACTTTTACGCCGGCCACGGCATCCACAGCGACAGCACCCTTAACATCTCCGGCGGCACCATCGAAAACGCGCAGGGCGGCAACGGCAAATATTACGGCGGCCACGGCATCTACAGCGACAGCACCCTGAACATCTCCGGCAAGGCCTTCATCCAGAACGCCAAGGGCGGCGACGGCGGCACCGAAGGCGGCAGCGGCATCCGCAGCGACAGCACCCTGGACATCTCCGATCAGGCCTCCATCCAGAAAGCCACCGGCGGCGAAAGCCAATCTACCGGCGGCAGCGGCATCTACAACCACGGCAAGCTCACCATCTTCGGCGGCACCATCGGAACCGCACAGGGCGGCGAAGGCAAGAGCAGCGGCAGCGGCAACGGCGGCCACGGCATCTATAGCAAGACCATGGAGATCCTTGGCGGTATCATCCAAAAAGCCATCGGCGGCAATGCCAACGGGAACACCTGCACCGGCGGTAGCGGCATCCACAGCGACGGTACTCTCACCATCTCCGGCGGCGAGATACAGCAGGCTACCGGCGGCGACAGCACCGGCATCAGTGGCAAAGGCGGCACCGGCATCCGCGGCGATCAAGTTGTGAAAATTTCGGGCGGCGCCATCGGGTCTGCCAAGGGCGGCAGCGGCGACAGCGGCGGCGCGGGCATCGGCACGGGCGCAAAACCCGCCTTCGCTACCGAGATCAACATCTCCGGCGGCACCATCACCGAGGCCACCGGCGGCACCGGCGGCGCAGGCATCGGCAGCGGCTCGAACTCCTCCACGGCTACCACCATCAACATCATCGGCGGCACCATTAAAAATGCCACGGGTACGGATGGCGGCGCGGGCATCGGCGGCGGCAAAAACTCTTCCGGCGCGACCAACGTCAACATCTCCCGCGGCGAGGTCAACGCTTCCACCGGCTACGGCAATGGCGGCGCAGGCATCGGCGGCGGCAAAGAGTCTTCCGGCGCGACCAACATCGAGATCACCGGAGATGCGCTCGTGTCCGCAGGTAGCAGCGGCAGCGCAGCCATCGGTTCGGGCGAATCCTCCACCGGCGAGACGACCATCAACATCCACGATACGAATCCCGAAAAGGGTGTCAAAAGTGCTTTTGCCTACGGCGGTGCCGGCATCGGCAGCGGTCGTTACGCCAAGGGCAAAACTTACGTCACCATCAGCAACGCGTCTGTGAGCACTCTGGAGACCCCCGCTGCTTCCACTAATACCTCGGGCGCAGGCATCGGCACCGGCTACGGCTCTCAGAGCAACGCCGACATCACGATAACAGAGAGCACGGTAAAGGCCGTCGGCGGCACCGGCGCAGCCATCGGCAGCGGCAGTGAAGGAGACGTCTTCAGTCCTCCTACAGGTGATCCGAACACCTTCAAGACCATTATCCGTATCACTGACAGCAACGTCACAGCCTCCAGCGGCCCCAGTGCAGCCATCGGCAGCGGCAGCTATTCTACCAACGCCACGGAGATCCACATCAACGGCGGCAAAATCGAGGCTTCGAATTATTCTGGTTCTGCCATCGGCAGCGGCGATAGCGCCAAGGGCAAGACCGGCATCTACATCACCGGCAGCAATGTCACAGCCACGGCAGACATCGGCACAGGCATTGGTTCCGGTACCAGTTCTTCCGGAGAGACCACCATTGATATTTCCGGCGGCACCATTGAAAAGGCCACAGGCGGCGGCGACGGCTACGACGGCAGCGCGGGCATCGGTTCAGGCAGTCACTCCACCGGCTACACCCACATCACTCTCCACGACGGCGTGACCGTTAAGGCCACCGGCGGCGGTAATTCCTCCCTTGGCGGCGGTGGCGGCGCAGGCATCGGCAGCGGCAATAGAGCCAAGGGCAACACCGACATCCTCATCAAGGGTGCAACAAAAGTTACTGCCAAGGGCGGCTCCACCGCTGCGGGCATCGGCAGCGGCAACGGCAGCAACGGCAGCACCATCATCAACATCGAGGGCGGCACTATCACGGCTGAGGGCGGCGGCAAAGAGAACGGGTCCTGCCAGGCTTCCGGTGCCGGCATCGGCTCCGGCGGCAACGCCCTTAATAAGACCACCATCAACATCAAGGGCGGCGAAATCACGGCCACGGGCGGCGTCAGCCTTGACTCTCGCAATCACTCCGACAAGTGGCTCAGCGGCGCAGGCATCGGCTCCGGCTCCAACGTCTCCGGCGAGACCGAGATCAATATCTCCGGCGACAGCACCATCAAGAGCGCTTCGGGCGGCAAATACGGCGGCGCAGGCATCGGCAGCGGCAGCAGTGACACCAAAAACGACAGCAAGAAGGGCGCTGTCACCATCAACATCACCGAGGGCACCATTGAAAAGGCCGAGGGCAAGAACGGCGGCGCCGGCATCGGTTCGGGCTATTACGGTCGCTCTTCCACGGTCAACATCTCTGGTGACGCCGAACTCAAAGACGTCAGGGGCGGCAATCTCGCTGCCGGCATCGGCTCAGGCTATGGCTCCGACAAGGTGGACGTCGTGATCGACGGCGGCACCATCAACGCAACGGGCGGCTTCAATGCTGCGGGCATCGGCTCGGGCGATAATGGCCCCAGCAGCGTGACCATCAAGAGCGGCACGGTCAACGCCACCGGCAACGGCACCGGTGCCGGCATCGGCGGCAGCGACAACAACAACTCCAGCAGTATCACGATAACCGGCGGCAACATCACCGCCAACGGCACCGGCGAAGCCCCTGCCATCGGCAACGGCAGCGTCTCCATCAGCAATACCGGCGTCGAGAATGCCGGTGCCGAGCTGGACATCACCGCAACCGCCCCCGACGCCGCCAATGCCATCCAAAGCAACGACGGCAAGAAGCTGGACAAAGTCATCCAGCTCGCGGAAAACGGTAAGTCGGGCCTCGTGAAGCTCGTAAAGAGCGGCACCACCAGCATCTCGCGGCTCTTCCACAACGGTGTCTACGCGGCCAGCCAGCCAGCCCACAGCGGCAGCGTAAAGGCCGAGATGAGCGAGGAAGAAAAGGCCAGGTACGGCGACATCTCTTCCGTTCACAACTGGAAAGTCAGCGACCGTCAGGAGCCGAACTGCGGCAACCCCGGCTACATCGAATACACCTGCATGGTGGACCACTGCGGCATCACGTTCCGCCACACTCTCCCCGCCACCGGCCAGCACACCTGGAACGAGGGTGTTGTCACGAAGGAGGCCACCTGCACTGAGAAGGGCGTGCGCACCTTCACCTGTACCGTCTGCCACAATACCCGGACTGAGGCCATCGAGGCCCTCGACCACGAGTACGGCGAGTGGGTCATCGACCGGGACGCTACCTGTATCGAGGAAGGCTCCAAACACCGTGATTGCATCCGCAGCGACGCTACCCAGACTGAGGTCATCCCCGCCACCGGCCAGCATCAGTGGAAAGTCCTCTCTACGACAGCGGCTACCTGCGGCCAGGACGGCACCGTCACCTACCAGTGCGAGGTCTGCAACGAGACGAAGACCGAAACGCTCAACGCCACCGGCCAGCACAGCTACGGCGCGGGCGTCGTGACCAAGGCCGCGACCTGCGCCGAGCCAGGCATCATGACCTATACCTGCGTCGTCTGCAACGACAGCTACACCGAGAGCATCCCGGTGGATAAGAGCACCCACAAGTGGGATGCAGGCGTCGTCACGAAGGAGCCCACCTGCACTGCCGACGGCGTGCGGACCTTCACCTGTTCCGTCTGCGGCGATACCCGGACTGAGGCCATCAAGGCCCTCGGCCACGAGTACGGCGAGTGGGTCATCGACCGGGACGCTACCTGTGTCGAGGAAGGCTCCAAGCACCGTGACTGCATCCGCGGTGACGATACCCAGACTGAGGTCATCCCCGTCAGCAAGACCCACACCTTCGGCGAGTGGGTCATCACCAAAGAGCCCACCTGCACCGAGAAGGGCGAGCGTCAGCACAGCTGCACCATCAGCGGCTGTGTCGTCACTGAGACGGAGGAGTTGCCCGCCCTCGGCCATCAGTGGAGCGACTGGACGCCTGTCAAAGGCGACAGCAGCCGCGAGTACCGCATCTGCGAGGTCTGCAATGAGGTGGAGTACCGCGATGTCTCCCACAACAGCGACAGCAGCATCTCCACCGGTCTGCGTGTCCTCGACCCGGCCCAGACCAATATCATCCAGAACGTCCAGCTGGTCCAGCTGAGCCAGATCAACCATACTCTCTACATTTATGTCGCTCAGGAGACGGCGTCCCTGCAGGGCGACCTTTCCGATTTGATCGACCTCCGCTCTGAGAACATCGAGACCGTTGTCTTCTCCACCGAAAGCTGCACTTCTACCCTCTCCCTCTCCGATGTTGCAGCCCTCGGTGCGGGCAGCACACCTTTCATCCTCAGCCACAGCGGCTCCACCGCCACCTTCACCGTGGGCGGCGCAGACCACACCGCACTGCTGAGGTAAGCACATTACCATCCTCCATTCCTTCCACATAACGACCAAGGCCCCCGCAGTTCTGTTCCAAACTGCGAGGGCCTTGGCGTTTTATTCTGATAAAATCTTACTTCAGCTCCCGCTGTACGGCAGCGAAGTCCTCGAGGGTCAGGGCCTCGGGGCGGATGCGGGCGTCGAAGCCCGCCGCCTCGATGGCCGCGATGACCTTATCTTTCGGCAGGCCGAGGCCGCTGGCGATGGCGTTGGCGGCGGTCTTACGGCGCTGGCCGAAAGCGGCACGGATGAGGGCGAAGTAGCCGTCCTCGTCCTCCACCTGTACGGCGGGAGTGGTGCGGATGTCCATCCGCACAACGGCGCTGGTGACCTTCGGGGCCGGGTAGAAGCTACCCGGCGCGGCGGTGAACATCAGTTTTGAGGTGGCGTAGTAGCTCACGGCACAGCTGATGGCGCTGGACGCCCGGGTGCCGGGGGCAGCGGCCAGACGGTCGGCGGCCTCCTTCTGCACCATGACGGTGAGGTTCTGGATGGGCAGGCGGTCGCCCAGCAGCTTCATGACGATGGGGCTGGTGATGTAGTAGGGCAGGTTGGCGCAGACAGCCACCGGCATCCCGGGGAACTCCTCCTCAATGAGGGCGCGGAGGTCTACTTTCAGAACATCCTGCAATACCAGCTTGAAGTTATCCACGCCCGCCATGGTCTCGGCCAGCAGGGGCGGCAAGCGCTCGTCCACCTCGATGGACACCACCTTGGCAGCGCGCTGGGCCAGCTCTTTGGTCAGCACGCCGATGCCGGGGCCGATCTCCAGCACGCCCCAGCTCTTATCGACGCCGCTGGCGTCCACGATCTTGGGCGGCAGGCCGGGATTGATGATGAAGTTCTGTCCAAAGCCCTTGGAGAGCGCGAAATCGTATTTTTCGCACAGGGTGCGGATAACGGAGAGGTCGGTCAGCTCCGGCATAGTGGTTTTCCTTTCTGTTTTTCGGTTGTCATTTGGTAACGTACATGCCAAAGCCTCTCCCTTTGGGAGCAACAGCGATGACCGCCGCCAGCGGCGGAAACAGGGAGAAGCTGTTGGGACCGCGGCCAGCAGGATGCGAGCGACAGCGAAGCAGACGCTGGGAGCCGCAACCCGGGCAGTGGCACCGAAGGTGACGGAGAGGGTCACTGCGCACTTGCAGCGTCCTGCTCCCCTTCTGCACCGGCCTCGGAGGAAGCCTCTGCCTCCCCTGCGGCCTCGCTGGAAGCGGTGCTCTCGGCTGCGGCCTCCGAAGAGGCTGCGGCGGAGTCGGCGGCGATGTCAGCGTCGTTCACGCCGCCCACGGTGGTGACACCGGTGAGCTGCTGTGCGGTGCTGACGGCGCGCTGTATCTGCGGGTCCGTGTCGAGGGTGTAGTCATAGTAGCTGGCCTGCTCGTCGGCAGTCAGCGGGCGCTCCACGTCCACGGTCAGGCCGGTGCCGTCGAAGCAGGAGCCATCGCCGCAGATGAGCTTTGCCACCGTGACCACGACAGCGCTGCCGTCCGAGAGGCGCTGGGGGCTGCTCTGGATGGTGCCTTTGCCCATCGTGGTGCTGCCCACGAGGCGGGTGCCGCACAGGGTGCGCAGGCTGGACGCAAAGAGTTCTGCCGCGCTGGCGGTGTTCTCGTTTACGAGGCAGACGGTGGGCTGGCTGATGACCGAGTCGCCGGTGCTGCTGCCCAGCAGGGTGCGGTTGCCTGCCTTATCCTCAGCGTAGGCCAGCACGCCTTCCGGCGCGACGAGTTCGATGCAGCTGATGGCGTCATCAAGGATGCCGCCGCCGTTGTCGCGCAGGTCGAAGATGAAGCTCTGGGCGCCGCTGGCGGTCAGGCTGCGGAGCGCAAAGTCCAGCTCACTGGGGGTGGAGTTGTCGAACTGCCAGATCTTGATATAACCCACATTGCCCTGCACCAGCGCGGAATCGACGCTGTTGGCCGTAAAGCCGGAGTGGGTCAGATCGGCGGTGTGCTGGGCGTTCTCGCTGTCCAGCCAGCCTACATTGACGCTCGTGCCGCTCTCGCCCCGGAGTTTGTTCTGGACAGCCTCCACGCTGCCCAGACTTTTGATGTCTGCGCCGTCGATGGTGGTGATGTAATCGCCCCGCTGGAGGCCGGCCTCCTTGGCAGGAGACTCATCATACACTTTGATGACCTTGGCGTAGCCGGACTGGTCGATGGCCAGCTCCACGCCAATGCCCATCAGCTTGCCGCTCTGGGCGTTGAGCAGGTCGGTGTAGGCCGAGGCGGTGTAGTAGCGGGCGTACTTGTCGCCGGTACCCAGCAGATAACCGGCAGTCAGACGGTCGTACAGCACGGTCTCGTCGATGTCGTAGTAGTCGTTGGCGCGCACATAGCGGTCTACCTCGGCCACCTTGTTGTACATGCTCTCCTTTTCCTTCACGCTGGTGACGGTGTGGTCAAACAGCCGCATCGCCATCAGCATCGTGATGGAAAAAGTGACCGTCATTGCCAGAATGACGATGGTCACGGTCATCCCTACGGAAATTTTGCGGTTCATTCAGTGTCCTCCCCAGTTCAGACCAAAAACATCAGGATGACACTGCCCAGCACCGACAGCAGGAACACTCCTGCCAGAATCAGACAGCCCACCCGAAGGATACGCTTGCGTTTTTGCTCGTTCATTTCGCCTTGTGGCCTCCTTTGACCCCTCGACTTCAATTACAGTTGTGTTATCTTATCGGAATATAACCGCGGGGGTTGACCGCATTGGCCTTGGAGCCGCCCTTCCACACCTCGAGATGGAGGTGGTTGCCGGTAGAGTTGCCGGTGGAGCCCACATAGCCGATGAGGTCGCCCTGGTTGACATACTTGCCCGCCGACGTTGCCACCGAGCGCATATGGCCGTAGAGGGTGGAGTAGGCGTTGCCGTCTGTCATTTTGCCGTGATAGATGATGACATAGTTGCCGTAGCCGCCGCTGGACCAGCCGGCCACCTGCACATAGCCGCTGGCGGCTGCGTAGATGGGCGTGCCTGCGGGGGCGGCAAAGTCGGTGCCGGCGTGGAGTTTGTTGACGCCGGAGACCGGGTTTTTGCGCCAGCCGTACTCGCTGGAGATGCGGGTATAGCTCTTGAGCGGGCAGATAAAGCCGCTGAAGCTCAGCTGGGGCTTGCTGGCCGCTGCCGCTGCGATAAGCTTCTGGATCTCCTTCTTGACGGCCTCGTAGTTCATCTCGTCCGACTCGATGGCCGCCTGGGCATTCTTCTGGGCCTGCTGGGCCTCAGCGGCGCTCAGACGGGCCTCCTTGACGCTGTTGTTGAGCTCGTTCTGCTTGGACTGCATCTGCTTGTTCTGGGCGTCCAGCTCAGCCTTTTTGTTTTGCAGCTGGGTGCGCTCCTCCACGAGCTGGGTGCGGTCGGCCACAAGGGCTTCCTTCGCAGCCTTCATGTTGTCGAGTATCTCGGTATCCTTCACCGAAATGTCCTGCATGACCTCATTGAAGGTCAGAAGCTCGTACAGATCGTTCACAGACCGGAGCATGGCGACGCTGCCGCCGTCCCGCAGCTCCTGCATCGCGGCCATATGGCTCTTGAAATCGTCCCACTGGTCGGCGATCTCCTGCTCTTTCCGGGCGATCTCATTCTGCTTGGCGGTGATCTCCTGCTCTTTGACGCCGATGCTGTTCTGCACCTCGGAGATCTGGCTCTTGAGGACGCTGATCTGGCTCTGGAGCACCGAGACTTTTTCCTTCAGCTCAGACTCAAGGGCCTTGGCAGCAGCTTCCTTCTTTTTGGCGTCGCTCAGCTCCGTCTTATGCTGCTTGATGGACGCAGAGATCTTGTCCAGCTTGTTCTGCAGCGAGCTCATGCTGGTGGCCGCACTGGCCGGATAGACCGTCACGCTCAGCACGAGGCAGGCGGCGGCCAGAAAGGCGCAAGCGGCGCGCATCATGGCCGAATGGCCCGACGGCTTTGCGTGGCGGGGCGGATGATGCAGAACAAAGCCTGCGGAATGCTTGTCGTGGTACACAGTAGGCCCTCCTTACACGTTCAGGTGCTTGCGGATGGAGAACATACTGCCCAGACCGCCCACCAGAGCGCCGCTCGCGAGACTGTAGGTCAGGATGGTGGGCCAGACATTTTCCAGCGGCACCAGAGCCGTACCCATAAGCATCTGCCACAGGCCGCCCAGCGTGGGCGCCAGCTGAACGATGTAGGCATAGCCGCCGATGGTGGCAGCTGCCGTCAGAATGCCGGAGAGCAGGCCCATGGTCAGGCCCTCGATGACGAAAGGCAGGGTGACGAGGGCGTTGGTAGCGCCGACATACTTCATGATCTCGATTTCACGGCGGCGGGCAAAGACGCTCAGCCGGATGGTGGTACCCACCGTGATGATGCTGACAGCCATCAGCACCAGCACCACACCGCGCCCGACCTTGGTGACGGCCTGCTGGATCTCCACGAAGGTCTTGGTCATCTCGATGGGAGCCGTGACGCTGTAGACGCCGCTGATGTTCTCGAACTGCTTGCTGATGGTCTCCATCTGGTTCAGATCAGACAGGGAGACGCGGTAATTGGCCTTGAAAGGGTTGTCGTTCTCGAACTCGTTCAGCAGGGCGGCATAGTCGGACATATACCCCTTGTACTGGTTGAGGACGTCTTCTTTGGACATATACTGCACCCGGCTCACACCTGCGGTGCCGCTGAGGGCATTGCCCACAGACTGGATGGTGGCGTCATCGGCCTCGGGGTCCACATAGACCACCATCTCGTTCTGGCTGCCCAGATAACTCACCATGCTGTCCACATTGACTTCAATGAGGCTGGCGAAGATGTTCAGGGTCATGCAGACGCTGAGGGAGGCGATGCAGGCGATGGTCATGGCCCAGTGCTTGCCGAGGTTGCGCACGCCGCGCCGGGTGAGGAACCCAAACGTAGAGATTTTCATACGTGCACCTCCTCGCCGAAACTGGCCGGAACATCAGAGATGATGCGGCCATGCTTCAGGGTGATGGTGCGGCGGTTGAAGCGGCGCACCAGTTCATGCTCGTGGGTGACGACAAGCACCGTGATGCCCATCTCGCTGACGCGTTCCAGCAGTTCCATCATCTCAAGGCTCATCTCGGGGTCGATGTTGCCGGTGGGCTCGTCCGCAATGACGAGGCGGGGGCTGTGGGCCAGAGCGCGGGCCACGGCCACGCGCTGCTGCTCACCGCCGGAGAGGAACTCGGGGTAGACCTTTGCCTTGTCTTCCAGATGCACCAGCTCCAGCATGTAGTTGACACGCTCTTTGATGTCTTTTTTGCCGATGTTGGTGACATGCATGGCAAACGCCACATTCTCGTAGACCGTCATGGTGGGGATGAGGCGGAAATCCTGGAAGATGATGCCCATCTGGCGGCGAAGGAAAGGCACTTTGCCCCGGCGCAGCCGGGCGACGTCCTTGCCGTCCACCATGACGCGGCCCTCGGTGGGCAGCTCTTCGCGGAGGATGAGCTTGAGCAGAGTGGACTTGCCGGCGCCGGAGTGGCCCACCAGAAAGACGAACTCGCCGTCGTCTACATGGAAGTCGATGTCCTCCAGAGCGGGAGTATCACTCCGTTTGTATATCTTGGTGACATGTTCAAAATCTATCATGAGTATCTTGCTCCTGAAAAATTTATTTGGCACAGAAGTTCCAGACCATTACAAAAGAAACCGGCCAGCATCGGGGTCGAGCGGCCGGTTTCGGCGTCCGCAGCCGGAGCGGCTGAGACGAAATATCAATATTTGGCCGGGTTGTTGGACAGGTACTTCTTGACCATGAGCGCTACCTTGAACACGATAGCGTCGTCGAACTCACGCAGATCCAGACCGGTCAGCTTTTTGATCTTTTCCAGACGATACACCAGCGTGTTGCGGTGGACGAACAGACCGCGGCTGGTCTCGGAGACGTTCAGGTTGTTCTCGAAGAAGCGCTGGATGGTGAACAGGGTCTCCTGATCCAGGCTCTCGATGCTGCCCTGCTTGAACACCTCGCGCAGGAACATCTCGCACACGGTGGTGGGCAGCTGGTAGATCAGGCGGGCGATGCCGAGGTTGTCGTAGCGGATGATCTGCTTCTCGGTGTCGAACACCTTGCTGACCTCCATGGCGATCTGTGCTTCCTTAAAGGAAGTAGCCAGGTCCTTCACGTTGGCGATGGGGGTGCCGATGCCCACGACAGCCTTGATGTAATGCTCGCCGGACAGGGTGTCCACGATGCTGGCGGCCAGCTTCTCCATATCGGTGCGGTCGATGCCCTTGCGGATCTCCTTGACCAGGACGGTGTCCGTCTCGCTGATGTTGAAGACGAAGTCCTTCTGCTTGTCGGGGAACAGGCTGCTCACCACGTCGTAAGCGGAAATGTCGCCGCCGCTGGTGACGCGGACGATGAACACCACGCGGGAGACGTCGGTAGCAAAGTGGAGCTCACGGGCCTTGGCGTAGATGTCGCCGGGCAGGATGTTGTCCAGCACCACGTTCTTGATAAAGTTGGCTTTGTCGAACTTCTCGTCGTGATACTGCTTGATGCTCTGCAGGCTGATGGACAGCACAGCGGCAAACTGGCCCGCAGTCTCGTCCGCACCTTCCACAAAAACGGCATAATCGTTATGCTTTGCGCTGGAGAACTGCTGGTAGGTGTAGCCATCCCGCACGAAGCGGTCACCGGCCGTCAGACGCTCTGCCATAAAGCCCTCGCGCACCTCACCGATCAGATTCAGCTCCGAGCAGGAGATGACAGCGCCGGTCTCATCCACAACGCCGACCACGCGGTCGATCGCGTCCTTCATCTGGTAGATCACGCTCTGAAATACTCTATTGGCCATAAATGGATACCCCTTTTCCTCTCTTGTGCAAACCGCAGGTGGGCGGGATTGTGATTTTTAACAATTTCGCCGCATTACATTTTATATTTTACACAAAAGAATTTACTTTTGCAACATATTTCACCAAAAAAAATTCTTCTTTCTTGTTGAAATTATCTTTCGGGGTCATTTTCGGGCCAAAAAGGGCCTTTCTGCGTGGTTCTGAGAGCTATTTTACCGGTAAAATGTGATACTTTTTTGAAAACCGGGTGAAAAGCAGTCCTTTACCCCGTGGTAATTTTCGCCACCTCGTCAGCTGTCAGCTCCCGCCACTGGCCCGGGGCAAGGCTCTCGTCCAGCGCAAGCCCACCGATGGCGTCCCGGTGCAGGGCGTTGACGCCCGCACCGTAGACGCCGAACATCCGCTTGATTTGATGATACACGCCCTGCCTGAGCAGGACGCGGACCGTCAGCCCGTCGGGGGTGAGGGCGGACACTTCCGCCGGCGAAAGGGCCGTGCCGTCGGCAAGGGTGACGCCTGCGGCAAAGCCGGCCTTCATCTCTTCTGTCAGCGGGGTGTCGATGACGACGGTGTAGGTCTTGGAGACATGGCGTTTAGGCGCGAGGATGTCGTGGGCAAAGCCGCCGTCGTCCGTCAGCAGGACGAAACCGGTGCTGGTCTTGTCCAGCCGCCCGGCCGGGAACAGCTCCCGCCGGGGATAGGCATCCCCCACCAGATCCACGACCGTCGTGTCCCGCTTGTCGGTGGAGGCGCTGACGACGCCCTCGGGCTTGTTGAGCATAAGGTAGACGAACTGCCGGTAGGCCAGCGCCTTGCCGTCCACCGCCACGGCGTCAGCCTCTTTCAGCTGGGTGTCCCCTTTCTTGCAGACCGCGCCGTTGACCGTGACGCGGCCTTTCGCCAGCAGTGCCTTCGCCTCGCTCCGGGTGCATTGGGCCGTCTCGGCTAAATATTTATCGAGTCTCATGAAAACTCCTTCTGTGTGCAGAAAAGAGGCCGTTGCCTGCGGCAACAGCCTCTTTTCCTGTAAAATCACGTTTAGACGCTCAGGTTTGCGTGCTGTTCCACAGCATCCGGGTTGGCGTCAAAGATGGGCTTGAGGATGTGAGCAATGAACTCCTCCACCTGCTGGGGAGCGCGGCCCACAAAGTTCTCCGGCACAAGGCCCGCCGTGATCTCTTCCTTGGTCAGACCAAAGGCCGGGTCGGCGGCGATGCGGTCCACCATATCGTTGGGCAGACCTTCTTCCTTGACCTGCTTGCCGGCGGCGATGGCGTGCTGGCGCAGACGCTCGTGGAGCTCCTGACGGTTGCCGCCCTTCTCCACGGCCTGCATCATGATGTTCTCGCTGGCCATGAAGGGCAGCTCGGCCATCAGGCGGCTGCGCACCACCTTGGGGTACACCACCAGACCATCGGTAACGTTGAGCATAATGTTCAAGATGGCGTCAGTGGCAAGGAAGCCCTCGGCCATAGCCACGCGCTTGTTGGCGCTGTCGTCCAGCGTGCGCTCAAACCACTGGGTGCCGGTGGTAAAGCTGGGGTTCAGCACGTCCACCATCAGGTAGCGGGCAAGGGCGCAGATGCGCTCGCAGCGCATGGGGTTGCGCTTATAGGGCATAGCGGAAGAACCGATCTGGTTCTTCTCGAACGGCTCCTCCATCTCCTTGAAGTTTGCCAGCAGGCGCAGGTCGGTGGCAAACTTCATGCAGCTCTGGCCAATACCCGCCAGTGCATTCAGGATAAAGGCATCCACCTTGCGGCTGTAGGTCTGGCCGGACACCGGCACAACGGCCTTGGGGTCAAAGCCCATCTCCTTTGCAATGGAAGCATCCACGGCGCGGATCTTGTCGGCATCGCCCTTGAACAGCTCCATAAAGGAAGCCTGCGTACCGGTGGTGCCCTTGACACCGCGCAGCTGCAGGGTAGCCAGACGGTGGTCGATCTCGGCCAGATCCATCACCAGCTCGTTGGCCCACAGGGTAGCACGCTTGCCCACGGTGGTGGGCTGTGCGGGCTGGCAGTGGGTGTAGGCCATGCAGGGCATATCCTTGTACTCCTTGGCAAAGTGTGCCAGCTTTGCCAGCACACCCACCAGCTTTTTGCGCACCAGCTCCAGACCCTGCCGCATCACGATGATATCGGTGTTGTCGCCCACATAGCAGCTGGTGGCACCCAGATGGATGATGCCGGCTG
>ERZ835980.2381-NODE-2381-length-17170-cov-2.537832_pt1 | contig 17170 bp, 10 predicted proteins | sample MGYA00519943_ERZ835980 | MGnify/ENA primary metagenome ERZ835980 (study PRJEB31850, sample SAMEA3708791) | human gut metagenome | biome: human gut; feature: human-associated habitat; material: faeces | place: China | collected 2014 ... | reverse complement strand
AAACTGCCCTGCAGACATCTCCTGAAAACGTCGGTTCGCCGCATAAAGGATCCTCTCCAGATAATATCTCTGCACAAAAGTTTCCAGATCCATACGTGAACCACTGACATTTCCGGAGGTCATGCGGTACAGCGTATCTATTCTGGCATGCTCCTTTATGACTTCCTGGCGCTTCTCCATCCGCGCAGATAATGCAGTCAAAATCTCCCGATTGTCTTTGTAATCAGATTTTAACTGGCTATATCTTTTTTCTGCACTCTGATAAGCAGTTTCTGCTGCTTCCTTTTCTGCTTTTATCTTGTCAAGATCCGGTTTCTGCGCTTCGCCAATCGTCTCATTTGCTGCTTTTTTCTGCGCAATCGCTGCTGCTTTCGCTTCCCTGTACGCATTAACTGTATCTGTCAGTTCCTTTTCATCATCCCTGCTGTTTTCTTTCGCAAGCTGTTTCCACGCTTCCTCAGTCATCTGTTTCTCCTGCATAAAGTCCATATATGCAGCTTTTTTCACTGCAAAATTCTCCTCCTGCGCAGGTATTTCTTTCTGATATTTCGCGATCAGTGTCTCCGCATTTTGTTTCGCAGATGATGCTGCATCGAGTGCATCTGCTGCTCTTTTGTAGATTTTTTCTGATGCCTGCTTTGCAGTTTCTGCTTTTTCCAGTGTATCAGAAGCTTCTTTTTCTGATGCAAACTCGCAGGATGTGCGGAAACTGTTTAACTGTGCCGTATCTTCTGTAAGTTTTCTGGCAGCTTCTGTCTGAGTTGCCCGGCAAAGCTCGAGATTTTCTTTCAATATTTTACGCTGTTCATCTGCTCCCTGAAGAAGCTCGCGGATTTTTCGAAGTTTCTCTGCATCTTTTTTCAGTGTTTTCAGTGAAATATCTATAGAGTTTTTCCAGATTTTAAGTGCTTCATTCATTTCGGACAATCCGGCATCTTTCTGAATCTCCGAAATACTCTTTTGCATGCGGTTACGAAGTCTGCCAACCGCCTCCACAAAAGTCTCTTTTCTTGTCTCATACTCTGTCTTTGCCGCATGGGATTCATTGGCCGCCTGCTCCTGTTTTACACGGAAGTTTTCCACATCTTGTGCCATTGTCTGGAGATTTTCGGGTGAGATATCCACATGATCCACCGCTCCTGCGAACGGATGTGGATGATCTGTCGAACCACAGACCGGACAGGGAAATCCCGGTTTCAGATCCGCCGCAAGCATTCCTGCCTGCTCATTCAGAAACATCTGCCGCATCTTCTCATAGCTGTCCTTATGTTCCTGATATTCCTTACTGGTTTTTGCATAAATTTCCAGTTTTTTCTTTGCTTTCGCAAGGCTTTCTCCCGCCTGATCGCGGATATCTGACACCGCATCCAGTTCCTGACGAAGACTTTCTGCTTCCTGACTTCCGGCTTCCCACCCCGCCAGCATTTTATCCGTATCCGCCAGTTTATCACTTTCTTTTTTCCACTCAGCTTCCTGTTTTTCATGATTTTCAAGCGCTGATTCTGCTTCTGCAAAATCCTTTTCTGCGTTCTCTGCCGCATTCTTATCTGCTGTAATTTCTTTTTCTTTCTGCCCAATCGCATTCAGGATTTCACGAGATTTTCGCACTTTCTCGCTGATTGTACTGTATCTTTCTATTTCCTGATTATACTTTTGGCGCTCCGTTTTTTCTGTCGTTTCTGCCACTTTCAGCGTTTCCAGAAGCTCCGGTATTTTTTCTTCCCATTCTTTCAAAGCCCGGACGCTGTCTGTCCATGTCGTTTCTGCTTCATGATACTGGTTGTATTTTTCTGCAATTTCATAAACCGCACGGATCTGCGCTGCCAGCTCTTTTGCACGGATCATTTCCGGTTCCTGTGCCTCATATCTTCGCAGATCTTCCTGCGCCTTTTCAAGCTGGGCGAACCATTTCAGAAGTTCTTCTGCTTTTGCAAGCTCCTCTCCCTTACCTGTTCGGGCACATTCCGACTCCTGATATGCCCTCTCTGCGTTCTCAAGTTCCTTCTTCATCCAGTCACAGAGTGCTTCTAATCTGTCCATAAAATCAGCAAGTCCTGCCATCTGTCCTTCTTCAATCTGTCTCTTCGACTGCTGCATTTCTTTTTGAAATTCATATGTTTCAGATATACGGATCCGGACAGCTTCCGTCTGACACTGCGTCTTTAAAATCGCAATTTCTTTATCTTTTTCCCGCTTGCGGTTACCCAGTTCTGTCACAATATTCTGATACATTTCTGTATTAAAAAGCTTCCGGAAAATGACCTTTTTGTCATCGGATTTCGCACGGAGAAGATCCATAAATTCCCCCTGCGCAATCATCGCAACCTGCATAAACTGACTCTTTGTAAGGCCCACAATTTCCCGCAGTTTACTGTCCGCTTCTTTGGACGGATACTCCATTCCGTCCGGCATGATAAGGCTGACAGAACCTGTGATTTCGCGCTGTCCGCCCTTACCGGTGCCTCTTGTAATTGGCTTTAAATGACGCGGAACGCGACGTACTGTATAGATTTCACTGTCTGCGTTATTACCCTCCGAAAAGGTAAGCTCCACGAAAGGTTCTTTTGCAAAATCGACATACTGACTTTGCAAAACCACACCCTCTTTTTTGTTTGCAGAGGAACTTGCTTCACCATACAGCGCAAACACGATCGCATCAAAAATCGTTGTTTTTCCTGCTCCGGTATCGCCTGTGATAAGGAAAAGATTCTGATTTACTTTTTCAAAATCGATCAGGGTTTCCTCACCATAAGACCCAAATGCCTGCATTTTCAGTTTCAAAGGTTTCATGTTATTTCACCCCCTGAACAGTATGAAGCACGTCCTGCAGAATCAACTTTTCTTCGTCATCGATCTCCTTCAGGAAAGAACAGCACAGTTCGTACGGATCCAGTAATTCTTCTTCCTGAATATTTCTGCTGTAATCTGCTTTTCGCTGATTTTCTCTGCGGATTTCAAGAAGATTCGGAAATGCCAAGCGGATTCTCTCCTGCATATCGATCACATCAAGATCAACTTTATCCGTCAGAATAACTGTCACATAATCCCCACAGGCTTCCCGTAATACTTCTTCCAGTGTCCCTTTTATGACTCTCACCTGATGCAGCGGTGTCAGTGGAAGAGCCGTCATTTTTGTGCTTCCTTTTTCTTCCATTTCGACCATGACTATACCTTTTTGCTGCTGTGCCTCGCTTACTGAACAGGCAAGCGGTGTACCACAATAACGGTAAAATTCACTCCCGACTTTCATTGGTTTGTGGATGTGTCCGAGTGCTGCATAATCAAAATTTTCCAGCACATCCGCAGATACCTCATCAATATTTCCGACGGTGCGCATCTCAGAATCCATACGTTCAATTTCTTCTGCCTTTTTACCCGTCGGGAGATAAAACTGATGACTGACCAGCACATTTCTCTTGTTCTGATTGATGGTTTCACGATCGATAAGCCGATGCAATGTCTCATTATAAGAAAGATTATTTCCGTTTTTATCCGTACCTGTGATCTGTTTTACCATGGACGGTTTCACAAACGGAAGGAGGTAAAAATTCACCTCTCCGTACGCATCATTCAGTGTTACTTTTTCGATATATTCTGACTCTGTACGCGGCGGCTGTCCCACCATATAGATATTCTGCCCGGAAAGGACTTTGCGGAAACAGTTGACTCTCGGCGCACTGTCGTGGTTTCCGCTGATCATCATAATAACCGCATCCGGCACTGCTTCGGTGAGTCCGACCAGAAAACGGTCAAAAACCTCCACCGCCTCCGCTGACGGAACTGCCTTATCGTAAATGTCACCCGCAATTACCACCGCATCCGGCCGTTCCCTTCGCGCCAGTTCTGTAATTTCATCCAATATATATTCCTGATCTTCCCGAAGATCACGGTTCATCAGTTTTAATCCTATATGCAGATCCGATAAATGAAAAAATTTCATAGACAGCTCCTTTTCTAAAAGTCCTTTTGTCTCTGTGTATATCATAACATTTCAATTGTTTGACTGCATCTTTTTCTTTTGATATTTTATATATTATTGACGTGCCTTTATATTTTTTTTATAATCAAATAACAATAAAACCTACATAAGATAAACAATCGAATATGATTTAACTATAATCTATGTAGGGAGGTTTTCTATTGTTCCAGATTTCATATTCCAAAAAAGCAATCAAGTTCTTAAAACGATTTCAGAGTTCTATTTAATGTTAATGGTATCATAATAGATATTATTGATATTGGAAACCGTGGTCAGATTTATAAAGGAGTGTGATAATATGTCTAATATAAAAGAACGAATTTTCGGAGCTGTTACCGTTATGAGCGAAGAAGATGCTCAAAAAGTCTGGGAGTTAATCCTATCCACTTTTTCTCTTGACAGCATCGAGCAGGTTTTACCGGAGCCAGAGGAACAGGCAGCCATAAATGCTTACCAGAACGGCGACCCTGATTATCAGCCTTCAGTTTCTCAGGAAGATCTGATCAGGGAATTAAATTTAAAATAATTTTTTACAACACAGGGGACTGCCGTTTCGACAATCCCCTGTGTTTATTTCACTTATTTTCTTTTCTTCAAAATCCTTGTCTGAAGCGGCGCCATGACTTCGCTTTCAGTTCCGTAGAGCAGTTCATACTCTGCCGAAACAGCAACGGTCTGTGGCTTACGCGCGTAGTTCTGGATAAAGAGATATTCTGTGTCATCACTTTCTCTGACTGTTACTGAAACACCTTCCGGAATGAATTCGACCGGGGATTTCAGTCCGGCTTCTGCTGCTACTCTGCCATAGAAATCCTGATAGAATCCAAGTTCCATATCAGCGCATACATAGTATACATGGCCTTTGCCGAATGCTTTATGCGTCAGTACCGGATATCCCTGATAGAAGTCTTCTCCGTAGCGCATCAACACTTCCGCATCGGAAACCTCGACCAGTTCACAGAGGTTTTTGCAGGTATATACGTTGCTGATTCCAAGGTGACTTCCCGCCTCTGGAATCGCATGGTTTTCTTCCCAGTCATACAGCGCATCGATTTCTGTGCTGCGGATTCCGGCTGCATCCATCAGGCCATATGGAGTTCCGCCGAGGAAACATCTGTCAGTACCGTCAACCAGCCCTGACCAGTAGGAAAGTACCAGCGTTCCGCCGTTTTCTACATAGGCACGGAGTTTTTCTTCGTATCCGTCTTTAAACATATATGCCATCGGAGCTGCCAGAACTTTGTAGTCTGCAAGGTCATGTTCCATCGCGATAATATCTACATTCAATCCCTGTTCTCTCAGCGCGCGGTAGTTCTTCTGCACATTTTCACGATAATGCATATCTTCATTTCGCGGTCCCTGTACATCTGCGATTGCCCAGTCATTTTCACGGTCATAGAGTACCGCTGCCTGAGACTTCATGTTAGTTCCAACCGTTTCCTGAATCTGTTCCAGAGCTTCTCCAACCTCTGTCACTTCACGGAAAACACGAGTATCGTCTTTACCGTAATGATCGATCACCGCACCGTGGAATTTCTCTGAAGCCCCCTGGCTCTGGCGGAGCTGGAAGTACAGAACACTGTCAGAACCGTGAGCAACTGCCTGCAGCGATCCTGCCAGAAGCATTCCCGGTTTCTTAAGTTTATTGATCGGTTTCCAGTTGGTTGCAGACGGGCAGGATTCCATCAGAAGGAACGGTGCTTTCTTGATACTGCGCATCAGGTCATGCTGCATTGCCACATCAACAGCTGTAACATATTCTTCTTTTTTGTGCCATCCCGGATAGTTATCCCAGGAGACAATATCGAGAACATCTTTGAATTTCTTATAATCCAGGCCGTCATAATCATACATCAGGTTTGCCGTTACAGGCAGTTCTGAACCGCCCTCACGGATTGCATCTACTTCATTTTTGATAAAGTCAATCGTCTGGTCTGTCACAAAACGTTTCCAGTCAAGTTTCAGAGCATGAAGTTCATTTTCACCTTTTGTGGACGGACTTTCAATCTGATCAAAACTGTTGTAGATATGACTCCAGAATGTGGTACACCAGCGTTTGTTGAGGTTTTCAATCGTGCCGTATTTCTCTTTCAGCCACTCTCTGAACTTCGCCTGACACAGCGGGCAGTGGCATTCGCCGCCAAATTCATTGGAAATATGCCACAGCATAACTGCCGGATGTTTGCCGAATCTTTCGGCTAACTTCTTATCGATTGCATGAACCTTTTCTCTGTATACCGGAGAAGTAAAGCAGTGATTATGTCTGCCGCCGAAGAATCTTCTTGTTCTGTCCGGGTCCATACGAAGGACTTCTTCGTATTTGTCTGCCATCCATTTCGGTCTTGCTCCTGACGGAGTTGCAAGAATGGTATGAATCCCCTCTTTATAGAGATTATTGATGATTTCTTCCAGCCAGTCGAAGTTATATTTTCCTTCTTCAGGTTCAAGAACAGCCCAGGAAAAGATCCCTACTGATACAGTGTTAATATGAGCTTTTTTGAAATATTCAATGTCTTTCTGAAGAATATCCGGGCGGTCAAGCCACTGCTCCGGATTATAATCTCCACCATGAAGATAACGTCCGTATTTAATCTGTTTAGCCATTTTTTCTCCTCTTAAAGTCCTTTAAATACAAAGGAAAATTCCATTTTTTTGTCGGTCTTCAGCAAATATTCTTCATGTGTACGAGCGCCCCAGCTGTCATCACCACCGACACCCATCTGATCTTTTGCTACACGTACAACGGTGTAATGAACCTCTGGAAGTTCGTATGGGTGCATTGCATTTTCCATCTCATGTGGAGTATATGGAAGTGCGGAGAACATCATCGGTCCGTTGTGTTCATCCATCTCAAAGAGCATTCCTCTGCCCTTGCGGTCAGTTACTTTTGCCCAGCGGACTTCTTCTTTTGCTCCACATTCCTGTGGAACCATATATCTTGCCATGTTATCTGCAACTTTGTTTGCATAGATACCAAGTTTTGCACCTTTTTTACGGTCAGAATAGGTTTCTGTCTCACCAAGTCCGTACCATTCTACGCGGTCGTAATCTGCATTAAATTTGAAGATCACACCAAATTCCGGCATATCTCCGAGTTCTTTAACCGGCTCATAAGTAAGCGTTGTTTTTACTCTTCCATCTCCGAACACTTCATAGGAAAGTTTGCATTCACTGAGCGGCGTGGTCGGCATAAGATATGTGTAAGTTACCTTTACAGTCTTCTCTGTAGTCTCAACCTCAGGCATATTTCCCGGGCCATATGGTCCCTTGCGGAAGTCTTTATGGCTTAAGTACATGCTGGCAAGTTTCCACTGTCCGTAGCGCATTCCCATAAGATTTCCACAGTCGTTGTCAGTTGGTGCACGCCAGAAGTTTGGTTTCGGGATTGCCTCGATCATCTCTTTTCCGGCATATTTATAAGATACCAGACCACCGTTTAATACGGAGAAAAGCACTTCAAAATGGGCACCTCTGACACCGATATTGTGTGTGCTGCGAATCACTTCCACCCCTTCAGGGCATGCCTTTTTCGGTACTTCTACCTTGTATACATACTGTCCGAAAGCAACTTCATGTCCTGCTTTTGCCCACACTTTATCCTCTTTCAGATGGAATGAAACGGTTACTGCATATTCGCCTGCTTTCTCTTCTTTTGTAAGTGGAAGCGCATAAGTTTCTTCACTTAACGGAGCAACTGCTGTCGCAAGAGAAGCCTTGCGAATCACTTTACCCTCCTTCGCAACCGTAACCTTGCAGTCAAAAATATCTGTATTCACAAACAAGTTCTTGTTGATGACTTTTACGCTGTCTGCGCTGACTTCTGCAGAGATATTCTGGTAGTTAAATTTCACTTCCTGCATCTTCGGAGAAGCATCTCTGTTTCCGCCGTATGCAATACCATTTCCACTGAAATTATAATCGGTCGGACGTTCTCCGAAGTCACCGCCGTATGCCTGGAATTCTTTTCCGTAACGGTCTTTTTTGTAGATAGACTGGTCAATATAGTCCCAGATAAATCCTCCCTGATACTTCGGCTCTGTATCTGTCAGATCTGTATATTTGTGCATTGCACCGCAGGAATTTCCCATTGCATGTGTATATTCACAGCAGACAAACGGTTTGGAATCGTCCTTTGCAAGGAACTCTTTGATTGCTTCTACAGACGGATACATCTGGCTTTCCATGTCACTGGTGTCATTGTATCTGCGATCATGGCAGACTCCTTCATAGTGGACCAGACGGGTCGGGTCTGCCTTATGGAAGAACTGTGACATTTCAAAGATATCCTTTCCTCCGAAGGACTCATTTCCACAGGACCAGATCAGGATTGCCGCATGATTCTTGTCTCTCTGATACATGGAGTTTGCACGGTCAAGCATCATATCCAGCCATTCTGGTTTATCGTGCGGCACAACGTAAGTGTAGTCTTTTGTAAACTCTGCGATATCCCAGGAACCGTGAGATTCCAGATTTGTCTCATCGATCATATAGATTCCGTACTCATCGCAGAGTTCATAGATCAAAGAGGCATCCGGATAATGACAGGTACGGATCGCATTAATATTGTTCTGTTTCATGATCTTAAGATCTTTGCGAAGCTCTTCTTCGGACACATGTCTTCCGCTTACTGAGCTGAATTCATGACGGTTGACGCCCTTGAATACGATACGTTTTCCGTTCAGTGTCATAATGCCGTCTTTCATCTCGAATCGTCTGAAGCCAACTTTCTGTGGAATCACTTCCTGAAGTTCACCGGACTCGTTATATATCTCCATTGTCAGATCATAAAGCTGTGGATCTTCTGCACTCCAGAGTACCGGATTTTCTACTTTCCATGCGTAGATTTCTTCGCCATCCAGTGCTTTTTTGTCTTCAATTACAGTCTCTCCATCTTTAGAAAGTGTAATTTTTACTTCACCTTTACCCCATGTATTTGTTCTGATCTCAAGTGCTGCTGCACTTAAAGTTTCATCCGGGATTGCACGGATCTGAAGATCATAAACATGAACCTCCGGCACGGTATAAAGATAAACATCTCTGTAAATTCCGGAGAAACGGAAGAAGTCCTGATCTTCGCACCAGCTGCTTGCTGTCCATTTGAATACCTGTGCTGCAAGTTTGTTTTCACCTTCTTTTACATACTCGGTCAGTTCAAATTCTGACGGTGTAAAGGAGTCCTCACTGTATCCGACAAAATGTCCGTTGAGCCATAATGCAATGCCGCTCTCTGCTCCCTGGAAGGAGATAAAAAGACGTTTTCCCTGCATTTCCTCCGGCACTTCAAAGTATTTTACATAGCTTGCAACCGGATTAAAATGCTCCGGAATCTCGCCCGGATGAATATCCTCATGGCCTTCCCACGGATACTGTACATTGGCATACTGCGGTGCATCATATCCTTCCATCTGGATATGAGCCGGTACACGGATATCATCCCAGTCTTTGCAGCAATATTCTTCTTTTTCGAATCCCGGAATCGTATTTCCATAATTGCGGGCATAATGGAATTTCCAGATTCCGTTGAGATCATAACGGAAGGAAGTTTCTTTTTCCTGTGCTTCCTCCCCATCTCTGTAATATGTATGGTCAGAATGTGCGTCCATTCTTCCGTCTTTGAAATACTGCGGATCTTTTACTAAAGAATAATCAAAAGTTTTCATTCTTATCCTCCTGTTGTTGTATTTTGCCAAAAAAGGATGCTGCATAATCTGTACGGGACATATTATGCAATATACCCACTGGACCACGCAGCATCCTTTTTTAATTTCGTTGTTATAATACTCCTCGAATTACTTCATTGCTTCGCAATTCCGGTAATTCTGCAAACATTCGAAATCCGCTGATTTATTTAACCGCTCCGGTAATACCTTCTGCGAACTGTTTCTGCAGTACGAAGAATACAACCATTGTCGGGATGGAACAGAATAATACGCCGCACATCAGCATACCATAGTCTGTTACATAACCTGTGATCAGGTTTGCGATCAACATTGGCATTGTCATCGCCTTGTTATCAGTCATAATTACCTTCGGCCACAGGTAAGAGTTCCATGCATTCATAAAGGTAATAACTGCTGCAGCTGCATATGTAGATTTCATAGTAGGAAGGAACATCTGGAAAAAGATTCTTACTTCACTCAGTCCATCAATACGAGCTGCTTCGATAATATCTACAGGGAAAGATCTTGCGTTCTGACGGAACATCATGATCATAAACGGTGTAGAAATGATCGGAAGGATAAAACCAACTGCTGTATTCAGAAGTCCTGCTTTAGAGAACATCTTGAATAACGGAACCATAGTTGCAACCTGCGGAACCATCATAGCAAGAAGCAGAATAGAAAACAGTCTGTCTTTTCCTTTGTCATGGTATACTTCAAATCCATATCCTGCGATAGAACAGATCAGCAGACAGATCACTGTAGTGAGGATCGCATAGAAGAAAGAGTTTCCAAGTGCTCTCCAAAGTGGCTGCTGTGCTGTCAGATTATGGAAGTTTTCCATGAAGTGGCTGCCCGGAATAATTCGTCCACGGGATACATCTGTTGATGTATTAGTTGCGGCTGAGATCATCCAGTATAACGGGAATACCGAAATAAATGACACGATGATCAGAAAAATATAGGTAGGAATCAATCTTCTCTGAATGGCTGATTTGTTTTTCTTAGTCACGTGTATCACCTACTTTCAAGTTGATAAATGCAAGTACGGCTACCATAATGAAAATGAGGAATGACATTGCTGATGCATATCCAAAATTCGGCACGTTGATAAAACATGTATTGTAAACATAATGGGACATTGTGATTGTGGAGTTTGCCGGTCCACCTTTGGTCAGGTTGACAGACTCATCGAACAACTGCAGTGTACCATTAATTGACATGATAAATGTCATGATAATTGTCGGTTTCAAAAGCGGAACGGTAATCTTCCAGAATGTTTTCCAGCCGTTCGCACCATCAATCTTAGCCGCCTCATATACGGAATATTCGATATTCTGCAGGCCTGCCAGATAGAATACCATGTTATATCCTGTCCATCTCCAGATCAGTGCAAGGATGATCACAATCTTGGCACTGGTCGAGTTACCCAGAAAGTTATAACCTGTCGATAAAATTCCAAGTTTGATCAGAATACTGTTGATCAGACCATCTGTAGCAAACATGGAACGGAAAATCAGGGAATAGGAAACCAGAGATGTTGCACATGGAAGGAATACACATGTACGGAAAAATCCTCTGAATTTCAGGTCTTTATTGTTCAGAAGCTGTGCCAGAAGAATCGCAAGCACGAGCATGATCGGCACCTGAATGATCAGGTAAAGGAAAGTATTTGCAATAGACTGCTGAAATACTTTATCTGCCAGAATACGTTTGTAGTTACTGAAAATTGGCTCTGCAAATCTCATATTTGCGCCAGCGCCCGTCTGTAAAGAAATGATGAACGCACGAATCATCGGATAAAAGCTCATAACTGCGATCATGATAGACGCAGGTGCAAGGAATAACCAGCCTGCAGCTCTCTGTTTCGCAACCAGAGTCATGCCTTTTTTCTTGGAATTCACAGGAACTCCCCCTTTCAAAACTTCAACGTAAGACAGGGGACTGCAAGCAGTCCCCCGCGCTCACTTTACTTACTACTTAGCTCGATTTCACTTAAGGATTCAGGACCAGATTACTCTGTCATCTTGAATGCAAGTGTATCCTGTGCTTCCTGAAGAGCATCTTCTACAGATGTTCCATTTACGATATTAACAACTGCTGTGTTGACGCATTCTCTTGCTTCATAGTGATACGGTGTTTTTGTGAACTCCGGAATATGAGAAGAGTATTCTACGATTGTTGAGAAGATTGACTGTCCGTTGAAGAATTCGTTTGGCTCATTGTAAACTTCAGATTCACCAGCCGGCAGATAGCAGGAGATCGCACCTGATACCGGAAGGATTGCATCATAGAAGTCTGTGCTGGAACCAAATGTGCTTGCAAGGAAATCTTCTGCGAGTTCTACATTCTTGCAGTTGGATGTAATATACCAGGAAGATCCACCATTGTTTGCATAGTTTGTAGCTGTATCAACATCGTCAACTTTTGGCATTGTTGTGATCTGCCACAGACCTTTCTGGTCTTCTGTAGCCATCAGAGTAGCTGTGATCCAGTTACCATTTACGATACCGGCTGCTTCGCCGCCTGTGATTGTTGCGATGTATTCATCCCAGTTGTTTACAAGTTTAACAACATCATTTTTAACGAGGTCTACATAAAGGTTGATGCATTTTTCTGCAACATCGTTTCCAACGATGTAAGCTTCGCCGTCTTCATTTACGAAGTTAGCTCCGCAGGACTGCATCATCATCATCAGAGTGTCACCGCCTGTAGCTTCGCTTGTAAGGAGGTATTTACCGGTCTTTTCATGAACATCTTTACCGATTTCCATGAATTTGGACCATGTGATATCTGTCAGATCATCCAGTGTATATCCAGCTTCTTCAAGGATATCTGTACGATAGCATGCAATAACAGCACCATTATCAAACGGAACACCATAATGTGTATCATCTACCATAGAGTAGGACTGTTTCAGTTTTCCGAAATCATCCCAGTTGATATCCATATCTTTCAGATCTGTGAAAGCATCCGGGTAGCTCTTCAGATATTTCTGATAGCTGTTGTCCTGCATCAGAACGATGTCCGGAAGTGTGCTGTAGTCACCAGCGTTAGCTGCTGTTGTAAGTTTTGTCTGGCAGTCGTCAGAAGATGTTTCAATAATATCTACTGAGAATCCTTCGTGATCTTTTGCGTACTGCTCACCAGCCATCTGCATAGATTTGATATTGAAGTTCTGGTCCCATGCCCATACGGTTAATGTATTGTCATCTCCGGAATCAGCGGAAACAACTGTAGCTGTTCCTGCAAAAGACGCTGCCATAACGCCTGTCAGTAATACTGCAAGTAATTTTTTCTTCATGAATGTGTCCTCCTTTTATTAAGCGTATTCTCTTTTCCGAATTGCTTATGAACCAATTATAGCATCCCGTTTTTTGATATAGTTTGCATAACCGCACATATAATGTGCATTTTCAACCATTTTATCCGTTTTGCACTATGAACAACCTTTAGTTTTGTATTTTTTGTTTGTTTTTCGTATTTTGTCGTTTTTCTTCATATTATTTTGATAAAAAAAGCCCTCTCTTTTCGACATTCTGTACACTTTCCTTGTCGGCAAGAGAGGGCTTTGTTCTTATTTCATAAATTTTTCATTCATTTTTTGTACACATTTCACATAATTTCAAAGGAATTATGCAAAATAGACCTTTTCAGGATGTTGTATTTTCATCGTATGAAGCATCTCTTCTGTAAGATCCAGAAGCAGTTTAATCTTGCGTCCATCTTCTTTGATGATCATTGTATAGTATGGAATATTGTCATCATAAGAGGTATAGTCAAATTTTTTCAACTGTTCCGTACCGCCGTTTTTCTTGTATTTCGCAACACTTTCATGCCAGTGCGGTGCAGTTACTTCCATGTTTTTCAGTTCCAGTACATGCGCAGTCTTGCGGTATTTTTTGCCATAGATCACGTCAATGCTGAGTGTATCATTTTCCAGAGTGTACTCATAATCCTTCTGGCTGAAAATATCAAACACAAAATATAGCGCAGCAAGAAGAAATCCCGCCAGCATAAAGGACTGGGATATTGCAATTCCCATGATCACAAAGATCACCGCAAACAAAATCATTACTTTCCGGAGAACTCCGGACATGTTCTTTTTCTTTCTCGAAACCTGCTCCACAATCTTATAGTCGTACATATCAATGATTCCTTTCTCTTTTTTACCATCCCTTTTCTGAATGAATGTTAAATCGCAGAAGCTGCTGTTCATAGCTTTCCGGACGTTTCCGCCATTCGAGAGGAGTGACTCCCATCAGCTGTTTAAAGTTTCTGTTAAATGTCGAATTTGTCGTAAACCCACATTTGTGAGCAACATCCGCAACCGGGGCATCTGTGGTCTCCAGAAGTTCACATGCCGTATAGACACGTACGGTATTAATATATTCCAATGGGCTCATCTTCATGTAGGAAGTAAACACTCTCCGGAAATGCGTCTCGCTGATATGACATATATTTGCCAGATCCTCTACTTTGATGTCCTCCATGTAGTGATATGACACGTAATCCAACACACGGGTGATCATATTGGTAAGCTTACCGGCATCTTCCGCAACCTTGTCCTCTCCCGAACCTCTGTTTAATCTGGCAATTTCCACCAGAAGTGCTGCAAGCACTCCCTTCGCCTCCTCCAGAAAAAATTCTTCACCATCTCTCATAATATCCATGATCTTGCGGATTTTTTTCGAGATAGATAAATTCTCCTTCTCTTCAAAAAACAAAGCCCTGGAATAGATACGCTGAATTACCTTTTCCGCCTTGACCGGATTATCCAGAAATTTTTTCATAAATCCTTCAACGTCTATAAACAGATATTCCCATTTACTGACCGTACCGATATCACTGTTCGTTGTATGCGGATAGTTCGGCGGAATCACCGTAACGATGCCTCCATAGAAACGTTCTTCCTCTTCACCTAATATCATATATCCGTCGCCGCCATAACAGTACCCGATCTCAAGATAATTATGAAAGTGAAGATAATCCACATCATTCCCGTAATTCTGGACCCACTTCTGTCCAAGAAGCGCCAGGATCGGACTTCCCGCTGACATCTGGTAATATCGGAATTCCATCTTCGGTTTTCTTCTTTTTTTTGCCATTTGAGTTCCCCGTTTCAATTCAAGTCGAACATTTATCTATTTATTGTACTATATATTTCCCAACAAAAAAAGATTACCGTCGTAATTCGGCAATCTTTTTTGGTCGAGAAATCTCGATTCATTTTATTTATTTTTATTAACCAGTTCTCCGATCACATAACATACCGCAGCAACTGCCATACCGTTGATAGAAGCGATTCCCCAGGTTACCACGTTTGCCACGATTGCACCAAGGATCACACCTGCTACGGCAAACCAGTTGACAGTTACCATCTTGACTGTATCAGTATCATAAGCTTTTTTGTTCATAAAATAAGAAAGTACAAGAATAATTCCAACCGGCGGCAGTGTACAGTTCAGGATATTCAGCCATCCGCAGAAGTTGTAATACAGCCATACAGAAAGCAGTGTTCCGATAACACCGGAGATCAGAACCATCGGTTTCTTTCTCTTATTGAAAATATTTGCAAGACCAAGTCCTGCTGTGTACAGAGCATTGTCATTTGTTGTCCAGATATTTAATCCAAGAACCAGGATCGCAAGGTAAAACAGATTCAGACGAATCATAACCTCAAAAATATCATTTCCGCCAACAAAGATATAAGAGATAGCTCCGAAGAAGAACATCAGAGAGTTTCCGATAAAGAATGCAACTACTGTTGCGATTGTTCCCTGTTTACCATTTTTTGCAAATCGTGTGAAGTTCGGTGTTGCAGTTCCTCCTGATACAAAAGAACCAATCGCAAGTCCCGCACCGCCGATAACACTCAGAGAACCGCTGGATTTGGCAAACTGATCAACGATCGTTCCATCTCCCTGCTTAACTGCCATGATCATTGCCACTGTTCCAAGAATTGCAACAAGCGGTACGGCAATATAACTGATCACGGTAAGAGACTTGATTCCAAAATATGCAGATGCTGTCATACATGCTCCCGCGATCAGAATCAGCACCCATTCTACTGCTGTGCTTCCGCCAAAAAGTTCACGCGCAACAGGAATCGCAAACATTGCAATACCTACGCCAAACCATCCGATCTGTGTAAAACTTGTCAGCGCAGAAGAAATATAAGAACCTTTTTCTCCAAACGCTCTCTTGGAAAGCAGGTCAAGACTTAAGCCTGTCTCTGCGCCAACATAGCCAAGAAGACCGGTGTAAACACCAAGGATCGCACCCCCCAGAAGAAGCGCCTTAATAAATCCCCAGAAATCAAGTCCTGCTGCCATTTCCTGTCCTACCCACATGCTTGCCGAGAAAAATGTAAATCCAAGCATGATCATAAACATTGTCAGGAATCTGCGTCTGCTCCACTTCGGTACTGCGCACTCTGCAAAGTCAATGTCCACCTTTCCCTGCTCCGTACTGTTTACTGTTGTCATTTTTTCACTCATCTGTTCTCCCCGTTTTTCTTTAGTCTAAAATATATTTACGCAGTGCACCGGTAAATTCACCGATTCTCTGCTCTGCAAGTTCCTTTAAAGTGATATCCTTCATACTCTCGATATAGCCAAGTTCCTGACGATACAGCCATTTTGCATCTGCCGGACGGACTTTCTGGTAATGGTTTGCTTTTACCCAATCTTCATAACTGATCGGGGTCGGATAGCCAAGTTTCTCATCCAGAAGTTCCTTGAAGTCGATCTTGTCGGCTCTTTCTTTAATTCCTTCCCAAAATTCCAGAACCTCTTCTACATGCTCATGGATCTCATAACGTCTTGCACCACCATCATAGATGATACATTTCTCAAAAAGAGGGCTGCACATGGAAAGTGTCTCTCTTCTGAATTCCGGAGCAACAATACCGCCCTTCCAGTAGAAATCCACATCCGGAAGGTTGATTCCGGATACACCCTTGTCCTGATATGTACTGAAGATTCCCTCATAATAAACAGTGATAAATCCTTCGAATTCCGGCCAGAATTCACGGATCTCTGCAGTAAGCTTCTCAAGGATATCAATTCCCTTGGTTCCGCCGATTGTAAAAATAATGATGTTACGGAGTCTTGCACCATGATCTCTGTAAAAATCAGTCACATAGCGAAGGCAGTGGATCAGAGTCTCTCCACTTGCAATGATGTCACCGATCATCAGTGTACTGTCCGGAACCATTGTAAGTTTGCTGTACTTGATCTCAAGACCTGCGATCTCTTCTTTTTCAAATACACGCTCACTGGAAAGAAAGCTGATATCGTGAACACGGATATGCTCTCTGTAGCAAGCCTCTTCCAGAGGGTAGTTTAAAGCTCCTCTTAAAATAGAAAGAATATTTGCGGTCGTAACCTTTTTCTGCTCCTTCAGATAATAAAGCATCTGAGAAGTAGAGGACACCAGGCAGTTATACACCTCATAACCGACAATCTCCGGTGTATTCAGAAGCTTTCTGGACTCCGCCTCAGAAATCACGTAATACTCATTTTCATAA
>ERZ835980.2378-NODE-2378-length-17179-cov-4.045083_pt1 | contig 17179 bp, 8 predicted proteins | sample MGYA00519943_ERZ835980 | MGnify/ENA primary metagenome ERZ835980 (study PRJEB31850, sample SAMEA3708791) | human gut metagenome | biome: human gut; feature: human-associated habitat; material: faeces | place: China | collected 2014 ... | reverse complement strand
CATAGCGAAGTGGTCTTTATCCTGCGCCAGAAGCGGTTTTGCCGCTTCCATATCGGTTTTCAGTGCTTCGATCTGACCCTGTGCCACAGCGATTTCTCGCGGATAGCGGCGCGCAATATCCGATTCCAAGCTATATATCTGACTGGTGTGATTGGCTTTCAGCAGCTTCAGCTTGCTGACCTGAATATCCAAATCCATCTTTTCCTTGATGTAGGGATTGCCCGTTGCCAGTGCCTTGATTTCAGCATAAGACAGTGCAGTGTCGTCCACATCATCGCAGGCACGGACAGGAGATTTGGACGTCATGATCTGAGAAATGAACTTCTGCTTATTTTCCAGAATTTGCCACATATACGAATCAAACGTATTTTCCGTGACGTAACGATAGATTTTTACCTGCTTATTCCGGTTTCCCTGCCGGAGAATACGTCCCTCCTGCTGTTCCAGGTCAGAGGGTTTCCACGGGCAGTCCAGATGATGCAGGGCAATCAGCCGATCCTGAATATTGGTTCCTGCGCCAAGTTTCGGCGTAGACCCCATCAGGATACGCACCTGTCCGGCACGCACCTTTGCAAAAAGCTCTGCCTTTTTGGTTTCCGTGTTATACTCGTGAATGAACGCCACTTCCTCACGAGGAACACCTCTCGCCACCAGCTTCTCCCGCACATCATCGTAGACGTTGAATGTACCATCGGCTTTTGGTGTCGATAAATCGCAGAAAATCAGCTGTGTTCCCCTATCCGGGGCAGATTCTTCCCAGACCTTGAACGCATTGTCCACGCAGCGATTGACCTTGCTTTCCGGCTCATCCGGCAGCATCTCGTTCATAAGCCGCTGGTCGAGTGCCAGTTTTCTGCCATCGTTGGTGATCTTCAGCATGTTATCGAACTTCGGATTCACGCTGCCGTTGCGTACAGCCTCGGCACGGTCTGCAAAGGAACTCACCATTTCTTCCTGTGTTTCGCTGGGTTTCAGCACTTCGTTGATGTACTCTGCCTGCGGCACAGGCAGGTTCAGCATATCCGCCGTCTGCACATCTGCGGATTCCTTGAACAGGGAAATCAGCTCCGGCAGATTGAAGAACCGGGCAAAACGTGTTTTCGCACGGTAGCCGGTTCCTTCCGGGGAAAGCTCGATTGCCGTGACGGTTTCACCGAAGGATGCCGCCCAATCATCGAAGTGGCTCAGTCCCATCTTCTGCAGGGTGTCATACTGGAGATACCGCATAATGGTGTACAGCTCCACCATCGAGTTGCTGACCGGGGTTCCGGTTGCAAAGGTCACGCCCTTGCCGCCTGTCAGTTCGTCCAGATACTGGCACTTTGCAAACATATCGCTGGACTTCTGTGCATCGGTCTGGGCGATACCTGCGATGTTCCGCATTTTTGTGTAGAGGAACATATTTTTATAGAAATGCGACTCGTCCACAAACAGGCGGTCAACCCCCAGTTCCTCAAATGTGACCACATCATCCTTTCTCGTCTGGTCGTTCAGCTTTTGCAGCTTTGCTTCCAGCGTTTTCTTTGTTTTTTCCATCTGCTTGACCGTAAAACTGCGGCTGTCCTCACTCCGGGCATCGGCCAGAGCCAGCGTAATATCGTCAATCTGACGCTCGATAATAGCCTTCTGCCGTTCCGGGGAGAGCGGCACTCGCTCAAACTGCGAATGACCGATCACGATGGCATCATAATCGCCGGTTGCAATGCGGGAGCAGAACTGCTTTCGATTGCTGGGTTCAAAATCCTTTTTCGTTGCCACCAACACATTGGCATTGGGATAGAGCCGCAGGAAGTCTGCGCCCCACTGCTCTGTGAGGTGGTTCGGCACCACATAGAGGTTTTTCTGCGACAGGCCCAGTCTGCGGCTTTCCATGCCGGCAGCAATCATCTGGAAGGTCTTGCCTGCGCCCACACAATGAGCCAGCAGCGTATTGTTACCGTACAGAATGTGCGCCACGGCATTTTTCTGGTGCGGCATCAGAGAGATTTCCGGGGTCATGCCCTCGAAGCGGATATGACTGCCATCGTACTCACGGGGACGAATCGCATTGAAAATCCGGTTATAGGTCGCACACAAATCCTCACGGCGGTCTAAATCCTTGAAAATCCACTGCTTAAACGCTTCCCGAATGGATTCCTGTGCCTGCTGTGCAAGCATGGTTTCCTGCTTATTCAGTACACGGTGATCGCCATCCGCATCGTGAATCGTATCGTAGATTTTGGTATCGCGGAGATTCAGCGTATCTTCCAGCAGCTTATAGGCATTGACCCGCAGGGTTCCGTAAGTGTTGGTGACAAGCGGATTGCCGCGATCCAGCGACTTGCCCGAAATGTTCCATGCACCAGAAATTTCGGAATAGGTTGCCTTAATGTCAATCCCGGCATAGTAGTTCGGTGTTTTGAACACTTCTTTCATAAACTGCGTGATATACTCCGGCTTCACCCAGTTCGCACCCAGCCGCACTTCGATTTCCGAAGCGTCCAGGTCTTTGGGCTGTACCCGTTTCAGGTAATCCACATTGATCTGGTACTCTGCATGGTTCGCCGCAAAGGTTTCTGCCGTGGCCAGTTTTTCACGCACATTGCCGGACAGGTATTCATCCGAGGTTTCCCACTGCTGTGTCACAGGATTTCGGAAAATCGCACCTGCCAGTTCATCCGTGATCTCCTGTTCCGGTTTACCGCAGAGCTGCACCATAAACGGCACGTCCACCTTTGCTTTTTCTCCAATGGAAAGTGCCAGGGCTTCGCTTGGCGTATCCACCGAGGTAACAGGCTCCGGCTTACGGATGGTACGTTTGGTAAAAATATCGGCAAGTCGTTTGAGATTCTTCTCCTCATCCAGAATTTCCAGTGATGCCAGCAGACAATAGCTGCTGTCCTGTCGGAATGCCCGCTTGTTGGCCGTGCTGTTGATAAGGCCATACTGCGCCTTAAATGCGGTGTACTGCTGTTTCAGTTCATTCTGTAAAAGCTGTACTTCCGCATCCGAACCATCATGCAGCTGACAATCCAACAGCTTCCGGGTGGTTTCCCGCAGAGCAATCATGCCCAGCACCCGCTCTGCAGTTACGGCAGGTAGTTCCACCTTATTCATAAAAGAATTTTCGCGGTAGTAAATCTGCCCGTCCACGTTCGTGAAGCTGAAATTCTTCACACTTGGGTCTGCCGGAATGGGTTCTTCCTGCACATCCAGTTCATCGTCAGAGATTTCCGGCTCCGTGATGGTAGCCTGGATGTTGCCGACCGCCTCTTTTAGCTGCTCGGCAAGGTCTGCGCCCTCGATGGGCTTGACCGTGGTTTCCTGCTTGCCGTACTGGGTGCTTTCGGTGGTGATTTTCCCCAGCACCATCTCAGGATGCTGCGCAAAATACTGGTTGATGGAATATCCTTCCGGTGTTTCACCAAGATCCACCCAGTCAGCCCGCTCCACCGCTGCACGGTCACGCTTTTGCAGAAAAAGGATGTCAGCAACCACGCCGGTGTTGGCATTGCGCTGGAACGCATTGTTTGGCAGACGAATCGCACCGACCAGATCGGCGCGGTTGGCAAGATACTCACGGACAGAGGAATCCTTTTTATCCATCGTACCGCTGGACGTTACCACCGCCACCACACCGCCCGGACGCACAAGGTCAAGGCTCTTGGCGATAAAATAATCGTGGATGAGGAAATTGTGGCGGTCATACCGCTTATCCGGTACTTTGTAATTGCCGAAGGGTACGTTACCCACAACACAGTCAAAGAAGCTGTCCGGGAACTGCATTGTTTCAAAGCCCTGCACCGCAATCTTGTTTTTCTGGTACAACTGCTGTGCAATGCGGCCTGAAATGCTGTCCAGTTCCACACCGTACATCCGAATCTTTTCCATGCTGTCCGGCACCAGACCCATGAAATTGCCGACACCACAGGACGGTTCCAGCACATTGCCTTTGGACAATCCCATATTGCCCAGGGCTTCATACATTGCCTTGATGACCGTAGGAGAAGTGTAAAACGCATTCAGGGTACTGGCGCGGGCTTCCTTATACTCATCTGCCGTGAGCAGGGACTGTAGTTCGGCATACTCTTTCGACCACTCCGCATTGCTTTCATCGAACGCCTGCGGAATGCTGCCCCATCCCACATACCGGGAAAGAATCTCCTGCTCCTTTGCGGTAGCCTGCCGTTGCTCTGCATCCAGCGTTTGCAGCACCCGAATGGCTTCCACATTGGCTTTATACTTTGTTTTCGGCCCTCCTGCGCCGAGATCATCGTCCGTAATACGGAAGTTCATAGGTTCCTGTTTAGGCTGTACAGGCTGTTCTGTTTCTGCTTCACTGTCCAGCGGAAGATTGTGCTGCCGCCTTGCATGGTTGACCTCTGCCGGGGTCATAGGCTGCTGGATCAGCGGTTCCATGGCTTCCTCTGCCGCCGCACGGCTGATGGCATCCGTTCGGTTCTGCACATCCGCAATCAGCTGCATCTGTTCCGGCGGAAACTCAGGATTGAGCAAATCTTCCAACTCGCCGCCCGATTCTGCCACCGAATAGATCACATCCATCTGCTCCGGGGAAAAATCCTCGTAGGCCACACCCGCATTGTGCAGAGCCGTAAAGACTGTGATTTCCACCGCTTCTTCCATCGGTACATCTGCCTGTTCATACACATGCCGAATGTACTCCAGTGGTTCCGTTCGGAAGATCGGATACCGGGCTTCTTTCGCAAGGGTCATGTCCTGCAAACTGACCGTTCCCTGTTCAAAGTTGACCGAATCCACACGGAACTCTCTATCGTCCAGTTCAATAATGGTATTGACTGGCAGATATTCCTCTCTGCGGAAATACTTTGTCTGCGCATGGGTTCCATCTTCCTGCTGGCCGGACAGATAGACACTCTCCCCCTGCTTCCAGAGCTTCATTGCCTGTGAAACCCACTGTTCACGCGGAAAACCAGATACCTCAACCTTGCCGAGTGCGGTTTCCTTTTCCAACAGCTTGCTGCCAAGAAGTTCTGAAACGCGCTTTGCATCCTCGCCGTAGAACTCAAAGTTACCGTGCTGCTCGTAGCCGACCAGTGCATCTGGGTAACGCTCTTTCAGCGCGTTATACTCGTTGGCGGCATCCAGTGGCAGGGGCTGCAGCGTCTGCTCCGAAGGCTTTTCATCTACAAGGGGCGCATCCTTTTGGGGTTCCTCAACCGCTGCGGCGGTTGACTGCTCTTTCGATTGCGGCTCCTGCTCCATGAAGTCAAACATGGAAATCTGCCCCTGCTCAGGAACCGCAATCTCAACAGCCTGCTTCTTTTCCGGGAAAATCGTGTACGTTCCCTCAACATACTGGTGCAGGATAGAGAGAAATTCTGCCTTACGCTCATATTCTTCGGAATCCAGCGGCACAGACAGAAGCGCCTTGTCCATCTGCTCCAGCAGTTCCACCGCCTGTTCAGGGGCTTCCAGTTTTTCAACAAGAGCCTTTCGTCCTTCTTCATGGTAAAGGTCTTGCGGATAAGGCCGCTCCACGTCGTTCGGCAGATGGTGATAGAAGCCCATCACCCGCATTGCCATCTGTTCCCGTTCATAAGCAGGCATCCGGGAGTAGTCTGCCGGCTTCAAATACTCACTGTCACGGATAAGCCGATCAATTCGGCCTGCGGCCTGATTCCAGTTCAGATGAACACTTGCATCCGGGTTCCCGTATGAGCCACGCTCCAAAGAAATGCCCCTGCCATCGTGATCTTCGTGAGAATCGTCTGCCCCACAGAGTGCATGGCTGCTGCCGCCGATCCCGTAATGCTCTTTCAGGAAGTCAGCCCGTTCTTTTTTGTCCTCATGATTCAGGAAGAACGAATAGATTGCCAGCCGACTGTCCGAATAATTGCTGCCCCGTGTGAAGTAAGCATTGATTTCATCTTCCGTGATGAACTTCTTATACTCATTCCAGTGAAAGCCATCCCGCGCCGAGTAGTTCTGATAAGGTTTTGCAAACTGGTGGAACAGCGCCGCCACCTTATCCGGCTTATAAAAGTGCATCCGCATCAGGTCTTTATCTTCGGCGTAGGCTTCCCCCAGCGCAGACAATCTGTCATTTAGGTCAGTCAGAAAATTCGTATCATCCAGCAAGCCTGCCAGCCTGTCTGTCAGTTCCGGGAAACCACCCCTGAAGATTTCTGTGTCCTGAAACACTGCTTCGGCAACACCATCGGCCAAATCACGTTCCATATAAGCTAACGTCTGCGCGTGTTCCTGTAAAGCGTTCTGCCGTGCAGCATCCAGAACCGCCTGCGGCGCATACTCGCCCTGCCGGAGCAGTTCATGGATACGATTGCTCACATCCTCCCAGGATAAAAACGCATTGGCAATCGTACCGCCCCTTGCCGTGCTGCCTGCTGCAATACGCAGCCCTAAATCATCGAACCAGACCGCATACTTTGCACCGCCAATTTCAAAGCCTTTGCCGCCCGTACCATATTCGTTTTTCACGAACTCCGTGTATTCTTCCGGGGTTTTCTCGACCATAAAATTGTAGATCAGGCGCAGCTGGCCTTTGCTGCGGTTGCTGCCCGTGCACAGAATTTCATCGACCACTTCGGAATCAAGTGCAATTTCATCCGCATACCGCGCCTGGATCGGTGCTTCAATGGCACGGATCTGCTGTTCCACGGTCGGCAAATCAGGAAAAGAAAAAGCAGAGGCAATTTCTTCCTCTGCTTCGCTCAAATCCTGTTCTGTTGTCGGTTCGGTTAATTGTATACCAATTCCTTCAAGACGATTTCTTCTGCCATCGCCGTCAGGCTGTTCTGATGTGCCGCCCATGCCAGCGGGTCTTTCTCCTTGTTCGGTGCCGGAAACTTCTCGTTCAGACTGTCCAGCAGGGTTTCCACCCGGCTCTCCGCTGCTTCCTCGATCTGCGCCAGATGCTGGTTCAGCCTGCCGCTCATCAGCATACTCTGATACCAGTTTTTGCGGTTCTCTTTCAGGTACGTCCTGCGCAGCATCCCGTACTTCCCGATAATCTGCGGCTCGTCCTTCACGGCCAGATTCGGGAACAGATAATCTCCCTTGCGGTAATACGTCAACTCCATTTTCTTGTCCTCCTTTGGTCGTGTTTTCTTTGATTTCACGCTTTAATGTGCTAAAGTCTGTATTGGTATTATACAAGCTGTCAACGGATTTTTCAAGCTGCTGCGTGATTTCTTTTTTGTAAATTTTCCGCATCTCTCGGCCAATGTCAAAAAGAACCGCTTCGCACTGTTCGGAAACCGCGTTGCCAAGGAACGACAGTACTGGCAGCTTGTTGAAATCCACGATACGGATAAAGTCATCATCGTCCAGCACATCCATAGGCTCCTGCCCGCAGCGGCGGGAAAGCGTATAGAAAATACTGTTGGTCATCAGTTCCCGGAAGCGGACACGGATGTTATCTTCGTCCAGTTCTTCCAGAAAAGTGCCTTCCACCTCATAAGCCAGACCATCCATCGCTTCATCCAGATTGTCGGCAGTCAACTGCTGTGCCAGCTCCATCAGGGCAGTATTCATGCTGTCTGTCTGCGACAGGCCGTAGGTGTCTGCCAGATGGTCTAAAATCGTCTGCTCATGCTCGTGGCTGTCCAGATTCCATAAGAGCGGTGTTTTTCCGCCGCGCACCAGATGGGTGTCAGCAATATCGAACACATACCGCAGCTTGGTACGCGGTCCGGTATCATCCAGAAGTGCGATGCCTTTTGCGCCACGGTTGACCCATCGGCTCATTTTCTGATTCCAAAGTTCCATTTCTGCGCAGGCGGTTGCATCGGGCCGCTGCGCGTGGATCAGGAGCGCATCGGTGAACGAATAGCGGTACAGCCTCGCCGCCACATCCAGATAGCTCATCCAGTCCTGTGGCGAGTTACTGACATACCGGGCGTTCTGCTGCGCCAATTCTCGAATATCGTTAATCTGTGGCAAGAGTCAAACCTCCTTTACGTTTTCGTTTTCATCGGTGTTTTAGGAAATTCCAGACTGTACTGTGCGCGGCCCTCTTCGACGCGCATCACAAGGTCAGCGGCGAATGTCTTATCTTTTTTCGCGGAATAAAAGTCTTTTACATGGGTGCGGCCTTTCTTCAAAAGGTCTACCGCCATCTTCTTGTCCAGCGTTTTTCTCATGTTGGACAAGTATCTGCTTTCTTTCCAGAGTGCAAATTTGCAGCTACGGTCTGCACAACAAAAGCTGAGCTTACTCTCATGTACAGGGTTTCCGCAGACCGGGCAGCTTCCTACGCTTACCTTATTATAATGGGGAGCCGCCGCAACGGTAGGAATTTGCCGGAGGTCAGCCAGCATCTTGTCGATCAGTCCATGGATGCCCTGCATAAAATCATGGGGCTTGATCTCACCGCGCTCCATCCGCAGCAGGTCATTTTCCCATTCGGCTGTCATACTGGCAGATTTCAGGTAGTCCGGGATATTGTGAATCGCGGCCACGCCGTCCTCCGTGGGAATCATCTGCTTGCCTTTACGCTCAACATAGCCGGAGGATACCAGCTTTTCCAGAATCGCAGCGCGCGTTGCAGGGGTTCCCAGACCTTTCTTCTCCGTGTCCTTTTCAAATTCCTTGTTGCCTGCGGTTTCCATGGCCGACAGCAGGGTATCTTCGGTGTAGACTTTCGGCGGTGAAGTAAAGCCATGCTTTTTCTCTGCCCGTACCACAGGAAGAACGGTGCCCTGCTCCAGCTTTTTCGGAAGCGGCACATCCTTGTTCTTCTCCGGCTCCACAAGCGGAACAGGTTTTGCAGTATAACCAGGCTGCAGAACATCCTTATATTTTGCCGTGAAGTTCCTGCCCTGGCAGCACACTGTTACCAGCACATCCTCATAGATGAACGGCGGCTGCACAGCCTGCACCAGTTTCCAGATGATAAGCGAAAGAATCTTCTGCTTGGTTTCGGACAGCTTTTCCTTATCACACTTTGCACCCTGCATCGTCGGCAGGATCGCATGATGGTCTGTGACCTTGCTGTTGTCGATAACGCAGCTTACGTCTGCCGCCGCGCCATCTAAGGCCAGCACCAGAGATTCCACCGTCTTGCGCATATCCTCGGTCACAAACTGGCTGTCTGTTCTTGGGTATGTCACCAGCTTTTCTTCATACAGTTCCTGCAATGCCTGCAAGGTCTGGCTTGCAGGCAGACCATAATAGCGGTTTGCTTCTCGCTGCAAGGTCGTCAGGTCATACAGCTTCGGTGGCTTCTTTTCCACCCTCTTTCGCTCGATGCTGCCAACCACGGCGCACTGCCCATCGCAAGCAGCCTGCATAGCATCTGCATCCTGCTCCTGCGCCATCTGTTCTGATACCGCAACCATGCCACCACCGGACAGTTCCACTTTATAATAAGGTTCTTTTACAAAGTTCTGGATTTTGGTCTGCCGTTCGGCCAGCATCGCCAGCGTCGGGGTCTGCACACGGCCAATGGTCTGTTTTCTGCCGTACTTTTTCGTAAAGGCACGGGTTCCGTTCATGCCGATCAGCCAGTCCGCTTTTGCTCTGCACTCGGACGCCGCAAACAGGTTATCATAGGCCGCGCCATCTCTCAGGTTCTCAAAGCCCTGCTGGATAGCGGCATCCTCCATGCTGCTGATCCACAGCCGCTTGACCGGAAGATTGCTGTCAGCTAAGACATACACACGCCGGAAGATAGCTTCACCCTCGCGCCCTGCGTCGCAGGCGTTCACCACATAATCGAATTTCTTGCTACGGAGCAGTTTGCGCAGAACATTGAACTGCGGCTTCTTGGTATTGTGTACCAGCAGTTTCCACTCAACAGGGAGAATCGGCAAATCCTCAAAACGCCAGTTTTCATAGCGTTCATCGTAATGTTCCGGGGCTGCATACTCTGCCAGATGCCCCAGACACCAGCTTACCACGCAATCCCCACCCTCCAGATACCCGTCCTCCTGCCGATATGCACCGATCACTTTTGCAATGGATTTCGATACACTCGGTTTTTCTGCAATCACCAGATATTTCAAAGATTTCTCCTTTCCTATGAAAAAAGCAGGGATAGCCTTTCGACTACCCCTGCCCCCTTATCTCACGGTTTTACTCCTGCTGGCTGTCCTCGTTCACAGTCGCAAGGCTCTGGTCGGTTTCCAGATTTTCACTCTGCGGCGTTTCTTCTTTCGGCTTCGGCTTATAAATGTAGAAGTAGAAGAAAGCACCTGCACCGCCCAGTGCCGCCACGAATACCAGCAGCAGAATCTTATTCATGCCACCGCTCGATTCCTCTTTCGGTTCTTCGATTTCTACATCCGGGGTAGGTTCGGGTTTGGTTTCGGGCAGAACTACCGCAGGCGTTTCTTCTTCCTGCTTGCCGTTCCGCTCTTCATCATCCAGAAACTCCTGCAAATCGTACTCGTCGATCATCGAGAGCATATAGACGTTCTCACTGTTCCGCGCCCGGTCAATCACCAGAAAGAACGTGTTGCCGCCCTTGGTCTTTACTGTGAAGAACTCCTTGCTGGGGTCATCTACGATGTTGTCCTCCACCTTGCCGTTGCCTGCGATGGTGAACGGGATCTTTTCTTCCTCCGTTGGCTCGGCTTCCTCGACCACTTGCACAGGTTCCTCCGCCACCGCAGTGGTATCCACATAAGCAAAGGCCGGTGTCGAAAAGCCCACTGCCATCAGCAGGGTCAGAATTGTGCTGGGGATAACAACTCCCAGCCGTTTAAGCATCTTTTTCAATCGCTTTCTCCGTTTCTGCTTCCTCCGAAGCGTTGTTTACAGCGGTCAGGAACGTCACGTTGCCCGCCTGAATGTTGTCAAGCAGAGCCAGCAGTTCGCGCCCGCCCATCTTGGTGCTGCGGATGGCACGGATGATCTCGCTGTCCTCTTCCTTTTTCTGTGCTGCCCGGATGGTTCTCAGCCGTTCTTCCAGTTCCGCGATCTGCTGTTCTGTCTTTTCGGCTTCGTCCAGATATTTCTGTAATTTCTTGCCCATCGGCCCTCCTTTCAGTTGATGCGACCAAAGCCTAAAAAGTGGCTCTGCCAATAGGTGGAATTGATACTGGTGTAGGAAATGGGGTCGCCGCAGTGGATCATCATGCCATTGCCGACATAGATTCCAACGTGCGACGCGCCAACGGTGTTATAGGTTTTTTCAAAGAAAATCAGGTCGCCGGGCTTTGCATCCGCAGGAGAAACATAGCTGCACTTCCCGCGCAGACCATTGGCCGTTGTGCGTCCAACGCTCCACCCGTTGCCACAGTTATTGATGACCCAGCAGACAAAGCCGGAGCAGTCAAAACTGGTGCTTGGGGAACTGCCGCCCCACACATACGGCATACCGAGATACTTTTCGGCTTCTTCAATCATCCTTGCAAACTTTTCATCCGACAGAGCTTCCGAGGGGATGTCGTACTTGAAGCCACCGCCGGAGCCACCAGTACCGCCGCCCGTGCCAATACTGCCCGTTGTGCCGCCGCTGTAAGTCGGTGATCCTGCGCCGAACAGTTCGGGGCGGTTGCCGTAGGTCAGGTTGTAGGCATCGTATCGCCCGGTCTGCTTCCGGTTCATATTCTTCCGCGCGATGGTATCGAAACCCTTATTTTTCAGCAGGATATTGAGGATTTTATACTCATACTCCACTTCTTCCTGATAGGTATAGGTTTCCATGCTGACATTTCCAAAAGCGTCAATCGTTGGCCGAACCCCTACTCTGGTTTCCATGCGAGTGCGAATCTCAATAGTTTCCCACACTTTCAGGAGATACTGCTGCTTGAACAGTTCCTTGATAACAGGCTTGACCTGTCCTCTGGTGAACTGCTCATAAACTGCCGTCAAATGAGAAATCAGCTGATACGGGTCATGGCCGATCTCGTCCAGCTGATAGCGGTATTCATCATAGCCCGGATGGGTGGATTCCATCTGCCGAATCTGCTTATCCAGTTCCTTTTCCAGTTCCAGATAATCTTCTTCCGCACCTTTCATGTCGGCATCCTTGCTGGGATATGTCGTTCCCACAAAGGTACTGCCTGTTCCCTGAATTGCTGCACCGCAGCTTGAAAAGGCTCCCAGCATGACCATCACCAGAAGGATACCAACACCAATACTGACCCACAGGGTTTTATTCTGCACGACGATCTCCTGCACCGCCGCTTTCGCTTTCTCCGTAATGGTGTTTGTTGCCGCTGCTGCCTGCTTGCTGGCGGCAGTTCCGGCTTTCTGGCCGCGCTTGGCGGCTGCATAGGCATCCTTATACTGCTTTTTCTGGTAAAACTTCGCACCGACTGTTTTTGATTCACCTCCTGCGGCAGTCGGCGGTGGCTGGGGCTGTTTCTTTTTCAGCGACGGTTCTGCTGCATTTTCCACCGTACCACCCTCGCTCTCGGAAAATTTCAGGCGGCTGGATTTCTGATCCTCGCCACCTCTTTTCTCCGCTCTGGCAGATTTATCTTTGGGCTTTTTTCTGCCTTTGACAAAGTGGTGCAGGCGTTCGGCGGCTTCTTCCGACTTATGAGCAGCTTCCACGCCGGAATTGTCCTTTTCTATCTGATGTACTTTCTGATGGGCGAACCCGGTGGCGGTATCCACTCCTTTCTTGGCCACCTTCTTAACGCCCATCCCCATGCCACGGACAATGCCGCCTTTTTCATCCTCAAAAGAAAGTCGGCCTTTCTTTGTGGGCGGCTCTGCATCCGATTCCGCAGGCGCATCCTTTGGCTTGCCCTCCTCCTGATGGGCTTTGTAATAGTCCGCGCTCTGCTTGGCGGTGCTGTGATGCCGGGGTGCATCCTCAGCATCCATGCACCGTTCTTCTTCCACGATAGGTTTTTCATCTGTTTCCTTTTCCGCAGTTTCTTTTGCCGAATCTTCCTTCTCCGGCTTTTCTGCTGCAGTCGCGGACTTCTGCTCCCCGGTGCGGAGGTTTTCATCCACCAGACCGTCTTTGGTCATTTTCTGGACGATTTTATCTCTGCCCCGAAACTTTTTGTCTGCTATGGAAATCACCTCCTTCCGGCTGGAACCGTCATGCAATCAAGGCTGCGTGGGTTTCCCACTTATCAAGCACCTGCTCCAGCTTCCGGGCAAAGGCGATTAGACGGGCGTTCACTTCCTCACGGTCAAGATAACCGCGGGCTTCCATGTGAAAGCCGTCAGTCAGTTCATCGGCCAGTGTGCCAACGGCGTAAAAGTCTTCCAGCACCGTATGCACCACCGATTCTTCATCGTGGAAGTTGAGCGGCTCCACCTCATCGAAAGGCGGGCCGGAATCACTTTCGTGCGGCTCCATGTCAGAGTGATGATGAATCTTACGGCTCAGTCGGTCAAAAATGTTCGGTGTGTTCATGCTTCTTTTTTCTCCTTATATTTTCCCATCTCATTAGGCTTCGTGGTCATCAGGCTGTACAGTTTCAGCGAAGTGTCGAACTTATCCTTGAATGGGATAATCGTGTTGCCGTAGAACAGCAGCCCCTCGCCCTCGTTGCTGTTCGTAACATAGGAAAGCTGGAACGGCGAGATATTCAGCTGCTTGGCAAGGATTTGCCGATCGCCGGATGCCTGGTTAAGCATATAAATGAAATCGCTGTTCTCAAAGATATTCTCGATTTCCCGGCTTGCGAGCAAATCCTTGATGTTCTGAGTGATGCCTGTGGGTACGCCGCCCCATTTTCGGAACCGCTTCCAGATCTCGACGCTGTATGCTGCGGTCTGTTCCTCTTTCAGCAGGAGGTGGAACTCGTCTATATAGTACCGGGTGTTCTTTTTGCTGTTGCGGTTGATGGTGACACGGTTCCAGACCTGATCCTGGACGATGAGCATCCCCAGTTTTTTCAGCTGTTTGCCCAACTCTTTGATATCGAAACAGATAATTCTGTTATCCAGTTCCACATTTGTCTGATGGTTGAACACACGCAGCGAACCATTGACGTAGATTTCCAGTGCCGTGGCGATACGCTGCGCCTGCCGCTCTTTCTGCTCCCGCAGGCAGTCGTACAGATCACCGAGCGTTGGCATATTTTCCGGCTTCGGATCGTTCAGATACTTCTGATAGACCAGCGGCAAGCAGCGGTCTATGACCGACTTTTCTTCCGGCTCCATACCATCCCGTGCGCCCATGATAAGTTCACACAGGGAAAGAATGAAGTCCGATTTCATGCCCAGCGGGTTATCATCGTCCGCATAGTTGAGGTTAATGTCCATCGGGTTGATGTAGTCCTTACTGGTGGACGAGATGTGAATGACCTGACCGCCCAACGCTTCCACCAGCGGATAATACTCGCCTTCCGGGTCTGCAACGATAATATCGTCCGTTGTGGTAAAGAACACGTTGGTAATTTCACGTTTTGCACTGAACGACTTACCGCTGCCGGGTGTGCCTAAAATCAAACCATTCGGGTTTTTGAGCTGTTTGCGGTCTGCCATAATCATGTTGTTGGACACTGCGTTCAGACCATAATAGAGAGAATCGCCCTCCATAAAAAGCTCCTGCGTGGTGAAGGGAACGAAGATGGCAGTAGAAGTGGTGGTCAGTGCGCGCTTGATGGGAACGAGATTATTTGCCAGCGGCAGGCTGCTCATAAGGCCCTGTTCCTGCAGATAATCCAGACGGTTCAGAGTGCAGTTGAACTTCTGAGCGATGCCAGCAGTCTGAAACACAGCACTATCCAACTCCTGCTTGGTCTTGGCTGTATTGAGGAACAGCACCGTAACAAGGAACATACGCTCATTGCGGCTTTGCAGATCATCCAGAATCTTCTTGGCCTCGCCACCATAAGTTGCAAGGTCGCTCGGAATAATTTCCATATCATAACCAGACCTCACAGCTTTCTTCTGTTCCTCAATTTTCATACGGTCCAGGTCGGTAATTTTGCCCTTGATCAGTTTGATGGCTTTCAACTGGTCTACCGACTGCACATGGATACTGACCACCAGATTTTTGTCCATATCCAGAAACTCGGCCAGCACCTTATCCGTCAATTCCGGGGCAAGGATGTTCAGGTAGGATGCTGCACCGTAGGTGTCACCCATCATAAAGTCCTTTCCGCTCTTGAACAGAAAACTGGTCGGGGCAATGAAGTCCTTTGTGGTCATACCGCTCTGCAGGATGCGGTCATAGCTGAAATCAAATTTCTGCTGTTCCTCCTGATGAAAGGTTTCGTACATGATCTGAAGCCGTTCCACGCCGTTCAGCGGGTAGGCTTTCACGCCCAGCACCTTGAAATTATTGAGAATATCGGTTTCGATACGTTCCAGCCGGGGCTTTGCTTCCCGGACACTCTTTGCTTCGATACTGAACGTGATGTACTTCGTCCGAACCAGACCGTTATTGCCCTTGGCAAGCTGCTGTTTCAGCATCTGTGCATATTCCATACGCACATCATCAAACTGGTCGTGCTGCGGCTCGATCTGGATGACCTTGTTGTACTCGCTCATGTCACTTTTATGATTGATGAACGAAAGCTGAAAACGGATACTGGCATCGAAGTAGTTCAGGAAGTCGCACCAGCTTTCAAAGATGGTGTTTTTATCCTCGTTCTGCGCCAGCTGATAGTTAATGTCGTAGAAGCGGACGGTTTTGGAATACAGATGTTCCTCCACCCGGCAGATACCGTCGCGTCCCATTTCCAGATATGGAATGGAACGCTGCACAGTCAACCGCTGTTCCTTTTGGCTCTTTTCGGGTTTCCGAAAGAACTTTTGGAAGAAGCCGCTCGGCTGCGGTTTCTTCTTCGGTTCACTTTTTACCAAGAATGCCTCCTTTCTTCTGGATCGGTGCTGCGGTTTCCAGTTCCCGCTCATACAGGTTTTCGACCTCATAGCGGCGTACCGCAGGACGTTTGAAGCGGACGCTGATGAAATTCGTCAGGATGGTTTCAAGGTGCATCCCGTTTTTCTCGTACAGAGCAAAGAAAAATTCCGGCAGCATCAGGAGCACCATGCCTGCCGCTGCATTGCTGGTTCCCAGCGTATCGCGCATGAGGAAATAGAACGGAACACCAATTCCTGCCGCGAAACCCATGCACACAAGCTGGCGTTTCGTCAGGTTCAGAAAGACCTTATTCTTCACTTTGGAAAGGTCTTTGGGAATCGTTACATAGGCCATTTATCACCAGAACAGCATGACGCCGCCGGGAAACGGCGTTGTCTGCTGTCTTTTCCTTTCATTGGATTTTCCCGGATTTAGTGACTGCCGAAGATCTGTTTGGACAGACTTCCCGTTTTGAGCAGCGAGAAGCAAAGAATCACCGTGTAGGCCATTGTGCCGAACAGTGCCGAGTGAATATCCGAAGATACCCGGATGCTGCCAATGAGGGCTGCATAGATTGCCACGCAAACCATCATTAAAAACGCCTGAAATGCCAGTGCGAACAGCCCTCGGAAGTAGTTCGTACCCACATGACCCCACTCACGGTTGCTCATGGTTGCAAATGGAATCGGAGCAAGCGAAGTGTAGAGGTATATTTCTATCATTCTGCCGTACATAATTACCGTGATAACCACTGACAGAATTTTCAGACACCAGCTTACAACAAGGGTTTCCAATGCCAACGTCACCAGTTCGCCAATCGCCATTGTTGCCATTGCCGCCTGCATCTGCATGGAAAGGGAACTAATATCAATGGCGGTATTGCCACGGATAATGCCGGAGGAAGAATTTACCACCGACTGCCCAATGTCAAATACCGCCATCGCAATATCGAACGTATGACTGACGAGATAGACCGCGATCCACATCTTCACGAAATACTTGAAGAACATCCAAGTGTCTACATCGTGCAGATTGTTTCGTTCCGTCAGCATCGAGATCAGTTCGTAGCAGAGGATCAGCGTAATGATGATTCCTGCAATGGGGATCACCACCGAATCCGAAATGTTACGGATCATGCTGAAAATGCTGCTGTTCCACCCTTGCGGTGTCTGCCCGACCTGAGCAGCGATTTCACTGGTCTGTTGGTTGACCGCTGTGAACATCGTACTCAGGTTGGACTCCACCATGCCGGAAAGAAGTTCCCTCATCCATTTCTCGATTGCTGCGAAAATATTATCGAACAATGGCGGGTTTTCCTCCTATCGCTTGTTGATTAGCCGAACAGACCAGAGAGCAGCGGGATCAGCTGGGTGCCGATGAGAATGACCCCGCCGCCGGACATCAACTGCTTCATGCCCTGCGACTTTACTGATGTGCGATAAAGAAGTAATAGAAGTGTAAAAAATTTTG
>ERZ835980.2373-NODE-2373-length-17228-cov-4.848600_pt1 | contig 17228 bp, 9 predicted proteins | sample MGYA00519943_ERZ835980 | MGnify/ENA primary metagenome ERZ835980 (study PRJEB31850, sample SAMEA3708791) | human gut metagenome | biome: human gut; feature: human-associated habitat; material: faeces | place: China | collected 2014 ... | reverse complement strand
AACACCTCTGCCAGCAAGCCGACTATATAATAGCCTTCAATAAATTCGGCTTTTTCATCAAACAAAAAGCAGCGGTCAAAATCGCCGTCCCAGGCCACGCCCAGATCGGCCTGATATTCGCGCACCAGCTTTGCCGTAGCCTCGCGATTGGGTACCAGAAGCGGATTAGGCACACCGTTCGGGAAAGTACCGTCAGGTGTTTCATTGATCTTGATAAATTCAAAAGGCAGATATTTTGCCAGCTCGTTCAAAACCGGACCGGCGCCGCCGTTCCCTGGGTTAGCCACTATCTTCAGCGGTTTCAGCGCCTTGATGTCGATATATCCCAGCAAATGCTCGATATATTCCGGCATGATATCATAACGCCTCACAGCACCCTCCGTCTTGCCCGGCACCTTGACATGAGGAAAATCCTTACTGTCGACCACCATATCAGCGATCTCCATCAGTCCCGTATCGGCCGAGATCGGTCTGGCTCCTCGGCGCACGAGCTTCATCCCGTTATACTCTGCCGGATTGTGACTGGCCGTTACCATGATCCCCCCGTCAGCGTCCAGATGTGCCGTCGCGAAATAAATCATCTCCGTACCGCACTGCCCGATATCGATCACATCACTGCCGCCGTGCCGCAGCCCTTCCGTCAAAGCATCGACCAGCTCGCGCCCGCTCAAGCGTATATCATGCCCGACCACAACTTTTTCAGCTGCAAACATCGCCGCAAAAACGCGCCCTACCCGATAAGCCATCTCCGCATTGACCTCTGTCGGCACAACGCCGCGCACATCATACGCTTTAAACGCTTTCTTAGTTAATTCCATATTTCTCCGCTCCCCTATATCTTTCTGCAATTATCTGAAAACATGATAATTATTACTTTCTACCTCCACAAAAAAACTCCTGCTTAAAAAGTTATTTTTAAGCAGGAGTGCGTTACATCGCATAATTATTTTCCCTTAAAATATCCTCGGCAAATTCACCCAGATACCAGCGCGCCACTGAAAAAAACGGCTGATAATTGCCATCTTCATCCGGCAGCAGGATACTTTCCGCCAGCAGCGGCAAAAACTCCTCCAGCACCGCTCCGCCAGCCAAAGCACTGTTTATCTCGTCCTCCAGTATCCTGATCAGCGCCAGTCTCATCCGCTGCAGCCGCGGCGCGTTCAGATTCAGCTCGCGGATCGTATTGCGCGCCTTGGCCTGCAGTTTTTTCGGACAGGAACTTTCGTCAACGATCATCTTACCGGTATGCTCCTGATAACGAAACAGCCTGACTGACGCCGGTATCTTCAGCGGGTTCAGTATCCGCTCGGAAATCGGTTTCCCGCCCTTTGGTACATCACAGCTCCGGTCATTCTTCCTGCTGGAATAACGCCATTCAGGGTCCGACACATAGGGCTGGCTGCCGCCATGGCAAACACCAAGCAGATTATGCCAGTCCAGGTGATAATTGTGTTTTTCAAGCTGTGTAGCTACTTTGGGGAAGAAATGCTCCACCCTGAAATCATCAACATTGTCCTCAAACTCAGCCAGCTTGATACTGATCTCACAATACGCGCATAAACCGTGCTGATCCTGCAGCAGCTGCTGCTTTACTTCGCGGTAGCCCCTGCGGTTGCGCCGGCGGAAATGCTCCCAGGTCTCGTCCGGGAACGCCTTCACATAACTGCACAGGCGCTCGGGTGTAGCCGGAGATTTGTACACCCGTTTCATTTTTTCTTCCTCCTGAAAGACTTCATCCTGATTTCCGTATCAGCACGGACCAAAGCCGGTTCACACCCTTTAGACCATTCGTCCAGACGTTTGCGCAGCTCCCTGGCCTCGTCCGTATCCCATTTATCCTCGCTCACAAGCATCAGATACCTGTACAGATCCTTCACGATCGGCAATGCCTGCGGGCGCGTGTCGACATTCTGAATATCCTTGAGCAGCTGAAAGCTTTCAGCGCCTAAAGAAAAGGCAGGTTTATCGATATTGATCAGATTATTGTCCCAGCGCAGGATACGGATAGCCTCAGCAGGGACCGTGCTCAGAACCTGTGGACTGTGAGTCGTCACAATAAACTGTACGTTGGGAAACGCCTTCCGCACATCATACACTACCGCCTGCTGCCAGGAAGGATGCAAATGCATATCGACTTCGTCGATCAGTACGATGCCCGGCGTTTCAAGAGCCGCCATGGCGCCAAGGTCAGGATTCAGCCGCACCATCCGGTACGCAAGATCTGCCGCCATACTGATCACGCTGCGGGTACCGTCACTCAAAGCCTCCAGCGGCAATACACCCATCGTTTCATGCATAATGATCAGATTTTGAAAAGCAAAGCTGTAATCTATATCCGTCCAGCCCATACTGCCGATACAGGTAATGATTGCCTGACGCACAGCCTTCAGCACTTCCGTATACGGATTCTTTTCATCCTTTTTACCGCTCTCGGCCAGATAACGGTCAAATTCCATCGCGCTCATCGCCGCATATTTGAACCACTGCCCAAAAGTATTATATGATGACGAAGGCTCCATACAATCGACGTAGCCGCTGCCGCGCTCCAGACTGATATCCTTGCGCAGCTCGAACAGCTTATTATCCTTCCACATCCTGCTGGTACCATAATAAGCCATGACCGGCAAAATTATTTTACTGTCGTTGACCTCCCGCAGCGCCTTGACCATATGCCGCCCATACTCGCTCAAAGCCTTCGCATTCAGGATCGTCGTCCGCCCCCCGGCCGCCTTCAATTCTCTTTTCCAGGTGATCTTTTCGCCGTCAACAACGCCTTCTGCCCCAATCACAACGGGATACTGGCTTTTCATCCGCAGCACATGCTCCAAAGTCCTGCCTACAGTATCTTTGGTCTGGCGTACATCCGTATCACTGATCTGGTTGGCCTTAACACCGTCAAAGCACGCCAGATAAGGCCCTAAAGCTACAGCGACCGCATCTAGAATAGCTGTTTTGCCCTTACCGTTTTCAGCTACGATAACAGTCAGTTCTTTGTTGAAATCTATCTCAAAATTATCATAACAGCGGTAATTCTGCAAACATAAGCGACTGATATACATAGTACACCTCCAGAAGTATATTTTCTTTTATTATACCTTTTTTCAGCCGAATATGGAAATTTCTCTGCATTCTTTGTATAATAGATATATTATTTGAGAGTGAGAAGGTTTTAAAATGAATATTTTTCTCGTGATCGCTTTAGCAATGCTGCTGATCATCATCCTGCTGCGCCGCCACATCCCCATCGGTCCGGCGATCCTGGCAGGCGGCCTGCTGATCTGGGCTTTAGTAGCCCCTCAGTTCCATTATCTGGTCAGCGCCTTCACCACCACGCTTACCATGCAGCGCACCTACGACCTGATCCTGGCGCTCTATTTTGTCATGTGCCTGGAAATCGAGCTGCGTACCAGCGGCGCTTTAGACGGAATGATCCGCGCCCTGCAGCGCTTATTTGCCAGCGAAAAATTTACACTGGCCATTATGCCAGCTTTTCTCGGCCTGCTGCCTTCGCTGGGCGGCGCACGTTTTTCTGCGCCCATCGTCGAAGCGGCCAGCCGCAATACAGACCTTACCAAAGAACATAAAGCCGCCATCAATTTCTGGTTCCGGCATATCTTTGAATTTTCCAGTCCCATCATACCCGGCATGATCATGGCCTGCAGCATCGCCGGCGTTGCCTTCAGCGACTTTATCGCCCACCTGTGCTGGCTGACCCTGCTGGCATTTGCCCTGGGCTGGCTGGTGCTCATCCGGCCGCTGGATATGCCCGCTAACAGCAATGTAGATGTCGATCCGGCCGAACGCCGTCAGGACATTATGAACCTGGTACTGTCGCTTTCCCCGGTCGTAATCAACTTCATGCTGGTAGTTTTCTGCGACCTTAACGCCTCCACCGCTATGGCTCTGGTCACCTTCGCCATGATCCCGGTCCTGCGTATGACAAGCCGCGTCCTGAACATCAAAGAAGTTTTTACCGGCGCCTGCGACTGGAAAATGCTGATGAACGTTTTGTGCATCCTCTATTTTATCCAGATCCTGACCGATACCAACGTTCTGCATACCATCGTGGAAGATTTTAAAGCCTCACCGCTGCCCGTACCTGTCATTATCGCAGCTATCTCCTTTATTATCGGCATCCTGACAGGTCTGTCACAGGGTCATGTAGCGATCGTTATGCCTATAGTAGCAGCCCTGTCGCCCGGCGACCTGAACCTGGCAGGCGTGGCCATGGCCTTCGGCGTAGCCGGACAAATGCTGACGCCGACCCATATGTGTTTTATCGTCACCCTGGATTATTTTAAAGCCGACTTCTTCAAGACCCTCAAACCGATGTTTATTTTAGAAGTCATGCTGCTGACAGTATTCAGCATCTATACCTGGTTCACCTGGTAACAGACCTTATCTATATAAAAAGGCCGGACTTAACAGTCCGGCCTTTTTTATTGGGTTTTATTGATTTTTATTTCTGTACCGCCTTTACTTCCAACGGTACAAAAACGAATTCGCTCAGCTTACCGTTTTTATCGAAACCATATACCGCGCGCACAGCCTGCTGCCTGCTGAAGCCTACAAGATACGTCAGGCGGTCGCCCTGGTCGAACCGCTCATAAACCGCAAAACGCACCGATTTCTGAATACCGAACTGTTCCTTCAGCTGCTTTTGCAAAGCGGCAAAATTAGCCGCCGTCATCTTCTCTGCCAGCTCCGGCACCATATCTACCTGCAGCTGCGTTACAGCCGCAGCATCGCCGCTGAGTACTGCCATAAACTTATCGGCCACCTTCTGCTGCCTGTTCAAGTCACTGCCATCTCCTGCCGCATAACACATACCACTCACCACCATCATCAAAGTTAATATCAATAAGATTACTGTCTTTTTCATTACCATCCAACCCCCAACATTTATTCTTCAGCCTCAGCTTGTTCAGGCTGCTGCCTGTCAGCAGTTTCTTCTATATATTTTTCTTTCAGCTGCGTATAATCAGCAGCCAGTTTCTCATAAGCAACATCACGCTTTTCATTATCAGCCTGCAAACGCCTGTTATCCTGCTCCAAAGCCGCCAGACGCTCCAGCACCCTGTTCAGTGTTTCCTGCTCAACGCCAGCCGCTTTGGCCGCTTCCTTCGCCCTGCGCTCTGCTTCCGGCAGCCTGTCCAGCGCTATGCTGATACCCATATTCATCATATGCTTGCTGCTGGTCGTCGATGCCCCGATACTCAGCATCGTCCGTTTGTCAGGGCGATAGAACCCGCCTACTGCCAGTGCCTGCTTGCCCTCATAACTGCCCATCGCCATTGCGAAATCCGCACGGCTGTTGGCGTTTTCAGGCTGCGGATGCAGACCTGCCAAAGCGGCGCTCAGTGCGCCCACTTCCTTGATCTCGACTCCCATACGGTTGACCCTGCCGTCCAGCTCTCGCATATCACTCTGCATACCTTCAATGGCGCTGCCTACTTCTATCGTGCTGCCGTCCTCGCGTTTCAAGGTCACTTCACCGCTGCCGATCGTGGTGCCGCTGGTCTTGGTGACTTCTTTCTCGTTGCCGTCAGCGTCTTTTTCCGTAGTCGTCGTTGTTTTGCTGACGCTGATACTGTCGCCGGTCATCGTGGTCGTGCCGCTGGTGTCTTTAGTAACCTTTCCGTCTTTGTCAGTTACCTTATTGCTTGTGCTCAGCGTCATACCTTTTTCATTCGTGCCGAAGCTGCTTTCCTTCACCGTCACATTGTCTTTGCTGTCGGTCGTGGTCTTGCTGGTCGTCACGCCGGTACCGCCTGCCGAGGTATTATTGACGGTCTTGGTGCTTTCCTTACCGTCAGCCGAGGTTTTCTCAGCCGCCTGTGTCGTTCCGTTCACAGCGCTGGTCTTAAAGTCATTAGTCACTGTATTCCCGTCGGCATCAGCACCGCTCAAATGGTTGTTTACGGCGTCAGTCTGGTTAATAGTACCTCCGGCTACAGTTACCTTATTACCGTCTACGTATAACTCGTCCGTATCTATCCTGCCGGTAGTCACCTTATTGCCCTGGATCGTAGTATCCAGCTGGCTGCCTGTGCCGTAAGCCGTATCACCGCTGTGGGTAAATTTGGCGCCATCTGCCGAGGTATTGCTGAAACCGTAGTCGCCAGCTTTGCTGCTCAGGTTGCCGTTAGGGGCAACGCTGAATTTGGCTGTGCTGGTATCGCTGCTGCTGCTGACGCCGATATACAGTCCTTTATCCGTAATAAAGCCGTCGGTGTCGTTGACGACCGAGCTGTTTTTACCAACGTGGATACCATCTTCATTGATCTTGACCTGATTCTTTTCGCCCTCGGCCACCAGAATACCGTCTTTACTGATAACTGTTTTATTCTTTTCACCATCAGCGACAACGATCGAATCGCTGGCATTGACTTTATTAGTGTCAATACCGTCAGTAGTGATACTGGTATTGCCTTCGATGTTAGTAGTATCGCCGTCAGGCTTGTGGATGCCGCTGGTATTGGCACTGCTGCCACCGCCGCCCGTACCTCCGCCTCCTGTGCCGTTGTCTTCCAGCGATTTTACCCGCTGATCCAGCCAGCCAACGTCCACGCCGTCCACTTTACCGCCGCTCAGGCTCACGCCGCCGATTTTACCATCACTGCCAAAAACAACGCCGTTGATACTGCTGACGCCTGTCACTGCGCCTGCGGCAAAATTTACGCCGCCGAGAGCAGCCGTCGCCGCTTCCAGGTTCGCTGTTTTCAAGCCGTCTTTAGTAAAACTGGTTGTGTCTTCGATTATTGTTTTGCCACTGTTTTCTACAACGTCAGTACGTTTGATGCCGCCCATGTCGGCGGTAGCTACGCCATCCTGTTCCAGGCTGTCCAGACGTTCCGACAATGCTTTGATACTGACGCCGCCTACACTCAAACCGTCAGTTGCGTTGCCGCTGATAGCAACGCCGTTCAGATTGTCCGCCGTTACCGAGCCTGTTACCAGACTGGTGTGATCGATATGCGTACCGTCAGCATCGGCATATAAAGCAATGCCGCCGGCCGCTTTTTTACCTACGTGGATACCGCTGGCATCTACTGTGACCTGCTTATCAGTGCCCTCACCGAAAATAATCGCATCATCTGTGATTTGAGTATGGGTTTTAGCACCCTCATTGCCAATAACCACGCTGCCGCTGAACTTACTGCTTCCGGAAGCAGTATCATAACTCAGCCCTGCCGTTTTGCCAGTCACTTCATCCAGATCGCTTTGAATATCTGTTACGGTCGCGCTGGTCGCCAGATCCTTCGTTGCTTCAACGATCTTCTCATTGATTTCGGTTTGCGTATACGCGTCAGCAATGCCGTAACCGGCCAGCGTAGTCGCGTTATCTGCCTTGCCGCTTTGCAGGTCCTTAACATCTTTTACCAGACCGCCATCAGTGTCACCAACTGTTGTTTTTAAAGTATCGACGTCACCTGCTTTAGCAAAGGCCGTATCCGCCGCTGCTTTGCTGTAAACGCTGTCGCTCTTAGCGTAATCAGCAAGTTTGGTGTCTACTGCTGTAGTAGTTGCGTAATCAGCGAACTTCGTATTCATATCTGTAGTAGTCGTATAATCAGCCAGCGCTGTTTTAGCAGCATATTTATCAGAAAGTTTTTGGCTTCCTTCTACAAATTCACTTGCTTTTACCGTACCGCTGGCAGTTACGGCATTAGTAGTGATGCCGCTGCTGCTGATCGCCGTATTGGTTTCGATAGTAGTCGTTGCCGTATCCTGATTCCGTCCGATGCCTTTGGTATTATCGGTAACTACATCACCATTGCTCAGCGCCGTCAGGTCGATGCCGCCTACCATTACTTTCGATTCGTCTTTTTTGATCTCTATACCGTTGACAGTTTTAGCCGTTAAAGCGCCGTCATTGCCAAAGCCGAAGCCTGTTGCGCCGACTTTAAACTCTCCTGCCGTCAGTACAGTCGCCGTCACGCCGCCAGTAAAGGTGGTAGTATTCTTGCCAGCGTCATAACTCATACCTGTAGCGGCTGTTTCCAAGGCTGCCGCTCTGTCGCTCAAAGCCGTATCTGCTGCCTGATAAGCGCTTTCAAGCGCTGTTTTAGCTGTGCCGATATCTGCCGTTACCTGCGTTTTAGTTGCCATATCGGCAGTTGCCGCAGTTATTTTTGCATCAGCGTCATTTTTGGTATAAGCATCGGTAATGCCATAACCTGCTAAATCAGTCGCTTTCTTAGCTTTTTCATCAATGGCAGTATTCAGCTCTGTTTTCAAAGCATTATCAGCTGCCGCAAAATCAGTCCGTATCTGCGTATCGGCTGCCTGATAAGCAGTGTCCAAAGCGCCTACTTTAGTATTGACTGCTGCCAGACCTGTAGTACTGTCATTGACCGCCGTTTCCAAAGCTGCTGCCCTGCTGCCTAAAGCAGTATCGGCGCTGTCCAAATCGCTCATTTTCGTATCATAGGCAGCCTGTGCCACTTTTGCATCGATATTATTTTGCAAAGTCGTATCCGCTGCCGCAAAATCAGTCCGTATCTGCGTATCCGCTGCTTTGTAAGCAGTATCCAAAGCACTGACCGTCGTATTGGTCGCGTTCAGCTGCTTGCCTGTTACAGCTTCCGTACTGACAGCACTCAAAGCCGCGTCCGTCAGTCCGCTCACTTTGCCGCCGCTCACTGTTACAGCTCCTACAGTTACTTTACTGGCCGTCAGTCCTGCTGTCGTCAGTTTATTATTACCGTCTACCGTCAGACTGCCATTATTCAAACTGCTGCTGCCCACTGCAAAACCCGTATTCTGTACTGTGGCTGCGCCCACCGTCAGCTTGCCGTTTTCCAGCGTTGTAGCTGTCGCACCGCTGACCGTTGCTTTATTCGTTGTTATACCGCTGCTGCTGATCTTGGTATTGGTTTCGATACTGGTAGTCGTCGTACCTGTCGTATCACGTTTGATACCTGCCGTATCGGCAGTGCCAACGCCGTCAGCACTGATGCTGTCAACAGTAGTTTTCAGCTCGCTCACATCCACGCCGCCCACTTTATAGTGATTGTCGGCGCCTTTTTCCAATGTTACGCCATTGAAGCTGTTATTGGTTATCGCAGCACCATTAAATACGCTGGTGCCGCTGATACCTGCCACCGCAACTGTCACGCCGTTATAAGTACCGGCATTGGACAGGTTACGGCTGGCGTCGATAGCAATACCGTCAATGCTGGAAACTCCTGTCATAACCCCCGCAGAAGCAAAGCCAACGCCGCCCAAAGTCGCCGCCGTACTGGTAATATTCGCCATCCCCGTCAGGTTATCGCCGGCAGTATTGAATTTTGCAGTCTTTGTTTCCAAAGCTGTAGCTCTGCCGCTCAAAGCATTATCGGCGTTGTCCAAAGCGCTCATTTTCGTATCATAGGCAGTCTGTGCCACTTTTGCATCGATATTATTTTGCAAAGTCGTATCTGCTGCCGCAAAATCAGTCCGTATCTGCGTATCCGCTGCTTTGTAAGCAGTATCCAAAGCACTGACCGTCGTATTGGTCGCGTTCAGCTGCTTGCCTGTTACAGCTTCCGTACTGACAGCACTCAAAGCCGCGTCCGTCAGTCCGCTCACTTTGCCGCCGCTCACTGTTACAGCTCCTACAGTTACTTTACTGGCCGTCAGTCCTGCTGTCGTCAGTTTATTATTACCGTCTACCGTCAGACTGCCATTATTCAAACTGCTGCTGCCCACTGCAAAACCCGTATTCTGTACTGTGGCTGCGCCCACCGTCAGCTTGCCGTTTTCCAGCGTTGTAGCTGTCGCACCGCTGACCGTTGCTTTATTCGTTGTTATACCGCTGCTGCTGACACTGGTATTTGTTTCCAGTGTAGTAGTACTGCCGCTGCGGCTGATGCCTGCCGTTTTGTCCTCCAGTGTCTTTGCCCTGCCCTGCAGAACAGTATCTGCCGCTTTATAAGCAGTATCGACATCACTTACCTGTTTCACCAAACCCTTACTGCTGTCACCGACCGCCGCTTTCAAGTCGGCAGTATCTTTGACCAAGCCTTTACTGCTGTCGCCGACTGTTGTTTTTAAGGTGCCGATATCCGTTTCCGACTTGCCGACCCTTGTATCCAGAGCCGTTACTGTCGCCGCATCTGCTTTGCCTGCAACGTCAGTCTGCATTTTCGTTACGTCGACGCCGCCCACTTTATAGTGACTGTCGGCGCCTTTTTCCAGCTTCACACCATTAAAGCTGTTACTGGTGATAGCCGCGCCGTTGACTTTGCCGTCCGTACTAAGCGTTACACCATTAAAACCAGTACCTGTTATCGTCGCTCCGTTGACAGTTTTGGCAGTCACAGCGCCGTCTTTAGCAACTGCAAAGCCCGTACTGCTGAACGGCGTATCAGTTTTGCCAATCACGGCATTGCCGCCCACGGTCAGCCCCGTGCTGGCATCCGTGCCGCTGACGGTTACACCGTCGATACCTGTAACGCCTGTCAAAGCACCGTGCATTTCAATATCGGCAACATTTACCAGACTGCGGAACAGATCGCTACCGTAGATATCTCTTCCGCCATCGCCATATTTATCGCCAGCCTTATGTCCGAAGGATACCTGATTCTCTGCCGAGGTACTGCTGTCATCACCTAGCGCTACGCTGAACTCATGTACAGCGTAACTGCTACCACCTATCGCCACAACCTCATCGCCGATAGCACGTGCGAAGAAACCAATAGCCGTAGGATACATAGCCATATTACTCATTGCCTCAGCTCCATATCCAATAGCTACAGACCCGTCACCTCTTACTTTTGCATAATTGCCTATACCTACAGCATCTATGGCGCTATTATCAATGTTCAAACCGATCATAACACTGGCATCTCCATAGAAACTAGTACCAGAAGCAAGTGTGCCAATAAGCAAACCTTCTTGATTATTCATGCTGTCTTTGGCAAAAATCACTCCGTTGATGCTGGTGACGCCGTTCAGCTCGCCTTTGCCATTGCTTTCGTAAAGGCCAGAAGTTGTATTTTCCTTCCACTCGCCGCCTAAGTTGATGTTGCCAGCCATATCAATGTCGGCAACATTTATCAGACTGCGGAACAGATCGTCTGTAAATTTGCTGTGATCTGCATAGTTGGTATCGCCAGCCTTATGACCAAAGGATACCTGATTTTCCTCTGTCGTCCCGCTATATGCACCAATAGCAACAGCGTTGTTGTCATTTCCCTGCGCAGCATACCCCAAAGCAGTACCATCATAACTAGCATAAGCATTGCTACCAATTGCTACACCATTGTTGCTATCCGACGATGCTCTATAACCGATAGCGACAACATTGTCGGCTTCTGCCACAAAACCGTTGATTGCTACACTGTAGTTTCCATCCGAAACCCAACCGTTAATAGCAATACTTCCTATACCACCAGCAAAAGACCCTTCACGCTGATTAGCATAATAACCGATAGCAAGTGCGCCATCACCCGCCACACTTGTGCCATTACCTATGACAATGGCATTTTTACAAATTGTTTCTGATGAGTAACGAGACGTAAAAGCAGCCCCGGTGCCAATAGCAAGGCTTTTGTTAGTCACATCTTCATTCATAGGTACAAGAACATTGCCGTTGATGCTGGTGACGCCTGTCAGCGCACCTTCCATATCGATGTCGCTGATACCTGCCAGGCTGCGGCGGTTCGTCCAGGTAACTACTTCCGGTCCATCGTCTGTTGTAACTGTGCCTGTACCGAAGGCCACCTGATTGGCAGCTGTCGTAGCACTATCGTAACCGATAGCGACGCTGCCAGTATGTCCATTCTGAACATATGCACTAGCTCCAATAGCAGTACCACTTTTTTCGTAAACGGTACTGCTATTGCCAATTGCGGTAGAATTTTCTCCATACGCACTAGTGCTAAAACCTACAGCTGTAGCATTATTAGCAGCAGCATCAGCACCGCCCCCAATCGCCAGAGAATAACTATAATCTCCACTCAGATAAGTACCAATGGCCAGGCTGGGACTATCCTCAATATACTGAAAATCAATTCCGTTGATCTTAGTAATGCCAGTCAGCTCACCTTTGCCATTGCTTTCGTAAATGCCAGAGGCATTCTTCGTCCACGTGCCGCCCAGGTTGATAGTACCTTCCATATCGATATTAGCAATACCCTCTAAACTGCGGCGGGTAGTCCAAGTGCTACCCCCATTTTCAGTGACGCCAAAACTTACCATATTGTCAGCCGTCGCATTAGAACTAAATCCAATCGCAACACTATCTTTAAATCCAGCTCTGGCATACATCCCCAGCGCACTACTATTCTCAGCCGTCGCACTTGCACTAGCACCTATTGCCGTGCTATATTGACCGCCAGCGTTAGCATCAGACCCAAGAGCAACAGTACCTGTACCTTGAGATTTAGCATCATATCCCAAAAGCAAATCATGAGTATCTGCGTAAAATTTTGCATCGTTGATGCTGGTTACCCCTGTCAGCGCGCCGTCAACAGCCGTATCAGCCAGCGGCATGACGCCGTAGTCGCTGCCTGCGGCCGAGCGCGTACTGTAGCCGATGACCGGCACAACGACAGTTTCTTCTTCCCCGGCGTCCGCTTCACCGCCGGTTTCGCTGTCCGCTGCTTTTGCGTCCTTTGCGTCCTTTGTTTCTTTTGCTTCCCCGGCCGCCGACGTTTCCGTCTGCACTGACGCTTCCGCCGCCCACAGCGGCGGCGCAGACCACATCTGCACACTGATTGCCAGCAGTACTGCCGCCACCAGTCTTTTGGCACGTATCTCCCTTTTACTCACTTCGTCCATCTCCCTTATTCATCGCTTTTACCTTTTTAAACCGGACGCGCTTTTGCGGGGCTGCAGTATTTGCAGCAGCAGGCGCACTTCTTCCAGCGAATAGCTTGCTTCTTCTTCTTCCTCAACCGCTTCCATTTCCGGCTCGTCCCTGTTTTCGCCCCAGGCCACCGCCGCTTTTGTGTCCAGCAGTACTTCCAGAGCGCACCCCAGCGTATTGGCGATACGCAGCAGCAGCTTCATGCTGATCCGGGCATGGTCATGCTCAAGATTGCACAGGTGCGTCTGGCTGATGCCGATGCGAGCCGCCAGGTCCTGCTGGGTTATATGGCAGACGCTGCGCAGGTATTTGACGTTGCCGCCGATCTGACGCAGGCATTTTTCGTCGTACATGTTCCACCCCCTGTATTTTATACAAGCAAATAAAAAGCACTTAAAAATATAGTTTTAAATTATCAGAGCAAATATTTTAAAACTATATTTTTATTTTTTTGAACATATAGCAATGCCCTTTGTTATTATAACACCCATGTACCCCCCCACAAGACGCGAGAAGTGCTTTCTGTACATTTTTGTTTTTCGCCGCGATACGCTTGGCGCCGCCAAGCCTTTGTAAACGGCTTGACGTCTTGGTTTCAAAGGGTTGGCAAGCAATGGAAAAAATTTTTTTAAAATTTTTCAGGTTTCTGCTTTACGACCCTTAAAGGCGGTATCTTACTTTTGCTGTTTTACCAAACGCAGCAAAAGCTCTTTCTGCTAAGACCCGATATCTAATTTTTTCCTGCTTATCCTGCACCCCAACGGCCAGCCACAAAAAAATTTAGCCCCTATCTTAGAGATAGGGGCTAACAGGCTGGAAGGGATATTTTGCTATTTACTTTTTAAAAAAACAGGCGTACACTAGCAACTGTTATGCATAACGCTTTACAGTATGGCCAGCCATCATAAAACCAAGGGATTTGATCATCATAAAAAATATTAACACTCCAAACAATACAAACGACCAGACACCTCCCAGCCGCCTGCAGCTGCTGATAACCGCCGCGCAAAGCGGCGACAGACAGGCACTGCTGCAGCTATGCGAAGATTTCAGCCCGCTTTTAAAAAGCGAGGCCCACCGCGAAATGTTTTACCGGTCGCTGGGTAAAGATGCCGAAGGTATCGCCGTGCTGGCCCTGATCGAACTGATTTTGAAATATGACGGCGCCGATTTTGCCAACTGGCCAGGGCTGGCGCGCTGTAAGGTGCATTTTGCCCTTTTTGACGCCATGCAGAAGCAGGGTCAGATCTGGGAAAACGAAGCGCAGGTAGATACTGAAAGCGCCGCCGGGACCGAACTGCTGGAGGCCTGCCGTGATGCTGACGGCAGCCTGGACGAGCTGGCCCGGCTTTTACTGTCGCTGGATCTGCAGGAAGCTCTGCGTCAGCTGAACCCCGCCCAGCGGCAGGTGATGATGCTGCTGTTCGCACAGGAGCTGAAACCTTCCGAAGCAGCAAAACGTTTAGGCTGCAGTGTACGCAATGTCACCAAGCACCGATTAAAAGCACTGGACAAACTGCGCGGGCTGCTATAAAAATACAAAAGGACTGCCGTTAGGTAGCTACTCATAAAACAGTATCAAAAACCTACTGAAACAGGGTAGCTGCCATAATGGATTGCCACGAAAAACGGGTAAGAGGTCAAAAACTTCTTGCCCGCTTTTTCTGTGCTGTGTGGAACAATAGAACGGTATTTTTGCGCTTTCGAGGGATATGATATTACTTGCCCTGTTCCTGCCCTCTGCAAGCCGCATAAATCAAGGCTTTTTGCCTGTCTAAATATCCACGCTGGCATGGTAAAATGTTACGCAGTAGACCGCCATTTTTGAGGGCAGAAATACAAAGGCTCAACTATTGTGTTTTCAAGTCTGCAAAGCCGTACCACGCAAGGCTTTATCGCTCCCTATCGCGTAATACATCACCATAAATTGAGGGCGCAAGCGGTTTATCCGTTTGCGCCCTCTTGGTTGCCTAACTGCAAAAGCGGAACTTGGGTAGTGCTTCCATTAAGGACGCTTTCAAATAGTCTTGAATATCGTTGTTGATACTCACTTGAAAGTAGGACAGATATTTGATGTAGCCGGTATAGGTTTGAATGACGGTACCGCTTCCGGCTCCCCTGCGGCTGCCTTTACAATCGTTTCATAGGGCAATAAGTGGTATTTCTTATTCCTCATTCTCTAACGCCTCCATTTCTTTTCGCATGAAACGCAAGGCAATTTTTCGTCTGCGGAAGACTGCGCTTCGACTAATGCCGCACATCTTACTGATTTCTGCGTCGCTGTAACCGAGGTAGTACCACAAAAATAGCACTTCCCGCCGCTTTTCTGGCAGACGAAAAAGCGCGGCGGCTAAATGTTCATTTTCCACAATGACCGTTTTCCCGCAAATGGTAAAAGTGGTAGGCACATCGTATTTCACGAAACATTCGTCTGTTGTGGCGACAGGCTCAAAATCAAACTCACGAAGATAGTCAAGAGAAACTTCAAACTGCTGCTTTTTGCGTAGTTTCTTGTAAGCGCCCAGCGCCGCATGATAAAGCACAATCTTGCAAAAGGCATTGAAAGTACGCTCAATATGTTCCCGATACTGTTCGCTATTCATCATTTTTCTCACCCCCTTTCTGCCCCAAGTGAGGGTGATAACAACAAACGCCCATGCAGCATAAAACCACATGGGCGTTGAGGACAGGAATTATAAAAGGTAACTATATGACTTGTGTATTCATACTCGTAGGCGCAAAATCCCATGTAAGCACAAAGGCTTTTTTTAACCGTAGGTTATGAGAGAAAAGGTAATGAGTAGCCAACATAGCAATACCTCCAAAAATAAAAATAATAGAGCCGATAACCGCATTGTATCTTGCGTATTATCGGCTCTGCGTCTGTGCGTCCGGCTCTTGGATAACTGTGGTATTTAGTTGCCTTACATTGATTAGCGTTTCCTGTTTGCACTTTGGACAAAATAGCGGAAAGTTTTTCAATTCAGTATTTTGAAGTATTTTTAATCTCGTCTTACTTCCACATACAGGACATTTAATCCACTCGGTTTTATATGTCATTTCATCACCTTTTCAAAGCGAAAATAAGTGTCTGTACCTGGTACGGGTTCAGCAGATTGATTTTCTTGGCGGGGCATATTAGGGTCAATATGATGCTCATTGAAAAATTCCACAATATGAAAACCACATTTATTGATGTAAAAGTGGATATTCCGTTCCTCGAAATAAGGCGTTATGGTTTCCCAAACAGTTGTATCTGGGTACTTTGCTTCTATGGCTTTCCAAGCAGCAAGCCCCAAACCATGACTGTGATATTCCGGTGAGATAAAGAAGAGATCTAACGAATTGTGCTGTGTTTTTTCATCAATCGTGAGTACTGCACCACCTACACGCTTTCCATTTAGAACAATATGATAGGTTGCCGTCCCCTCGGAGTGAAACGATGATTGCACCTCTTTTTCAGAGGGGATGGGATCGGTTGTGCCGAATTTTTCTTTAACTGCAATCGAAAACGCTTCCTGCAACTTTTTTGTGAATTGCGGCAGTTCCGCCAAGTCAACCTGTTCTAATTTGATATTGAGTTTTTCTAACATAATCAAATTCCTTCAATTTTGCTTTTTAATTAGATTAAATTCGGTTTTAATCCGTTCTGCTAAATCTTCAGCTTGTTCTACAAACATTGTTTTGAGAAATGGCTCTATTGCTTTTTCTTCTGCTTCAAAAATCGGTGTCAAGATTTCTTCAGCAAAGACTTTGCCTGAATCGGTTAATACAATTTCTTTTTCTTTGTGTCCCGTAGATACCAAGCGAATATATCCCTTTCCAACATATTCTTGCACTATGGTGTTAAGCGTTGTTCGTGGGACAGACCATTCAGCACATATCCTTTTTTGCGAATAAGATTGCCCGTCTGCAATGGCATAAAACAAAACAAAGGCATTATCCTTTATACCAAGTGTTCGCAATACTTTGTAATATGCTTCGTCAATTTGATCAATCGCTATCATAAGTCGTCGGATTTTTTCCCTGTTTGATTGCATTGTATCATCTCCTCATTTCAATCCTAATTCGGATTAATTTTATTATAATCCGAATTAGGATTAATGTCAAGGGCATTCATATAAAATTAACCTAACGGTATAACTGAAAGTCGTTTGCTTTCGATTGAGTACAAAAAGAAAAATAATAATTTTTCAAAAATTTTTCTCGTCGCTTTGGCAAAATCGAAAGTGCAGTGTTGTATATAGTGAGGGGAAAAGTGCAACAAAAGCTGTCTTTCAGACGGGATATTGAATGAGAGAACACAAAAGGGTTTGGGACTATCCCAACAAGAGAAAATCCCCGTCCGACGCATAGCGTCAAAACGGGGATTTTACGGAAAGGGTACCCCTTTCCTATGCTTGCTGCGGAAGTAGCAAGCGGCAAATGGGTA
>ERZ835980.2344-NODE-2344-length-17399-cov-3.671125_pt1 | contig 17399 bp, 20 predicted proteins | sample MGYA00519943_ERZ835980 | MGnify/ENA primary metagenome ERZ835980 (study PRJEB31850, sample SAMEA3708791) | human gut metagenome | biome: human gut; feature: human-associated habitat; material: faeces | place: China | collected 2014 ... | reverse complement strand
AAAGCATCGCCGGCCCTGCGGGCCGTCCCTTTGCGCAAACCCTGCCAATGTGAGTTATTCGAGGGTAATAGGCACTACCTGCCCCAGGTTGACTGCTTTCATGCCGGTTACACTACGGATAACGCCTTCGTGGCACACAACGATAATCTTTTCCGCTTGGCCGTCATACCGGCGCAGGCAGCCCAGCACCCGCTCAGCGATGACAGCATAGGTCTCGCAATTATCCTCGCCGGTCAGCTCATCATGCTCCATGTAGCGGTAGAAGCAGCGGGTCATATCCTCCCGGCCAAAGCGCTCGTCGGGGTTGGGCAAGTCGCCGCGCATATCGCGGTCATACAGCCATTCATGCAGTTCCCACTCCACAGTTACCGGCAGGTCCAGCCGCCGGGAAAGGATCTGTGCGGACTGCATGGTTCGGGTGTAGGGGGAAGCCAGAATAAACGAGGCGCCCCTCAGCTGCGAATCACAGGCGGTGTGCTCTATCTGTTCAACCCCCAATGGAGTGAGCGGCATGTAGGCGCTGCATGGGCCGTAAAAGCGCATGGCCTCCGCCCAGTCCCAATCCGGCTGGCCGTGGCGTACCAGATAAAATGTTGTTTTCATGGTAGGATCCCCTTTCGGCAGGATGTTGCATTTTATCTCATTATACCGTATTGGCCGCCGTTCGGCAAGGCGCGCCGCCCCAAAAGAAGAGCTCCCTGCCGCAGGGCAGGGAGCTTTGGAAGGGTTTAATTACTGGGGGATAACATTGACAGCGCGCAGCTTGCCGGTATCCTTGGGATCGGGCTCGGTCTCGAAGGTGACCTTCTGACCCTCGGCCAGAGTCTTGAAGCCATCTACCTGGATAGCAGAGAAATGAACGAAGACATCCTCGCCGCCCTCATCGTTGGAGATGAAGCCATAACCCTTTTCAGCGTTGAACCATTTGACAGTACCGTTATTCATCTGGGTACCTCCTGCAATAAAAATATTTTTCGTACCCAAAAAAACAAAGCCCATTCTGCGGCAGGATCAAAACAACAATGCCATGCAGCAAGCGGGCCATAGTGGTGATCTTGAATACAAGCAGATTATAGCATCTCCTGCCGGTAAAGTCAATCGCTATTCCCCCACTAAAATCGCTTTGGGCAAAAAATCGTGCGACAGAATCTGTGGTCTATTCCCGGGTTTCGGCAGGGTTCGGGCTGCGTCCGAATTTACCGCCTTCGCTGAATTCCGTCCGTTTCGATAATTCTATCCAATACCAAACTTGAAGGGATCGGTAAAGTGCCCTGCGCCGAAGGTCTTTGCCGCCATGCGTGCCATCGCCTTGGCATGGATACGGTCGTGCCAGATAAACCGCCGCAGCACCTTGCGCAGTGACCATTCCTCCTCGTAACTGCCAAGGAACACCTCATTTTTGAGGTAGTCCAGCTGCCGCTCCAGCAGCAGGAAGCCCCGCTCGCGGCAGGAGAGGATATCCCCCTCATTATCTGCCGCAATGCCGATCTCCCGAAAGTAATAGGCATTTACATTTTTGGTGTGCTCGTACATTTCCCGCGCCGTCCGCGGCACTGCCCCGTAAAAAGTCTCCCGCGGCGGCAAAGCACTCTGGTCCGGATCGGGGATCGAGCGGTACAGCGCCAGAAAGTCGGCAGCGGAGCGCAGTGCTAGCGCCTTCTGCGCCGCGTATTCTTCGGGGGTTAGCGGCAGCCGCTCGCTTTCAAACAGAACATCGCTGTCGGCATCGGCAACGCGCAGGGTACTTGTCTTTTCCTGAATGATCACTGGTGCCAGCTCCTCCGGCGGCAACTCCCTGCCCATCCACCGCAGGAATTGGGGCAGCTCCTGCCGCATTTTTTGCAGTGCCTCCTCCCGACCAACGCCGCGGGCATAGGCACCCGGTAGGTCGACGGCATACAGCAGACTGTCCGTGCCGTTATGCTCCCATACACATTTTATCGCCATTTTTGTTCCTCCCTGTACCTTGCGGAGGGTCGGTCGGGCTGTGCCCGAATTTACCGCCTTTTCCGAACTCCGCAAAAATAAATCGTCCGGGCAGAAAAACAGCCCCCGCCGTTACCCGGTCGGGAGCCGTTCTGCGGTGAATATCAGCCGTGGTTTTTGCGGGAGACGATCGCACCGACGATCAGCAGCACCATCGCAATGGCAACCAGCACAATGAAGGTGGTCTTGGGCATTTCGTACACCAGCTTATCCACCGCATAGACGATGGCAAACATCAAAATACCGGCAATGGCAATCAGGTCGGTCTTTTTGAATTCATTTTTATTCATGGAGTTCTCCTTTCCGGCGCAGCGCCGTGTATTTCAGTATTGCGATCTGCGTTTTCGCGTCCTCGATCTCCCCTGCCAGCACCATTCGCTCGGCTTCGGCAAGCGGTACCCATTCCACCGTGATAAACTCATCCTCATCGGGATGGGTATGGCCGGGGGTCAGGTCCTTCGCCGTAAAGATCCAGATCTTTTCATCGCAGTAGGCAGGGGTAGGGTACAGGGCCGCCAGCGGCTCCAGCCGCCCCGCGATGAACCCGCATTCCTCCTCCAGCTCCCGGCGGCCGCATTGTTCCGGGGTTTCACCGGGGTCGCGCTTTCCGGCCGGGATCTCCAGTGCTTCGCAGCCCATGCCGCTGCGGTACTGCCGTACCATCAGCAGCCGGCCGTTTTCATCCACCGCCACAATGCCGACCCCACCGGGGTGCCGAATGATCTCACGCTCGGCAGTCCGGCCGTTTTCCAGCTGCACCTGCCAGCGCTCGTGGGTGAACACCCGATTTTTCCCCAGCGTTTCCCTCTGTAAAAGTTTTTCGCTATGCGGCATGGCGTCAGTCCTCCCCTGGGTGGTTTTTGCGGTAGGCCAGGTAGCTTTCCAGTATAATGGTGGCGGCCACCGCATCTATGGTATTTTTGCGTTTTTTCCCGCGCACATCAGTCATATTCAGGTACTGTGTGGCAGTGACGGTGGTGCTGCGCTCATCCCACATCCTTACCGGGCAGGGGAGCTTTTCCGCCAGGTCATCGGCCAGAGCATGGCACAGTTCGCTGCGTGGGCCGGCCGTGCCGTTCATATTCAGGGGATTGCCCACCACGACCAGCTCGGCCTTTTGCTCGGCCATCTGCCGTGTAATTTCCTCTATTACCGCTTCCCGGTCACCGCTGTGGAATACCCCTATGGGGCTGGCCAGCAGCTCGCCGCGGTCGCAGATGGCAAGCCCGGTCCGGGCATCGCCGTAATCCACCGCCAAGATACGCATGGGTTTCCCCTCCTTCCTTTACTTGCGGCAGGGCGCCGGTCCGCCCGCCCCACTGCCCGGCTTCGCCGGGCGTTCCGACGGCCCCCACAGGGGGCCGTCGTTTGGCGCGCTTTGGGCGCGCCTGCGGGATGGGTGGAACCCGTTCTCTGCAAAAATTCTGCTCCCATTATACCGGTTTTCCCGCAAAAATACAAGCAAAGCTTGTAACTGGGCGCTGGATATGCTAAAATAGCGGAGTCCTTTTGGGATCGTCAGTCGAAAGATCCTGACGCTAAACAAAACTAATACCGCTTTTGTCGGTATCCAAAGGAGAAATGAATATGAAAAACCGCACGCTGCGGCAGCTCACTGCCGCCGGAGTCATCGCGGCTGCCTATGCCGCTCTTTCACTGGTGTTGGCATCCATTACCTTCGGGCCGGTGCAGTGCCGTGTTTCGGAGGCACTGACCCTGCTGCCCGTTCTAAGCCCCACCGCCATTTGGGGCGTTACCCTGGGCTGCGCCATCACCAATGGTGTAGGCGCTGCCACCGGCGCCAACTTTTTGGGAATGGTTGATCTCTTTGTAGGGACAGCCGCTACGCTGCTTGCCGCCGTTGCCAGCCGTCTGCTGGGCAAGATCCGGATTGGCGGGGCGCCGTGGCTTTCGGCGCTGCCGCCCATTCTATTCAATGCCGTTGCCATCGGCGCGGAGTGGTGCTATGCCGCCACCGGCAGCATCAATGTGGCTTTCTGGGTCTTTGCCGGGCAGATCGCCCTGGGACAACTCCCTCCCTGCCTGCTGGGAGTTTGGCTTATTCACCTGCTGGAGCGCCGCGGTCTGCAAAATATCATCGAAGGGAAGTGACGCCGCATGGCACTTTTTGGCCGCAAAAAGGAGATAGTCCCCCTGCCGCCTATTGCCCAGTGGGAATACCGCTGCGGGGACGGCCACCATTGGGGGTTCCATTACCGCGTGGCCGAAGAGCAGGACCATGTACGGCTCACCTATTCCCGTACCATGCCGGAACACCTGGAGAGCATAGCGGCTCCGGCCGTGCTGTGGCAGCAGCTGAGCGAGCTGGGCGACCGATACCATATCACCGCCTGGGCCGGGTACAATGAGTGCCGCCTGCCCGTACCAAGCGCTGGCTACTGTATATCACCTTCGCCGATGGTACCAGCCTGCGGGCGGAGGGCTGCGGCGCCGCCCCAAAAGGACACGAACAGTGGGAAAATGACCTGCTGGCCCTCCTCAATTCCTGCATTGATGTATGATCGCTTTTTTGCCCCGCCGGGAGCCCCGCACTGGCCCCCAATAAACCAAAAGGCTCCCCCGCATGCCTGCGGAGGAGCCCCATTTTTTATTTTGCCAGTGCCAGCCGGTCTATCTTGGTGTCGCTCATAAAGGCGGAGGTACTATACAGCACCAGCACATCGGTAATGCCTTCCTGCTCCATCAGCTCACTTAGGGAGCCAAGATAATACCGCAGGTCCACCGCTACGATCTTTTCGTAATCCGCTGCGGCAAAGGGCAGCAGGGCATTGGCATAGCTGTCCTTCAGCACCAGCAGGCGGCGGCCATTTTCCGGTCCGCCGGTAATGGTCACCGTGGGCCAGTTCCCGCCAAAGAACACTTCGTACATATCCTTTTGCTGGAGTTTTTCTGGATCATAACAGCTGGCATGATCGGCGTTATCGTAGGTCACGGTCAAGGCGGCATCGCCTTTCCGGTGGTACAGCTCTACGGTATCGGTCGCCGCGTTTTTATCCAGCACCTTGCTGTACAGCGTCCCGCGGAAGCCCTCATACCGCTCTACGGTGTAATCCGCCGCTGCGGGAATCGAAAGCCCCATGGCCGCGCGGTAGCACTGGTAGCCCAGCAGAGCGCCTGCCGTTTTCCAGTGGTGGTCGGTGCGGTAATAAAGCTGCTCACTCTCTGCCGCCTTGGCAAAGTCCGTTCGCAGGTCCACCAGCTGGTCATCAAATACCAGCTTCATCTCGTCAAATACCGCATCCTCATCAAAGAGGGTGGCATAACGCGGCAGCTTATTCCGCAGGGTATAGCCGGGGGTCGGCACCGGCATAAAGGTCAGATTTTCTGCCGCCAGTCCTTTTTCCTCGCACCGGGTAAAGAAATCCTTCACCGTTTGCAGGTTCTTTTGCAGCCTTGCTTCGTCCACATCGGTTTGGGTCACCTTTTCGATGTAATACCCATCCTCACACAGGTACACCCCGCCGATATCCTTGTTGCGCAGCAGCATTTTCATTTTGCTGCGGGCGGCGGTCCAGCTATCCCGCTGCCAGAACTGATCGCTTAAATAATCCTCCACCTCATCGCCAAAATCTCCATTTACCATGGTATCTTCGGAAAGCTTTGGCAGCTCCTGCAGGTAGCGGTTCTCATTTTCGGAAAAGGCTTGATCCGGGGTGAGCCACCCCAGCAGCCCCAGCCCAAAGATCAGCGCGCCAAAAACGATGATAATGATAATATTCTGCTTTTTCATCTTGTTGTGCACCTCCCCTCAGAACCGGAAATACAGAAACGGATTGTAGCTGTCGCCCACCAGGAAAGCTACGCACATCAGCAGTACCGCCGCGTAGAACAGGCACCGGAGCAGTGTCTGCGCCGCCTGGGGAAGCCGTGCCAGCAGGTCATTTGCCGCGTGGGCCGGCCAGCGGGTACAGGCCAGCGTCGCCACCAGCAGCAGGGAGATATTGGTAGTCAGCAGATACATCGTTTGGGCATCGGCGCCGCCGTGCGCCCCAAAGAGCGCCGCAAAATAGTTCCCGATGGCCCCAAAATCGGTCAGGGCAAAGATGACCCAGCCAAGGATAATCAGCAGCAGGGAATAGAGGCGCTGCACCACACCGGGGGCTTTTTGCAGCGGCTTTTGCAGCCACACCTTTTCGATGATGAGAATGACACCGTAGTAAAGCCCCCACAGCAGGAAGTTCCAGCTGGCGCCATGCCACAGGCCGGTCAACCCCCACACGATGATGAGATTCAAAATCTGTCGGGGCAGGCCGCACCGGTTGCCGCCCAGCGGGATATACACATACTCCCGGAACCAGGTTCCCAGCGAAATATGCCACCGCCGCCAGTATTCGGTAATGCTGCGGCTCAGATAAGGGTAATCGAAGTTTTCCAGGAACTCAAAGCCCAGCATTTTTCCCAGCCCGATGGCCATATCGGAATAGCCGGAAAAGTCAAAGTAAATCTGGAAGGTAAAGGCGATGGCTCCCAACCAGGCTGTCCCGGCGGAAAGACTTGTCCCCGGCAGCGCCGCTACGGTATCCCACAGGGCGCCCACCTGGTTCGCGATGAGCACCTTTTTCCCCAAGCCTATGGTGAACCGTCCGATGCCCGCGGCAAACTGCGCCGTTGTTTCCCGGCGGTGAGAGAGCTGTTCCTCCACCGTTTTGTACTGCACAATGGGCCCTGCGATGAGCTGCGGGAACAGCGCGATATAGGTGCCAAAGGTGATGGGATTCTTCTGTGCCGCCACGGTGCCTCGGTATACATCAATGACATAGCTGAGCGCCTGGAAGGTGTAAAAGCTGATACCGATGGGTAGCGCCAGCTCCAGCAGCGCAATTTTGCTGCCGGCGATATTATTTACGGTGCCAATCAGTAGATCCGCGTACTTAAAGAGACCCAGCGCCCCGATATTCCCCGCAATGCAGAGGATGAGCAGCCCCTTGGCCAGGCGCTTTTTCTCCCGCTTCTGCAGGGCAGCCACCCCCAGTCCGCACAGGTAGTTGAACAGGATAGAGGCCGCCATCAGCCGGATATACACCGGTTCGCCCCAGGCATAGAACAGCAGGCTGGTCAGGAGCAGCCACAGGTTGCGCAGCGCCCGCGGGCACAGGTAATACACCCCCATCACAAGGGGGAAAAACAGGAACAAGAAGGTAAGGCTGCTGAATACCATAGGAACTCCTTACAAGCGGGCAAGGGTCGCGGAGGATTAGTCTCTGCGACCCTTGGAATTTTGCGTCATAGCGGGGGGAAAAGCTTGCCCTCCCCAAAGGGATGGCAAGTTAGTTACCTTACAGTTTAGGCAAAGTACTGGTCAATGACCTTGTTTACATTGTCGGTATCACTGGTCACAGCCACCGCTACATAGTTGCCCATGCTGTGGATCTTGGCATTCTGCAGCAGCGCCACTTCATCCACATTGTACTTGGCGTCAATGCTGTCATCAATGTAGGTCTGAATGAGCTTCTTTACCGCAGCGGCAGCGTCCTTATCCTTGCAGGCAAAGACAGCGCAGCGCAGGTAGGCGGAATCATTTGCGGCCAGATAGGCCTCGGTGCCCTCAGGCAGCTCGCCGCCCAGTAGCACGCCGGCCATGCTGCTGTCCAGCTCGGTAGCGTTGTCGGTGTAGGTCACATCGGTCAGCAGCGTCTTAAACATCGCCGCAGCGTCTACGGTCTTGTCGGTCGCCTTTTCCCCGCCGCAGGCGGCAAAGGAAAGGCACAGCATGGCGGCCAGCAGTACAGCTACAAACTTTTTCATGGGTAATCTCCTTCTCGTCAGCATTTTCAGTTCGATGGCTTAAAATCATAAACGGTCACGCCGTCCATTACTACATCGCCGGGGTGGTAGCCGGTCGGTACATCGTACTCGCCGTTGTAGTCCTCCGGCAGCACCACGTGGCACAGCAGATAGTCCAACCATGTGCGGCAGTAGCTGGCGTTCAGATGCACGCCGTCCCAACTGGCGTCATCCAGCAGATAGCCTTTTTCATCCACCAGCGTTTCGGGGATATCCAAATACCAGATCTGCTTTTCGGTGCAGATTTTAAGAAGCTGCTCATTGAACTCCTTCACGTGCGCCAGCGAAAAGCCGCTTGCCGCCCCGCTTTGCTCCTTCAGCTCAGTCACCGGCAGCACCGCCTGCGCGTAAATATCAGCGTCCGGGTGGCTCTTTTGGATCAGATCGACCAGACGGCTGAAGTATTGCCCGAAGGTATCCGCCGAAAGTCCCATATCATTCATGCCAAAGATCAGGTAGAACCGCTTGCCCTCCACCTTCGGAATTAGGTTAGCTACCGTATCGGTGCCAAGCCCGGGCAGCGTCGCTTCCTTTTTGGTGTAATTGGTCAGCGAAAGCGATTTGACCGCCAGCGAGGTGCAGTTAGATAGACTGTTGTACAAAATCAGCCCCTGCGAGCGGCTGTCGCCCAGGATCACCGCGTCATCAAACCATTTTTCACTTACCTGCTGGCTTTCCGGCACCACGGGTCCCGGATAAAAAACAACATCGTCACCGTCCGGATTCGGCGTTGGTGTAATATCTCCGGTGCCGCTTGGGTCGGTGGTCGGATCTGTTACGGGACCGGGCGTCGGGTCGGGCGGGTTTATTTCCTTATTCAGCGCGGGGATGACCCAATGCACCACCGCAAATACCACTGCGGCCACCAGCAGGATTGCTGCGGCGATCACCATTATACGGCGGCGCCTTAGCACCCTCCGGCGGGAGTGATTATAGTGTTGCTGCATTTGTGCCACCTCGCTTCGTACATAACTATGCTTATTTTACCACATTTGCGGAATAAAACAACACCTCAGCAAAAGATTATCGGCTTCTTTCCCTTGCGGGAGGGCAGAAAAAGGGAAGTGCTCCCCGCCAGAAAAATTCCAAACGGGGAGCGCTTCTACTGCGGTTTATTTTATGCTGCGGCGTAGAGGAAAGGCTCCACATCAGTGTGGTTCTTCCATTCGTTGGTCACACCCGCATCGCTCAGCAGCTGGATCACGGCGTCATTAAACTCTGCGGTCTTGGCGCTGTCCACGGCCTTCAGGTCAAAGTCCGCATCACCGGCATCCTCCAGGATCGCCGCATCCTCGTCGCCGTTCAGCAGGGCCAGCGCGGTCTTCATGGCCTGCTGCCACTGGAAGGAGAAGTAATCCTTCTGGGTCTCGTTCATCCCCTCCAGATAAGCCTTTACGGTCTCCTGGGCCTTGCCGCTCTCATCCATCGCCAGCTTCATCACGGCTACCGCCGCGTTGGCCTGCTGCAGGCTGGCGCCCGCGCTGCCGTAGCTCACTTCATCGATGGAGACCAGCAGCTTGGTCAGCTCATCCTCGGTCTCGGGGGTGTACATCCAGTCAGTCAGGCTGCCGCTGTAATCCACCTTGGTGGTGGGCGCGGGGTCGGGAGTCGGCTCAGGATCAGGGGTCGGGGCCGGTTCATTGTTGTTGCAGGCTACCATAGCCAGTGCCATCAGCGCGGCCATCAGTACTACCAAGAATTTTTTGTTTTTCATAATTTAAGCTTCTTCCTTTCTTTTTTGTTTGCCCTTTCTGCAAAAGGTCGCTTGTTTTTCCCGGAGCGTTTCTCCTTCGCTCCGTTGCCATTGTAGTATATTCCGCGGCGCAAATCCTCACGCGTTTGCAAATAAATTTCCCTTATTTTATGAACACGCATACAGTTTCCGCCCATTTTGTCTTTCCTCAGTAGTCTTTCCCACAAGTTTCATTTTTCCCCAAGAATTTATACATATTCACCAAACAGAACCCCATTCCGCCGTTCAAATCGTATAAAATCAAGTCATTGACAAGCGCGAACTGTGACGGTATAATAAAACCAGCACCTCGGTATTACCGGGGAAAAAACAAAATACAGTTTGCTCGATATAAATCAAATGATATGGTTTTGAAGTCTCTACCCGGCCGCCGTAAATGGCCGGACTATCGATGCAGAATACAGGCGGCGGTGCCTTTTGTTCCGCTGTCGTGCTTTGCATTGCGGGAGATCATCAAAATCTCCCGCAATTTTTGTTTTTTAGGAGGAATCGCTCATGCAGCTTTTAGAGGACCACATCCGCCGTGAGGGCAAAGTAGCCCCCGGCAATGTTCTGCGCGTCGATGGCTTTCTCAATCATCAGATCGATGTAGTGCTGCTCACCGAACTGGCGGAGGAATTCCACACCCGCTTTTCCGGGGAAAAGGTGGATAAAATTCTCACCATTGAAGCCTCCGGCATCGCCATCGGCTGCCTTGTCGCGCAGCAGTTCGGCGTTCCGCTGGTCTTTGCCAAAAAATCCCACTCTTCCAATCTGCCCGCTGATGTTTACGCCACTGCGGTGCACTCCTATACCCACGGCAATGTCAATCAGGTCGTGGTATCCCGGGAGTATCTGCACAGCGGTGAGCGTGTCCTCCTCATTGATGACTTTTTAGCGCATGGGGAAGCATTGGCGGGCCTTGTTTCTTTGGTACAGCAGGCGGGCGGCACCGTCGTCGGCGCTGGCATCGTCATCGAAAAGGCCTTCCAGGATGGCGGCGACCGTATCCGTCGTCAGGGCATCCGGGTGGAAAGCCTGGCCCGTATCGCTGCGATGAGCGTGGAAGAGGGCGTCACCTTTACCGATTAAGTTTTGTGTTCGACCGCCTATGGGCGGAACAAATAAAAGAAGTCATGAATGACAAAGGAGATCACACATGAAAAAGATTCTGGCATTTCTTCTTGCTGTAATGATGGTTCTGGCCTTCGCCGCCTGCGGCGAGGATAACGGCGGCACCCCCACCCCTACCCCCGATGTAAAGGGGATGTCTGCCGATGTCCTGCCCCGCAACGCTATGACCCCCTCCGTCGAGATCCCCGCTGATTTCAAGATCGGCATGATCTGCCTGCACGATGAGAACTCCACCTACGATAATAACTTCATCCAGGCCCTGCGCCAGGTGCAGAAGGACCTCGGCCTCTCCGATGATCAGGTCGTCATCGTCACCAATATCGGCGAGGACAGCTCCTGCTACGATGCCGCCGTTGACCTGGCCAAGAACAAAGGCTGCAATGTTATCTTTGCCGATTCCTTCGGCCACGAATCCTTTATGAAGCAGGCTGCCCAGGAGTATCCCGAGGTTCAGTTCTGCCACGCTACCGGCACCTCTGGTAAGACCGCCGGCATCGAGAACTTCCACAATGCCTTCGCCTCCATCTATGAGGGCCGTTATGTTGCCGGTGTTGCTGCCGGCCTCAAGCTCAATGAGATGATTGCCGCCGGCAAGATCACCGCCGAGCAGGCTGTCATCGGCTATGTTGGTGCCTTCACCTATGCCGAGGTTATCTCCGGCATGACCTCCTTCTATCTGGGCGCCCGTTCTGTCTGCCCCTCCGCTACCATGAAGGTCCGCTACACCGGTTCCTGGTACGATCAGGCCAAGGAGCAGGAAGCTGCTACCGCCCTCATCGAAAAGGATAAGTGCGTTCTCATCAGCCAGCACGCCGATTCCCTTGGCGCTCCCACTGCCTGCGAACTGGCCGGCGTTCCCAATGTTTCCTACAACGGCAGCACCTATTCTGCCGGCGAAACCACCTTTATCGTTTCCTCCGCTATCAACTGGGCTCCTTACTTCCAGTATATCATTGAAACCGTTGTGAAGGGCGAGGCCATTGCCCCCGATTGGTGCGGCACCATCGCCACCAATTCCGTCGTTCTCTCCGGTGTCAATCAGGATGTTGCCGCCGAGGGCACCATCGAAAAGATCAATGAGGCCATCAAGGCGCTGGAAGCCGGCACCCTGCATGTCTTCGATACCGCCAGCTTCACCGTCGATGGCAAGACCCTCACCGAGTACCTGGCCGATGTCGATGGTGACTACACCGGCGAGACCAATGTCATCCACGATGGCTACTTCGATGAGTCCAACGCGGTCGATTTCCGCTCCGCGCCCTACTTCGATATCATCATCGACGGCGTGACCAATCTGAACACCAATTTTGGCGGCTAAGACCGGCTTTGCAGAGCCGCTTGACGGCTGAAACCTGCCATCAAAAAACACAAGCGGGGGCCCTGGCCCCCCTTGTGCTTTGATTTTTCTCCCCGCCCTTTTCCTGGCAAGGGCAGACCTCCCCGGTTTGCCCTTGCCAGAAGAAGGGAACACACCACACCGATGAGGAGGCTTTTTGTGAACGCACTGGAACTGCACAATGTCACCAAGCGCTTTGGTGAAAAGGTCATTGCCAATGATCATGTCAGCCTTACCGTCCGCCGGGGCGAGATTTTGGCCGTGCTGGGCGAAAACGGCAGCGGCAAAACCACCTTGATGAACATGATCGCCGGCATCTACCACCCCGATGAGGGCGAAATTTATGTCAACGGCCAGCCGGTCACCATCTCCTCCCCGCGGGATGCCTTCCGTTGCGGCATCGGTATGGTGCACCAGCACTTCAAGCTGGTCGATGTCTTTACCGCCACCGAAAATATTGTCCTGGGTGTGGAGGATGGCAAGCCCTACCGCCTCAAGGAAGCAACCCGCCGCGTTGAGGAGATCTCCGCCCGCTATGGCTTCGAGATCGACGCCAAAAAGAAGATCTACGCCATGTCTGTTTCCGAAAAGCAGACCGTCGAGATCGTCAAGGTGCTGTATCGCGGCGCGGAGATCCTCATTCTCGATGAGCCCACCGCCGTGCTCACCCCGCAGGAAACCGAAAAGCTCTTCGCCGTGCTGCGCCGCATGCGGGAGGATGGCAAATCCATCGTCATCATCACCCACAAGCTCAATGAGGTGCTCAGCCTTTCGGACCGTGTCACCGTGCTGCACAAGGGCAAAAACGCCGGCACCGTCAATACCGCCGAAACCAACGAGGCCCAGCTCACCGAGATGATGGTCGGCCAAAAGGTCGTTCTCAATATCGAACGCAAAATGCCCGAAAATCCGGAGGATCGTCTGGTGGTCAAGGATGTCAGCTGCCTCAGCCGGGATGGTGTTCAGCTGCTCGACCGGGTCACCTTTACCGCCCGCGCCGGCGAGATCCTGGGCATTGCCGGCATCGCCGGCTCCGGCCAGCGGGAGCTGCTGGAAGCCATTGCGGGCCTGCAGCCCGTCACCGGCGGCGAAATTCTCTACGAAGACCCCAAGAGCGGTGAGACCGAAAACCTGCGGGATAAGACTCCCCTGCAAATTCGCGAGCTGGGCGTCCGCCTTTCCTTCGTGCCGGAGGATCGCCTGGGCATGGGCCTTGTCAGCAATATGGATATCATCGATAACATGATGCTACGCAGCTACCGCCGCGGCCGCTCCGCCTTCCTCGATCGTCAGCCCCCGCGGGAACTGGCCGAGCGCATCATCGAAGACCTCGGTGTCGTTACCCCCAATGCCACCACCCCTGTCCGCCGCCTTTCCGGCGGTAATGTGCAAAAGGTGCTGGTCGGCCGCGAGATCGCCTCGGCGCCTACCGTGCTTATGGCCGCATACCCCGTCCGCGGCCTGGATATCAATTCTTCCTATCTTATCTATCATCTGCTCAATCAGCAAAAGGAAAAGGGCGTTGCTGTCATCTATGTCGGCGAAGACCTCGATGTGCTGCTGGCCTTGTGCGATCGTGTCATCGTCCTCAGCGGCGGCCGCGTCACCGGCACCGTGGATGGCCGCACCGCCACCAAAGAGGAGATCGGCCTCCTGATGACCAAAGCCGAAAGGGAGGGTGAAAGCCATGTCAAAGCTGAATAAACCGCAGGCCACTGCCCGTCCCGCCCGGGAACCCTTCCTCTATGTCACCCGTCGGGATCAGATCCCGCTGGGCCGGGCCATCCTCATTCGGGTCATTGCCATCCTGCTGGCGCTCATTGTTTGCAGTGTGGTCACCCGTGTCCTCACCGGGGATGACCCCCTCTCCATCTACGCCACCATCCTCCACGGCGCGTTCGGCACCGGCCGTATGCTGGTCACCCTGCATGATATCGCCATTCTGCTGTGCATCTCGCTGGCGGTCACCCCGGCCTTCCGCATGCGCTTCTGGAATACCGGCGCCGAAGGCCAGGTGCTCATCGGCTGCCTTTCCACCGCGGTATGCATGCTGGTGCTGGGCGGCAAAGTGCCCGATGGTCTGCTCATCCTCATCATGGCAGTTTCCGCCATCCTCTCCGGCGTTATCTGGGGCATTATCCCCGCCTTCTTTAAGGCCCACTGGAACACCAATGAGACCCTCTTCACCCTTATGATGAACTATGTCGCCATCCAGCTGGTGGAATACTTCCTCAAGGTGGCGGATAAGACCGGCTCCAATGTTGTCGGCCCCGATCTGCTCACCCACGGCTGGTTCCCGGAAATTTTCGGCGTCAAGTATCTGCTCAATATCCTTATCGTCGCCATCGTCTGCATCGCCATGCACATCTATCTGCGGTACAGCAAGCACGGCTATGAGATCGCCGTTGTGGGCGAAAGCGAAAATACCGCCCATTACATCGGCATCGATGTCAAAAAGGTCATCATCCGCACCATGGCTCTTTCCGGCGCCATCTGCGGCCTGGCCGGTCTGCTGCTGGTCGGCGGCTCCTCCCACTCCATCGATTCCAACCTCGTGGATGGCCGCGGCTTCACCGCCATCATGGTTTCCTGGCTCGCCAAGTTCGATCCCTTCACCATGATCCTTACCACGCTGCTGCTGGTGTTCCTGGCCCGCGGCGCCGATGAAGTCACCTCCAAGTTTGGCCTCAACAGCGATTTTTCCGAGATCCTTACCGGCATCATCTTGTTCTTCATCATCGGCTGTGAGTTCTTCATCAATTACCAGGTCCATTTCAATCATCACAAAAAAGAAAAAACGGCGTCGGCCGTCCAAAGCGGGGAGGGGAACTGATCCATGGAAATCATCATCAGCTTTATCCAGCGCGCCATTCTGCAGGGCACCCCGTTGCTGTTCGGCGCCACCGGCGAGATCCTCACCGAAAAATCCGGCAACCTGAACCTCGGCATCCCCGGCATCATGTATATCGGCGCCATCTCCGGCGTGGTCGGCGGCTTCTTCTATCAGAATAGTGCCGCCCGGGTGCAGCCGGTCCCGGCTATCCTCATTCCGCTGCTGTGCTGCCTGGCGGGCTCACTGCTCACCTCGCTGCTCTATTGCTTCCTCACCGTCACCCTCAAGGCCAATCAGAATGTCACCGGTCTGGCCATTACCACCTTCGGCGTCGGCGTCGGCAATTTCTTCGGCGGATCCCTCATCAAGATCGTCAAAAGCGATGTGCCTTACCTCGCCCTCGTCAAGATCGCCAAGGCCTATAAAACTACCCTGCCCTTTGCCTCCGGCATGGGCCCCGTCGGTCAGTTGTTCTTCTCCTATGGCTTTTTGGTCTATCTCGCCGTCATTTTGGCGGTAGCGGTCAGCCTGTTCCTTAGCCGCAGCCGCGCTGGCTTGTACCTGCGCGCCGTGGGTGAAAACCCCGCCACTGCCGATGCCGCGGGTATCAATGTTACCCGTTATAAATACCTTGCCACCTGCATCGGCGGCATGATCGCCGGCCTTGGCGGCCTCTTCTACATCATGGATTACAGCAATGGTATCTGGTCCAATAACGGCTTCGGCGACCGCGGCTGGCTCGCCATCGCCATCGTCATCTTTGCCACCTGGAAGCCCACCATGGCCATCCTCGGCAGCTATCTGTTTGGCGCGCTGTATATCCTGTTCAATTATCTCAATGTCCCCATGCGCCTGCTGCCCCTCATTCAGATGCTCCCTTACCTCGTCACTATCATTGTGCTGGTGGCGGTCAGTATCCGCAAAAAGCGGGAAAACCAGCCCCCCGCCAGCCTCGGCCTTTCCTACTTCCGCGAAGAGCGCTGAACCAATCCGAAAAAAACTCCCCCGACCAACATCCGGGGGAGTTTCCTATATAAGCTATAAGCTTTTCAAGGGGGGGAGAACCGGAGCGGATTCACCCTTCGCGTTTCATCAGAACACAGGCTATCCCTTAGCGCAGGCTTTCGTTCCCCCTGGCACCAAATAAAAAAGACGCCCCAGTGTGTTTCATCACAAACTACCCCCATCGGAGGGAAAGATAGTGTGAAAGAAAACCGTCAGGGTTGTCTTTCGCGTTTCATCAGGGCACAGACTAACCCTTTGCACAGGCTTTCTGCTCCCCTTGGCACCAAATAAAAAAGACGCCACATGGCGTCTTTTTTATTTGGTGCGGGAGATGGGACTTGAACCCACACACCATAGGTACTGGCTCCTAAGACCAGCGCGTCTGCCATTCCGCCACTCCCGCAGGGAACAACCCCTATCTTACCACGAAAAGGGCCCCGCTGTCAAATCCCCGGCGACGAAGGAGGTTTGGTGCTGGCTTTGCGGCGGTTCGACAGGCATCAGCCCGCCTGCGCTTCGCTCCAACGGGCATCAGCCTGCCTTCACCTGCCGCTTTGCCATCCCCCCAACCTCCCCCGCCGCCTCGGGGGATCACCCGGTAAAAACCGTCACTTCACTTATTTTCCGGAACCCCAGCCCGGCGTAGAAACTCTCCCGGTGGGCCTCGCAGGCCACCAGCGGGATGAGGTTCTTTTCCCGCAGCCACCCGGCGCAGTGGTACACCACCGCCCGGCCATAGCCCTGTCCCTCGTATTCGGGCAGCGTCGCCACATAGCTGATCTGCCCGTACCGGGTGCCGCAGTCGGTCACCGCCGCCGCGGAAACGGCCTTTCCGTCCCGCTGCAGCGTCACGGTGTACCCCACCCGGCGCCGTTCCGCCAGATGCAGATTCACCACTGCCGTCTCATACTGGGCAGGGGTCAGCTCCACCACCGCCAGGTTGCAGTCGGCCACAGCAGTCGCCGTACCGGGGCAGTATGCCGCCTCCGGCAGATGCCCCTCCGGCAGGGGCAGCGCATCGGGCAGCGCCATCACCGCCAGCGAAAGCTCCGGCTCGCCGTTCTCCTCCCGCCACAGCGGCGAAAGGGCAGGGCACAGCATCACCCAGCCCTCGTTGCGCCACCGCAAAAAGTCCACCATCACCGGCGCAGCCTCCGGGGTAAAGGCGCTTGCCCACAGGGAATGTCCCTTTTGCAGGACGACCCCCTGCGGGGTGCGGTCCCGCAGCCCCCCGTAAACGCCCCAGAATTCATACACCAGCCCCATGCCGCAGCACCGTGCCGCCGATTCGATCATCGTAGCGAGCAGCGGCTCTCCGGGCAGATCCCGCAGCCTGCGGTCATCGTAGGCCAGCCGCCGTATCATCATAGCGCCAGCGCCCCGGGCAGCAGACGCAGCAGCTCCAGCGTATTCTCAATGTCCTTTTCATCGGCCACGCAGGCGGGGGAATGCAGGTACCGGCTGGGAATGGAGATCGCCATCACCTCGCAGCCGCCCGCGGCGGTCATCAGGCTGCGGCTCTCATTGCCGCCGCACACCGCTTCCTTGGTCTGGTTGGGGATGTTATG
>ERZ835980.2339-NODE-2339-length-17431-cov-5.705916_pt1 | contig 17431 bp, 19 predicted proteins | sample MGYA00519943_ERZ835980 | MGnify/ENA primary metagenome ERZ835980 (study PRJEB31850, sample SAMEA3708791) | human gut metagenome | biome: human gut; feature: human-associated habitat; material: faeces | place: China | collected 2014 ... | reverse complement strand
CACCGGCAACGCCGCCCACGAGCTGCGCACGCCGCTGGCGCTGATGCAGGCGCAGTTGGAGCTGTTTTCCGCGGAGCATCCTGATGTGCGACCGGAGACGGCGGAGTTCCTCACGCTTTTGCGTGAGCAGACGGAACGGCTGATACAGATGACCAGGACACTGCTGGAGATGAGCAATCTGCGGCAGGTGGCGCGGAACGAGCGGATCCAGCTCGCTCCCATGATCGAGGAGATCTTCACAGATCTTGCGCCGCTCTCAGATAAGCTCGGCGTCACGCTGACGGCGGAGGGCGACGGCATTATGACCGGCAGCGATGCACTGATCTACCGGCTGATCTTCAACCTGACGGAGAATGCTGTCAAGTACAACCGGCCGGGCGGCTCGGTACGGGTTTCTGTCACTCAGGAGTTGGAAAAGCTCCTGCTCCGCGTCTCCGACACCGGCTGCGGCATCCCGGAGGTGTATCAGCGCAGTATCTTCCAGCCCTTCTTCCGGGTGGACAAGTCTCGCAGCCGGGAATACGGTGGCGCAGGACTGGGGCTCTCACTGGTATGGGAGATCGCCGACCTCCACGGCGGCTCCGTTTGGGTGGAGAAAAGTTCGGAGAAGGGCACTACCATTGCGGTGGGGTTGCCAACGCAACAATCAACGAAGCCCTAAAACCCTTTTATTCGTTTTTCGCCGCTTCCCTTGCCGCCCTACGGCGTTCCTCTTTTCCACGACGGGGATATCCAAAATACGACACCTCCGGAAAATTCAAAAAGGTTGGCCCCTCCCAGGAACTGAGTGATTCCCTGGTTTCCAAATTCAAAGACATTCTTTAAGACAAAAAATGCTCTGCCGAGTTCGTTTCAAAAACTCAGCAGAGCATTTTATTTGGATTATCTCATTCCCACTCAATGCAAGAACACATATCTTAACGGATTTTGCTTAGATAATATTTGCTTCTGTTCTTCTGAGAATTTTGAGGCTCCATATTATCCGGGCTATACGATGGATGCTTATCAAAATCTTATCAGAGGTGATAAAGTGCCTTTGGCGTATAATATATATACTATCATTGTTCTGTTAAGCACTTGTATGAACCGCTTTGGCAATAGACGCTTCTACAAAGCTATTAAGGCTCACATTTCGTGCCATGGCGGCAACAACAGCTTGCTTATGCAGCTCAGGAGAAATACGCACATTGAAGTTGCCCTTGTATGCTTTTTCCGGTTCCGTACCGGACTGCGCACACAAATCCAGATAATCATCTACCGCACTATGGAAATCTGCAATCAGCTCCCGTGCATTGCTTCCCTCATAGGAAACCAATGCCCGGATGCCCAGAATCTTGCCGTAGAACAGAGCGTCTTCTTCCGAAAATTCCACACTGCCGAGATAGCCTTTATATTCCATTGTATTATTCATAGAAGTCCCTCCTGTTCCTATATTAGGTGTTATATACGGTATCAAGTATTTTTTAGAAAAAGCGATCCAGATTATTCAAAGTTTTTGGAATAAGCTTTGTATTTTCATATCAGTGTGTTATCATGTTCGCCAACCGGAAAGAAGGCTGATCCCTTGCATTAGGTTTCCCGGGAGGCTGGAACGGCATCCACACCTTCCCGGTGCGCATACCATCCCAGCCTCCCGGGAAATCGGTAGCCGAGGGGCGGTTAAGCCGCCCCCTGTAATAGATTTCTACCAGAGCTGTAATCAATTTTGCGTGTATCTGTGCCGTAATTAATTTTGCGCATAACTCTTGACACTACCGCAATTTACAATCTAGTTTTGCATATTTCTCATCATAATCCGAGCAGAAAAACACTTGATAATACCCCAAAGACACTTTCTGATTCTGTGTCAAAAGGCTTCCGGCTACCATGCAGATCAAGGATACAATCCAAGCGGGAATAAAGGCGTTTACGCCACCCATGGCAACGCCCCACCAGGCTTTGGTGTAAGGGATAATACTGGACAGAAAATAGCAGACAATATACGTTCCATAACCACCAATCGTGGAGAGGATCATACCGGTTTTTGTGGCCTTTTTCCAATAAAATCCCAAGAGGATTGGCCAATACCAGCCGCCGCCAATGCTGCCGAGAGCAAAGTTAATCATGTACTGTGTAATGTCTGTAGGCTTCAGAGCAACCAGCACACCAATCACACCGACGCCAATAATGACGCCATAATTGATTCTGCTCTGCGTTTTTTCAGGAACTTCCTTCATGAGGCAGTCGACGATGAAATCCTTTGCCAGAATAGCACCGGCAGAGATGCATATACCGGCAATGGAGGATTGAACAGCAGCGAACACACCAGAGAAGATGATGCCGCCCACCCAGGAAGGAAGCAGATTAGTGGCCACAAACATAGAGGTGTAGTCAGCAACAGCAATATTCGGATTGATTGCACGGACCAGCGGACCAATCATGCACATCAGACCGTTGACAATAAAGAATGTTAACGTGGCGATCAAAATCCCCAGCTTCAGCTTTTTGTGGTCGTTATATGTCATGGAAACAGACAGAGAATGAGGCATGACACCAACACCAACGCCGAAAAAGAGGGACAGGCCCAGGATATTCCAAAAGGAACCGGAGGACTGCGCTTGGAGAATTGTTGGGAAGGTAACGGCAAGGCTCTGCATAGCCTGGGTGACGCCTCCATACATTTGGGTGTTTCTAAATATCAAAACGCCAATGATAGAAAACGTGGCCGCAAGCATAACTACACCCTGAATAACAGCTACCTTTGCTAGAGATTTTACACCGCCTGAAACCGTGTAAACAACAGAGATAATAATCACCAGGAACAAACCGAGATAGTAGCTGTTGCTGCCAGTGACTGCCGCGAAGATTTTGGCACCGGCGGAAATTTGGCCGCATCCAAAAAACACCAGGCCCAACGCGCCCGTGACTGCCAGCGCGCCCACAACACCCTTGGATTGAAAACGGAGGCGCAGCAGCTGCAAATAGGAAACTGCGCCGGTCCGTTCACGCAGAATAGCAATTTTCCGTCCAACAGCACCAAGACAGTAGGCGGAGGTCAGAAATCCGCTGTAATAAATCAGAGGGGAAGCAAACCCGACTGCGTAGCTGAGGCCGGGAGCCGCAACCATGGAACCGCCGGACATGGCGTTTGTCGCGGCAATCATGGCGATGGAAAATGCACCGATGTTGCCGCCTCCTGTAAGGAAGGACGCGAGGTTGTCGGAGCCACCCTTCCGGGCCTGTGCTTTTACATAGAATCCGAATCCGACGATGATAATTGAATACACCGAAAAGATTAGCAGCATGGTGACCGAAGTAGAGCGGGCAATGGTAAAGCCGCCAAGATCCTGTGCCATTATTTCTCCCCCTTTCTATCAGCTCTTGCTGTCAGCGGAAATTCGTCCCATTTACAAATATGAACGATGCCAATGATGGTCATGATGGTGTAGATAATTGTCGCACCGGAAAACCAGAGAGGAAAACCCAAAAAGTATGTCATCTGTGTGGGATCGCCCGTCCCGAAATAAAACATCCAGCAGGTGCCAATTATAGATGCGACAATGCCGAGAATGTGCAGAAACAAAGCGCTCTTTTTGCTTGCTTCAAAGCGCGGATCATAATCAGTGATGGCCGCAGTGTCATAATCACAGCGGTCCAAATCGTGATTGCTATTCACGTTCAATACGCTCCTCTCTAAAATTGTCTATGTGGGATTAGAATTTGCCCGTTTTCGCGTAACGATTCAACTCTTCGGCGTTTCTGCCGCTAATGCCGAGTACTTCGGCAGTTCTGCCGTTTTTGAACCAATCTGTGTCATGGGCGACACCGACCAGAGTGATCACAGCATCCATGATGGGCGTTTCAATGCCCAGCTGATCCGCGATAGAGGCCCAGCAGACCAGAGCGATTGGGATATCTTCCGTCAGATAGCGGTAGTTGATATCATTGGGGCCGGCAATCGAGGTGAGGTTGTGGCAACCGTGGCCCATAGCATACAGTGGCACCCAGGAATCGACCTTATCGACGCCAGCAAAATCCTCCAGAGCATGGATATCATAGCCGAGCGCCTTACCAATTTTCAGCCGTTCCTTGTTAAGGAGAACGTCAATTTTCAGACCGGAGGGTTGGAATCCGTGCTCGTACAAAAAGAAGTTGACATCTGGCTTTTCGATGTTGCTGAGGTTGACAAGGCAAGGGCCAGGGTGTACAGTAGGATTAATCAAGCTTAGACCGCACTCAAGAACATCGCTGTAGAGACCGGGGAAATCATAGACATCCTTGCGAATCTGATCGTAGTATTTCTCTGCGGCGGCGGCGGGGAAAAACGCGATAGGTGCTAGATGACGCTCAAACATACGAACCTTCCCTGGTTCTGCCCGCCTGGTGCTGAAGGGCGGGATCGTAGATTCCACAAAGATGGGGCAAGTAGGGTCATCGCCCCATACGTTCTTGTAAATCAGAGAGGCCATACAGCCGTTGAAGGTAATCACGATCTGCTCAGCTGTGGTATGCCCCTTCAGGATTTTGGCAAATTCCTCATGACGATTGCCAGGGACACAGATGATGATATAGTCTGCACCCTTTACAGCCTCGTCAATGTTGGAAGTCACCACATCGATCTTTTCTTTTGCATTAAATTCGCCGACGCATTCAATCTCATGAGAAATTGCGATGGTCTGGAATCTGGAGAACAGATAGTCAGGCGCAAACAGCCGGACTTCCTGACCCTTGGCTTTCATATCGACAGCAATTGTCTGGGCTACATTTCCAGTTCCTAATACAGCAATGGTTTTCATGGTGTACCCTCCTGTTGAATCCCGTAGTTACGGGTATTCGTTACAACGGATTTATGTTCGCTATAACGTATATACATAATGCATCATTTCAGCCGCTCTGTCAATAACGCAATTCTACAAATTTTGTCTTCAGAAATTTAGTGGTATTACCACATTGACATATCCTTAGATACGCTGTTAAAATAAGAGAATATGCTTACCCGAAATGGATGGAGTATATTATATCTGCCTGCAGCGGCATAACAGGAGGCGGAATTCATGGACGAGCAATTGAAAATCGGCGAAAACTTGAAAAACATCCGGAAGAGCATGGGACTCAGCCTTGATGCGGTTTCTTCCATGACTGGTGTAAGCAAAACCATGCTGAGCCAGATCGAACGATCTGAGTCTGTTCCGACACTGGCTACAGTTTCGAAAATCGCAAACGGATTAAAAATACGATACGACAATCTTCTGACGAGCCCTCAATCTCTGTATTGCGATATCAAGTATATTGAGAACACCTCTCCGGTTGTTGACAACGACGGAAAAATCTTGTTTTACTGTATTTTTCCATTTACACCTGCAACAGGCTTTGAAATTTTCTATTGTGTTCTCAAACCTGGATGCAATCATGTGTCGCAGACTCACAAGAACGGGCGGACAGAGTACGTGATGGTCGCTGATGGGGAAGTCGAGGTCGCTGTTGGTGGCAATATTTACCAGCTAAAAAAAGGGACTGCCGTTGCGTTTGACGCAAGTGCGGAGCATAAATATATCAACAACGGCATAGAAGATGCAAATATGTATTTTGTACTTAGCTACAAATGATTTAGGGAACCTCTGAATATATCGACCCATATTCTGCTTAATGGGAAAATTTCACAAATTTCATTTCGTCGTTCTCCTCAAATTCTGTGTGTTCTTCTTCGCCAGCTCGCTGGCAGCTTGCCGTCTCTTTTCACTGTAAGATGCCGCCAAGCGGATGCCAAAACGGCCTTTTTTGATGGCAAAGGTTTTTGCAGCCGTTGCCGTCGTCGTCCAGTTAACGGCATTCTGTGGGATATTTCTCGGCAAAGGCCGCAAGCCTCTTTTTGAAGTCTGTGTTGTAGGTAAAGATTTCCACAAACTCGTCTGCTTCTGTAAAGCAAATGTTGGTTCTCTTTTGCCTCTTGGTAAGCCCTGTTTTCATAAGTACCTCCTGAATCTGTAAATTTTTCCCGGCTGTACACCCGGAAATGGCACAAAATACCATCCCAGAAACTCAGCGACTATCTGGTAAAGCTTTTGCTGACTGGCTGAAAGATTAAAACATGCAAAAAAGGAGCTAACTGACGAATGGAATCAGTTAGCTCCTATTTTTATGAATTATGAAAAGATGTTGCCAAAACGTTGCCAGCGGCAGTCTCAGGATTCAAAAAGCATTGATTTCTCTAGTGCTTTTTCCCCTGTGCAAATCATTCCCACTCGCCAAATGAAACCACTTCCTAAACATTTCTGTTTTGGCCATTTAATTTCATTTGATTCCGATTGATTCGCATTATCCTTATCCTATGTATTTTCTGAGTTTTTGCTATCAAAAAGCTATCAGGGGATGCTATCATTCTGGAAAAAGTATGCTTTCTCGTATCTGTATTATACCAAGTGACTGCGAATTAGGCAAGCAATTTTCTGTCAGGACAGCCAGCCCTGCAGCTTTGCAGATAAATCGAACGCACTGTAGAGAACACGAAGTACTGTTACCGTATCTGCCTCAATTGTGTAAATGGCAGAATAATGGTCAACAATCACCTGCCGGACATCTTTTGACAGTTTTGGAATAATATCCATGATTTGAAATCGTTCCGGAAAAACATTCAGGGACTCGATTGCTTCTGCAATTCGCTCGTACTGTTTCATAGCCGTTGTCGGCGAACCCAGCTTCTCCGAGATATAGCCGTAAATCTCCTCCATATCCCGAAGTGCCAGACTTGAAATCTTTACTTTGTACTTCTTCATGCGTGCTGCTTTCTAAACTGCGCAAACGCGGCACTGGCATCCTGAACGTTCCCGGCCTCTGCATCCTTCAGCCCTGCCTGAATGGCACCGCAGAACTGCTGGGCGGTCATTTTGTCTGCGTTTACACTGTCCGGCGCTTTTGGAAGCGCAATGGCAAAAGGAATGCTCCCGGTCAGGGCAATTTGGCGCAAAAACATATCCACAGCCGTTGCCATAGGCACCCCCAGCTGCTTGAGCACGTCCTCCGCCTCCTGCTTTACAACAGGGTTTACACGGAGATTCATGGTTGTAGTCTTTTCCATAGCGTTCGCCTCCTCGCACATATTGTAACGCATTTAGCGTTACATGTCAATCGGATTAAGAAAAATACTCTGCCGAGTTCCTTTCAAAACTCAGCAGAGCATTTTTATTCAGCTATTTTATTCCCACTCACTGTATTTTCTTTCTTAAACAGTTTTGCTCGTGTGATTTTACACAGATTATCCTATATCTTTCCATTATTCAGAAAATATGGGCTATCTGATTTTTTGTTGCCATAGCGTTGCCACAGACGAGGCTTATCTTGCCGCTGCCGCATCATTCTTGGAAAGCAAGTATACACAGTATTGGTTCATACTGATGCCCTCCCGCTTGGCATGTTCTGTCAGCGACTTGTGCAGGCTTCTGGGAATCCGCAGCTTGAACTGACCGGAGTAGTTTTCCAGGTCATCCGGCTCCCGGATGGGGATACCGTCCTCCAGAGCGGCTTCAAGCCAGGCCCTCTTGGCATCCTGGGCGTTGACTACCGCAGATTCCACCGTTTCCCGCAGGTGATACACCCAGGCAGGTCCGGGTAGGACACCACAAAGCCGCCCTCGTCATGATCTTCTACAATCTCCATGCGGTAAGGAAGCCGCAGGTATTCATTCAGCGTTTTCATTGGCACCCTCGCTTTCCACAACTTGCTTGATTAGTTCCACATACGACATACGGCATTTCAGCAATTAGCAAAAGTAACAACCATCTACCACTTCAAGATATCTAATGTCGTACCTTTCTCTAAATCGCAAATAGTCATCCTTTCCTAATGAAACCGTAACTATTCCATCAATTTCTTTTCCATTTATATCTTTCTTGAAAAAAGATGTTGCTAATATCGTCCAGCCTTTATCTCTAAGATTGTGGTTGTCATCTATCAAAAATGGATTTTCTTCTACTAGTCCATTTCTTCCTCTGTATCTGATACAGGGTTCCATACCTTTTTTTAATGAAAAAGAAGTTCTAATTCGAATAATATAAAATGATTTTTGTACCGCCCTCGGGACTTTCTTCCCCTTCCAAAATGTGGGGCTTGTCCCACTCAGTTCAATATTCTTACCACAAAACATAGGCAGTGCTCTAGATATATATTCATCAGCATTGGATGCCTCAAAGCTTTTATCTAATGCGATATCTGCATACTGTAGAAAACCATACCCATGAAAATCAATCCTAATCAGATTCCTATATTCTTCGATTTTCTTTTTGTTGTCAAACTCAATTATATTTTCATATATTTGTGTATAAAAGCTTTCATAGCCAGAAGACAATTTTCTCATAGTTATATCAAATTGGTCCTCATATGTAAATTGCCCACTTACCAAAGATGATATCATTGATTTTTCATCGCCAGAAGGTAATCTAAAAAGTATACCATCCTTTTTTCTTGAAACTTTTATTATCTCACAATCACAATCAGAAAAATGCACCCAAGAACCAGGTACCAAAAAAGGTGGTTCTTTGTCACCTTGGTAACTTAATTCAATATAATTCATAAGCGATTTTATTAATAAAATATAATCTTCATAATTTTCCCTGATTTCCTCATAACATCTTTTCATCCATGCAACGTTTGTCCCATCGCTCATAAACATATCATTTATTATTTCACATATCCAATAAATTCCACCTGTCGTAAAAAAATCTGCAATATTTCTTGGTGTGTCAAACATTTTCTTTTGTCTTAATACAGCGATTTTGATATGCAGAATCAAATGTTCTAAAATGTTGCAATATACCAATCTTTCTTTTCTCTGCCATGCAAAAGGTTGTGTCGCCGCCTGCACAGGATTTCCCAAATTCCCCCCCTTGTCTTCGTCCATATGGTGGCAATACAATCCCTCGCTGGTACGGGTTATTTTTTTATTTTTGCTTTTGCATTCTGTTGTGTGAAAATAATCATATTTTGCACTTCCGTATTTTTCAACAAGATAGCATTGCAATTCCTCATATGTCATACCCAATTCATTTTTTATTTCTTCCTTATTCATGATTTAGTTCCTTCAATGATTTTTATGTTTTCGCAACCATTTGCAATTTAACAAGAATATTTCATCTATAAGTCTTCCTTGTATAGTATATTATAGTCTTTTCTTTGCATAAGTAAAGAATAATATAAGTAAAAATAGACCTCAAAGAAAATTATTCAGCGTATGAATATGCCGGCATACCACGAATGTCGTAGTACACCGGCTTTTCCATTTGCTTACGCTATACGCACAAGCTGAACGTTCTTAGCGAAGCTAAATTCTTCACACCCCACGCAAAATTTTTCAAATGCCATCTCCATAATATTTTTTTCTCCCAATTCCGGGTCAGCTGTAAAGGCCGGGGTTTCATGGTAACAACCTAAACACAGCAGGTCGAATTTCGAAGCAGGGCGTCCAATGTAAATTTCATCATATACTTCAAGGTAATACATTGCCATAAGTGTCACCTCCCTTCTTTGTTATAGTATAGCACGACACAATGACATTTTCTAATCCGAGGCACATACCATGTTTCGGTATTCAAAGAACGCAGCACGGGAAAACGTAGAAAGAACACTTGATATGTATATTCTTCTATGATATGATTCTTGTGTCGATAATCTGATTTTTAATATTATCCAAGAACTTTGATTGCTCATCTATAATACCCTACATCAGCTTTTTCTAGTTCAATCCAGTGGCTATACTCTCTTATGCCCTGTGTTGTCCGCTAAAAATTTGAATGCCAGAGTATATTGGAAGGAGGCACTTTTGTGCATTATATAAACTACTCCGTTAGATGCAGGCGCCTAATTTATTATCGATGGCGTTGCTCACGCTGTAACGAAATCAATACAGGACAGTACAGTGTTACTTCAAAAAATACATATTTTACCCCCGGCCACAGCGTTAAACAAAGTAATTTTAATATGCTTAAGGAGCAAGGAACAAATGCAATCAATTTAAAGGTTCTTTTCATGAATTTTGGCAAGAAGTGCTTTAAAGTTGGTAAGGTCAGCGGATGTTGCCATCATTGCGGAAATGTCGAGCCTTGGGCTAATGAGTTTAAGTATAAAAAAGCAATTGGAGTGTTATCGCTTCTGTTCGCTATAATAGGTTTTATTGCTGCTTGTTATATTGTATATGTTTATGATACAAAACTCGGACTGGTGCTTGCCCTTTTCTCAGTCTTTCCCCCCTTAATCTATTGCACAGAGAAAAAGAATACTGCCAAAGGACAAACAGCAGCGCTCCCGCTTGAATCTATACCAATTCAAGTGTATGAATTGGGCTTTGGCAAGTTAGGGACTGAGCAAGAAATAATTCAAATGAAAATCGACGAATTAGAGAAGCAAAAGAATGAGCGGCTCCAGCAGGAAACACAGTACAGTAAAAAAACGCCTTCCAAACCGTCCACACGAGCGATTGCTTCTTTTCTGGACGCAAGCAAGGATTGTGTTCGCTTTTCTGAAGTTCTTTCAAATTGGAGGAAACTAGGCTTAGACCAAAATGAGAGATATGACAATATTACGAAAGTTCTAATCTCAAAGAATGACATTGAGCGATTTTATGGTGTTGATAGCACAAGCGTACAAAAATTTCTAACTGAAACAGAGAAAAGCTATTTGGATATATAATCACACTCTCAGAAGTGGAAAAGCTCGCCACTCCAAAAACATCTTTTTAATACGAATCAAAAATGCTCTGCCGAGTTCGTTTCAAAAACTCAGCAGAGCATTTTGCCCATTATCGGATTGGAAAGCAACCTGCAAGCCACCTGTCCCTTTTGATGGGAATGAACAATTGGCTGAAAAGAGCTGCTATCATTTTGCTATCAAACCAGCTGTGGCAATTCAAAAAGCTGTGATTTCTCTAGAAGTTTTTTGCCCCGAGTATCACGAATTTTTTATTCCCACTCCACCGTTGCCGGGGGTTTGCTGGTGACGTCGTACACGACCCGGTTGATGTGCTTTACCTCATTGGTAATGCGGTTGGAGACGGTGGCCAGGATGTCGTAGGGGATGCGGGCCCAGTCGGCGGTCATGAAGTCGTCGGTGGTGACGGCGCGGATGGCCAGGAGGTGGTCATAGGTGCGGTGGTCACCCATGACGCCCACGGTGCTGACGCCGGGCAGGACGCAGAAGAACTGGGCCATCTGGCGCTCATAGCCATTCTTGGCCATCTCATCCCGGAGAACCCAGTCGGCCTCCTGGAGGATTTTCACCTTCTCGGCGGTGACCTCGCCGATGATGCGCACGCCCAGGCCGGGGCCGGGGAAGGGCTGCCGCCAGACCAGCTCATGGGGAATGCCCAGCTGCTCGCCTACCCGGCGGACCTCATCCTTGAAGAGGCTGCTCAGGGGCTCGATGATATCCAGGAACTTCACATCCTCCGGCATTTTGACCTTGTTGTGGTGGGTCTTGATCTTATCGGCGTTGCCCTTGCCGGACTCGATGCAGTCGGGATAGATGGTACCCTGGGCAAAGAAGGCATCGTCGCCGCCCTGGCGGCGAACCTCGTCCCAGAAGACCTTATAGAACTCGGTGCCGATGATCTTCCGCTTCTGCTCCGGGTCGGTAACGCCCTTCAGGCACTCCAGGAAGTGCTCCTGGCAGTTGACCCGGACGAAATGCATGTCAAAGAGGCTGGTGAAGGTCTTCTCCACGAAGTCGCCCTCGTCCTTGCGCATGAGGCCCTGGTCTACGAAAACGCAGGTCAGCTGGTCACCCACGGCCCGGCTGATGAGGCCCGCAGCCACGGAGGAATCCACGCCGCCGGACAGGCCGAGAATGACCTTCTTATCGCCGATGCGCTCCCGCAGGGCCTTGACGGTATCCTCAATGAAGGAATCCATCTGCCAGTCGCCGGTGCAGAGGCAGACATTGTACAGGAAGTTTTTGAGCATCTGATTGCCGAACTGGCTGTGGGTCACCTCGGGATGGAACTGGACGGCATAGAGCTTCTGCGCCTCGTTCTCCATGGCAGCCACAGGGCAGTTATCGGTGGAGGCGGTGACCTCGAAGCCCTCCGGCAGCTGATCGACCCGGTCCGTATGGCTCATCCACACGATGCTGCTCTCGGGCACATCGGCAAAAAGCTTGGAAGTTTGCTTTTTCAGGTTCAGCTGAATCTTGCCGTATTCGGAAGTCTCAGCGGTGATGACCGTGCCGCCGGCCATCCAGGCGGTGAGCTGGCAGCCGTAGCAAATGCCGAGAACGGGAATGCCCAGCTTCAAAACCGCAGGGTCATAGTGGGGGGAGGACATATCATAGACGCTGTTGGGGCCGCCGGTGAAGATGATGCCCTTGTAGTCCCGGGCCTTGATCTCAGCGGGGGTAATGGCATCGTACTGCTCGATCTCCGCATAGACATGGAGATCCCGGACTCTGCGGGCGATCAGCTGGTTATACTGTCCGCCGAAGTCCAGCACAAGAATTTTTTCCAATCGGGATACCTCCGTTTACAAATTGATTTCCGCGGTCTCCCGCTTCACGTCGCCAATGAGCGGCTCGATTTCCTTCAGGAAGCGGTCCACCTGCTCTGGGCAGCGGCCCACATAGAGCTTGGGGTCCAGCAGGGCCTCGATCTCGGCAGGGGTCATGCCGAATTCCTTCCGGGCGGAGAGCAGCTCCAGCAGATTGCAGCTTTCGCCGTTCTTCATCCGGGCCGTGGCCTCCATAGAGCAGGAGCGGATGATCTCGTGGAGCTCCTGCCGGTCACCGCCCCGCTTGACGGCCTCCATCATCAGATTCTCAGAGGTCATGAAGGGCAGATACTCCCGAACCGTGCGCTCCACGATCTTCTCGTTCACGTGGAGGCCATCGGTGACGTTCTGAGCAAGCCTGAGCACGGCATCGGCGCACAGGAAGCCCTCAGGCAGGGAAATGCGGCGGTTGGCGGAGTCGTCCAGGGTCCGCTCCAGCCACTGGGTGGAGGCGGTCATGGGGGCGTTCAGAGCGTCCGCCATGAGATACCGGGACAGAGAGCAGATGCGCTCGCAGCGCATGGGGTTGCGCTTATAGGGCATGGCAGAGGAGCCGATCTGGTTCTTCTCGAAGGGCTCTTCCACCTGGCGGTCGTGCTGCAGCAGGCGGATGTCGTTTGCCATCCGGTAGCAGCTCTGGGCAATGGAGGACAGGACGTTCAAAATCCGGCTGTCCAGCTTCCGGGGATAGGTCTGGCCGCAGACGGCGAAGCACTTGTCGAAGCCGAAGTCGGCAGAGATCATCCTGTTCATCTCGTCGATCTTGGCGGTATCCCCGTCGAAGAGGTCCAGGAAGCTGGCCTCGGTGCCGGTGGTGCCCCGGCAGCCGAGGAAGCGCATATTGTCGATGACGAAGTCCAGCTCCTCCAGGTCAGAGGCCAGGTCCTGCATCCACAGCGTTGCCCGCTTGCCAACGGTGACCAGCTGGGCGGGCTGGTAGTGGGTGTAGCCCAGGGTGGGCATGGCCTTGTAGGTTTCGGCAAAGTCCCGGAGGTTGGCCAGGACCTTTTTCAGCTCCTCTTTCAGGTAGCGCAGGCCATCCCGGTAGATGACGATATCGGCATTGTCCGTGACATAGCAGGAGGTCGCGCCCAGGTGGATGATACCGGCGGCAGAAGGGGCCACCTGACCGTAGGCGTACACATGGGCCATGACATCATGGCGCACCAGCTTTTCCCGCTCGGCGGCCACGGCATAGTCAATGTCGGTGATATGCGCTTCCAGCTCCTTCACCTGCTCCTCGGTGATGCCGAGACCCAGCTTGTGCTCGGCCCTGGCAAGGCTCACCCAGAGCTTGCGCCAGGTCTGGTAGCGCACATCCTGGGAGAACAGGTGCAGCATATACTCGGAGGCATAACGGGAGGACAGAGGGGATTCGTAGCGGTCTGTCATATTGGCCTCCTTTTAGCGGTAGATGATGCTGTCACGCTCGGGGCCTACGGAGACGTAGCCGATGTGGCAGCCGATGTTCTTTTCCACGTACTCCACGTACTTCTTGGCGTTCTCAGGCAGCTCGTCCCAGGTGCGGCAGCCGGAGATATCGCACTTCCAGCCGGGCAGGTACTCCATGACGGGCTTGGCGTCCGCCAGCACTGCGGGGAAGGGGAACTCCTCGATCTGCTTGCCGTCCAGCTCGTAGTGGGCGCAGACAGGGACCCGGTCCATATAGCTCAGCACGTCCAGCTTGGTCAGGGCAATGGAGGTAGCACCCTGGCAGCGGATGCCGTAGCGGGTGGCCACGATATCGATGGGGCCTACCCGGCGGGGACGGCCGGTCTTGGCGCCGAACTCAAAGCCCGCATTGCGCAGCTCGTCCGCTTCCTTGCCGAAGAACTCGCAGGTGAAGGGGCCTTCGCCAACGCAGCTGGAATAGGCCTTCACAACGCCTACGATGGAATCGATCTTCACATTGGGTGCGCCGGAGCCCACGGGGGCATAGGCGGCGATGGGGTTGGAGGAGGTGGTGTAGGGGTGGATGCCGTAGTCCAGGTCCCGCAGAGAGCCCAGCTGGGCCTCGAAGAGGATCTTCCTGCCCTCGGCCTGGGCATCCCGCAGGAACACGCCGGTATCGGCAATATAGGGCTTGATCTTCTCGCAGTAGTCGTCAACCCAGGCCATGAGTTCCTCCATGGTCACGGGTTCGGCACCGTAGACGCCGGTGAGGGTCAGATTCTTCCACTCCAGCAGATCGGCCAGGTGCTCTTTCAGGTGCTTGGGGTACAGCAGTTCCCCGGCCAGGACGGTCTTCTTGGCGTACTTGTCGGCATAGAAGGGGGCAATGCCCTGCTTGGTGGAGCCGTACTTCTTGTCGGCCAGGCGGGCCTCCTCCAGGCCGTCCTGGAGCCGGTGCCAGGGCATCAGCAGAGAGGCGCGGTCAGAGATCTTCAGATTCTCCGGGGTAATGGCAACGCCCTGGGCGCGGACCTGCTCCATTTCCTTCCACAGATTCTCGGGGTCCAGCGCCACGCCGTTGCCCAGAATGTTCACAACGCCCTTGCGGAAAATGCCGGAAGGCAGCAGATGCAGGGCAAATTTGCCGTACTCATTGATGACCGTATGACCAGCGTTGCCGCCGCCCTGATAGCGAACGACGATATCATAGTCCTGGGTCAGCAGGTCTACCATCCGGCCCTTGCCCTCGTCGCCCCAGTTGATGCCAACGATTGCGCAGTTTCCCATAATGTGATCCTCCGATTTTATTACAAATATTGTGTCTTTTGGTACCTTTTCTATACGCACGGAAGCTCCGGTGGGCTTTTTCGCCTGCCGGAGTTTCCAGGGGTTTCCGTTGTTCTTACTTCAGGTGCTCCTCGAGACGGCGCATGATCTCGGCGTAGGCCTCCTCCACGCCGCCCAGGTCCCGGCGGAAGCGGTCCTTATCCAGCTTCTCGTGGGTCTTTACATCCCACAGCCGGGAGGTATCGGGGCTGATCTCGTCGGCCAGGACGATGGTCCCGTCGGACAGGCGGCCAAACTCCAGCTTGAAGTCCACCAGGGTCACGCCGCAGGTCAGCCAGAAGGCCTTCAGGGCTTCGTTGATCCGGAAGGAGTATTCCTCAATGGTCTTGATCTCCTCGGGGGTGGCCAGCTTCAGGGCCAGTGCATGATAGGTATTCAGCAGAGGGTCGCCCAGCGCGTCGTTTTTATAGGAGAACTCGATGGTGGGATGCTCGAAGACAATGCCCTCTTCCACGCCATAGTGCTTGGCAAAGGAACCGGCGGAGATATTCCGGACAATGACCTCCAGCGGCACAATGGAAACCTTCTTCACCAGAGTCTGGCGGGAATCCAGCTCCTTGACAAAGTGGGTGGGAATGCCCTGCTTTTCCAGCATTTGCATCAGGCGGTTGCTCATCTCATTGTTGATAACACCCTTACCGGCAATGGTGCCCTTTTTCAGGCCGTTGAATGCGGTGGCATCGTCCTTGTATTCCACGATCAGAAGCTCGGGATCGTCGGTCTTGAATACTTTCTTTGCCTTTCCTTCGTACAGCTGCTCCAGTTTTTCCATAATGTAACGTTCTCCTTTTTTGGCAGAAAAATAAATGGACAAAACGAAAAAGAGACAAAGCCGCCCGGGGCTTTCACCCGTAGACACCTTCCGTCTCTACCTTAGAATTTTACAATACCCGACAGCCTTTGTCAACGGGCACAAGAACAAAAGTTTCCACCGGAAAGAAGGCTACCTTTTCGCAAAATGCCGGTAGCGGCTTCGGCACCGCTACCGGCAGGCAAATTCAGAATTCCGGACCTTCCGCAGAGGCAGCATTCTCCGCCGTTTCCTTTCTGGGGGGCATACCCTTCTCCAGGTTCCGGGAGAGGAACAGGAACACGGGCACCAGGAATCGGAAGAAAACGGACAGCACCAGATACACCGCCGCGTTCTGGGGATCGCAGGAGGCATAGACATCATACAGCGCCATGAAATACAGCACCACATAGACAATGGCCGCGCAGGCAACCGCCAGTGCCAGGCACAGCACGGTGAGGATTGCCCCCACGCTGGCCCCGGCAATGGCTGCAATCGTGCCGACAACGATGCCGCCGGTCAGCACCCAGCTGGCGCCCGTCCACACCAGCAGACTGATCCGCTTGTGCCTGATCTGCCCCTGGGTGAGGTAGCGGTACTGGTCGGATAGGGAGCCCAGCACCCACAGTCTCGCCACAGGCACCCAGGCCAGCCAGGGTGCCGCAATGCCTCTGCGCTTGGCGACGGTGTACAGGGACAGCGCCGTGAACACATAGAAGGCAATGCTCACCAGAGGTGCCACACCGCCGGTGAGGAGCTTGCCAAAAATGGACAGGGCCCGGTCCACATAAAAATAGCTGATTTCAGGGATAAACATAGATTTCCACCTTTCTTTATTTAAGCTTCCCCTCCGGGGGAGCTGGCAGGGCGTTAGCCCTGACTGAGGAGGGGCGCTCTGGGCGAGAGCGGTTGATAAATACGCACAGCTCCCGCTCATAATGCCCCTCTTCCGACCCGCCTGGCGGCGGGCCACCTTCCCCGGAGGGGAAGGTTTTAGGCGCTTCTTACCGCACTGCGGCGGGGAGCCAGGCGTAGCGGCCGCGGAGCCAGGCACGCAGGCCGGTGGGCCGCTCTGTCCGTCCAGACGGCGTCCAGAGTCAGCTCGGCCCCCACCGTCAGCGCCGTATACAGCGCCGCCCACCAGAGAACGCCATAGATTTTTGCGGGAGCCTTCTCCGGGGTCAGGAAATCCACCTGCTGCCCGCGGGGTGCTCTTTTCTCATTTTCCAATCTTTTCTCCCCCCGCTCTTTCGGCAGGGCACAATATCCCTTGTATATATCTGTCATTATAGCACAGCAGCAGACAACAATGCAACGCCTTTATGACATTTTCCCAAATATACAAAAAAGGGGCTGTTAGAAAACGCTCTGTCATTGCGAACCAGCGCGCACGCTGGTG
>ERZ835980.2336-NODE-2336-length-17465-cov-3.028432_pt1 | contig 17465 bp, 10 predicted proteins | sample MGYA00519943_ERZ835980 | MGnify/ENA primary metagenome ERZ835980 (study PRJEB31850, sample SAMEA3708791) | human gut metagenome | biome: human gut; feature: human-associated habitat; material: faeces | place: China | collected 2014 ... | reverse complement strand
ACGGCCCCGGCGGCATCGCCGTCATGGTCGAGACCCTGACCGACAACCGCAACCGCACCGCGGCCAATATGCGCCACTACTTTGATAAGTTCGGCGGCAACCTGGGCCAGAACGGCTGCGTTTCCTACCTGTTTACCAAGAAGGGCCAGATCGTCATTGATAACAGCGAGGGCGAGCTGGACGAGGAGAAGGTGATGGAGGACTGCTTTGATGCCGGGGCCGAGGATGTGGATTTCGATGAGGATACCATTGAGGTGTATACCGGGGTGAATGAGCTGCGCGAGGTGCGCGAGGCGCTGGAGAAGAAGGGCTATACCTTCCTTTCCGCTGAGCCGGCCTATATCCCCAGCACCTACACCGCCCTGCCGGAGGACGCCGCCGATAAGATGACCCGTCTGATGGACCTGCTGGATGACTGCGATGATGTGCAGGGATTCTGGCACAACTGGGAAATGTAATATCCCCGCAAATATTCCAAGAGCGGCGCCCCCAAAGCGCCGCTTTTTTGGCAAAAGGGAGGGCAGACTATGAAAGGAGTGCGTCTGATAGCTGCGGCGTTGTGCGCGCTGCTGGTGCTGGCGGTCCCGGTCATGGCCGATGATGGCTTGGAGCTTCCCGGCGTGGTTGACCCAAATGACATGCCTGCGTTAGAGCAGCCCGCCGAGCCTTCTCCGGAGCCTTCTCCGGAGTCTCCTCCTGCCCCGGAGCCGGCCCCGCCGGCGGAGCCGCCGCAGGAACCCACCGGGGACGGTGCCGGAAATAATGCCAGAGATGCCGCTGGGACAAACAGCGCCGGGACAGAGAACGGGAATTCTTCCCAGCTGGATGACGGCCTGTGGGGCGATTGGAGTAACCCGAGCAATATCCCCGGTATGGAGGAGCCCTCCGAAGCGCAGCAGGAGCTGGAGGAGGCCCGCCGGGAGCTGGAGGAAAAACAGCAGCAGCGGGAGGAAGCCTTCCGGGAAGCGGAGCGGGAAAATGCCGCCCTGCCGGAGGAAGAAGAGAAGCAGAAGAAGCCCGCCGGCAGCAAGACGGCCGATGCCGCCCCCACCGAGCTGGTGCTGCCCCAGCGGGAAGCGAGAACCGGCAGCCCGGTGCGGTACATCCTCATCGGGGCACTGCTGGCCGGGGCCCTTTGCATTGCCATTTACCTGTTTACCCACCCGGCGCGGGAGGACGACCCCGCCGATGAAACCAAATCATGAGAAGCCACGATCCGAAAGGAGGAGCGCCCATGCCGGAGCCGAACCTGTGCCGCCACTGTTTTTCCGTACTGGAGGAGGGGGAGACGGTCTGTTCCGCCTGCGGGCAGAAGCCGGAGGCCCCCAACCCCGATGCCGCCCTACCGCTGGGAACGGTGCTCTCCGGGCAGTACCGTGTGGGGATGGTGCTGCACCACAATGACCTGCTCACCACCTATCTTGGGTGGGATACCGAAAAGGACCGCAAGGTGCGGGTGGAGGAATTCTTCCCCGGCATTCTGAAGCGGGCAGAGGACCATAAGGGCATCCTGCTCATCTCCGCCGAGAGCAAGACACTGTTCCGTACCATGGCCAGCGACCTGCACGACCGCTGGAAGCGCCTGATGGAAGTGAACCACAAGGCGATGCTGAAAACACTGGTGCTTTTTTCCGAAAATGACACCCTGTACCGGGTGACCGAATATCTGCGCATGGAGCCGCTGGAGGAGTATCTTTCCCGCCAAAAGGGAGAGATGAGCCTGACCGATGCCCGGCAGCTCATCAGCCCGCTTATCTCGCTGCTTAGCCAGCTGCACAATATGGGCCTGACTCACTGCGGCATCTCCCCGCAGAACATCTATGTGGACAGCCGCAAGCGGGTCATCCTGGATGGCTTTGCCCTGCCGGAGCTGCGCACCGTGGGCAACGGCCTGCACGCCGAGCTTTACGCCGGGTACAGCGCCCCGGAGCAGTATTCCAAGGCACTGTGGCAGGGAGAATGGACCGATATCTACTCGCTGGGAGCGGTGCTGTACCGCATGCTGGCAGGACAGGCCCCGGTAAGCGCCGAGCTGCGCGGGGAAAGGGATGATTACCTGGCGCCGCTGGGTAAGCTGCGCCCCGACCTGCCGGAGCATGTCTGCGAGGGCATCATGAAGGCACTTTCGGTGGATCACAAGCAGCGCTACCGCTCCATGGAGGCGTTTTCCGCCGCCCTGCTGGAGGAAGCCGGTGCCAATACCGCCGTGTTCCGGCCGGAGGCCCCGCCCCGCCCGACGGAAAAACCGGCGGCTGCGGGCCCAAAGCAGTTTTCTCCGCCCATGGTGCTGCTGGCGGTGCTGCTGGCGGTCAGCGTCATCGGGAATGTCCTTTTGGCGCTGTGGAACAGCGGCGCCTTTGACGGCAAGGAGCAGCCCGCCACCCCGGTGATGGAGCGCAGCTTGGAGGGGTACTATCTGCCGGCGATAGAGGACGAGCTGGAGCAGATGAGTGGGTATAATTTCATCTACCGCTATGAGTACAGCGATACCTACCCTAGCGGGGTGATCTATAAGCAATCGCTGGCGGTGGGGCAGGTGCTGCCGGAGGATGGCAGTGTGACGCTTTATATCAGCAAGGGACCGCAGTATACCGTCATGCCGGACCTGTACGGCGCCAATGAAGCCTATGCCATCCGCATCCTTACCGATTGCCAGATCAGCTATACCATCGTCTACGATACCAACCCGGAAACGGGTGGGGAACCGGGCACGGTGGTGGGCACCAGCATCGCGCCGGGCAGTCCCGTCGGGCCCAGGACCGCCGCCGAGGTGGATACCGTCACGGTGACCATCAAGGGCGCTTCGGAGGAGCCATTCTACGGCTGAACAGAAGAATAAACCAAAGCCCGCGGGAGAGGCGCTCTCCTGCGGGCTGATTTTTATTTTGCGGCGGCGAATGGAAAAAAGGGTGGGAGGACAGGAGGACGGGCCGCAGATAGGCTGATGCCTGACAAGGTCCGGCCGCGCAGTCATCGCCGCCTTTTGCCGGTGCCGCCGGTCACAGCGCCCGGGGAACGCTACAACAGCGTGCGGCAGCTGGGGGTGATGGATTCCTTGAGATGCTCCATCATGCGCAGGGCGGCATCCAGGGTGCTCAGCAGCTCGGCCCGGTCGTCCTCCAGGCAGTAGGCCGGCAGCTCCGAAAGGTGCTCCATGATATTATCCAGATGGTCGTGCCGCACATACAGCAAAAACCGGGGCTCCATGCCGTTCCATTCCGCCATCAGCTCCTCGCATTGGCGCTGGGCGGTGGCGGCACCTTCTTTTTCCACCTGCTGCCGTACCGCCGCCGTGTGCTCCGTAAGCCGATCGATGCTTTGCTGCATATCCACCAGCGTGTAAATGCTGATGCCGATGATAATGAGCAAAATGCCCACCGCCGCTAAAAATCGTTTCATCGGCCACGCTCCTTCGCCACAATATCACAGCTGCCATCGGGGCAGGCGACCATCAGGTACACCTCATCAATTTTGAGCTTTTGGGCGGCGGCTTTCTTTTCCACCCAGCGCAGGTCCTTGCCGCTGCGGCGCAGGGCCTCGTGCATCACGGTGCCCTCGCACACCACGGCCAGCGGCGGGGCGTTATCCTCCGGCTGATCCGGCATGGCCAGCACCTGCGGCGTCACCGGGCGGTTTTGGTACTTCTGGTAGACGGAGAGCTTGCCGTTGGTCTCCACCACCGCAAACTCCACCTCCTCTGCCCGAAAGATGCCGTTCTGCCGCAGCTGGATCATCAGGTCATCGGCGGAAAAGCGCAGCTCCCGCATTTCCCGCTGGTCTATTTTCCCATCGTGGATGATGATAATGGGCCGCCCGGAGACAATGCGCCGCAGCCGGGCGCTTTTCAAGCAGAGGAAGGAGGTCAGCACCTCGAAGCACATGAGCGCCAAAATGGGCAGAAGTCCCGCGAACATGGGGCTGTCCGTTTCCTCAATGGTGAGGGTGGCGATATTGGAAATGAGGATGGTGATGACCAGCTCCGAGGGCTGCAGCTCCCCGATCTGGCGTTTGCCCATCAGCCGGATGCCGAACACAACCACAAGATACAGGATCATCGTCCGCAAAAATGTGACCAGCACAAAAAATCACCTCGCATGGAGGGTATTATTTACGGATTTGGGCGGCATATTCCCGCACATATTCCGGCGGCCGCGGCGAATAATGAAAAGGAATTTCCCCGGCAGGGAAAATAATATTTTCGGCGAAGAAAACCGCATCGCGCGTCAGCCTGCCCACGGCGCTTCCTGGCCCGCCTGCGGCTTTCTCCTGCCGGGAAAGACCCGATATCTGCCGGGGAGCGGCGCCGAGTGGAGGGAGAAATGATGCCGGAAAAACTGGACAGCAGCATTGTGCTGCTGCGGGAGCGCATTGAGCAGGGGATGCGCGGCTCCGCCGATCTCATTTTGGATGAATTTGAGCTGGCCGGGGTAAAGGGCCTGGCTTTTATGTTCGATGGTCTGGTGAGCAATACCCAGGTCAGCGATTTTTTGCTGCGCCCCATAAACCGCATGGCCCCGCCGGAGGCCGACCCGGAAAAGCTGTGGGAGTACCTGCGCTCACAGTTTTTGTTCAGCAGCGAGCAGGGCATCGTGGAGACCTACGAGGATCTCTTTACCAAGGCGATGAGCGGCTTTGCCATGGTGATGCTGGATGGTGTGCCCCGGGCGCTCTCGCTGGGCTATCAGGGCTTTGAGACACGGGGCGTGGGGGAGCCAGCCATGGAGAAGAACCTCCGCGGCTCCCGGGAGGGCTTTACCGAAAGCAACAATACCAATACCGCCATGGTGCGCCGCCGGCTCAAATCCCCCAATCTGACGGTGGAAACGCTGTACCTGGGCCGGCAGAGCCGCACCAATGTGCGCCTTTGCTACCTCAGCGATGTGGCGGCGCCCGAAACGGTGGAGGCCGTGCGGCAAAAATTGCGGGAGGCTTCTCTGCCGCTGGTGCTGGACAGCGGCTTTTTGCAGGCGTTCATCGGCAAGGGGGCGGCGTCGCTTTTCAGCGGGACGGGCACCACCCAGCGCCCCGATACCCTGTGCGCCAAGCTGGCGGAGGGCAGAGTGGGCGTTATGGTGGACGGCAGCCCCAATGTGATGATCGCGCCCTACCTCTTCACCGAGCATTTCCACACGCTGGATGACTACACCCAGCGACCCTATTTTACGGCGTTTGTGCGGCTTTTGCGGCTGGCAGCGTTCTTCCTTACGGTGCTGCTGCCGGGCTATTATGTGGCGGTGGTCACCTTCCACCCGGAGCGTATTCCCCGGATGCTGCTGCCCGCCTTCCTCGGCTCTGTTTCGGCCACGCCGCTTTCCGCTATGGGGGAAGCCTTGGCCCTTTTTTTGCTGTATGAGCTGCTGCGGGAGGCAGGGCTGCGCCTGCCGGATGCCATTGGGCATACCCTCAGTGTGGTGGGCGGCATCGTCATCGGGGATGCCATTGTGACCGCCGGACTGGTGGGCCTGCCCATGATCATCATTATCGCGCTGACCGCCGTAAGCGCCTTCGCGGTGCCCAGCCTGTACGAGCCGGTGACGATCCTGCGGTTTTTATTCATCTTCATCGGCGGGATATTGGGGCTTTACGGCATGGTGCTGGGCTTTTTGGTGCTGGTGGTCAACCTGTGCAGCCTGCATACTTTGGGCACACCGCTCACGGCGCCCATCGCGCCGTGGCAGCCCCGCACCCTGCGGGATCTATTCTGGCGCAGCGGCTGGCAGCGGCTGGGGCAGGAGGACTACAATGTGTCCTCCGCCCGCCAGCGGGAAAGGGGGCAGACCGATGACCAGGACGCGTGAGATTAGCGGCAGCGGGCAAATATTCGCTTTGTTGGTATTATCCCAGTGCTTTTGGCTGCTGTGCTGCCGCCCGTCCCTTGTCAACGGTCTGTTGAGCATGGCGGCCTCGGCGGTGGCCTATGGGGTGGTGTTCCTGCTGGCGGTATTCTGCCGCCGCTGCGCCGCCCGGGGGGAGACCCCTCTGTCGCCGGTATTTGCCGCATGGGGTGCGCTCCTTGCGGTGGGATATTTCGCGGTCACGGCCGAACAGCTGCTTTCCGCCGCCCGTGTTCTGTTCGATGGTGTGTTTTCCCCGTTTCTCCTGCTGCTGGTGCTGCTGGGCGCGGTGTGGGCGGCCGCTGCCGCCGGGCAGGAGGCCCTGGGCCGGGCCGCCTTTGTCAGTCTGTTTTTATTTTTGATTGCGGTGCTGCTGCTTTCCCTTGGGGTGCTGCCGCAGGCTACGGCGCTCAATCTCCGCCTGCCCGAAGAGGATCCTTCCCGCCTGGGAGAGGAGATATTATTCATCCTGCCTCGCCAGATAGAACCCCTGCTGCTGTTGCTGTTCGCCCAGCGGTGCAGCCGGCCGCGGTCTGCCGCCCTGCTGCTGTGGGTGCCCGCCGGTTGGCTGCTGGGCGGCCTTTTGCTGCTGCTGGCGGCGCTGGTGCTGGGGCACTACGGCAGCCTGCAGCCCTACCCCATGATGCAGCTGGCCCGGTCGGCCGGGCTTTCCGGCATGGTGCCGGTCTATTGTTTTTTGCTTATCACGGCGGCGTTTTTCCGGCTTACCGGACTGGCGGTTGCCGCCGCGCGGTTGGGCGGTATGGCTGGCTGCCCTCCAAAATACTCCCTTTGGGCGGGCGTGGCGCTTTCCCTTGGCGGGGTAGTGCTGCTGCACTATACCGGCTGGCCGGATGCTGCCGTTTATCCCATCTTGGCTGTGACGGGCCTGCTTTGGCTGATTTTTGCTCTGCTGCCGCCGCGGGGCACCGGGAATAAGCGGGACCGGCGGCGTTAGCGGCTCAACAGGCACCAGCCCGATTTCATCGGGCGCCAGCCTGCCCTCGCCGCTGCCTGGCCGCTCGCCGCTTCTGCCCGCCGCCCCGCCCTTTGCTTATCTTCTCATTTAGGAGGTCCCCCATGCCGCTTCGCCGCTTTTTTGTCCTGCTGTTGCCCCTTGTGCTCTGCCTGCTGCCCGGCTGCGGAGAGCGCCCCATCTCCTCCCGTCTGGTCCTTTCCTCCATGGGGGTGGAGTGCTCCGCCCGCCCGCTTACCGCCGTGCTGGAGGTGATCCGCGAGGAGAAAAATGAGACCATCACCGTGCAGGGGGAAAGCTTCACCGCCCTCTTTTCCGCCGCCGAGCGCCAAACCGGGGAGCAGGTCTACCTTGGCGCGCTGCAAAGCATCGTCTTTTCCGGCGTGCCCGATGGCAGCACGCTGCGGGAGTATCTCCGTGCGCTGCTGGCCGATGGAAGGCTTTCCCCCAATACCCAGATCGCCCTGTGCGGGGACGCCCTTTCACTGTATGATGGGGAAGCGCTCACTGGGGATAGCATCACCGCCCTGCTGACCCGACAATATACCGATAGCCGCCGCAATGGACTCAAGGAGCTGCTGAACCTGCTGGAGGGGACCGGCCGGGATGGTCTGATCCCCTGGCTGACGACGGCAGAGGGCGAGCTGCGGGAAACGGGTGCCATCGCCACCGGGCAAAGCGACTACACCGCCCCCGAGGAGCCGGAGGAGATCTGCCTTATGCTGCTGGGCGAGCGCCCGGAAATGCGCTATGCGCTTTCGGCTGGAGCGGGGGAGGCGAGCATCCTGCTGCGGCGGCTGACCCTTTCTGGGGTCAAATGGGAGGACGAAGCACCCACCCTCACCCTGACGGCGGAAGCCTCTGTACAGTCCGTCGATGGAAACATGACCCGGGAAACGCTGGAAGCGGCCCTGCTGGATGAACTGCAGCGGCGCCTGGCCGCGCTGAATACCCAAATGTCCCGCACCCGCAGCGATCTGCTGGGGCTTTCGGCCCGGGCGGCGCTTTGCGGTCACGATTTACAAAATATCCCCTTGGGGGAGCTCCGCTACACCGTTCACCTGGTCCTGCGGGATCCCCGCGGACTTTTGTCATAGGACGCATATTTTGGCATCCCTGTCCTTTTGCTGCATCCGCCGCAAGTATTTACATCACATCATCCGCCGCTTCCGGCGCACAGTAGATTATGGGGCGGCGCATCAGTGCGGGCGCGGCCCCGCTTTTGGGGGAAAGGGGGTGAAATCCTTTGAGAAAAGCAATACGCACAGGCTTTTGGATCTTTGGCGCCGCGGTGCTTATGATACTTTCGGCCGCGGTATACTGGCAGGCCCGCCTGCCGGATGAATACGCCCTGACCCGCGGCGGCAGCCTTCGCCTGCCCGGCAATATTACTGCAGTCTATGGCGAGGAGACCGCCGTGGCCCGCAGCGGGGAAGCAACGGCCGAAGCCCAGCTGCGCCTGCCGCTGGGCGTTTCGGTCAAGACTGTTTCGGTGCGCTATGTGCAGCGGGATACCGTGCTGGTCTCCGGCCGTCCCTTCGGCATCAAGATGTTTACCGAGGGATTGATGGTGGTGGGCTTCACCGATTTTTCCGCCGATGGCAGGCGCATCAATCCGGCCCGCAGCGCGGGCCTTGCCACCGGGGATATCCTGCTGAGCCTGGACGGCATCACATTGACCTCCAATGAGCAGATGGGTGCTCTGGTGCAGGGCAGCGGCGGCCGCCCGGTGCAGCTTGTATATCAGCGGCAGGGGCGGCAGTACACCGCCCGCCTCACCCCGCAAAAAAGCCTTTCCGACAGCCGCTGGCACCTGGGACTTTGGGTGCGGGATAGCTCCGCCGGCATCGGCACCGTCACCTACTTTGATGAAAACGCGCGTACCTTCTCCGGCCTGGGGCATCCCATCTGCGATGTGGATACCGGCGAGATCATGACCCTTTCCACCGGGGAGGGAGTGGAAGCGGTCATTACCGGCTATACCACCGGCAAAAGCGGCTCCCCCGGCGAATTGAAGGGTCAGTTTGTGGCGGGGCGCACCTTTGCGGGCCTTACCGCCAATAGCGAATGCGGGGTCTGCGGGGCTCTCCGCCCGGGTTATATCCCGCAGGGGGAGCGGCTGCCAGTGGCTTTTTCGCACGAAGTGCAGCCCGGCCCCGCTAAAATGCTGACAACTATTGCAGGCGGCGCTCCGCGGGAGTATGATGTAGTTATCGAGAAGGTGCTGCGAGGCAGCGGCCACGCGGGGCAGAATATGGTCATCCGGGTGACCGATGAGGCGCTGCTGCAAAAAACCGGCGGTATCCTACAGGGCATGAGCGGCTCGCCGCTCATCCAGAATGGGATGCTGGTGGGCGCCGTGACCCATGTCTTTGTGGATGAACCGGACCGCGGCTACGCGATTTTTGCCGAAACAGTGCGAAACGCCGAGAAAAACCTCGACCAAACCACCCGCAATGCGGCATAGCATCTAATATTGGAAAATATTGGCGAAAACTTTATCAAAAAATATTGAAATATATGTTGAAATCTTTTACAATTTATGGTAACATCAACTCAACGGCCGGATTTCATAACATTTTAGGAGGAGTATTCACATGGAGAACCACAACTATATGCTGATCGCCGATGATGCGGGCGAATTCCGCGATACCTGCAAAGCTGCTTTGGAGGCAAAGGGCTTTGAAGTAGAGGTTTGCCGCAAGGATGGACGCGCTCTTTTGGATATGATCCGGGAGAAGAAGCCCACCGCTGTGCTGATGGAGGCCCTAATGAGCGGCCTGGATGGCCTGGGCGTGCTCATGGCCGTTTCCCGCGGGGAGTGCGGCGTCCAGCCCACCATCTTTACCATGACCGGTATGGATGCGCCCGGCATCACCAATCAGCTGATCCGGGCAGGCTCCGCCTATCACTTTGTCAAGCCGTTCGATCCCGATATCATTGCCGAGCGGGTAGAAATGATGTGCGCCCCGGCCGCCGGGGAAGAAGCGGTTGCCGCGGCCCGTCCCGCCGTGGAAGTGGTGGACCTGGAAACCATCGTCACCGAGATCATCATGGAGATCGGCATCCCGGCGCATATCAAGGGCTACCAGTATATCCGGGATGGCATCATTATGACCGTCCGGGAACCGGAGATCATCAACGGCGTTACCAAGGTGCTCTATCCGGCCATCGCCAAAAAGAACGGTACCACCGCCTCCCGTGTGGAGCGTGCCATCCGCCATGCCATCGAGGTGGCCTGGGACCGCGGGGATGTGGATATTCTCAATTCCTATTTCGGCTATACAATACAGAACGACCGCGGCAAGCCTACCAACAGTGAGTTCATTGCCATGATCGCGGATAAGATCCGCCTGCGTTATAAAGGCTCCAATTTTACCCTTGCCTGATCCACAAAGGCCAATGCCGGCCGCCCGTCCCCTGCTTACTGGGGAGCGGGCGGTTTTCCCATATATGCCCAGATTTATTACAAATACGAAAATTTGTTCGTTTTTTCATCCTAAAGTCTTGCCCATCCCGCCAAACCTGTGCTACAATTAACTTGGAATGTTGTTTCTATCCGCTACCTCGCGGCTGCCGCGGGCTGCCTTAGCTTTCCCACTTACCCCTTGCCCGATCTATCCCCGCCACCCCGTGCAGCCCGCCCATTGCGGCGGAGCCGCCGCCTTCCCGGCCATCCCCGCACTTTCCACTAACCACCCACCCGAAAGGAGCCCTGTCCCATGCTGCGAATGATCCTGGGCGAAGCCGGTACCGGCAAAACCACCGAGGTACTCCGCCAGATAAAAGAAGCCGCCGGCCGGCGGCAGTCTGTCCTGCTGCTGGTGCCGGAGCACGCCTCCTTTGAGATGGAGCGCCGGGTCAGTGCCCTCTTTACCGGGGAGGAGCAGCAGTATATCACCCTGCTCAGCTTCCCCCGCCTGGCGGAAAAGATCTTCCGGGAATGCGGCGGCCTGACGCAGCGCCCGCTGGATGAGGTCAGCCGGGCCCTGCTGATGCGGGAAGCCATCAGCGAGGTGCAGGAGCGGCTTACCCTCTACCGGCGGCAGGCAGGCTACACCGGCTTCATTTCCTCCATGCTGCAAACCGTTGCCGATTTTAAGCGCGCTGGCATTACCCCCGCCCGGCTGGAGGAAATCGCCGCCGAAACCGATGGCACCGCCCTGGGGCAGAAACTCACCGATCTCCAGCTCATCTACGAGGCCTTCCAGGCCCTGGTGGAGCTGCACTTCCACGACCCCCTGGATGAACTGGCCCTGGCGCTGGGCCGCGCGACGGAAAAGAACTGGTTCGCCGGCCGCCGCGTCTGGGTGGATAGCTTCGATTACTTTTCGGTCAGCGAGCGCGCCCTGCTGGAGCAGATGCTCCTCTCGGCGGAAAGTCTCACCCTCTCCATGACCTGCCCCGCCCTGGATGCCGGGGAGGACATCTTCCTTTACCAGAAAAAATTTCTCCTGCGTATGCGTGCGTACGCGGGCGCGCATGCGTTAATGTGCGAGGAGCCCCTCATTCTCGCTGAAGATAAACGCCACCAAAGCCCCGCCCTGGCCGGGCTGCAAAGGGCCTTTACCCGGCCGCAAACGGTGCCCCCCGCCGAGGGAGAGAGCCTTCGGCTCATCGAGGCGCCGACGGTGTACGAGGAAATGCGGTTTGCCGCCGCCGAGATTGCCCGGCTGGTGCGGGAGGAGGGCCTCCGCTACCGGGATTGCGTCATCCTCTGCCGGGACCTGGACCGCTACCGCAATGCCAAAACCGTGCTGGAGGAATACGATCTGCCCTACTTCTGCGGCGAAAAGCAGAACATCCTCTTCGCGCCGCTGCCGTTTTTCCTGCTCACCGCGCTGGAGGCTGCCTCCGGCAGCCTGAAAACCGCCGCCATCCTGCGGCTGGCCCGCTCTGCTGCCTCGGGGCTTTCTCCCCAGCAGGCCGGCGCCCTGGAAAATTACAGCTTCATCTGGAACATCTCCGGGGAGGACTGGCTGCGCCCCTTCACCGGCAATCCGGAGGGCATGTCCGATGCCGCCCCGGAGGACTACGCCGCCGCCCTGGCCCAGGTGGAGGCCGCCCGCCGTCGGGTCATCGAGCCGCTGGCGGCCCTGCGGCAAAGTCTGAAAAATGCCGCAGGCCCCGACTTTGCGGCGGCGGTGTACCGCTATGCGGAAGCCGCCGGCGCCCTGCAAAACCTGACCCAAAACAGCCCTCTGCCGCAGCGGGAAGCGGTGGACCGCCAGTGGAACAGCCTGGTGGATGTGCTGGACCTCATGACCGACTTTTACCCGGAAAGGGCACTGAATGCCCGGGAGTGGAGCGAGCTGTTCCGGCTGGCCCTTTCCCGCATCGATCTGGGCGAGGTGCCAAATACCGTGGACCATGTCATCCTGGCGGAAAGCGACCGGGTGCGGCTGCAAAGCCCCCGGGCCGTCTTTGTCCTTGGCGTCAATGAGGGCATTTTCCCGGCCAACGGGGCCACGGCAGGGCTTTTTTCCACCCGGGAGCGGGAGGAGCTGAATGCCCGCGGCGCGGAGCTGCCGGTGCTGGGCACCGAAAGCACTTTGCGGGAGCAGTTTGTGCTGTATTCCGCTCTTTCGGCCGCGGCGGAGCGGCTGACCATCACCTATGCCCGGCAGAATATCGCCGGGGATGCCCAGCTGGCCCCGGCAGGCTTTTTGCTGCGGGTGCTGCGGCCCCTGCGGGTAAGCCCCACCCCGGCCGAAAGCCTGCCTGCCGAATTCTGGGTGGTGAATGAGGCCACCGCCAAAAGCCGATATGCGGCGGCTCTGGGCCGGGATGCCGCGGAGGAGGCCCTGCTGGCCGCCCTGCTGGAGCGGCTGGGAGAGGGGGACTATCCGGCTGCGATGAGACGGGTGGCCATGGACGCCCCGGCCGGGGATATCACCCCGGAAAACGCCCGGCAGCTGCTGGGCCGGGAGCTAAAGCTGGCCCCCACCGCCATCGACCGGTACTACCAGTGCCCTTACCAGTTTTTCTGTGATAAAATGCTGCGGCTGCGCCCCCGGCAAAGGGTGGAATTTTCCCCCTTCGAGTCGGGCTCGGCCATCCACTATGTTTTCCAGCAGATGGTAAACCAGTACGGCAGCCGGGGCCTGTGCGAGCTGACCGACGAGGAGATGGATGGGGAGATCCGCCGCTTCCTCCGGGAGTACATCGACCGGATGGTGCCGGACCCCGCCAATGTTACCGCCCGGTTCCGTTACCAGTTTGACCGCCTGCGGCTGATGCTGGGGGTCATTGTGCGGCACCTGGCTGATGAATTTTCCCAAAGCGAATTTACCGCCGCCGCTACCGAGGTTTCGGTGGGCGAGGGGGGAGAGGTGGCCTCCCCGCGGCTGAGCGCCGGGGACGGCACCCCCATCTCTCTGCGCGGCTCCATTGACCGGGTGGACCTTTACCACGGCCCGGAGGGAGACTACCTGCGGGTCATCGATTATAAATCCGGCGCCAAGGAATTCAGGTTTGAGGAAGTGCCCTATGGGCTCAATATGCAGATGCTCATCTACCTGTATGCCGCCTGTGGCGATGAGAACCACCGCTTTGGCAGCCCGCAGCCGGCAGGGGTGCTGTACCTGCCCAGCCGTCTGGAGGCGCTGGAGGTCACCATGGATACCACCAGCGAAAGCCTGGCGGCCGAGGTGAATGAATCCCTGCGGATGAAGGGAATGCTGCTGGAGGATGAGGACATCCTGCGGGCGATGGAGCAGCAGCTGGCCGGGGTGTATATCCCCGCCAAGATAAAGCAGAACGGCGAGTTTTACCGGGGCTCCCGGGTTTACAGCCGGGAGGTCTTTGCCAAGCTGCGGGAGACCGTTTACGGCAACATAGAGCAAATGGGCACCGACCTGCTGGCCGGTAAGGTGGCCCCCTGCCCGGCACGGGGCGGCAGCAGCGAGCCCTGCAACTACTGCCCCTATGCGGGGCTGTGCAATAATACCGAGCCGGAGGCCCCCCACCGGGAGCTGGGCGGAAAGGAGGAGACCGAATGAGCGCGCGCGAATGGACCCCGGCCCAAAAACAGGCCATCACCACCCGGGGCGGAGATCTTCTGATCTCGGCGGCGGCGGGCAGCGGCAAGACCGCTGTGCTGACCGAACGGGTGCTGACCCTCATCACCGACCCGGAGCGCCCGGTGGATATCGACCGGCTGCTTATTGTGACCTTCTCCAATGCCGCGGCGGAGGAAATGCGGCAGAGAATCGCGGCCCGGCTGTACGAGCGAATGGAGCAGGAGCCGGAAAACGCCGTGCTGCGGCGGCAGAGCCTCCTGCTGGGCAACGCCGAGATCTGCACCATCCATGCCTTTTGCTACCGGCTCATCCGGGAGAATTTCCAGGCGCTGGGGCTGCCCGGCGATATGGCCCTGGGCCGGGATGGGGAGGACGAGCTTTTGCAGGCGGCGGTGCTGGAACAGCTGCTGGATGAGGAGTACGAAAAGGCCGAGCCGGCCTTCATGCGGCTCATCGAGCTGTTTTCCGGCAGCCGGAATGACCGCCGGGTCATGGCCTCGCTGCTGCTTCTATACCGCTTTTTGCGCAACCATCCCTTCTACCGGGACTGGGCCGCGGAGTACATCACCGCCGATACCGAAACGCCGCTGGATGAGACCATCTGGAGCGGGCTGCTGCGGCAGCGGGCCGCGGAGGCCCTGCAATACGCCGACGACCTGCTGCGGGACTGCATGGATCTGCTGGGGCAGAGCAACGACGAGATGCTGTGGGAAGTGGTGACGCCGGTGATCATGCAGGACCGGGAGATGCTGGCCCGGCTGATGACTGCGGTGACGCAGGAGGAATGGGACATTGCCATGACCCGGATGCTGGAGGCGAGCTTTCCGCAGTTCCCGCGGAAAAAGTGGACCGACGCCGAAACCAAGGATACGGTGCTGCGGCTGCGCCGCCGGGCCGCCGAGGCCGTGACGGAGCTCAAGACGAAGGTCTTCCTGATGGGGGAGACGCAGTACCGGGAGGACCAGCAGAAGCTGGCCCCGCTGATGGAGCGGCTGTGCGCGCTGATTCTGGAATTCGACAGCCGGTACGCCGCTGCCAAGCTAGAACGGCGAAAGCTGGACTTTGGCGACCTGGAGCACGACGCCCTGGCCCTGCTGGCGCGGCCGGACGGCACCCCGACCGCCCTTGCCGCGGAGCTGGGCAGCCGGTATGCCGAGATTATGCTGGATGAGTACCAGGATACCAACGCCCTGCAGGAGAGGATCTTTGCCGCGCTGACGGCGGGGGGCTGCCACCGCTTCATGGTGGGGGATGTCAAGCAGAGCATTTACGGCTTCCGGGAGGCCTGTCCCGAAAACTTCCTGGAGAAGCGGGAAAGCTATGCCCCGGCGGAGACGGGGACCTTCCCGGCGAAAATCGCCCTGAACGCCAACTTCCGCACCCGGCGGGAGATCACCGGCTTTACCAACCGGCTGTTCAGCCGCATTATGACCCAAAGAACGGCGGGAATGGACTACCTGCCGGAGGATGAGCTGGTTTCCTCCCTGCCGTATGACTATACCATCGGACGGCCGGTGACGGCGCTGGTCATCAACCCGCCTGTGGGGACCCCGGTGGCCGACTGCCGCAAAATGGAGGCCGAGCAGGCGGCGGAGGAGATCGGGATACTGCTGAAAGCGGGCTTTACCGTGGAGGAAAACGGGGGCCGACGGCCGGTTCGGCCGGGGGATATCTGCATCTTGATGCGGAGCGCCAAAAACCGGGAGCAGTACTACATAGACGCCCTGCGGGAAAGGGGCATCGGCGCCCGGAGCGCCAAAAACGAAAACCTGCTGGAAGTAAGAGAGGTAAAAACGGTGGTGAGCTACCTGGCCGTGCTGGCCAACCCCATGCTGGACCTGGAGCTGGCCGAGGTGCTGGCAAGCCCGATGTACGGCTTTACCGGGGACGATCTGGCGACCCTGAGAGCGGCCGGCCGGCGGGAACGACTGTACCAGAACCTGCTGAGCAAAACGGCGGAGAGCGGCAAATTCGCGGCTTTCCTGCGGGACTACGACCTGCTGCGGGCCAAAATGCAGGAGCTGCCCGCCGCTGAGCTGATCCGGGAGATATGCGAGGTGACCGGCTACCGGGAAAAGTGCCGGGTGCTGCCGGAGGGCGAGACCGCGGTGGCCAACCTGCGGCTACTGCAGGCCCATGCGGCCGAGCACGAAAAGGACGGCCGGGGCGAGAGCGACTTTGCGGAATACCTGCGGCGGCTGGCCCAGCGGGGCTGTGTGCTGCCCAGCGCGGCGGCGGCCGGCGGCGACGCTGTGACCGTGACGACCATTCACCGCAGCAAGGGACTGGAATACCCGGTGGTGTTCCTGGCCGGGTGCAATGAGCGATTCCGCAGGGCGGAGGAGAGCAGCGACATCGCTATGGACCGGGAGCTGGGCTTTGCCTGCAAGCTGCGGGATAACTACACCATGCTGCAGCATAAGACCCTGCCGCTGGCGGCCATGCAGCTGCAGAACCGCAAGACCCGGCTGCAGGAGGAGATGCGCATCCTGTATGTGGGGCTGACGAGAGCAAGGGAAAAGCTGTACCTGATGGCTACGGGGACCAAGATCACCGAAGGGCTGGAGGAGCTGGGGATGATAGCCGCGGAAAGCGGGGAATACCGGGCCGCCGCTGCGGGGAGCAGCTGGGACTGGCTGCGGGGCACCGTGATGCAGGAGCAGGGCCTGGAGCTGAGGATCATACGGCCGGAGGAGCTGCCGCCGCCGGAGAGTGAAGAACTGGAACAGGCGCAGGAGGCCATCCCCGTGGAGGGGGAGGCCCTGCAGCGGCTGGAGGAGAAGCTGAGGTTCAGCTACCCCTACCCGGCCGATACCGTGACCCCCAGAAGGATGGCGGTGAGTGAGCTGGCCGAACGGGCCGCAAGGGAGCATTATCTGCTGAAGCGCAGGCCCAAGTGCCTGACCCGGCAGGAGGCGACCGCAGCCGAGCGGGGCAATGCCGCCCACCGGGCGATGCAATTTGCCGACCTGACGGCGCTGAAAAAGGACCCGAAGGCCGAGATAGAGCGGCTGGTGGCCGAGGGCTACCTGTATCGGGAGGACGGCGGGCTGATCGACACCGGGGTGCTGGAAAAGCTGATGAGCTCCCCCCTGGGCGAGCGGATGAGAAAAGCCAACCGGGTGGAGCGGGAAATGCGGTTTTTGCAGGAATTCACCCCGGAGGAGCTGGCGGCCATAGACCCGGCGCTGCGGGTGCCGGGGACGACGCTCATCATGGGGGCGGTGGATGCCGTGCTGGTAGAAGGGGACCATGCCGTGCTGCTGGACTATAAGACCGACCGGGTGGCGGCTCCGCAGGAGCTGACCGGGCGGTATGCCCTGCAGCTGAAGCTGTACGCGGCCATGGTGCGGCGGCAGTTGGGGCTGCCGGTGACCGAGGCGGTGCTGTATTCGTTCTGCCTGGGGCAGGCTGTGAAAGTGGAGCTGTGAGGCCTTTTCTGAGGAGAAAAGGCGGAGAAAGAATTTTGGCCAAGTTGGCGGTCGCCTGGCGGCGGGGCGGAGTCACCGGAGGGTGACGGCCTGTACGCCTGCCCGGCGGGGGCCTACTTTTGTTCGTGCAAAAGTAGGCAAAACACGCTTGGGGCTGTGCCCCAAGACCCCCTAACGCTTAAGCTGCGGCTGGATACGAACG
>ERZ835980.2324-NODE-2324-length-17523-cov-5.960785_pt1 | contig 17523 bp, 12 predicted proteins | sample MGYA00519943_ERZ835980 | MGnify/ENA primary metagenome ERZ835980 (study PRJEB31850, sample SAMEA3708791) | human gut metagenome | biome: human gut; feature: human-associated habitat; material: faeces | place: China | collected 2014 ... | reverse complement strand
TCGTGCGCGACTGGCTCAAGGCCAACCCCGACAGCAACTACGACCTGCCGCAGGATGTCATTGACAAGACCATTGCCAAGTATCTGGAGGCCTACGAGCTGCTGACCGGCAAAAAGCTGTAAGCGTATCCCGTATCCATAAAAATCAAGGCTGCTGCGGAAAATTTTCCGCAGCGGCCTTTTTTGCGCCCTGCCCCTTGACATTGAGCGGGGATATGAGTAATATATGTATCGTATCAAACAGTTTCACATCGAACAACTTGAATAGAGGAAACCATTATGTGTACACAGCACACTATTGAAGAGCAATGCAAGCTGGACCCGCCGTGGGAAGGGCCGCAGGTCATCCCCGCTCAGCTGCGCCGGGTGGACAACCTGATCTTCCGCAGGCTGAACCAGTTTTCCCGCGCCAACGGGGTAGAGCAGACCACCCCCATGCACGGGTGGATCATCGAGTATCTCTACCGCCACAGGGACGAGCCGGTGTTCCAGCGGGACATCGAGCGGGAGTTTTCCATCACCCGCTCTACGGTGACGAACATTTTGCAGCTGATGGAGCGCAAGGGCTACATCCAGCGGCTGAGCGTGCCGCAGGACGCCCGGCTCAAGCAGCTGGTTTTGACCGAGGAGGGCATCCAACGGCACGAAAAGACCCTGCTGTCCTTCCACCAGACCGACGATTATGTGGCCGGACTGCTGACCGAGGAGGAGAACGCAGAGTTGCTGCGGCTGCTGAACAAGCTGCGGGAAGCACTGAAATAACCACCTTTTCCGTCAAAGCGCCGAAAAAGGACTTGCTAAATTAGCAATTATGAACATTTTTCGAAAGCTATTGACATTCAGATTGTTTTGTATAAAATTGTTTTGTACCAAACAAATAAAATTAACAGGAGGGAACTCAGATGATCAAAAAGCTTGTGTCGCATCTGGGCGAGTATAAAGCAGCCTCGATCAAGACACCGCTCTTTGCTGCGCTGGAAGCCATTATGGATGTGCTGCTGCCCACCATCATGGCCTTTATCATCGATCAGGGCATTGAAAAGGGCGATATGAACGCCATCATCCGCTACGGACTGCTTACCTTTCTGGTGGCAGCCATTGCGCTGGTGCTGGGCGTGCTGGCGGGCAAGTACGCCGCCGAGGCATCCGCCGGCTTTGCCGGAAATCTACGCGATGCCATGTATGAAAATATCCAGCATTATTCTTTTTCCAACATCGACAAATTCTCTACGGCGGGTCTTGTCACCCGCATGACCACCGACGTGACCAACGTGCAGAACGCCTTCCAGATGATCGAGCGCATGTGTGTGCGCGCCCCGGTGCATCTGGTCTTCGCGCTTCTCATGGCTTCCGCCATCAGCGGCACCCTGTCGCTGGTGTTCGTGGTGGCCATCGTCTTCCTGGTGGCGGTGCTGGCCTCCATCATGATCCCCACCTTCAAGATCTTTGACCGCGTGTTCAAGAACTACGACAACCTGAACGCCTCGGTGCAGGAGAACATCTCCGCCATCCGCGTGGTCAAGAGCTTCGTCCGCGAGCACTTCGAGAATGAGAAATACACCACCGCCTGCGAGAGCCTGTACAAGCAGTTCGTCAGCGCCGAGAGCCGCCTGAGCTTCAACAACCCCGCCATGCTGGTCTCCGTCTACGGCTGCAACATCGCCCTGAGCTGGTTTGGTGCCCACTACGTGCTGAACGGTGCTATCACCACCGGCCAGCTGAACGCCCTGTTCGGCTACATCATGAACATCCTGATGGCCCTGATGATGCTGAGCATGGCCTTCGTCATGATCTCCATGTCCGCTTCCTCTGCCCGCCGCATCGTGGAAGTGCTGGACGAGACCACCGACCTGCCCGCCCCCAAGGCTCCGGTGGACACCGTGGCCGACGGCAGCATCGCCTTCGACCATGTCACCTTCAAGTACAAGCATGGTTCCGGCCAGCCTGTCCTGAACGACATCACCTTCACCATCCGGCCCGGCGAGACGCTGGGCATCATCGGCGGCACCGGCAGCGCAAAGTCCAGTCTGGTGCAGCTCATCCCCCGCCTGTACGACCCGGAGACCGGCTCGGTCAAGGTCGGCGGCGTGGATGTCCGCGACTACAATCTCAATGTGCTCCGCCGCGAGGTCTCGATGGTGCTGCAAAAGAACGTCCTGTTCTCCGGCACCATCCTCGACAACCTGCGCTGGGGCGATGAGAACGCCAGCGAGGAAGAGTGCATCCGGGTGGCCAAGCTGGCCTGCGCCGATGAGTTCATCGAGCGCTTCCCGGACAAATACAATACATGGATCGAGCAGGGCGGCTCCAACGTGTCCGGCGGCCAGAAGCAGCGCCTGACCATCGCCCGCGCCCTGCTGCGCAAGCCCAAGGTGCTGATTTTGGACGACTCCACCAGCGCCGTGGATACCGCCACCGATGCCAAGATCCGCAAGGCCTTCCGGGAGGAGATCCCCGGCACCACCAAGATCATCATTGCACAGCGCATCTCCTCCGTGCAGGATGCCGACCGCATCCTGGTGCTGGACAACGGCCAGATCAACGGCCTGGGCACCCATGAGGAGCTGCTGAAGACCAATACCATCTATCAGGAAGTCTACAACAGCCAGACCCAGAGCAGCGGCGACTTCGACAAACAGGGAGGTGAGCAGTAATGGCACAGGTGAAAGAAGTTCGCGGCCCCGGCCCGCGCGGCGCAGGCCAGCCCCGGCCCAAGGTCGAAAATCCGGGTCTGCTGCTCAAGCGGATCATGGGCGAAGTGTTCCAGCACTATCTGCCCCACTGCATCTTCGTTCTGGTGTGCATCGTGGTCAGCGCGCTGGCCAATGTGCAGGCCAGCCTCTTCCTCAAGACCCTCATTGATGATTACATCGTGCCCATGACCCAGCAGGCCACCCCCGATTTCGGCCCGCTGGCCGCAGCACTGGGCCGCATCGGCTGCGTTTACGCCGTCGGCGTTCTGGCTGCGTGGCTCAACTCCCGCATCATGGTCAACGTGACCCAGGGCACCCTGCGCAACCTGCGCACCAAGCTCTTCACCCACATGGAGAGCCTGCCCATCCGGTATTTTGACCAGCACCCCCACGGCGACATCATGTCCGTGTACACCAACGACGTCGATACCCTGCGCCAGATGCTCAGCCAGAGCATCCCGCAGCTGACGTCCAGCGCCATCACCATCGTTTCCGTCCTCACCAGCATGGTGCTGATGAGCTGGCAGCTCACGATCGTGACCCTGTGCATGGTGGCTCTGATGCTCTTCTGCACCAAGAAGATCACCTCCATGAGCGGCAAGTACTTCATCGCCCAGCAGAAAGACCTGGGCAAGGTGAACGGCTACATTGAAGAGATGATGGAGGGCCAGAAGGTCGTCAAGGTCTTCACCCACGAGCAGAAGACGCTGGACGGCTTCCGTGCACTGAACAACAAACTGAAAGACAGTGCCAAGCAGGCCAACGGCTACGCCAACATCATCATGCCCGTCACGGCGCAGCTGGGCAACATCAGCTACGCGGTCTGCGCTCTGGTGGGCGCTGCCATGGCCGTCGGCGATGTCGGCGGCATGACGCTGGGCACCGTCATGGCCTTCCTCTCCCTGAACAAGAGCTTCAACATGCCCATCAGCCAGGTGTCCATGCAGGCCAACAGCATCATCATGGCTCTGGCCGGTGCCGAGCGCATCTTCAAGATGATGGACGAGACCAGCGAGACCGATGAGGGCTACGTCACCCTCGTCAACGCCAAATACGATGCGAACGACCAGCTGGTCGAGACCACCGACCGCACCGGCCTCTGGGCCTGGAAGCACCCCCACCACGACGGCACCACCACCTACCACAAGCTGGCAGGCGACATCACCTTCACCGATGTCGATTTCGGCTATGTGCCGGAGAAGACCGTCCTCCACGACATCAATCTCTATGGCCGCCCCGGCCAGAAGATCGCTTTCGTCGGCTCCACCGGTGCCGGCAAGACGACCATCACCAACCTCATCAACCGCTTCTACGACATCTCGGATGGCAAGATCCGCTACGACGGCATCAACATCTCCAAGATCAAAAAGGACGACCTCCGCCGCTCTCTCGGCATCGTGCTGCAGGACACCCACCTGTTCACCGGCACGGTCATGGAGAACATCCGCTACGGCCGTCTGGAAGCCAGCGATGAAGAGTGCATCGCCGCTGCCCGTCTGGCCAACGCCGACAGCTTCATCAAGCGCCTGCCCGATGGCTACAACACCATGCTGACCAACGACGGCGCCAACCTCTCACAGGGCCAGCGCCAGCTGCTGGCCATCGCCCGCGCGGCGGTCGCAGATCCGCCGGTGCTGATCCTGGATGAGGCCACCTCCTCCATCGACACCCGCACCGAGGCACTGGTCCAGCGCGGCATGGACGGCCTGATGTATGGCCGCACCTCCTTCGTCATCGCTCACCGCCTGTCCACCGTCCGCAATGCAGACTGCATCGTGGTCCTGGAGCAGGGCCGCATCATCGAGCGCGGCAGCCATGACGAGCTGATCGCCAAAAAGGGCAAGTATTACCAGCTCTACACCGGCAACCTGGCCGAGAACTGAGCATAAAAATACGGAGCATCGCTGCGGCGATGCTCCGTATTTTTTATGTCTGCTTATTCCAGCCCGATCTGCTGGGCGTATTCTTCCAGCAGTTCCCGCTCCAGGAACGGGGTCTTGACGCCCATCCGGTCGCGGTAGGTCTCGTGGCCCTTGCCGATGACGGCGATCAGGTCGCCCTCCTGGGCGTGGTCCACGGCGTAATGCAGTGCATCCAGCCGGTCGGGGATCTCCACGAATTTTGCGTCCGGGTTGCCCTTGTTCATGCCCACCCGGATATCGGCGAGGATGTCCTCGACCTTTTCGAAGCGGTTGTTGTCCTCGGTGAGGATGGAGAAATCGGCCATTTTGGCGCAGGTCTCACCCATGCCGTAGCGGCGCAGCTTGGAGCGGTTGCCGCCGCAGCCGAACACCACCACCAGCCGGTGCGGCTTATAGGCCCGCAGGGTGGTGAGCAGGCTCTCGGTGGAGACCTCGTTGTGGGCGTAATCCAGCAGGATAGTGAACTTTTTGCTGATGGGCACCAGCTCCACGCGGCCCTTGACGACGCACTTGCCCAGACCCTCGTGGATGGCGGCATCGGGCAGGCCCAGCACCTTGCCCACGGCCAGCGCGGCCAGCGCGTTGTATACGCTGAACTCACCGGGCATATTCACCCGGACGTCCATGTCGTCCTTGCCGGAGACGTGGAAGGCCACCCCCAGAAAATCGTGGGTGCGCAGCAGCTCGCAGCCTTCGGCGCGGTAGTCGGCCCTCTCGCTGCGGCCATAGGTCACCAGCTTGCAGGTGTGGCCTTCCAGCAGGGCCTCGGTGTTCTCGTCGTCGATGTTCACGACGCCGACGTCGCACCGCTTGAACAGCTGGCCCTTCCAGCTGCGGTACTCCTCAAAGGTCTTGTGCTCGCCGGGGCCGATGTGGTCCGGCGAAAGGTTCGTGAAGACGCCGACGTCGTAGTGGATGCCCGCCACACGGTCCATCATCAGGCCCTGGCTGGACACCTCCATCAGCGCCACATCACAGCCTGCATCCACGAACTGGCGGAAGGTCTTTTGCAGCTCGTAGCTTTCGGGGGTGGTGTTTGCGGTCTCCTGATGGCGGCCCATGAAATAGATGCCGTTGGTGCCGATCATGCCCACCTTTTTGCCGGCGGCTTCCAGCACGCTCTTGATCATGTGGGTGGTGGTGGTCTTGCCCTTGGTGCCGGTGACGCCGATCACGGTCATCTGCCGGGCCGGGTTGCCGAAGAGATTGCAGCTCATCAGCGCCATGGCATAGCGGCTGTTCTCCACCTTCACAACGGTCACGTCCGGCATGGCAGACAAGTCGATGTCATGCTGGATGACCAGCACGCTCACGCCTTTGGCGGCGCAGTCGGCCGCGAAGGCGTGGCTGTCGCGCTGGGTGCCCACGATGCAGACGAAGGCCATGCCCTCGGCTGCCTTGCGGCTGTCGTAGATGATATCGGTCACTTCGGTCTCCAGACTGCCCTGCACAAGGTCAAAGGGGACGCCTTCCATCAATTGTTCCAGTTTCATACATGAACCTCACTTTTTCAGTTTGCAGCCCCGGTGCCTGCCGTATTCTGTGCGGCGGGGACCGGGTCTGTCTCTGTGGTCGGAGCCTGGGCATCGTCCGCAGGCTGTGCAGCGGCGTCCGCCGGAGGCGCTGCTTCATCGGCGGCACCCTCTGCGGTGCTGTCCGCCGTTTCCTCTGCCGGGGCTTCCTCCGGTGTCGTCGGCTCCGGCACGACATAGCCGGACGGCAGCTCCGGCTCGCCCTGCGCAAAGGTGAACTTGCGGGTGCTGGACATGCTGATGTGGGTGAAGTCCAGCGTACCGGTGTCGGTGGCCGCACAGCCCTTGCCGTCCTCATTGAGCAGCACATGCCGGGCCAGCTTGAGCTTGTAGTCCAGTTCGTTCAGGGTGCCCAGCCGGACGCTGATGCGGTCCTGATACAGGAACGCCATCTCCTCCGGGTCGGCAAACTCGATGCGGGTGACATCCCCGCGCATCCCGGCGGTATCCAGCGCCGTCAGCAGGGTGCTGAGGGCCTCCAGACGCTTATCGCCCGCCTCCTCTTCCACGGCAGCGGAGGCGCTGGCCGCGTCGGAGGCACTCTCCGAAGCGGTGCTGCTGTCTGCCGGTGTTTCCTCCTCGAAGCACAGCTGCTCGCCGGGGTCCGAGAAGACCGGCTCGCCGCCGTACAGCGTGGGCAGGCCGGTGGGCTGGGCGGAGTCCGCCGCCAGGATCTTCAGCCCGGCCGAGAGGGTCAGCCAGCCCTTTGCCGTCTGCATGGCGTAGGCGGGCTGGGCTTCCGTCACCCGCACGACCACGGTGCTGGGGTAGTCCCGCTCCACATGGATGTCCTCCAGCATGGGGAAGACCTTTTCCAGCGCAGCGGCTTTGGCAGCGGGGTCAAAGCTGAAGATGTTCTCTTCTTTCTGGACGCCCAGCGCCTGCAGGATCTGCTCGCTGGAGTAGCCGCCCGCTTCGCTCACCACGCCGTCCGCCGTCCGCACCTCAATGGTGTTGATCTTGAACAGCATGGTGACCGTCAAATAGATGCCTGCCGCAATGACGCAGAGCAGCATGGCCAGCGCGGTCAGGCGCTGGATGGCTCTGCGGCGTCGGAGGGCCTTGCGGGTCATCTTCCGTTTCTTTTTTCCTTCCCGGCGGGCGGGGTCCCGCAGGTTCGCCTGCGTAGGGCGGAGCCGCTGGCCGCTGGCCGGGCGCCGGGCGTTCGGGTTCTGAGGCCGGGCCTTCCCATTGCGGGGCCGCTGGCTCTGCGGCGCGCTTGTTCTCCGCTGGTTCTGGCGCGGCGCATTGGGTGCCCGGTTCCGGGAGGGATTCTGCTTCTGGGCGGGGCGGCCTCCGGTGGGGAACTGGATGCTGTTGTCCGGGTAGCTGCCGGAGCCGGTATCCCGCGCCGCATAGCGGCTGGGCCGGGGCGCATCGGGGTCATAGTTCGGGTTGGTCACCGGGTGTCTGCCGGGCGTCGTGGAGCTGGGATAACCCACATTGCTCCGGTCCGCCGGGCGGCTTGGCCGGGTGTCCCGCGCCTGATCGTAGACCGGGCGGCGCTTCCCGTTCTTTTTCCGGTCCTGGGGTCGGTCTGCCATTGGGCCGCACCTCCTTTCCTTTGGATTTCACGTTCTGTTACGGGGTCTTGACCAGCCGGAGCAGGGCATTGGCGATGCGGTCCAGGCTGTCGTCCACCGAGAGCTTCCGGGCGTTCTGGCCCATCTGCGCCAGCTTGCCCGGCTCGGCCAGCAGATCGGCCACGGTGGCCACGAGCGCTTCGCCGGTCAGGTCTTTTTCCTCCATGACCACCGCAGCCCCGGCTTTTTGCAGCTCCATGGCGTTGTAATACTGGTGGTTCTCGGCCACATTGGGGCTGGGGATGAGGATCGCAGCGCGGCCCACGGCCTCCAGCTCGGCCAGCGTCAGGGCACCGGCGCGGCTGATGACGAGGTCTGCCGCGGCCAGCAGCTCCGGCATGTTGTTGATGTATTCCTTCACGACAAGGCTGTCGCCGGGGGCAAAACCCTTCTCTTTTTCGAGGTTCTGGAACAGCTCCACGCCGTACTGGCCGGTGGCATGCAGGTGCAGCACCGGCTTCTGATTTTTCTGCTCCCAGGCGCAGAGGTCGGCCACGACCTCATTGACCCGCCGTGCTCCCAGACTGCCGCCGAACGACAGGATGACCGTGCGGTCCCCTGCCCCCAGTTCGGCGCGGATGGCGTCACGGTTCCTAGCCTGGGCGAACACCTCCGGCCGCACGGGGTTGCCCACCACGCGGGTCTTTTCGGGGGCACCCAGTTTTTCCACGGCAGCGGGCACAGCGGCGAACACGATGTCCACATCCGGGGCCAGCAGCTTGTTGGTCACGCCGGGGAAGGCGTTCTGCTCATGCAGGGCGGTCTTGATGCCCATTTTGGCGGCGCAGCGCACCACCGGGCCGGACACATAGCCGCCGCAGCCGATGACCAGATCGGGCTGCACCTCGCGCATCATCTTCCGGGCCGTGGGGCCGGAGAGGGCCAGATTCCACAGCGTGATGAGGTTCCGCTTGATGTTGTGCAGCGAGAGCTTCCGCTGGAAGCCTGTGATCTCGATGTGGTGGAAGGGATAGCCCGCCTGGGTCACCAGACGGTACTCCATCCCCTCTTTGCGGCCGGCAAAATGGATCTCGGCCGTCGGGTCTGCTTTTTTCAGTGCACCGGCAATCGCCAGTGCGGGGTTGATATGGCCGGCCGTGCCGCCGGCAGCGATCAGAACACGCATCTTGGTTCCTCCTTATGATTCGGTCCGCGCTCTGCGCGCGGTATCCAGCACAATGGTCTTTTCCCGGCGGCGGGCCTCCCGCTCCTCGTGGGCGCGGCGGCGCTCCTGACGGATGCGCTCACCGTTGCGGCCAATGTTGACCATGACCCCCATCTCCGCCAGCAGCAAGATCAGGCTCGTGCCGCCGGAGGAGAAGAAAGGCAGCGAAATGCCGGTGTTGGGCAGCGTGTTGGTGACGACCGCGATGTTGCAGAACACCTGCCACGCGATCTGCGCCATGATGCCGATGCCCACCAGCGTGCAGAAGCGGTTCTCGGCGTGGAAGGCCAGCCAGAACCCCTGCACGAGGAAGACCACGAACAGCACGATGACCAGCACGGCCCCCGCAAAGCCCAGCTCCTCGCAGACGACGCTGAAGATGAAGTCGTTGGTGCTTTCGGGCAGCCAGAGCTGCTTTTCGATGCTGTTGCCCAGCCCAAGGCCCGTCACGCCGCCGGAACCGATGGCGTACAGACTTTGCAGGGTCTGGTCTGTCATCTTGGTCAGGTCCTGCGTCCAGCCGTCCAGACGGCTCTGTAAGTAGGGGATGGAGTCGATGTGCTGCAAGATCGTTTCCAGCAGAAAGATGCCGGCTGCACCGCCCACCCAGGTGATGACGCCGCCGTTGCCGCCCAGCAGCAAGATGGTGCCCACCATGGCAGTGGTCAGCACGATGCCGGACATGTGCGGCTCCATCACGAGCAGCAGAATGACCGGCAGCAGCGGGAGCAGCGGCAGGAGCAGCTCCCGCACCAGCCGCTGCTGCAGCCACGGCCCCATCGGCACCCGGCCGCTGCGGCTGGGGTCCAGTTTTTCCAGCCGGGGGACCTTGGCCGCGATGTGGGCCGTGAGCAGGATCATCTCAAACTTTGCGATCTCCGAGACCTGCACCGTCATACCGGCCACGCGCAGCCAGCGTTTGCAGCCGTTCAGCGGGGTGCTGAACAGCACCAGCACCAGCAGCGCCAGCACAAGGAAATACCCCGGCCAGACCAGCCTGCGGAGCAGCCGGTGGTCTACATAGGAGAACAAAAACATGGCCACAAGGCCCAGCCCCAGGCAGAGCACCTGGGATTTGATGTAGTGCAGGCTGTCGCCAAAGCGGAGATAGCCTGTGGTATAGCTGGCGCTGAACAGCATCACCAGCCCGAATACGATGATGATGCCCAGCGTTGCCAGCCAGTAGAGCAGAATGGGAGACCAGGGGCCGGGGTCCCGCTGCAGCAGCGCGAACGGCTCCGGCTTTTTTCGGCGGATGGTTGCCATCTGCACACCTCCTCAACTGATTTTTGCCCATTGCAGGGCCAGCGCCGCGCCCAGCAGGGCGAGCACACAGAATGTATAAAAGATCTGCACCGCACTGCTGCCGCGCAGCTCCATCCAGCGGTGGAGCGGGGCCGTGCGGAAGAGCTGCTTTTTCCCATGCGTGGTTTGATAGACCGCGATCTGCACCGCCACCATGCCGCCCTCCAGCCAGTAGGGCAGCCCCAGCGGGAGCGCAAGGTCCGGCCAGCCGATGCACAGCGGCGCACAGCCCAGTGCCCCGGCCAGAAACAGGCTGCCCACGCTGCCCAGCCGCAGCCGGGCAGGCGGGAAGTTCCAGAGCAGGAACGCCATCAGCGCACCGGCCAGCGCCGCCGGGAAGACGGCCAGCGGGAACCAGCCGAGGATGGTCATGCAGAGCATCAGGCCCAGCTGGGCCGCAAACGCGGTGCCGCAGCACAGGCCGTCGATGCCGTCCGCGATGCGGACGCTCTCGGCCAGCGCCACAAGGCCCGTTTCCCAGACCAGCGGAGCCAGAACGCCCAGCTCCACATAGCCCAGGCCCGGCAGGGCCAACCCGGTGGCAAGGCAGCGGCTGGCCCCCAGCAACAGGAGCACCACGGCACCGGCCCCCGCTTCCAGCAGCAGGCGGGTGCCCCGGCGCAGGCCCAGCGGGGCACGGCGGCGGATGCGGGCCAGGTCATCGGCCAGGCCAACGCCGCCGAACAGCAGCGCCCCGAACAGGGCGATGAGCAGCCGGGTGGAGAGCAGGCCCTCCGTGCCCAGCAGCTGCGGTTCGGCCACACAGGCGGCGGTCCAGCCCACACCCACGGCGGCCAGCACCCCCACCATCAGGCAGAGCCCGCCCATCGTGGGCGGCTGGGCCGGGCGCTCCGGCGCTTCGTCCGAGTCCGGGCTTGGCGCAGCGTCCGGCCGTTCCGGCTCCGGCGGCCGGGTGGGCTGCTGGCGGCTCTGGAAGGCCCGCAGCAGCGGCACCATCAGGTTCCCCATCGCCGCCGTGAGGACGAACCCCAGTGTCGATGCGACGATCAAGGCAAAACGGATCATATCACTGCTGCTCCTTGTAGAAGAGTTCCAGCACCTTTTCCAGCGCCATGCCGCGGCTGGCCTTGACCAGCAGCGCATCGCCCGGCTGCATCAGCCGGAGCAGGGCGTCGGCGGCTTCGCGGTAGGTGTTGGCGTGCAGGGTGGTCAGGCCCTTGGCCGCAGCCACCACGGCCGTGCGTCGGGCCTGCTCGCCGTAGGTGATGAGGGTGTCGATGCCGCTTTCCGCCGCCTGACGGCCCACTTCCTCGTGGGCCTCACGGCTCAGGTCTCCCAGCTCCAGCATATCGCCCAGCAGGGCAAAGCGGCGCTTGCAGGGGTACTCCCGGAACATGGTCAGCGCGGCCTTCATGCTGTCGGGGTTGGCGTTGTAGCAGTCCTCAATGACATCCACGCCGTTGCTGTGCACGATCTTCTGGCGCATCCCGGTCTGCTCAAAGTTGCTGATGCCCCGCAGCACCTTCCGGGCATCGAGGCCCAGCCGGGTGGCGGCGCAGTAAGCGGCCAGCGCATTGGCCACGTTGTGGCGGCCCATCGCAGGGATGTGCACCATAAAGGTGCCCTCCTCGTGGTCTTCGAGCACAAAGCTCATGCCGTCGGCCTCCTGCTGGATGGACAGGGCGCAGACATCCGCCCCCTCGTCGCCCAGGCTGAACCAGACGGGCCGGACATGCTCCGGCAGCTCTGCCTTCCGCAGGAAGGGGTCGTCGCCGTTCAGCACCAGCGGAGCGCCCTCCGGCAGCCCGGCGCAGATCTCCAGCTTGGCCTTGCAGATGTTCTCCTGACTGCCCAGGTTGCCGATGTGGGACACGCCGATGCAGGTGATGATGCCCACATCCGGGCGGGCGCAACGGCTCAGCCGCTCGATCTCGCCCAGGTGGCTCATGCCCATCTCGACGACGGCGTATTCGGTTTCGTTTCCGATGCGGAACATCGTGCGGGGCAGGCCCAGCTCATTGTTCTGGTTGCCCTCGGTCTTGATGGTATTGCCGAAGCCCTCGATGGCAGCATAGCACATCTGCTTGGTGGTGGTCTTGCCCACGCTGCCCGTCACGCCCACGACTCTGGGGTGGAACTGGCTGCGGTAGTTGGCCCCCATCACCATCATGGCATGGTAGCTGTCCGCGCAGAGCACGGCCTTTTCCGCCGGGACGCCCTCGACCGGGTGGTTCAGCACCACACAGAAGGCCCCGGCTTCCAGTGCCTTGGCTGCAAAGTCGTGGCCGTCGAATCGTTCGCCCGGAAAGGCCACAAAGATGCAGCCGGGGCAGACCTCGCGGCTGTCGGTGGTCACAAGGGACACTTCGGCGTCCCCGGCGTCAAAGCCTTCCGGCGCAAGGCCGTTCAGCAGAATGCTTGCTCTGATCTTTTCCATACGATACTCTCCCTTTTCCTGATATCACGCGATCGTCTTCCATACGAGATGCCATTCCTCTTACCAACAGCCCCCAGCAGATTGGATCCTCACGACCCGGCTGCCAATGGCTCTCCCTTGGGGAGAGCTGGCGCGAAGCGCCTGAGAGGGTCTACCCGCAGGTGATGGTCACAAGGGTGCCGCGCTGGACGCTGGCCCCCGCCGCCTCGCTCTGCTCCTGGACCAGGCCGTTCGCATCGCCGGCCACAATGCAGTTGAGCCCGGCTGCTGCCAGCATCTGGCGGGCAAAATCCGCGCTCTTGCCCGTCACATCCGGCACCTCCGTGTGCCTGCCTTCGTATGTATCGGTATACAGATACACCGTGGTGCCGTATGGCACCTCCGCGCCTGCGCGCGGGTACTGGTAGGTGACCACCGCGCCCGCCTGGCTGGCGTCGCTCTCGGCCAGCTGGTGCTTGAGGCCCTTGATGTTCAGCGAGACCTGCGCATTGCTCCACTCGTTGCCGATGAGGTTGGGCACCTTGACGGTGGTGCCGCTGCGGTCAGTGCCGTCGGTGGCGATGCCAAGGTAGGGCGCGATCTCACTGATGATGTTGCCGACGACGGGCGCAGCCAGAATGGACGAGTAGTCCGTTTTGGAGTTGTTGGGGTCGTCGAGCATGACGTAGACGAGGATCTCCGGGTCGTCGGCGGGCAGGACCGCCACAAAGGAAGCGACCTTCTTGTAGTCGCCATCGCTGCGGCGGTCCATGTTCAGCTGCTCGGACGTGCCGGACTTGCCGCCGATGCGGTAGCCTGCCACATAGGCGCGGCCGCCGCCGCCCTGGGTGCCGTCCGCCACTTCATATTCCATGATCTGGCGGATGGCTTTGCTGGCGCTCTCGCTGATGACCTGGCGGCGGACGTTTGCCCCCACCTCTTCGATGACGTTGCCGTTCTGGTCGGTGATCTTATCCACCACATGGGGGGTGACGAGATAGCCGCCGTTGACAGCAGCGGAGATGGCCGTGCAGACCTGCAGCGGCGTGACCGCCATGGCCTGACCGAAGGCCGACGAGGCCAGCTCGACTTCACCCAGGCGGCTCTTGCTGTAATACTGCATGAAGTTCGTCTCGCTGGGCAGGTCCACGCCGGTGCGCTCGGTGAAGCCGAAGGCGTCGAAGTAATCATAGAACAGGCTGGAACCGATGCGCTGGCCCAGCTGGATGAAGTAGATGTTGCAGCTGTTCCGCAGCGCTTCGGCCAGATTCTGGACGCCGTGGGCCTTTTTGCCGGCGCAGTGATAGGTCTCCTTGGCGACGCCGTAGGCACCGGAACAGTTCAGCGTGGTGTTGATGGTCGCCTTGCCGGAGTCCACCCCCATGGCCGCCGTGATGACCTTGAAGACGCTTCCGGGGTAGTACAGCTCGGTGATGGTCTTGTTCTTCCACTGGATGTCGCGGTAATAGCCGGAATAATCGCCCTCCGGGTCCAGCACCTTGTTGCCGTTCGCATCCGTGACATAGCTGCCGTCCTCATTCTTGAGGTAGATGCCGTAGAGTTCCGGTTCGGCGTGGACCAGCTCGTTGAGATAGGCCTCGTTGGCGGTGTAATCCAGCGCGTTATTGGGGTCGAAGTCCGGCTTGGAGGCCATGGCCAGAATGGCACCGGTCTTGACGTTCATCACGATGGCCGCGCCGCGGTTCTCGACGTTGTTGGCCGAAATGGCCTCGTTCAGGTAGCGCTCCGCCACCTCCTGGATGTTCACATCCAGCGACAGCACCAGATTGGAGCCGTCCTTGGCAGCGTAGGTGGTGGCGTTTTCGTCCGCGATGGCATTGCCGTAGGCGTTGCGCAGGGTGATGGTGCGGCCATTGACGCCCGCCAGCGTGGATTCGTAGGATTTTTCCAGGCCGTAGGTGCCGTAGCCGTCGGCATCGCAGAAGCCCAGCACCGCCGCCGCAAAGGCTCCGTAGGGATAATCCCGCTGAAAGCTCTTGGTGGACGAGACAGAGATGCGGCCCTTGCGGATGCCCTTGTCGGCATCGGCCTTTTTGTGGGCCTTGTTGTACGCGGTGACGTATTGTTCAATGGACAGCTTGATGGCGTTGTTCACCTTGGCGGCCAGCGTCTGGTAGGCCGAGTCGCTCTTGGACAGGGCATCGTACACCGCCTGGTACTGGGTCTGGTAGGCCGCCGAGGAGGTGTCCACGCTGTCCAGGCTCTCACCATCGCCGGAGAGCAGCCGCAGGGTGATCTGGGTGCTGACCTCCTGCAATGCGGCAGGGTCGGCCGTCCTGGTCACCTCGCCGGTGTCGTCGTTCTTGCTGCTGGTGAACAGGGCCGTGCTGTAGCTGGGGTCGGCCCAGATGGTCCAGACCACGCTGGTGGAGGCCAGCGTGATGCCGGACGTATCATAGATCTCGCCGCGGGTCGCCTGAATGGTGCTGTCCAGCAGCTGCTGCTGGGCCGCATACTGGCAGAAGGTCGCGCCGTTCTTGATCTGGATATTGTACAGGCTGTGGATGACGATGCCTGCCGCCGCCACGACGAACACCACCGCCGCGCCAAAACTGAAATGCCGCAGCCGTGCGCTCAGCCGCTCGTGCGGGTCGGCGCGGCGCAGCCGGTAAAGCCCTTTTTTGTTCTTGGAGGATGGTTCCTGCATGTTGGTTTGACTCCTGAGAAACCGAAAAAGCGTGCGCTGCCGCACGCTTTTCCTGTTTTATTTTAGTTTGCGCGGTTCACGCGGCCCATGACCATCATGGCACCGTCGTGCAACAGGTCGGTCCACTGCCGCACAGCGGACTCCTTGCGGACAAGGACGCTGCCCTCGTCCAGGCGGATGTAGGTGATCTGGCTCTGGTCGATCTTCATCAGACCGAGGCGGGTGGCCGTCTCTTCCACGCTGGTGATGTTGGTGCGGTTGTTCAGTGCACTGTTGTAGTAGGTGTACTGGCTCTGCTCGCTGACGAGTTCCGCCTTGGCGTTCTGGATCTTGCTGTTCAGCTCCACCAGCTGGGACTCGCTCCACAGCAGGCTGACGGCAAAGCCCACCAGCAGCGCCGCCGAGAGCAGCTGCAATGCGTGCTGCATGGCAGCGCGCACCGGGTTCAGCCGGGGCTTGCCGCCTTTTTCCACCCGCAGCGGAACGTTCCGCTGCGTCTGGGGTGCTCTTCTGCGGCGCACCTCTGTCATATCATATGCTGCCTGGCCCATGGTACTCTCCTCCTCACTGATACTCCGCAATGGTTAAATTTTTTCAAGAACGCGGAGATGTGCCGACCGGCTGCGCCGGTTCTCTTCCAGCTCCTGCGTATTTGCTTCGATGGGTCTGCGGGTGATGAGTTTTGCTTTGGCCCTGCCGCCGCAGACGCAGACCGGAAACTCCGGCGGGCAGGTGCAGGCGGTGGCCCAGCGGCGGAACTTGTTCTTCACCAGCCGGTCTTCCAGCGAGTGGAAGGTAATGATGCACAGCCGCCCGCCGGGGGCCAGATGCTCAAAGATGGTGTCCATGCCCTCTTCCAGTGCGTCCAGCTCGTGGTTGACTGCAATGCGCAGTGCCTGGAAGGTGCGGCGGGACGGGTTCTTGTTCTTGCGCCGCTCGGCCGCCGGCATGGCGCTGGCCACGATGTCGGCCAGCTGCAATGTCGTCTCGATGGGGGAAGTCTCCCGTGCCTCGACGATCTTGCCCGCGATCTGCCAGGCGAAGGGTTCTTCGCCGTAATCCTTGAGGATGCGGGCCAGCTCCTCCCGGCTCTCGGTGTTCACGAGGTCGGCGGCGGTCTCACCCTCCTGGCTCATCCGCATGTCCAGCGGAGCGTCTGCCCGGTAGGAAAAGCCTCTGGCGGCATCGTCCAGCTGGTGGCTGGAAACGCCGAGGTCCAGCAGCGCTCCGTTGATCTTGTCGATGCCCAGCTGTTCCAGAGCTTGTCCCGCATAGCGGAAGTTGATCTGCACCACGGTGGCAGGCAGCCCGGCCAGCCGCGCCCGCGCGGTCTGCACCGCGTCCGGGTCCTGATCCAGCGAAATGAGCCTGCCGCCCTGTTCCGCGTCCAGCCGCAGCGCGATCTGGCGGGAATGCCCCGCACCGCCTGCGGTGCCGTCCAGATAGATGCCTGCCGGGTCAATGGCAAGGCCGTCCAGGCACTCGTTCAAAAGCACAGGTACATGCTCAAACGAGGCCGGGTCAAAGGCTTGTCCGATCGTTTCACTGCCCATAGGGCCCAGCCTCCTTTCTGTCGTTTCAAGTTGCGTATCATCCGGCGTTTTCACGCTGTTTTTTCCGTTTTTCGCCGTGTTTTTCTGCCCGCAGGGGCACACTGCCCCAAGGCATCTCTCTGATACAGTTTTATTGTAACAAAACCGCCCTGCGAATGCAAGGCTTTTCGGGCTGGTTTTTCTCTCAAAATGTCACAAAAAAAGCCCCTGCAAGCCGTCAATTTTGCTGGCAGGGGCAACTGGGTTTTTCCGACAAACTCCGCTCACTTGGGTTTCCGGGGCGTCTGGCGCAGATTGGCGCGGACGTTCCGGACCTGCGCAGCGTTCTCTGCCATGGTCTCCTCGGTGGTCTTGAGCATATTATCACAGTAGTCGGTCACGGTCTGGCGGACGGTGCGGGCCTCGGTCTGGGCGGCTGAGACGATCTCGGAGGCGCGCTGCTGGGCCGCCTTGACGATCTCCGCCTCGCTGACGAGGATGCGGGCGCGGTCCTCGGCCTTTTTCACGATGGCCTGGGCCTGGGCGTTGGCCGAATCAATGAGCTGAGCACGGTCGCTGACGATGGACTGCGCCTGCCGCAGCTCCACGGGCAGGTTCTGGCGGATCTCGTCCAGATAATCCCGGATCTGCTCCACGTCCACGATCCGCTTGCCGCCCGAAAGGGGCATCCCGGCGCTCTCTTCCAGCGTGTCCTCAATGGTATCCAAAAGCTCGTTCACGTTCATT
>ERZ835980.2316-NODE-2316-length-17604-cov-2.793948_pt1 | contig 17604 bp, 16 predicted proteins | sample MGYA00519943_ERZ835980 | MGnify/ENA primary metagenome ERZ835980 (study PRJEB31850, sample SAMEA3708791) | human gut metagenome | biome: human gut; feature: human-associated habitat; material: faeces | place: China | collected 2014 ... | reverse complement strand
TCACGATGCAGTCAGCCTCGGCAGCCTTGAAAGCGGCCACGCCGTCCTGCACGTTGGCGATGGTGGGGTTGGGCTTGATCTCACTGTAAACAGCGTAGGCAAAGTTTGCAGCATCCAGCAGGTCGGTGACCTTCTTGGTGACGCCGAACTTGATCAGGTCGGGATCGGAGCAGACGAATGCCTTCTTGTAGCCGCGGGCGGTCAGTTCGGGAACGATGTTCTCAATGGCACCGTGGCCATGGTAGGAGATGGTATTCAGAACGATGCGGTCAGCCATAGTTATTTTTCCTCCAAATCTCTTTTCCGCCGCTTTCCGGGCGGAGCTCTCTGTTTTTCAGCATAGCACATTGTTAAAAGCTTTGCAATGTGAAATTGTTTGAATTTATTGTAATTTTTTATCAATGTGCAGTGTTTTATGGGCACTTTTTCCAACTTCCCACAGTTTTATGGTGTTTTTTCTTTTTCCCCTTGACAAACAGAGCAAATCGTGTATTATTGTATCAAGCGCTTAATACAGCAAGACAAGGAGATGATACCATGGGCGAACAGTTTGATGCCAGCCGCCCGATCTATGCCCAGCTTGTGGAACGGCTGAAGGCCCGGATCCTGGCCGGCACCTACCCGCCGGGCGGGCATCTGGATTCGGTACGTGATCTGGCCGCAGCCGCCGGGGTGAACCCAAACACGATGCAGCGGGCCCTTGCCCAGCTGGAGACGGAAGGACTGGTGCGCACCGAACGCACTGCAGGCCGCTATGTTACGGAGGATACTGCATTGATCGAACAGCTTCGCGCCGACACCGCCCGGACGCTGGCGTCGGATTTTCTGGAAAAGATGCGCGGCATCGGCTATAGTCCCGCACAGGCAGCCGCGCTTTTGGAGCACTGGGACGCAAAGGAGGACCTCAATGAATGAACTTTTGAGCTGTGAAGCACTGACCAAGTGCTACCAGAAGGATAAGACCGCACTGGAAAATGTAGACCTGCACATCGGCTTTGGCCGCATCGTGGGGCTGCTTGGCCCCAACGGCAGCGGCAAGACCACCCTCATCAAGCTGGCGAACGGTCTGCTGCAGCCCAGTGCAGGCAGCATCCGGATCGCCGGCATGACCCCCGGGCCGGACACCAAAGCCATCGTGTCCTATCTGCCGGACGCCGACTGGCTGCCGGACTGGATGCGTGTGGAGCAGCTGGTGGAAATGTTCCACGAATTTTATGCCGATTTTGACCCCGCTAAGGCAAACGAAATGCTGGCCCGGCTGGAACTGGAACCGAAGGCGCGGCTCAAGACCCTCTCCAAGGGCAGCAAGGAAAAGGTGCAGCTGATCCTGGCCATGAGCCGTCGGGCGGAACTGTATCTGCTGGACGAACCCATCGGCGGTGTGGACCCGGCTGCCCGCGAGTATATCCTGAACACCATCCTCAAAAACTTTGACGAGTCCTCCTCCATCCTCATCACCACCCACCTGATTCAGGATGTGGAAGCCATCTTTGACCAGGTCCTGTTCCTCAATCAGGGCAAGATTGTGATTGACGGAGAGGTGGACGAAATTCGTCAGCAACACGGCAAATCCATCGACCGACTCTTCAGGGAGGTATTTAAATGTTAGGAAAGATGCTCAAATATGACCTCAAGGCAATGTCTAAAACGATGCTGCCCTTCTTTCTGGTCATCATTGGGATGACCGTCCTCAACAGCTTTTTCATCCATTTTGAATGGATGACCGGCATCATCGCCGGCAGCAGTATCATCTTCGGACTGTTCATCGCATTGGGGGTCACCGCTTTGGTGATGATTATTACCCAATTTTATCACAACGTACTGGGCGACGAGGGATATTTGACCAACACTTTGCCGGTGGGTGTGGATGTCATCCTCTTCTCCAAGCTGCTTTCTGCCATGATTTGGCTGTGCTTGAGCGGAGTGGTCGGCATCATCGTCCTCTTTATTACCCTTGCTACCACTGCCGGTGCTTCCGAATTTTTCTCGGCAACCTTTGATGTCATCCAGGCTTTCTTCCTTGCTTTCAGAGAGTACACCTCCGGCACCCTTTCCGTCCTGCTTCTGGTGGTTTTGGGCATACTGGCTTTCCTGGTTTTTCTTGCCAACGAAATCCTGCATTTCTACTGTGCGATGGCTTGCTCGCAGCTGCCCATCCTTTCAAAAAACCGCATTGTCGGCTCGTTCATCGCTTACTTTGTATTGAATATTCCTTTAACTATCCTGATGGCTGCCATCATGGGCGGGCTTACCTGTGCGGCTAACCTTTCTCCTTGGCTTGAACAGCTGGATGTCTTTCCGCTGGGACTGCTGATGCTGACCACCTTCTTGTTGGTTGGTCTGCTGCTGGACCTTCTGCTTTACCTGCCGACCCGCTATATTTTGAAAAATAAGTTAAATCTCGAATAAATCATCCATAAAGAAAAGCATCCGACCGCATTGGTTGTGTAAAAACAATCTGTGCGGTCGGATGCTTTTCTGCGCTATTTCCCAGGAAATGCAGATTTTCCCAAAGTTCCGTTCCGCTTTCACCTTGTTTTCACCTGCCAACGAGTAAAATCACTATGATTTTTTCTGATTATTGTCTATTTTTTATATTATCATCCAGTATTTTTAGAAACAAGGCACAAAGGACAAATTTCCCCTTGCATGTTTTGTTTGTCGGAGTATAATGGGGGAACGAGAAAAAAGGAACGCAAAGGAGGCTTTTTCATGTCCTATCACTATCTTGTTGACATCGCTCTCATCCTCGTTTCCACCAAAGTTCTTGGTATCCTGACCAAACGATTACAGATGCCGCAGGTGGTCGGCGCTCTGCTGGCAGGTCTGATTATGGGTCCTGCCTGTCTGAATATCATCCATAGCACCGAATTTTTAAGTCAGGTCTCCGAACTGGGTGTCATCGTTATGATGTTCACCGCCGGATTAGGAACCAGTTTGGACGACCTCAAGCAAACCGGTAAAACAGGATTTATGGTCGCTTTGTGCGGTGTACTGATTCCTTTGCTGGGTGGTGCTGTATTGGCTGCCTTCTTCAACGACAGCGGCTCTGCCAATGCATTAATGCAAAATATCTTTATCGGAGTGGTATTGACTGCCACCTCCGTTTCCATCACTGTTGAAACCCTCAAGGAGATGGGCAAGCTGTCGACGGTTGTGGGCAACACCATCCTTGCCGCCGCCTTAATCGACGACGTGCTGGGTCTGATTGCCTTGACCGTCGTCACCAGCATCGGCGGTTCTGCTGATTCCAACCTGCTGCTGGTCCTGATTAAAATTGTTGCTTTCTTTCTCTTTGTCATTGTCGTCGGTGTGCTGGTCAAAAAGGGCATGGACTGGTACATCAAAAATGTACATTCCACCGACCTGCAGCGTTATCCGATTTTTGCCTTTGTCCTCTGCCTGTTTCTGGCGTTCTGCGCAGAAGAGCTGTTCGGCGTTGCGGACATCACCGGTGCATTTGCTGCCGGTCTAATCATCTCCACCACCTCGAAAGCCAAGTATATCGAGGTCAAATTTGCTCCCCTTTCCTACCTGCTGCTGACGCCAATCTTCTTTGCCAGCATCGGTTTGGAGGTAGACCTGCCCAAAATGGACAGCAGGCTCATTCTCTTCTCGGTTCTGCTGGTCATTGTCGCTGTGCTGACCAAGGTTCTGGGATGCGGACTGGGCGCCAAACTGTGCGGCTTGAAAAACCACCAATGTGAACAGATCGGTGTCGGCATGGTCTGCCGTGGTGAGGTCGCTTTGATTGTTGCCAACAAGGGCGCTGCACTGGGACTGATGCCGGAGGTTTTCTTCGCTCCGGTCATCATCATGGTGGTTGCCAGCACCATCCTGACCCCTCTACTGCTCAAGTACGCCTACCGTGAAAGCAACGCATACGAGGATATGCAGGAAAGCCAACTGCTCGACCATTATCAGGAAACCGAACAGTTGGATTGGGTTGCTGACAGCCTGATTCGTGCCAACGACCATATCATGAAAAAAAATCGCGGCAAATCCAAAAAATAAAAGATTTCAATACAAAAGAGGAGCGCCCTGCAAGGCGCTCCTCTTTTGTCTCTCGGTCATTTGCAAATTCCTTCCTTATTATATATAGGATAACTTCTTCTCCTCTTGTATCTTGGTTAAGCTGACGTGATAGAAGGCTTATTTTCCTTTTTTTCCAAGCCTTTCTGCATCATTTCTTCACAGAATGTCTATAATTTTGCGCTGTTCTTATTTAAAAAATTTCGTTAAACTAATAAACGACCCGGCAAATGAAGGTGAAATCTGCCAAAAATACCCTCTTTTCGGTATCAATCCTGTAACAAACCTTGAATCTGCACACAGAAAAGCTTATAATAAGTAAGTATGTTATAAAATAGCAAGTTGTCAGTTAAAAATAACGAAAGCCCTTCACGGAAGGGAATTGTATCTTGATCTTGATTTTGGAAGAAAGGAGCGAACTGCTGGTGTCCAATGCCAAAAAAAGCAAAAAAGAAAAAACACCCGCTGCCACTCCTGCTGAAAGCTTGTCCTCTTTGGGGCATTTTGTATATGCTGTCTGCTACCTGGTCGGTGCAAGGATCATCCGATTTTTCCGACGTTCCAAGCGACGGCTGAAAAAGGGCGCACTGCACCTGAAGTGGAAGCTGCGCAGGCTTTACTTTGATTTCAAAGACCAGCAGGTCCTCGATAACCTGAACAAACAACATCACCACCGCCAGAACAAGGATGCCCTTCGTCAGGTGCAGCAGTCACTGCAACAGTGGAAGCAGCACCGCGAGCAATCCTCCAAGCTGCTGTTCGGTGAGTTTTTTCGCGCATTCCGACCGATTCTCCCGCTGCTTGCCGGTACTGTCAACTACCTTCTGCCGGTCGGCGGTATGGTCATTCTGATTTCCACTGTACTGCACTTTAGCACCATGACCTACGGCTTGCAGGTCCAGTACAACGGCGAGCACATCGGTTATATCTTGTCGGAGTCCGCCTTTGTGGAAGCCGAAGCCAAGGTGCGGGAACGTATCGTCAACGAAGCCTATCTGCCTCCTGAGGACAGCGTGCCCATCTATTCGCTTGCTATCGTGGAGGATGACCAAATTTCGGAAGAAAGTGTCTTAATCAACAACATCATCCGCGCTTCCGGTAACGAGATCGAAGAAGCTGCCGGTCTGTATGTCGATGGAGAATTTATCGGCGCGGTTTCCGATGGCGACGAACTGCTGAAAAGCCTGCGCGCCCGCAAAAACGGAACCTATTCCCCTGATATGCCGACCGGTGAACCTGTTGAGGAGCAACCACAGGAAGAATCGGAATCCCAAGAGCAGCCGCAGGAACAGGCTCCTTCCAACCCCGAACCGGAAGAGGAACAGCCTGCCACCGAGCAGCTTGTTCCCGAACGCACCCATACGGTTCGTGAAGGTGACTCGCTGTGGGATATTGCCCTTGAGTACGATGTCACCGTTGACCAGCTGCTCCAGCTCAACCCAGAGGACAGCAAGAGTATGCTGGTGGGTCAGACGCTGATTATCTCGCAGTCATCCGCTCCTTCCGAGTCCTCCCAGACGGAAGCGCCGTCTTCCACACCGGAGACAGAGGACCCGGAAGAAGAGCAGCCAGAAGAAGAACCGGAAGAAAATGCTTCTGCTTCTCCGCGCACCCACACTGTGCAGGACGGCGATTCTCTTTGGGATATTGCTACCCAATACGATGTCAGCGTCGAACAGCTGCAACAGCTCAACCCGGAGGTCAGCAAGAGTATGCTGGTCGGTGAAACACTGATGATTCCACCGGCAGATTCCTCCGATACGACAGACAAACAGACGACCTCCGATTCCGTTTCAGCCGAAGCGGAAAAATCGAGCGAAACGTCTACCGCAAGCACCGAACAGGCAGAACAGCCACAAACCGAAAAGGCTGCCGAGGAACCACTTTCTGCCAACAATGAAATCATTAGCTTTGTCCAGTCGATTCGCGTGGAAAGAGGTCTTTATCCTGTTTCCTCGGTGGAAAGCCTGCAAAGCATCAACGTCAAGCTCGACAGCGTGGTGGAGGGCGAACAGACCTACACCATCCAGCAGGGAGATTCCCCGTCGCTGGTTGCAGACAAGGTCGGCATCCCGACCCAGACACTGATCAACCTCAATCCCGAGGTTACCCAGTCGATGCTGGTGGGCGATGTGCTGGTCATCTCCCATGAGCAGCCCTTCCTTCAGACCAAGACGGTCAAAACGGTCACCGAAGAGAAGGAAATCGCCTTTAAAACCGAAACCGAACTGGACCACAACAAAGCTTCCGGCTATGAAAAGGTGGTGCAGGAGGGTAAAAACGGACTGGAGGAAATCGTCAGCGAAGTCACCTACATCGACGGCTATGAAACCGAGCGAACGGTCATCTCCAAAACGACCCTGCAGGAACCGGTCACTGCCAAGATTGTGGTCGGCTCTCTGACCAGCAGCCAGTACAACTTCTCAGGCTCCGGCACCGCTTCTACCGAAAGCAACGTCGGCGGCTACATCTGGCCGGTCAACGGCGGCTACATCTCCTGCCCAATCTGGGGATACAGCGGACACACCGGCACCGACATCGCGGCGCCAGCCGGAACCACCATCTGGGCTTCCAAAGGCGGAACAGTCGCTTATGCAGGCTGGTCCAACGGTTACGGATATAATGTCCTGATCAATCATGGGGATGGAACCAAGACCCGATATGCGCATTGCAGCAGCCTTGCTGTTTACACCGGTCAGCAGGTATCGCAGGGACAGGTCGTCGGTTATGTCGGACAAACCGGATGGGCTTCTGGAAACCACTGTCACTTTGAAATCATCAGCAACGGTACCTTCCTGGATGCCAGAAACTACATCGGATACAGTCGTTAAAAAAAAATTCCGAAGCGATCGTTATGACCGCTTCGGAATTTTTGCATATCCTGTTCTTTTGCGGGCAAGCTGGAAAGAAGAAGGAGGAAGGTCCTGTGCATCTTTTCAAATCCCGTCCGCACCGCATCCCACAATGGAGATTGTTCTGGCAGAGCTTTTGGATCAGTCTGATCCTCATCCTGTTCCTCTGCGCCTTTTTATACATCGCCTGCTCACAAAACAGCGGCATACAAGAACCCATCCTGTCGGTACAACTGCCCTATTCCCAGCAGAAAATGACAAAGCGCCCGACCAATCGGTCAGACACCCTGTCACTGAGTTTCTTTGGATGTAAATGGGAGTTATCAATCGAAACGATGCAGCAGCTTTCCGACCAACTTTCCCGCTGGTACCGGCAGTACGGTGTTTTGATTCCTGCACGTTACCGCGCGGCTGCTTCTGCTGCTGTCATCCTGTGGGATGAGCTGTCCAAAATTTCCCGGGAAATTTTTACAACTCCTTTTTGCTGACAATCTTAACCGAGAGATGAATCGAAAACAGCAGTCCCAAAGCCAGAAGCAGGAACAATCCGGCAATACCCAACAACGCCATCTTGTAGAAGGATGCGGTTGCCACCACGCTTACCTGCTGGTTGAGGATAAAGATTCCTGCCACAAACAGCCCGGACGACACACCCAAAACCAGCATAAAAATCAGCCGTCCCTTTTGGATGCCCCACTTGTAAGCCACCGGAATCATCACCGCAGCAAAGTAGACGTTCAGTACCACCGTCATCAATAAAACGCTCAGGATTTCCTGCATCGGCGTATTCAGCACCAGCAGGTAGACGGTCGAAATCACTGCGGTGGCAGATGCCATGATGCCAAAGGTTGCATAGCGCGACAGCACCACCTGCTTTGTGCTGACCGGCAGCACCCGCAGATATTTTTCCCAATGGTAAAACTCATCGTAGGAAAACAGGTTGAGGATATAGCTGGCGCCCATAATGCAGAGCATCATCGCACCGGTGGCAGGCTGTCCTCCCACTGCCCAGGCAACCATAAAAATCAGAAAAATCCCTGCAAGCGTCTTGAGCATCCGCCTGATGGACAAAAGATCGTTTAAAATAAGTCCCTTCATATTATAAGACCTTCCTTTCCCAATTGCTCTGCATCCGGTTACTGTTTGTTGCGGCAGAGCATCAGCATCATCTCGTCCAGGGTCAGCGAATCCAGCAGGATGTCGGGATACCGGCGGGCAAACTGCTCACGGTCGTTGACCAGTGCCTGACTGCCATACGGGGTATCCTGCATGACCTCCACCAGCTTGCTGTCCACCGCATGGAGGGTCTGACAATCTGCCTTTGCAATCGCATAGCCGTACAACAGCTCGTCCTTGTTTTTGCTCATCAGCAGCCTGCCTTGGTGGATGAAGGTGATGTAATCGGCAATCTGCTCCAAATCGCTTGTGATGTGCGAAGACACCAGAATCGAGCGTTTGCCGTCGGAGATAAATTCCAGAAAGATGTCCAGCATCTCGGCGCGGACCACCGGATCTAACCCGCTGGTCGGCTCATCCAGAATCAGCAACTGTGCGCCGTGGCTGAGTGCAATCACCAGCGAGAGCTTCATCTTCATTCCGCGGGAGAAATCCTTGATTTCCTTTTTATCGGGAAGAGAAAAGCGCTGGAGGTATTGATTGTATGCACTTTCATCCCACTGGGAGTATATTTTCTTCATCACCCTGCCCAGGTGGGAGGTGTAGAGTGTCTGGTTAAAGGGCATTTCATCGAACACCACTCCGATGGATTCCCTGTCCTGCGGCGTGACTCCCCGGTGTCCAAAGACAGAGATTTGCCCGCTGTCCGGCTGTGCCATTCCCAGAATCATGCGCATGGTGGTGGATTTACCTGCGCCGTTTTCTCCAATCAAGCCCATGATGGCGCCTTCCGGCAGCTGGAAACTGATGTCCCGCAGCGAAAACTGCGGATATTCCTTACACAAATTTTGTACCTGCAATACCATAAACCGATTCTCCTTTCCGGTTTCTATCCTTCTTCATACAACAGGCTGAGCATCTGCTGCATCTCCTCCAGGGTGATGGAAGCTGCCTGCGCCTGCTCGACCGCCTGCTCAAGCGTTTGCTCAACCCGTTTGCGCTGTTCCTCCCGCATCAGCTCCAGATTGCGCGGCGCCACAAAGCACCCCTTTCCTGCTACGGTCACCACAAAGCCGTCCCGCTCCAAATCCTCATAGGCACGTTTTGTGGTGATAACGCTGATGCGCAAATCCTTTGCCAGCGCCCGCATGGAGGGCAGCGCTTCGCCCTCCTGCAATTCGCCGCTGAGGATGCTGTTTTTGATCTGTGCGGTGATCTGTTCATAGATCGGTTTGCCGCTGGAGTTGCTGATAATCAGATTCAAGTGATCACCCATCCTTCTTTTTCGTATATACTGTATATATCGTATATATACAGTATCACAGTTATTTCTGCTTGTCAATGGCTTTCCAAAAATTTTGTAGAAAAATTCATCATCGGATGCTATACTGAAAACAAGCAAAAATTTACAACCATCAAACAGGGAGGAATCTTATGAAAAAACTGTTTTCGGATAAAATCTATCTCATCCTGCAAATTGCTTCGGTTGCCGTCGGCGGTATCTATCTGTTTTGCACCCGCAGCTACCAGCAGACACCCGTCTGGGTCAGTTGGCTGATTTCGATGGCTTTGTTTGTCAGCATCATCCTGTACAGCGCCGTCAAAAAAAGATGGGTGGTCACCGCTGTCAATCTGGCTGCCGGCATCCTGCTGTTTTTGAGCCTGATGATTTTGCCGTACAGCGTCTAGGAAAGCAGAAGCATCATAAAAGTATGGTTCTACAAGTTTCATACCCATAAAACAGCGCACCGAAAGCAAATTGCCTTCGGTGCGCTGTTTTATTTTACACCCACTATCGGTCCAAAATCATCTGTCCGTAGTTGAGCATTTCAAATCCCAGCTGCTCATACAGCTTTTTTGCCTTTGGATTGTATGGACAAACCTCCAGACGAAAACGTTTCGCCTGCGGATACTCTGCAAACAACCACTGAAAATACTGATGACCATAGCCTTTGCCGCGGGACTGCGGAATGAAATACAGCTCCTCCGCCTGTACCACCACTCCGCCTGCTTCACAGCTCCAGTAGAAAGCAAGCAAGGCATATCCCACCGGCTTTTCTTGCTCACAGAGTGTCAGTCCGCGCATCAAAGGGCTGCCCTTCACCCCAATGTTGAAGGTGTCCTCCAGCTTTTGTTCCTCCAACTCAAACAGGCTGGCATCGCTGCTGTAAAAATCCCTTGCCATTTCTAAATATGCCTGACGGTCTTCCTCTATAAAATCACGAATCTGCAACATCGTTCTTCCTCCTTTATTTGATTATTGTAGCAAAATTTCTCACTTTTCGTCAACTCCAATAAAATTCACCCCAACTTCTTTACATCGACTCGCTTTTTCACTATAATGTAATAAATCGTTTTGTAAATTGTGTAATAAAAAGTAGGACTATCAGAAAGGGATGTGTACCGCATGAAACTACAAACATTATTTGAGGAAAAAAAGGTCGTTTTTTCCCTGGAAATCTTTCCGCCCAAAAAGAGCAGCTCGATTCAGACCATCTATGACACGCTGGATGCGCTGCGCGACATTGAGCCTGATTTTATCAGCGTAACCTACGGCGCGGGAGGAAATCCTGCCGACCGCTCCACTGTACAGATTGCCTCCGACATCAAGCACCGCTATCATATCGAACCGTTGGCTCATTTAAGCTGTGTCAATTCCACCAAAGAGCATATCGGCAGGGTACTGGATGATCTGCGGGAAAATGACATCGAAAATATCCTGGCGCTGCGCGGCGACCTCAATCCAAACGTACCGCCGCAGACCGATTACCGCTATGCCAGCGACCTGATTGATGATATTAAGCAATACGGCGGTTTTGACATCGCTGCCGCCTGCTATCCCGAGGTCCACCCGGAGGCTGCGGATTTGGAGGAGGACCTGCTGCACCTGAAGAAAAAGGTGGATGCCGGTGCTACCCACCTGATCTCTCAGCTGTTTTTTGATAACAACGACTACTACAACTTTCTGTATCGGGTGCGGCAGGCGGGCATCACCGTTCCCATCGAAGCGGGTATCATGCCGGTAACCAACCGCAAGCAGATTGAACGGATGGTTTCGTTGTGTGGAGCCAGCCTTCCTAAAAAATTTGTCCGCATCATGCACCGCTATGGAGATGACCCCGTTGCCATGCAGGATGCCGGCATCGCATACGCCGTCGAGCAGATTGTAGACCTGATTTCCAACGGAGTACAGGGCATCCATCTGTACACCATGAACAATCCGCTCATTGCACACCGCATCAATCAGGCGGTTGCCAGCCTGATTCGCTGCTCCAACCGATAAAGGAGGTCTGTGGATGCTCTGCCTTTTGCATCACATCCCAACCGAAGAAACCATCCGCTATGCGCTCGGCTGCGCTGTGCCAAAACCGGTCGACCCACAGTGGCAGTCCAAGGCACAGGCAGCACAGCAGCAGGTTCTGCAAAGCAGTCAGCCTCGTTTTTGCTGGAGAGTCTTTCCCAGCGCGCCTTTACTGGAGCAGCTGCTGACCGGTCAGGACATCCGCAGCCATCTGTCCGGCTGCACCGATTGTATCCTGCTGGCTGCCACCCTGGGCGCGCAGGTGGATGCCCTGATTCGCCGTGCGCAGGTCCGCGATATGGAGCAGGCACTCTGGCTGGATGCCGCCGCCTCGGCAGCCATTGAGGAGGTCTGCGATACGGCGCAGCGGCAGATCGCCGAACAGCTCGGACAAAGCCTGACCCACCGCTTCAGCTGCGGATATGGGGACCTTCCCCTTTCCATCCAGCCGCAGCTGTGTACGCTGCTGGACAGTGCAAAAAGCATCGGTCTTTCGGTCAGCCATTCCTCTATGCTGACACCGGTCAAATCGGTGACTGCCATCCTGGGCATCCTGCCCGCAGGTACTGTCGCTTCGGCGCCAAAGCCCTGCACCATCTGTCATTTAAAAGAAAATTGTGTTTTAAGAAGAAAGGGTGTTTTTTGTGGAAAATCGACTGATTGATTCGCTGCGCCGCGCCGACCGCTTCTGGCTGTTAGACGGAGCGATGGGGACCCAGCTGCAAAAGAAGCTGGTCGCTGCCGGTCGCAGCATTTTAGGCTTAATCCCCGAGCTGTGCTGCATCACCGAACCGGAGCTGGTCACCCAGGTCCATCGGGAATATCTGGAAGCCGGAGCGGACATCCTGTACACCAACACCTTCGGCGCCAACCGCAAAAAGCTGACTGGCAGCGGATATACACCGCAGCAGATCATTCCTGCTGCTGTCGGCTGTGCCAAACAGGCGGCAACGGGGAAGGACACACTGGTTGCTTTGGACATCGGTCCCATCGGCGAGCTGATGGAGCCGACCGGCACCCTTTCCTTCCAGCAGGCTTATGACCTCTTTGCCGAGCAGGTCAATGCCGGTGTACAGGCAGGCATTGACCTGATTGTCATTGAAACGATGACCGACCTCTATGAGGTCAAGGCTGCCATCCTTGCCGCTAAGGAATGCTGCGAACAGCTTGGCAAAGAACTTCCTGTGCTGGTATCGATGACTTTTGAAGCAAACGGACGGACCTTCACCGGCTGCTGCGTTCCTTCGATGGCTGCGGTCATCGAGGGACTGGGCGCAGATGCTATCGGCTTTAACTGCTCGCTGGGTCCGGTGGAGCTGCTCCCCTTCGCCAGACAGCTGCGGGAAAACACCTCTCTGCCCATCTTTATCAAGCCAAATGCCGGTCTGCCCGACCCGTTGACCGGCAGCTATTCCATCGATGCTGCAAAATTTGCCGATTGTATGCAGGAATACCTTGCGTTGGGGATTCACCTGTTCGGCGGCTGCTGCGGAACCGACCCTTCCTTCATCCGTGCGATGCGGCAGATGCTGGACCAAAAGCATCCGCAGGATTTTCCAAATCCTGTCGTTTCCAGACAAGCCTGTGTCTGCACACCCACCTGTTTTGTTCCCATCGACCGAGTACGAATTATCGGGGAACGGATCAATCCCACCGGCAAAAAGCGTTTAAAGCAGGCAATCCTGGAGCAGGATTTTGACTACATCCTCAGCCAGGGACTCTCTCAGCTGGAGGCAGGCGCACAAATCCTGGATGTCAACATGGGAATGCCCGAGGTCGATGAGAGCCGGATGCTGCCGCTGGTCATCCAAAAGCTGCAAGGCGTGCTGGATGCTCCGCTGCAAATCGACTCCTCCAATGTCAAAGCCATCGAGCAGGCGCTGCGTCTCTACAACGGAAAACCCATCGTCAACTCGGTCAACGGGGAGGAAGGCTCGATGAACGCCATCCTGCCGCTGGTCAAAAAATATGGTGCGGCAGTCGTTGCGCTGACCCTGGATGACAACGGAATCCCGCTGCTGGCAGAGGAACGGTTTGCCATCGCAGAGCGAATCGTTGCACACGCCGAGCAGTACGGCATCCCGCGCGAGGACATCTATGTGGACTGCCTGACCCTGACTGCCTCGGTGCAGCAAAAAGAGGTCGTAGAAACACTGAAGGCAATGCGCATGGTCAAAGAGCAGCTGGGTTGCCGCACCCTGTTGGGCGTTTCCAACATCTCCTTCGGTCTGCCCAACCGCGAGCTGCTCAACCACAGCTTTTTGCTGATGGCGCTGGAAGCCGGACTGGATTTGCCCATCATCAATCCAAACGTCCCTTCCATGCTGGATGCTATCCGCGCCTTTGAAGTGCTGTACGCAAAGGATGAACACGCTGCCCGTTACATCGAAAACTTTAGCCGTCCCGAGGAGATTGCCCGAATCTCGGCAAAACCAACCGTTCCCACAGCCGTCACTGTCCAGACAAGCGGCAGCGACTGTGACCCGCTGACCGCTGCCATCCAAAAGGGTCTGGGTGAATCGGTGCGGCGCGAGGTCTGCTTACTACTGGAAGGCTGCGAGGCGGAAACCATCATCAACGAGCGCCTGATTCCTGCTCTGGATTTGGTGGGACAGGAGTTTGAAAGCGGGAAAATCTTTCTGCCGCAGATGATTCAGTCCGCACAGGCGGCACAGGCAGGCTTTGAGGAAATCAAACGTTTCCTGTCTGCCCGTCCGCAGCAGGACAGCTCCCATCAACCGCTCGATTCCAAAGGCATCGTTCTTGCCACTGTGCATGGAGATGTCCACGACATCGGCAAAAACATCGTCAAGGTCATCCTGGAAAACTACGGCTTTCCGGTCATTGACCTAGGCAGAGATGTGCCTGCCGAGCGGGTCGTACAGGCGGTGCGGGAAAACGGCATCCGGCTGGTCGGACTGAGTGCGCTGATGACCACCACCTTAAAAAGCATGGAGGAAACCATCGCCCTGCTGCACCAGCAGCAACCCGACTGCAAAATCATGGTGGGAGGCGCGGTGCTGACCGAGGAGTATGCCAAAAAGATTGGCGCCGATTTCTACGCCAAAGATGCAAAAGCCTCCGCCGACATTGCACGCTCGGTCCTGCTGTAAGGTAAAAAATGCAGGAATCGGGAAAGATTTCCTGCATTTTTCCTCCTTTTATGAGGGATTGGGAAATCCTTTCCTGCAAAAGTTTGTGAAAAATTACACAAATTCTTTCCCCCTCCCCCCTTCCTGCACCACAAAAGGGAAAACCTTTGTAAAAATGGGGTAAATCATCCACCCGCGCCCTTGCAAAAGCGCAGCGAATAGATTACAATAGACTTAAATCGTACAGATTGAATCCTCCGCTTTTTTAGCGGAAAAATGTTTTGTTTACCGCAACCATTTTTATAAACGGGTTGGAATTTCCAACCGATGAAAGGCAGGTTATCTGTGATGAATTCTCTGAACAAAAAGACAATCGAAGATATTGATGTATCCGGCAAACGTGTGCTGGTGCGCTGCGACTTTAACGTTCCGCTCAAGGACGGCGTGATTACCAACGACAAGCGCATCGTGGCTGCTCTGCCAACCATCCAGTACCTGATCGACCATCAGGCAAAGGTCATCCTCTGCTCCCACCTGGGCAGACCGAAGGGTGAATACAAGGAAGAATTCTCTCTGGCTCCGGTCGCTGCCAGACTGAGCGAGCTGCTCGGTCAGCCGGTCGAACTGGCGCAGGACAAGGAAGTGGTCGGCGAAAATGCAAAGGCACTGTCCTTCGCAATGCATCCGGGCGATGTCATCCTGCTGGAAAATGTCCGTTTCAGAAAAGAAGAAACCAAAAACGAAGAGTCCTTCTCGAAGGAGCTTGCCGGTCTGGCTGACGTCTATGTCAACGATGCATTTGGTACCGCACACCGCGCACACTGCTCCACCACCGGCGTTGCTTCCTTCCTGCCGGCTGTCTGCGGTTATCTGATTCAGAAGGAAATCTCGGTCATGGGTCAGGCGCTCAACAATCCAAAGCGTCCGCTGGTTGCCATCTTGGGCGGCGCAAAGGTTTCGGATAAAATCGGCGTCATCAACAACCTGCTGGAGAAGGTGGACACCCTTATCGTCGGCGGCGGTATGGCATACACCTTCTTTAAAGCACAGGGCTACGGTGTAGGTGCTTCTCTGTGCGAAGACGACAAGGTAGAACTGGCAAAAGAGATGCTCAGCAAAGCACAGCAGAAGGGCGTTCGCTTCCTGCTGCCGGTCGACAACAAGCTCGGCGACAAATTTGCTGAGGATTGCGCAACCCAGTTTGCTGATTCGGACAGCATCCCGGAAGGCTGGATGGGCATGGACATCGGTCCAAAGACCATCGAGCTGTTCTGCTCGGCTGTTCAGGATGCAGGCACCGTCATCTGGAACGGACCAATGGGCGTATTTGAATTCCCTGCCTTTGCACAGGGTACTCTGGAGGTAGCAAAAGCGATCGCTGCTTCCAACGCAATCTCGATCATCGGCGGCGGCGACAGTGTTGCAGCGGTAACCAAGCTGGGCTTTGCCGACAAAATGACCCACATCTCCACCGGCGGCGGCGCTTCTCTGGAATTTTTGGAAGGTCTGGAGCTGCCGGGCATCGCTGCTCTCAACGACAAATAATCGCACCTTTACAGCAACAGATGCAGGAGAAATGTTCCTGCATCTGTTTTTTGGCTGGATGTTAAATTCCCCTGAAAGGAACTGAGCTTCATGTATTACCACGATCCCTTTACCGTTGTTGCCTCCTTTCTACCTCCGGCTATTCTGGTTTGCCTTGTGGTGCAGCTGGTGCTGTACCTGCTCGGCTCTGCCGGACTATATGCCATGGCAAACAATACCGGCATGAAAAACCCCTGGGCTGCTTGGATTCCGATTGCACGTGACCACCTGTTAGGCTCACTGGCGGACCGGTACAACTGTTCCTGCCGCCAGAAAAAATCCATGCTCAACATTTGGCTTACCGTTTTAAGCGTAGTCTCTCTGCCGCTGTCGGTGCTGTCGGTAATCCTTACTTTGATTTTGCTGCCGCTTTTCTTTAACCTTGCTTCGCCGCTGGCTGCCATGGTTCTTTCCCTGTTTTCACTGCTGCTTTCGGTGGTCGGTATTGCCTACAAGGTATTCTACCTGTTTTCCTTCTACTACCTGATGATGGACTATGAGCCATCCCGCGCGGTACTGTACATCATCCTTGCCTTTTTTAATCTGGGATTTATCCCGCTGCTGCTGTGCAGACACAATGTTCCGGTCGGAGTAGCCGGACGCTGCGAGCCGCTCCAGCCCAAATATAACATCCATTAAGCCAACAGAAACCATCCAACAAACCCAAGACCACTGTATGAAAGGACGTTTTTGAATATGAACAAAGCACTTCGTAAAGCCATTGTTGCCGGAAACTGGAAGATGAACAACGACCGCAAAGCTGCCAGGGAGCTGATTGGCGAGCTGACCCCGATGGTCAAAGACGCTGCCTGCGAGGTCGTTCTGTGCGTACCATACACCAACCTGGAAACTGCTCTTTCGCTGTGCGAAGGAACCAACCTGCACGTTGGCGCAGAAAACTGCCACTGGGCAAAATCCGGCGCCTTCACCGGCGAGATCTCTGCACAGATGCTGGCAGAGATGGGCGTAGAATATGTCATCATCGGTCACTCGGAGCGCAGACAGTACTTTGGTGAAACCGATCAGACGGTCAACGCAAGAATCCGCGCTGCTTTGGATGCTGGACTGAAGGTCATCCTCTGCGTCGGCGAAGTGCTCGAGCAGCGGGAGCTGGGTGTGACCGAAGAAATCGTAAGCATGCAGACTAAGATTGCACTCGGCGGTGTCAGCGAACAGGAACTTGCCAACATCGTCATCGCTTACGAGCCCGTTTGGGCAATCGGTACCGGCAAAACTGCAACCGCTGAACAGGCACAGGAGGTCTGCGCCATCATCCGCGGTGTGGTTGCCAAGCTGTACAACAAAGCGGCTGCCGATGCACTGACCATCCAGTATGGCGGTTCGATGAAGCCTGCCAACGCAAAAGAACTGCTGGGCAAAGAGGACGTAGACGGCGGACTCATCGGCGGAGCTGCTCTGGTTGCAAAGGATTTTGCTGCCATCATCGACGCTGCCCGCTAACCTTTTCTTTCCTAAAAGAAAAGGTTAGACCAAAAGAAAAGAATTCGCTTCGCAGTGCCCTTGCGACAGTAGGCAATTTTGCCGCCACCATTGATGCACCTCACTAATTCTTCCTTTCCTAAAAGAAAGGTTAAACCAAAAGAAAAGTGCTCGCTTCGCGCCATCT
>ERZ835980.2315-NODE-2315-length-17604-cov-7.412388_pt1 | contig 17604 bp, 12 predicted proteins | sample MGYA00519943_ERZ835980 | MGnify/ENA primary metagenome ERZ835980 (study PRJEB31850, sample SAMEA3708791) | human gut metagenome | biome: human gut; feature: human-associated habitat; material: faeces | place: China | collected 2014 ... | reverse complement strand
GAGCCCGTGTATGCAGCAGAAACCGTGTCCGCCGCCCCCGTGGAGGCGCAGCCCGTGGAAGCTGACGATGCCGCGGCCGACAGTGCAGCAGATGACGCCACGCAGCTCTATCACTTTCTGCACAACAGCTGAGTGAACAGCAATCAACCAGGGCGGGACGGCCGGTGCCGTACCGCCCTGCACAATTTTAACGGAAAACTACTCTGAGAGGAGAACGATTTTTACCATGTCCAAGAACGATTTCAACGCCACGATCAACCTGCCGAAAACAGACTTCCCCATGCGCGCCGGCCTCGCCAAACGTGAGCCCGATATGCTCCGCCGCTGGAACGACATGGATCTGTATAACGAAATGCTCAAAAAGAACGACGGCAAGCCGCGCTTCAGCCTGCACGACGGCCCTCCGTTCTCCAACGGCAACATCCACATGGGCCACGCGCTCAACAAGGCGCTCAAGGACTTCATCGTCCGCTCCTACGCCATGCGCGGCTACTACACGCCCTACATCCCCGGCTGGGACAACCACGGCATGCCCATCGAGAGCGCCATCATCAAGGAGCAGAAGCTCAACCACAAGGCCATGAGCATCGCCGACTTCCGCAGCGCCTGCCATGATTATGCGCAGAAATACATCGACCGCCAAATGGACGGCTTCAAGCGCATGGGCGTCGTCGCCGACTGGGAGCACCCCTACAAGACCATGAACAAGGGCTTTGAGGCCGAAGAGGTGCGCGTGTTCGGCAAGATGTACCGCAACGGCCACATCTACAAGGGGCTCAAGCCGGTGTACTGGTGCGCCCACGACGAGACCGCCCTCGCCGAGGCGGAGATCGAGTATCAGGACGATCCGTGCACGACCGTGTACGTGAAGTTCCCGATGCACGACGACCTTGGCAAGCTGCCGGACGTCGACCACAGCAAGCTCTTTTTCGTCATCTGGACGACCACGATCTGGACCCTGCCCGGCAACCTCGCCATCGCGCTCAACCCGCGCGAGCTGTATAACCTCGTCCAGGCGCCCAACGGTGAGGTGTACGTCATGGCCGACGCGCTGACCGAGAAGGTCATGCACATCGGCGGCTTCGACAGCTACGAGGTGCTCGAGCAGCACCCGGGCGACTTCTTTGAGAACATGCTCGCCGACCATCCGTTCCTGCCCAAGACCTCGCGTCTGGTGCTGGCGGACTACGTCACGATGGATTCCGGCACCGGCTGCGTGCACACCGCGCCCGGCTTCGGCGCCGACGACTACCTGACCTGCAAGCGCTACGGCATGGACATGGTCGTGCCCGTGGACGATCAGGGCCGCCACACCGACTACGCCGGCAAGTACGCCGGCATGTCCACGGAGGAATCGAACCCCGTCATCCTCGCAGACATGAAGGCGGCCGGCTCGCTCTTCGCATCCGAGGACATCGTGCACAGCTATCCGCACTGCTGGCGCTGCAAGAGCCCGATCATCTTCCGCGCCACGCCGCAGTGGTTCTGCTCCGTGGACTCCTTTAAGGAGGACGCGGTCGCCGCGTGCGAGAACGTGCGCTGGCTCCCGAGCTGGGGCAAAGAGCGCATGGCCGCCATGATCCGCGAGCGCGCCGACTGGTGCATCTCCCGTCAGCGCCGCTGGGGTCTGCCGATCCCGGTGTTCTACTGCGACGACTGCCACAAGCCCGTCTGCAACGAAGAGAGCATCGAGGCAGTGGCCAAGCTCTTTGAAAAGGAAGGCAGCAACGCCTGGTTCGACCGCCCGGCGGCCGACATCCTGCCCGAAGGCTTCACCTGCCCGCACTGCGGCGGCAAGCACTTCACGCAGGAGACCGACACGCTCGACGGCTGGTTCGACTCCGGCTCTACCCACGTCGCCGCCATGCAGCGCGACCAGGGCTTCTGGCCGGCGGATATGTATATCGAGGGCGGCGACCAGTACCGCGGCTGGTTCCAGTCGTCGCTGCTCGTGGCCGTCGGTGCGCTCGGCAAGGGCGCTCCGTACCGCGAGTGCCTGACCCACGGCTGGACGGTCGACGGCGAAGGCCGCGCCATGCACAAGTCCCTCGGCAACGGCATGGACCCGGCCGAGATCATCAACGAGTTCGGCGCCGATATGCTGCGCCTCTGGGCGGGCAGCGCCGACTACCACGCCGATATGCGCTGCTCCAAGGAGATCTTCAAGCAGCTGACGCAAAACTACCTCAAGTTCCGCAACACCGCGCGCTACTGCCTCGGCAACCTCGACGGCTTTGACGCCGCGCACCTCGTCGCGCCGGAGGATATGCTCCCGCTCGACCGCTGGGCGATCACGAAGCTCAACGACCTCATCCGCCGCGTGGCCAAGGCATACGACAACTACGAGTTCCATGTGATCTCGCACGCGATCAACGACTTCTGCGTCGTGGAGCTCTCGAGCTTCTATCTCGACATCATCAAGGACCGTCTCTACTGCGACGAGCGCAACGGACTCGAGCGCCGCAGCGCGCAGACGGCGCTGTTCCTCATCCTCGACAGCATGACGAAGATGTTCGCGCCGATCCTCGCCTTCACCTGCGACGAGATCTGGCAGGCCATGCCGCACCGCGCCGAGGACGACGCACGCAACGTGCTGCTCAACGTCATGAACCAGCCGTTCGACGCCTACGCGCTCAGCGAGAGCGAGCTCGCCCGGTGGGATCAGCTGATCCGCGTGCGCTCGGACGTCAACGGTGTGCTCGAGGCCGCCCGCGCCGAAAAGCGCATCGGCAAGCCGCTCGAGGCAGCCGTGACGCTGCGCGCCGACGATGACGCCGCCAAGGCCGCGCTCGACGACGTGCAGAGCATGAACCTGCCGGAGCTGCTGATCGTATCGCAGGCGCTCATCGGCGGCGACGTGCCGGCCGACGCCGTCACCGGCACCGGCACGAACTTCCCCGGTCTGCACATCTCCGTGCGCAACGCGCCCGGCACCAAGTGCCCGCGCTGCTGGATGCACTCCGAGCAGGCCGACCCCGAGACCGGTCTGTGCCCGCGCTGTGCTGCGGTCGTGGCCGCGCAGCAGGCGGAGTAATCACCCGATCCCAAAATCCTGATCCGAAAGCGAGGAACCGCTATGTGGTATGCCATCGTAGCCATCCTGATCCTCATCGCTGACCAAGGGCTCAAATACTGGGTCACCGTCAACATTGCGCTCGACACCGGGCACGTCACGCTCATTCCGGGCGTGCTGGAGCTGACGAACATCCACAACAACGGTGCTGCGTTCAGCATGCTCGAGCACGCGCCGCACTGGATCTTCATCATCTTCACGCTCGTGTTCGCCGCCATCGCGGTGTTCTGCCTGCGGCGCAACGTCGTGCACGGCAAGGTCGGCCGCTGGTCGGTCGTGCTGGTGCTCGCCGGTGCGGTCGGCAACTGCATCGACCGCATCCTCAGCGGCTACGTCGTGGACATGTTCAATTTCCTCTTCGTGCGCTTCGCCGTGTTCAATCTGGCGGACGTGTTCATCGTCGTGGCCGGCATCACGCTGTGCCTGCACGTGATCTTCTACCGCGGGGACGACGGTGCGGATGACGCCGCGCCGACAACCGCGCACAGGCAGCGCACCGGGGCAGCGCCTGACGCGCCCAAGGCGCGCAGGCTGCACCTGCCCGCCAAGCGCAGGCCCTCCGCCGCGCCCGAAGCGAGCGCGAAGCCCGCGCCGAACGCCGCACCCGCTGCCGCCGCGCCGGAGACCGCTCCGGCGAAGGACGATCTCTTCGCCGCGTGGGACCGCGCGCCCGTCGCCGCGCAGCCGGTGACACCCGCCGCGCCCGAGGCGGCAGCCCCGGCTCCCAAACCGGCAACCCCCGCGCAGCCCAAACCGGCAGCGCAGCCTGCGGCCGAGGCGGCAGACCCGCTGCTGGCCTATCTCAACAGCACACCCGCTGCGCCCGCCGAGCCGGAAACGCCCAAGCCGGACGATGCCACGGACGGCAGTGCCGACGGCGCAGCGTACTCACTCGACGACATTTTGGCGGAGTTTTCGGATTTCTAATGGAACAACGAACGATTCAAACACAGGAGAGCGCCGAGCGGATCGACGCTCTCCTCGCGCGCTCTTTGCCCGAGCTCACGCGCAGCGCCGCCCAGCGGCTGCTTGCGCAGGGCGCGGTGACAAAAGACGGCGCGCCCGTGAAGAAAAACTACAAAACCGTCCCCGGCGACACGTTTGTCGTGACGCTGCCGGATGCCGCGCCCTCGGAGCTCGTGGCGCAGGATCTGCCGCTGGACGTGGTGTACGAGGATGCGGATCTCATCGTCGTCAACAAGCCGCGCGGCATGGTCGTGCACCCCGCGCCCGGTCACGAGGACGGCACGCTCGTCAACGCCCTGCTCGCCCATTGCGGGGAGAGTCTCTCCGGCGTCGGCGGCGAGCGGCGGCCGGGCATCGTGCACCGCATCGACAAGGACACGTCGGGGCTGCTCGTCGCGGCGAAGAACGACTTTGCGCACCTGGCGCTCTCGGCGCAGCTTTCAGGCCACACGATGGCGCGCACATATGAGGCCGTCGTCTGCGGCAATCTGCGCGACGATGCCGGCACGGTGGACGCGCCCATCGGCCGCCACCCGACGGACCGCAAGCGCATGGCCGTGACGAGCAAAAACGCCCGCCGCGCCGTCACGCACTGGTCGGTCATCGCGCGCTACAACGGCTACACGCACATCCGCTGCGAGCTTGAGACCGGCCGCACGCACCAGATCCGCGTGCACATGGCGCACATCGGCCATCCCCTGCTCGGCGACCTCGTCTATGGGCATAAGCGGCCGGAAAAGGGGCTGAGCGGACAGTGCCTGCACGCGCGCGCGCTGCGATTCATCCACCCGCGCACGGGCGAGCTTGTGACGTTCACCTGCCCGCTGCCGGAGTATTTTCAGGACGTGCTGGCGCGCCTCGGCACGCCCATCGGCTGATCGGAAAGGAGCATTTTCATGCGCAGAGCAGATCGCGAGATCACAGATTTTGACGAGCTCATCGCCGTCATGCGCGGGTGCGACGTGTGCCGCCTCGCATTGCACGACGAGCCGTATCCCTACATCCTGCCGCTGAACTTCGGCCTTGAGGCCGACGGCGGGACCGTCCGGCTGTACTTTCACGGTGCGGATACCGGCACGAAGTATGACCTCATCGCCAGAAACCCGAACGCATCGTTCGAGATGGACCGCGGCCACGGCCTCATCCTCGATGACGAGCACGGCAACTGCACCATGACGTATGAGAGCGTCATCGGTCAGGGGCGCATCACCGTCGTGCCGGACAGCGGCAAGGAGCACGCGCTGCGTGTGCTCATGGCGCAGTACCGCGCGCCGGACTTCCCGTTTTCCACGGCGGTCATCCCGCGCACGACCGTGCTGTGCCTGACCGTGGAGCACATGACCGGCAAGCGCCGGGTGAAAAAGCGCGGCTGAGCCGCCGCTCCGGATACGAGACCAGCCGCCGCAGGCATTTCCTGCGGCGGCTGGTCTTTTGTCATACTGCCGAAAATCAGCGGATGAAATTGGTGAATGTGCGCGCTTCCGTCTCCGGGCGCGCAACGCCCGCCGCGTCGCCGGCGGCGATGCACCGCACCAGCCAGAGCAGGTTGCGCGCGAGCTGGCGCATGGTCTGCAGCCCTTCCGCATCCTGCGCGGCGTCCTCCGGGCACGCACCGTGCACCATCGGCCAGTACTGCGATGAGACGACCGGCATGTTCGAGATCATCGGGTACTTGACCAGCTGATCGAGCGCCGCCGTCGTGCCCGCGCGGCGCGCCGAGACAACGCACGCGCAGGGCTTGTTTGCCCAGCCGTCGGAGGCATAAAACAGCCGGTCGCAAAAGGCCGACATCGCGCCGGAGATCCCGGCATAGTGCACCGGGGACGCGAGCACGAGCGCATCGGCCGTCTCCATCGCGTCGATGGCATCGTTCACCAGTCCGCCGCGCACGCAGCGCCCGGTCGCACGGCAGCCGCCGCAGGCCACGCAGCCGCCCATCTGCTCGGCACCAACGGTCAGGATCTGCACCTCGGCACCGGCAGCGCGCAGCACCCGCTCCATTTCGTGCAGGGCGGTGTATGTGCAGCCGCGCGGATGCGGGCTGCCGTTGATCATGAGAATTTTCATCGTATCACCCCACGCGCAGGATAGCACAAATCGCCGCGCAGCGCAAGCGCGCACGCAATGCCCCAAAACGCTTTGCGCGGCAGCAAAAACTGCTGCCGCGCAAAGAAAAAGAAGGGACGTATGCCATGGAGTGGGGGGGAATGAAAGGAAGAAATGCGCATGGTGATACGGGAAACATGACGCGCCGGGCGGCCGGGCATACACAGCCGCCCGACGCGGAGAGGAACGGCTTCGCCGCTATGCGCCGCGGCGAAAGCCGGATCAGGCAGAGATCAGATGGCGCTCCAGCCGCCGTCCACACACACGATCTGGCCGGTGGTGTAGCTGCAGGCCGGGGAGGCAAAGTAGGTGCACAGGCCGTCCATTTCGCCGGTCTTGCCGTGGCGCTCCATCGGGCAGCACTCGAGATGCGCCTGATTGAAAAACGGCGCATCGATGTAGGCCGCGGTCATTTCCGTCGGGAAGTAGCCCGGGCAGATGCAGTTGACGGTGATGCCGTCGCGCGCCCAGGAGTTGCCGAGCGAGCGCGTCAGGTTGACGATGCCGCCCTTGGCCGCCGCATACGGCGCCGTGTCCACGCCCTTGCGGCCGCAGACGCCGTGGATGGACGAGACCATGATGATGCGGCCGTACTGATTGGGCTTCATGGACTGGCGCACGACCTCGCGGCAGGTGAAGAACTGACCGTTGAGGTCGGTGTTGATGACGTTGAGCCAATACTCATCCGTGAGCGTGGCCGGGTCACCGCCGCCCGGGATACCGGCGGCATTGACCAGAATGTCGATCTTGCCAAAATGCGCGACGACGTCGCTGACGCAGTCCGTGATGCTCTTGGAATCCTGCAGATCCATGTAATGCGGATAGACCTTGACGCCGTATTCCGCCTCGATCTCCCTGGCGTTTTCATCCAGACGGTCGGTGCGGCGGGCGACGAGCGCGATGTCTGCGCCCGCGTTGGCCATCGCCTTGGCGAACTGAAGGCCGAGACCGGAGGAACCGCCGCAGCAGAACGCGACCTGGCCGGAAAGATCAAACAGATTGTTTTTCATAATAAAGCCTTCCTTTTATAAAAAATTCAATATGGTTTAGAAGAACCAGCAGTTTTCGTAGGCGCTGAGCGTGGCATCGGCCATCGTTCCGCCCTTGTTGGCGTCGCCGACAAAGACGACCTTGTCGAACGCATCCTTGAGCTGCTGCTCGTAGCTCTTGTCGGGGCGATTGCCGAGCGCCATGATGACGATATCGGCCGGGCGGGTGACGACCTCGCCGGTGTCGGTCTTCCTGAGCTCGACCGCGCCGTCGGTCACGCCGGCAATGGCGTGCTCGGTCAGGACCTCCACACCGCTCTCGGCGAGCAGGGACAGCAGCTTGTAGCGCGCCGTGCGGTAGATCGTGACACCGACCTCCTTCTGCATCTCGACGACCGTGACCTTGTTGTTGTCGCACAGGAAGTGCGCGACCTCAAGGCCGACATGGCCGCCGCCGATGACGGCGATGTTCTTGCCCTCGAAGGAGACGCGGCGCAAAAGCACATCCTCGATATAGTAAACGTTGCTGCGGTCCACACCGGGAATGTTCGGCACGATCTGATCGCCGCCGCAGGCGACGACGACGCCGTAGGGATCGAGCGCGCGCAGCGTCTCGACCGTGGCGGGCGTGTTCAGGCGCACCTCGATGTGGTACTCCTTCATCTCGGCCTTCATGGTCTCGATGAGCTCGGCCACCATACCCTTGCACGGCGCTTTCGAGGCCAGCACGGCGCTGCCGCCGAGATGGTCACGGCTCTCGAAAATGACCGGGTAATAACCGCGCTTTTTCAGTAGGAGCGCAGCCTGCATACCGCCGGGGCCGCCGCCCACGACCGCGACCGTGCGGCCGGCGCCGGTCTTGACCAGGTTCTCGTCGCCGTAGACCGTGGCGCGGCCGGTGACGGGGTTGATGGCGCAGTGCAGGTTCTTGCCCGCGACGACGGACTTGTTGCAGTTCATGCAGCCGAGGCACTTGCGGATGAGATCCTCACGGCCGGCCATCGCCTTTTTGACCACGTCGGGATCGGCCAGCTGCATGCGGGACATGCCGACAAAGTCACTCACGCCCTCCTGCAGGAAGCGCTCGGCCGTCTCGGGGTGCTTGATGGTGTTGACGGCGATAATGGGCACATTCACGGCAGCCTTGATGGTCTTGGCCAGGTTCTTTCTCCAGCCCTCGGGGCTGTAGCACGGCTCGATCATGGTCGGTGCGCTGGCATACACGCCGCAGGACACATTGAAGTAATCCACATACGGCTCGAGGTATTTGGCGATCTCGGTGCAGGCAGCGAGATCGTTGCCGCCCTCGACGAAGTCATTGCCGTTGATGCGCGCGCCGACGACGAAATCACGGCTGACGGCGGCGCGGATGCCGGTGAGGATGCGCACGAGGAAGCGGCAGCGGTTTTCCATGCTTCCGCCGTATTCGTCGGTGCGCTTGTTGGTGTAAGGGCTCAAAAACTGCTGCACGAGATAGCCGTGCGCCGCGTGGACCTCGACACCGTCGGCACCGGCCAGCTCGGAGTTGACCGCCGCCTGCACGTACTTCTCGACCAGATTGTCAATGTCCTCAATGGTCATCTCGCGCGGCAGAATGGTCGCGCGGCCGACGACGGAGTTGAGCTCCACGCTCGGAGCCATGGCCTGACGGCCGCCGTTGCAGGCCGGGGGCGCCTCGCGGCCGCCGTGATGCAGCTGGATGAAGATCTTCGCGCCGTGGCGATGCACCGCCTCACAGATGAGCTGGAAGCTCTTGATCTGCCGGCTGTCATAGATGCCGAGCTGGATGGGGTTGCAGTGGCCGCTGTCGGCGTCCACAGAGGTGAATTCCGGAATGATGAGGCCGCAGCCGCCCTTGGCGCGATCCTCATAGAAACGGATCTGCTCCGGCGTGGTGCAGCCGTTCCAGTCGCCCATGAGCGCGCCCATGGCCGTCATCACGACGCGGTTGCGCAGCTCGAGGTTGCCGATCTTTCCGGGCTGAAACAGTTTTTCGTACTTCATGAGGCGTTTCTTCTCTTTCTTTGGAGGATTCCGAAACCGATGCTGTCTGCTTGTGCAGGAACGACAGGGGATGCGGATTCTGCCGCCGCATCCGTGCCTTTGCAAATATTTTAACCATCTGTTTCGCGAATTTCCATATGCATGAAACACCAAAAAAAGCTTGATTTTGTGCGGGACAGACAATCCCGCCGCCGTGCACAACGATCCCGCCCGACACGGAAACGACCGCCGTTGTGTGCCGTGCACAACGACCAGCTGCCTTTTTGTCACGCAGCACAACGGCAGCGGTTGCGCCCGCACCCCTCCGTGTAGTATAATTGAGTTAAATATTTTTTTAACAATTTTAGTATATCCGAGGAGGCACGACCGTGAAATTTTCCGAACTGATCACAAAGCTGCATTCGGCCAGTCAGCCGCATATGCTCATGTACATCGACATTCGTTCCGACTGCGAGCTGGCGGACGTCAACATCCTTGCCTCCGGTCAGAGCGATGTGCAGGCCGGAACGCTCTATTTTGCCGACGCGGGGCAGCTGACACCGGACACCGTACTGCCGACCAACCTGCTGTACTACGGCACGCTGCCGCCGGAGCTGGCGGACAGACTGACGAACAGCGCCATGATCGATCGCGGTGAATTTGCCGTGCTATTTCAGACCGTGAAGGAGCTGCTGAGCTACCAGCAGTCCGACCAGCAGCTCTATACGCAGGTGCTGTATATGCTCTGCAACGGGGCGGAGCTGGACCGGGTACTGACCAAAATGACCGACGTCACCGGCGACCTGTTCGTCGTGATCGACAGCACGGGAAAGCTCGTGGCCAAGACGAAAAACTTCTATGTGGACTACCCGCTGTGGATGCGGAGCATCGAGCAGGGATACTGCAGCGATATTCTAATGGAGTACATCGAGGACCGGCGGCGCAAAAACGAGTATTCCCTCTCGGACAAGCCCTTCACGCTCTTTTGCGAGCACATGCAGCGCTATCTGCTGTGCACGCGCATCGTCTACGACAATTTCATGATGGGCTACGTCATCATCGTGAGCAAGACCGGCATGTTCAGCGCGGCCGAGCAGCAGATCATCCCGCTGCTGTCCAGCTCGGCAAAGGAGCGCATCGTCAAAAGCAACAACGGCAACTGGATCGATTACCGCGCCTCCCAGCTCAACAACATCTTTGCCGATATGCTCGCCGGCGCGCAGAACGTGGACATGGAGCGCCGCATGAAGCTGGCCAAGCTGAGCTTTCCGGAGCAGAAATGTCTGGCGATCATCCGGCCGGTCTATTATAAGGAGCCGGCCTACTACAAATCCCGCCTCATTCCGGATATGCAGGCCATCTTCGGCAAGACGGCCTTTTCGGTGGTCAAGAACGATCTGGTGCTACTGCTGACGGCGGCGGACGGCGGCACCATCACGCCCGAACAGCGCGCAGCGCTGGAGCAGTACACGCAGGGGCACCGGCTGATCGTCGGTATCAGCAACTGTTTTCAGGCCAACAACCAGCTTTCACTCCACTATAACATGCTGCTGCAAACCTTGCAATTGGCCAAGCAGATGCGCTCGGACCAGAAGCTCTTCTTTTTCTCGGACTACGTGTATTACGCGCTGCTCGATCAGGTCGAGGACAAAAGCCTGCTGTCCTTCATCCGGCATCCCGCGCTCGACACGCTCATCCACTACGACCGCGAAAAAAGCGCCGAGCTCTACCAGACGCTGCGCGTATTCACCAAATGCGGCTTTAACAAGGCGCACACCTCCGAGCGGCTCTTTCTGCACCGCAACACCGTCAACTACCGCATCGCACAGATCGAATCCATCTGCGGGATCGACCTTTCGACGACAGAGCTGCTGTTTTCGCTCCAGCTGTCTTTTCTGATCGACGGCTATCTTAACAACGTCGCGTTCTGACGGCGGCCGCAGCCTGAAAACCGGACCGGCAAAGCTTGCCGGTCCGGTTTTTTGCGTCAAAAACAGTTTCCGGAGCAAAAATGCGGATTGGTCTCTATGACAAAATTTTGACCGGATGCTGTGCACGGCAAACATTGTCGATTTCCTGTCAAGCAAATATAATGGGCACAACCGAACAAGACCGATGTGTATCCCGCAGGGACACACGAACGCAGCTCCGCAGCCGTCCGTCGCGGCGGTGCGGAGCGCTCCGGAGGCTGTCTGCCCGGCTGCCGGAGCACAGGACCATGTCAATGATAGAAAGGAGAATCTCGATGGAAAAGACGATCGAGAATATGGATCGCAGCCGCCTTGGAATCCTGATTCGCTGCCTGGTGATTTTGCTCATCACCGGCGTGACCAACTCCGCGGCCGTGTTTGTTTCCCCGCTGGCGACACACTTTAACTGGACCGCAGACGCCATCGCAAACGTCAGCACGACCATGCTGCTGTGCTGGACGCCCGGCGCCCTGATCGGCGGCACGCTCATGTCGAAGATCGGCGCAAAAAACGCCATGCTGCTCGGCGCCGTGCTGTTCCCGCTCGGCACGCTGACCAGCAGCTTCGTGCCGCAGTCGGCCCCGTGGCTGCTGTATGTGACCTTCAGCTTCCTGCAGGGCCTCGGCAACGGCCTTGCCTATACCGTGGCTACCTATGTCTCCACCGGCTGGTACCCGGACAAGCGCGGCCTCGTTTCCGGCCTGTGCATGGCCTTCACCGGCGGCTCGTCCGCCTTCCTCGCGCCGATCTGCTCGAAGCTCGTGCAGTCCACCGGCATCATCTCCACACTGCGCATCGTCGGCCTCGTGTCCCTGGTCGTGTGCGTCGTGTGCGCGCTCGGCGTCCGTCAGGCGCCTGTCGGCTACACGCCCGCCGGCTTTGCCGGCTCCGCCTCGAGTGCGGAGACGCAGCTCGAGAGTTATAACGTGCGCCGCGCACTCAAGACCCGTCCCATCTGGCACCTGATCGTGTGCACCGCCTTCTTCCCGACAATGTATATGATCATGTTCCCGCGCTTCTCCGTGTACATGACCGACGCCGGCTTCACACTGAGCGCGGCCACGCTGGGCGTGTCGATCTACTTCATCGCCAATACCCTCAGCCGCCTGTTCCTCGGCGCGCTGTGCGACAAGATCAGCTACAAGCACGTCTACGGCATCTGCGGTGCGCTGTGCATCCTGTCCGCCATCTGCCTGATCGCGGCAAAGTCGCTGTTCATGTTCTACCTCGGCTATGCGCTGCTCGGCCTCGGCTTCGGCGCTACCAACAGCGTCTACCCCGTCACGATCAACAAGTCCTACGGTCCGGTCTACGCCGGCGGCATCTACGGCGTGGCTCTGTTCGGCTACATGATCTTCTGCACGCTCATCACGCCGCGCATCAGCGCCGCGCTCGTTGCCTCCACCGGCGGCTACACCGCCTCGTTCATCTATGGCATCGTGCTCTCGTGCGTCGCCGTTGCGTCCATGTACCTGATCCCGAAGGTGGATCGCAAGCCCCTCGATGCGGCCGAGAAGCAGGCCGAATCCGTGTAATCCCGATCGGAAGAGGTGTCAACATTGGGCGTCATCGGCTGTATCCTCGGTTTTCTGATCGTTATCTATCTCTGCTATAAAGACTGGTCGGTCTATCTGGCCACATTTGCCGGCGCGTGCGTCGTCATCGCCTGCAACACGCTGCCGTTTATCGACAGCCTCGTCGGCGACTATGTCAGCGGTATGTTCACCGCCGTCAAGAGCTTCTTCTTCATGATCCTCTTCGGTTGCCTGCAGTCGAAGATCTACACGGAGAGCGGCGCCGCCTACACCATCGCCGACACCGTCATGAACCGCCTGCTCAAGGAGAACATGAGCAATACCGGCAAAAACCTCATCGGCATGTCTGTGATCCTGGTCATCGGCACCATCCTCAACCTCGGCGGCATCATCGCCGGTGTCGTCATCGTGCTCATGTACCCGATCACGCTGGTCATTTTCGAGCGCTGCGATATCCCGAAGAAGTTCATCCTCGGCATTCTGGGCGCGGGCTCCTTCACCTTCACGCTGACCATCCCCGGCAGCCCGCAGGTCACGAACGTGGCCGCCATGACCGTGCTCGGCACGGCGGCCGACGTGGCGCTGGTGCCCGGTCTCGTGGGCGCAGCGGCGGAGATCGCCGCGATCCTCGTCATCATGAACCTGCTCATCAACCGCGCCCGCAAACGCGGCGAGCACTTCGAGCTCCACCCGCTCGACCCGCGTTATGACAGCACAGGCAGCAAGCCGAAGCTGATCGTCGCCCTCATTCCGATGGCCGTCCTCTTCCTGCTGTTCAACATCTGGAAGCTCAACATCAACATCTGCCTGCTGTGCTCCATCGCGCTGTCTCTCGTGCTGTTCTGGCCGCAGCTGCGCCGCAGGGATCTCAAGGCCATGCTCAACAGCGGCGCCGTAGACTCTGTGCCCATGACGATGACCGTCGCCGCGATCTGCGGCTTCGCCGGCGTCATCACCAACACGGACGCGTTCCAGTCCATGATCACCGCCATCACAAGCATCAGCATCGCGCCGATCCTCATCTGCTGGGTCGTTGTGGCGCTCATGTGCATGCTCACCGGCGGCTCGTCCACCGGCCAGCTCGTCGCGCTGCCGATCATCGCGCCGAAGCTGCAGGCGCTCGGCCTGACGGCCAGCACCATCCACCGCGTGTCCGCGTTTGCGGCCACTACGCTCGACTCCATGCCCTATTCGGGCAGCATCCTCATGCTGCTGCCCATGTGCCACATGAAGCTCAAGGAGGTCTACCCCGCCCTGTTCGTGACGACCGTCATCGCCACGACCGTCGGCACCGCCGCCGTCACGCTCATGTGCGTCCTGTTCCCGGGGCTCGCCTGAGCCCCGCAATCCCATCCTGATCTACAGAAAGGAAGTTCAGACATGAAAGAATTCAAGAACAAAGTTGCCGCCATCACCGGTTCTGCCACCGGCATCGGCCGCGCCTTCGCCGAAGAGGCTGCCAAGCGCGGCATGCGCCTCGCCCTCATCGACATCAACACCGAAGGTCTCGAGGAGACCAAGGCCATCTGCGAGAAGGCCGGTGCGGCAAAGGTCGTCACCATCAAGACCGACGTCACGAAGTATGAAGAGGTCCGTTTCAGCATCCTGCGCGTCATGCAGGAGTACGGCCAGCTCGACCTGATGTTCGCCAACGCCGGCATCGCCACCGCCGGCTGGGTCTACAACCATCCGCCTCAGGACTGGGCCTGGGCCATGAACACGAACGTGCTCGGCCTGACCTATTACGTGCACGAGGTGCTGCCCATCTTCAAGCAGCAGGGCACGCCCTGCCACTTCCTGTTCACCGCATCCATCGCCGGTCTGATCACCGGCCTGCGCTACAATACGGCCTACCTTGCGAGCAAGCATGCCGCCGTCTGCATCGCGGAGGCCGTGCGCGACCTCGCCGAGAACGACCCCGACTACAGCATGATGGGTGTGAGCGTGTTCTGTCCCGAATATGTGCACACGAACATCCACAACAGCGAGGAGCACCGCCCGGCCGACTACAGCGTCCCGTGCGACCCGTTCTACGCCACCGACAGCTACTGGGATTACCGCCGCCTGTTCGACAGCAACATCACCGTCAAGGGCATGAACCCCGCCTTCGTCGGTCCGTACCTGTTCGAGGCCGTCGAGGAAAACCACATGTACAAGGTGCCGCATATGCACACCCACGAGCAGATCCGCGCACGCCACAGACGCATCGAGTCCGACCTCGAGCGCGAGGAGAAGCTGCACGAGAAATACGCCCCGCTGCAGAAATACTGATCCGATCCCTTTCTTTTCGCAACACCCCAAAAGCCCCGCCGGTTTTCCGGCGGGGCTTTCGCGATTTCTGTCCGGTTTCTATCCCTGCTCACAGCTCCTGCAGCATGAGGGAAAACGCCTCCCGGAACGTGAGCCGGCTGCGCACGGTGAGCTGCACATCCGGCGCGCCGTCCACCGTGACGGCGTAGAGCGTCTGCGGCGGCAGATTCGTGAAGATGCACGACCGGTGCTTTGCGTCGAGCGTTGCGACCATGGTGTTTTCGCGCGTCTCGCGCACCTGCCAGAGCCGCACCGTCACGGGCGCATCCGGCAGCGCGTCCGCTGTGACGACGAGCCGCGCCGTTCCGGTCGCAAACACATGCTCGCCGACCTCCTCGGCGCTGCCGCTGACCGCACGCCCGGCGAGGTCGGTCGCACCGGCCGGGAGTCCGGCAGACGCAGCGCCGCCCGGCTGGCCGAGGATCACGAAGGTCTTGCCGAGGAACACGAGAAACACTGCCAGCAGCACGCCTAACACCGCGCCGAGCGCGCGCAGGCAGCACTTGCGGCGGCGCATTTTCCGCGCCAGAGCGCGTGCGATCGCGTCCGTGCCGCGATCCTGCTCCGTGTCCGCAGCAGGCGTCAGGTCGCGCCGCAGCTGCGCGTATTGCGCCCGGCAGGCAGGGCAGGTGTCCATGTGCGCGGCCAGCGCCGCGCTGCTGTCGGCGCTGCAGCAGCCGTCCAGATACAGCGGCAGCAGATCCGCTGCCATGCCGCAGGTGATCGGGTTCATGTCGATTCCTCCATTCGTTCGATGATTTTGTTTTTGGCGCGAAAGTACGTGACCTTCGCCCACGATTCGGACTTGCCGAAGATGTCCGCAATGTCGCGGAAGCTCAGCTCGCCGAGTGTACGCAGCAAAAACACTTCCTTATACTGCGCGCCCAGCTCATGCACGTGGCGATAGATCTGCCGCGCCTGTTCGCGGTCAAGAAAGCGCTCGACAAAGTCAGTCTCCGCCGGCTGGGTCTCAAGCGCATCCGCGCCGACCGTGCGCGCGCTGCGCCGGCAGTCCTTGAGGTATGCATTCTTCGCAATGGCGCACAGCCATGTCTCGAGCTTGCTGTCGCCGCGAAACGAATCAAAATGAGTATAGGCACGGTAGAAGGTCTCCGCCGTGAGCTCTTCGGCGACGGCCGCATCTGCGCACAGGGAGCGCAGGTAACGGAACACGAGCGGACTGTAGGTTGTAAATATGACGTCGAACGTGTCCATCCTTGCCCCTCCCATCCTGATGTTCTGTCTATAAGAGTCCGCTGCATGCAAAAGGTTACAGCGGATCTGCATTTTTCTTCTGCCGTGTCTGAAATCCCACGGCAGGGCCATTGTATCACAGCGGCGCTGAAAACGGTGCAGATATAGCAAAAGACCGCAGCCTTACGACTGCGGTCTTTTGTGTTGGCATTGACCTATCTTCCCGGTCCGTCTCCAGACAAGTATTGTCGGCACTGGTGAGCTTAACTTCCGTGTTCGGAATGGGAACGGGTGGACCCTCACCGTTAGAAACACCAACTATTTACCCTCGTGGCACACCACAAGGGTGGTACACCATCAGGGACTCGAACCCTGGACACCCTGATTAAGAGTCAGGTGCTCTACCAGCTGAGCTAATGGTGCTCAAGGTTTTGTACCTGCACCTTCAAAACCGAACAGAGGATGAAAGATTCACAAGGCGGTTTGCCTGCAACATTCTTGTAGGTCAAGCCCTCGGGTTATTAGTATCGGTCAGCTCAATGCATTACTGCACTTACACTTCCGACCTATCAACGACATAGTCTTTGTCGTCCCTTACTCCATAAAGGATGGGAGATCTTATCTTAGGGGGAGTTTCACACTTAGATGCTTTCAGCGTTTATCTCGTCCAGACGTAGCTACCCAGCTGTGCCGTTGGCACGACAACTGGTGCACCAGAGGTCTGTCCATCCCGGTCCTCTCGTACTAAGGACAGCTCCCTTCAAATCTCCTGCGCCCGCAACAGATAGGGACCGAACTGTCTCACGACGTTCTGAACCCAGCTCGCGTGCCACTTTAATCGGCGAACAGCCGAACCCTTGGGACCGAATTCAGCCCCAGGATGTGACGAGCCGACATCGAGGTGCCAAACCTCCCCGTCGCTGTGGACGCTTGGGGGAGATCAGCCTGTTATCCCCAGGGTAGCTTTTATCCGTTGAGCGATGGCATTTCCACTCACATACCACCGGATCACTAACTCCTACTTTCGTACCTGCTCGACCCGTCGGTCTCGCAGTCAAGTTGGCTTATGCGTTTGCACTCTATGCACGATTTCCGTCCGTGCTGAGCCAACCTTTGAGCGCCTCCGTTACGCTTTTGGAGGCGACCGCCCCAGTCAAACTGCCCACCTAACAGTGTCCCCCGACCAGATTCATGGCCGCAGGTTAGAAAACCAGCAATACAAGGGTGGTATTCCAAGGTTGCCTCCGCCCAAGCTGACGCCCGGGTTTCCTAGGCTCCCACCTATCCTGTACATGCATTACCGATCTTCAGTATTAAGCTACAGTAAAGCTCCATGGGGTCTTTCCGTCTAGTTGCGGGTAACTGGCATCTTCACCAGTACTACAATTTCGCCGGGCGGGCTGTTGAGACAGTGCCCAAATCATTACGCCATTCGTGCGGGTCAGAACTTACCTGACAAGGAATTTCGCTACCTTAGG
>ERZ835980.2308-NODE-2308-length-17641-cov-5.164790_pt1 | contig 17641 bp, 18 predicted proteins | sample MGYA00519943_ERZ835980 | MGnify/ENA primary metagenome ERZ835980 (study PRJEB31850, sample SAMEA3708791) | human gut metagenome | biome: human gut; feature: human-associated habitat; material: faeces | place: China | collected 2014 ... | reverse complement strand
GCTACCGGCCCATCGTGCTGGAGCGCGGCCCGGCGCTGGATGAGCGGGTGCAGGCGGTGGAACACTTTTCCGCCACCGGCGAGCTGGACCCCAACGCGAACATCCAGTTCGGTGAGGGCGGCGCAGGCACCTTCTCGGACGGCAAGCTGACCACCCGCATCGGTGACGAGCTGTGCGGCCTTGTCACGGAAGTGTTTTTGCAGCACGGTGCCCCGGCGGAGATCGCCTGGAAGCAGAAGCCCCATGTGGGCACCGACCTGCTGCGGGGGGTCATCACCTCCATCCGCAAAGAGATCGAATCCCTGGGCGGTGAGGTGCATTTCAACACGGCCCTCACCGGTCTGGAACAGAAAAACGGACACATTACCGGAATTTTCACAACGGATGGTTCCTTTGCCTGCGAAGCACTGGTGTTTGCGGTGGGCCACTCGGCCCGCGATACCTTTGCCATGCTCATGGACAGCGGCCTTGTGCTGGAGTGCAAGCCCTTCAGCGTGGGCTTCCGCGCAGAGCATCTGCAGAGCGAGATCGAAAAGAGCCTGTATCACGAGGCGGCAGGCCACCCGGCCCTGCCCCGCGGCGAATACCAGCTGTCCCAGCATGTGGGGGAGCGGTGCGTGTATACCTTCTGCATGTGCCCCGGCGGGCAGGTGGTGGCCTCGGCCAGTGAGGAAGGCCGTGTGGTGACCAACGGCATGAGCTACCATGCCCGCAGCGGCAAAAATGCAAACGCCGCCGTGGTGGTGAGCGTGAACGGCACCGACTTTGCAAACGACCCCCGGCAGGCCATCGCGTTCCAGCGGGAGCTGGAAGCAAAGGCCTACGCGGCAGGCCGTGCGGCCGGGCCTTACGCCGCCCCGGCCGAGAACATCCGGAGCTTTCTGGAAGGGCAGGGCCAGCTGCACATCGGCAGCGTGGAACCGACCTACGACCGCGGCGTGACCGCAGCCGACCTGGGCAGCCTGCTGCCTGCGGAGCTGGCCGACACCCTGCGGGCCGGCCTGCGTGCCTATGAGCACAAGATCGCGGGCTACACCGCACCGGATGCCATCCTCACCGGCCTGGAGACCCGCACCAGCAGCCCGGTGCGGCTGAAGCGGGAAGAGAACTTCGAGTGCACCCAGCTGGCAGGGCTTTACCCCTGCGGCGAGGGCGCGGGATATGCGGGCGGCATCATGAGCGCCGCCGTGGATGGCCTGCGGGTGGCCCGCGCCATCATCAGCCGGTATGCACCGGCAGAAGGGTGAGAAAATTTTGATGTACGATCGTGAAAACGATAACCGAAATAACGAAGGCCGACAGGTACAGCAGGAGCTGGAAGACCAGCTGCGCGCCTTTGGCGACACCATGACCGATGCCTTTGCCCACGGCTTTGAGGGCAGGGGCATGGACATCGGTGACCGGGCGTGGGATGTGGGCAAGGCCGCCGTCCATGCAGCCAACTACGGCATCGGAGAGGCCGCAAAGGCTTTCCGGCAGGGGCGCAGAGGTTATCCCTACGGGGATGCAAAGCAGTCTTTCCGCGAAGGTGCTGCCGACCCCACCGGTATGCCCGACTGGTTCCGGCAGATCTTTGCAAAGCCGGAGCCTACCCCGGTGGAAAGTATCCGTATCAGCGCCCAAAAACGCCATAGCGCAGGCTGCACCCTGCTGGCTGTGGGCATCACCTTTGCGGTGATCTTCGGGCTGGGGACGCTGGGCTGCCTCATTGGGTTGGGCGTTATTTCGCCGGCTGACGTTGTGGTGTCGGCTACGGAGGGCGGCGGCATCCTGATGACGGGCACGGATTACGTTATGAACACCGCCTACAACGCGCTGGGCATCGTCAGCGGCGTGCTGGCCCTTATCACGGCGGGCTTTGGCTGGATGACGGCCTGCGGTTCCGCCTGGGTGAAAGCCGGAAAGCAGCTGGGGCAGTTCGCCGATCTTGCGGATACCACCGACTACCACAAGGGCCTTTCGGTCCGGATGCTGGCCGACCTCGTCCACCAGAACCGGAAAAAAATGCTGAAGAAGCTGCAAAAGTACATCCGCAAAGGCTGGCTGAACGGATGGCTGGATGAAAAAACGGAAACACTCTATCTGACGGCGGAGGATTACCGCGCCGCGCAGGAGGCCAGAGCCGCCGTGCAGGCAGAGCCGGAACCCAAGGCCGAACCGCGGGCGGAACCCCAGGAGACCCCGCTCAACCTCGAAACGACCCGCCGCTTCGCCAAAGTGCTGGCGCAGGAGCAGCAGCTCATGCAGGATGCACAGGGCGTGGAGGAGCTGGCCCACATGCAGAAGACCACCGAGGCCATCTGCGATTGGCTGGAAGCCCACCCCGAAAGCCTGCCGAAAGCACGGCGGTTCGCGGAATACTATATCCCGACCACCCTCAAGCTGCTGCACACCTACAACGATGTGCAGGGCCAGAAAGGCGATAATGCCGAGAGCATCCGCCGGGACATCGCGGGCATCCTGCATACGCTCAATCAGGCGTATGACAACCTCTACGATAATCTGCTGAGCGATGTGGCGCTGGATGTCTCCAGTGAGATCGCGGCATTGCAGGGAATGCTGGCCAACGACGGCCTGACCGGGGAGGGATTGCGATGACCTGCCGGGCATGGACCTTAAAGGAATTTGACCGCACCGCCCTCAAGGAGCTGACCGCCGCCATTGCGGAACAGAACACCGAAGAACTGGAGCAGAACGCTCTGGACGACGAGCCCTGGAGCGAGCAGAAATACGCCGCCACGCTGGCGGCACAGCAGAAGGAAGCGGGCCTGCTGGCGGGTGTGCTGGCCGCGCGCGGCATCACCGACCCCACCGAGGCGCTGACGCTGCTGGCGGGCGAGGAAGAGCTGAGCGACCCCATGCTCCTGACGGACATGGACAAAGCCTGTGCCCGCATCCTCGAAGCCATCGACAAAGAACAGACCATCGTTGTTTACGGCGATTATGATGTGGACGGCGTGACGGCTACGGCCCTGCTGTACCAGCACCTCAAGGGGATGGGCGCAAACGTCAAGTGTATGCTGCCCAGCCGCGAGGGCGACGGCTACGGCCTTTCGAAGAATGCCGTCCAGTCCATCCACGACAAGGGCTGTCAGCTCATCGTCACGGTGGACAACGGCATCTCCGCGCTGGAAGAAGCCGACTTTGCGGCTTCGCTGGGTGTGGACCTCATCGTGACGGACCACCACCTGCCCCACGATACCCTGCCCCACGCAGTGGCCGTCGTGGACCCCCGCCGCGCCGACGACCACAGCCCCTTCAAGGGCCTGTGCGGCGCAGGGGTGGCCTTCAAGCTCTGTGCGGCGCTGGACGGCTGCCCGCCGGAAGAGATGCTGGACTACTGCGGCGACCTGGCCGCCGTGGGCACCGTGGCGGACGTCATGCCGCTGACCGGCGAGAACCGCACCCTCGTCAAGGCGGGCCTGAAACTGCTGCAGCAGACCGACCGGCCGGGCTTTTCGGCCCTGCTGGAGGAAGTCGGCCTGGCGGGCAGGCCCATCACGGCCGAGAACGTCAGCTATGCCATCGCGCCCCGCATCAACGCGGCGGGCCGGATGGACAACGCCGTCACCGCGCTGCAGCTCGTCCTCTGCGAGGAGGAGGAGCGCGCCGAGGAGCTGGCGCATAAGCTGAACGAGATCAATGTGGCCCGGCAGGAGACCGAGCAGGAGATCGTCCGGGCTGCGCAGGAGCAGCTGGATGCGGAACCCGCCATCCTCGAAGACCGGGTCATCCTCATCTGGGGCCGGGACTGGCACCCCGGCGTCATCGGCATCGTAGCCTCCCGGCTGGTGGAAAAGACCGGCCGCCCCGTCATCGTCGTCTCGGTGGATGAGCACGGCGAGGGCAAGGGCAGCGGCCGCAGTGTGCAAGGCTTCAACCTGCACGCCTGCATCGCCTCGTGCGAGGATCTCCTGCTCCGCTTCGGCGGCCACGCCATGGCGGCGGGCCTCTCGGTGCGGGAAGAGAATCTGCACGAGCTGCGCCGCCGCCTGAACGAGTGGGCCGCGCGGGAGTGCCCCGTGCTCCTCACGCCGCCGCTGGAATGCGACCTGTCCATCCATCTGGACCGCATCACCGTGGAGTCGGTCCGGCGGCTGGAACAGCTGGCTCCCTACGGAGCCGAGAACCCCACCCCCGTTTTTGTGCTGGAAAAGGCCGTCATCGACGGCATCTACCCGGTGTCGGAGGGCAGGCACTGCCGCCTGCGCCTGCGGCAGGGCAGCGCCAGCATATATGCCGTCTGGTTCGGGATGCACCCGGAGCAGCTGCCCTATGCCATGGGCGATGTCGTGGACGCCGCGCTGAACCTTTCGGTCTACGATGCGCCGCGCGGGGCACAGCTTTCGGGCCGCATCCTGGAGCTGCACCCGGCGGGGCTGGGCAATGCCGCCGCCGAGCAGACGGCGCTGGTGCAGGCGCTCCGGCGCGGCACCCCGCTCACGGCGGAACAGAAAGCAGCCGTGGCACCCAAGCGGAGCGATATCATCACAGTGTACCGTGAACTGCAGGCCCGGCGCTGGCACGCTGAGGATCTGCAGCCCCTGTTCGCAAAGCTGGGGGAGCAGAACACCGGCAAGATCCTGGTCGCACTCACCGCCCTCGAACAGGTGGGGCTCATCGCGGTGCAGGAATGCGGCGGGGCAAAGTTCTGGGCACTGGTGCCCGCACAGGGCAAGAAGAATCTTGCCGACGCACCGATCTTGAAATGTCTGGAGGAAGAGTAAATGCCAGAGGGAAAAAGTATGCTGGACCCGGTCAAGCCGGAGGATTCTTATTCCGCAAAAACACACCTGCATCAGGCCGTGAGCAACCCGCCGGAAGTGGCGACGGTCGCAGCCACGGCTCTGCCTGCCAACGCCCCCGAAGGGACGCTGCCCAGTGAGGTGCGCCCGGAGATCATCACCTGGGAAAAGCTGGTGGAGGCCATCCAGGCCAGCGGCAAAGCCTACAATATGGAGATGATCCAAAAGGCGTATGACCTGGCCAACAATGCCCACAGGGGCGTCTGCCGCCGCAGCGGCGAGCCCTACATCTGCCACCCGCTGGCCGTGGCCCGGCTGGTGCTGGACCTGGGCATGGACACCGAGAGCATCGCCGCCGCTCTGCTCCACGATGTGGTCGAGGACACCCCCACCACTCTGGACGACCTGAAGGCCGCCTTTGGCGAGGAAGTGGCCCTGCTGGTGGACGGTGTCACCAAGCTGACCAAGATCCAGTTCTCCAACATCGAAGAGCTGCAGGCTGAGAACCTGCGCAAGATGCTGCTGGCTATGAGCCGCGACGTCCGCGTGATGATCATCAAGCTCTGCGACCGGCTGCACAACATGCGCACCGGCGACGCCTGGCCCGAACAGAAGCGCCGCGACAAGGCCCGCGAGACGATGGAGGTCTATGCTCCCATCGCCAACCGCCTGGGCATCCTGAACGTGAAGGAAGAGCTGGAAGACCGCAGCCTGCACTATCTGGACCCCGTGGGTTACAACGAGATCAGCAAGATGCTGAGCGAGCGCGCGGGCGAGGAGTTCCTGGCCAGCGTGTCCGGCGTCATCGAGCAGCGGCTGGAAGAGAGCGGCATCGAGGGTGCGACCATCAAGCGCCGCGTCAAGAGCATCTACGGCATCTACCGCAAGACCATCATGCAGAACAAGTCCTTCGACGAGATCTACGATATCTATGCGGTCCGCATCATTCTGGATACGCTGGCCGAGTGCTACAGCACTCTGGGCCTCATCCACGATATGTACCACCCGCTGCCCAACCGCTTCAAGGATTATATCTCCACCCCCAAACCCAACGGCTACCAGAGCCTGCACACCACCGTCATCGGGCACGAGGGCATCCCCTTTGAGGTGCAGATCCGCACCCGCAAAATGGACGAGCAGGCTGAGTACGGCGTTGCCGCCCACTGGAAGTACAAGGAAGGCCGCGAAGGCCACGATAAGCTGGACGACCGTCTGGCATGGGTCAGCCAGCTGCTGGAAAACCAGCGCCTGAGCGAGGATTCCGGCAACCTGCTCCACGACTTGAAGAGTGACCTTTTGCCGGAAGAAGTGTTCGCCTTTACCCCCAAGGGTGATGTCATCAACCTGCCCACCGGTGCTACCTGCATCGACTTTGCCTACGCCATCCATTCGGCAGTGGGCAACCGCATGGTGGGCTGCAAGGTGAACAACCGCATGGTGCCCATCGACCACATCGTTTCCACCGGCGAGATCATCGAAGTGATCCTTGGCCCGGCGGACAAAGGCCCCAGCCGCGACTGGCTCAAGATCGTGCGCACCAGCGAGGCCAAGAGCAAGATCCGCAACTGGTTCAAGAAGATGCGCCGGGAGGAGAACATCCAGCAGGGCCGCGATGCGCTGGCCCGTGAACTGCGGCGCGAGATGATCATCATTCCGGACGACCAGCTGGACGAGTTCATCAACAGCTGCTGCCGCCGCCTGCGCCAGAACAACGCCGAGGAGCTGTACGCCGCCATCGGTTATGGCGGCATGACCATTGCCAACTGCCTGCCCAAGCTGAAGGAGGAGTGGACCAAGCTGAAGGCCACAGAGGAGCGGTCTGAAGAGGACCTGCCCAAGGTGGACCTGAGCAAGGTGCACGCCACCGACGGTGTGGTGGTGGAGGGCTTCGACAACACCCCCATCAAGTTTGCCAAATGCTGCAGTCCGCTGCCCGGGGACCCCATCGTGGGCTTCATCACCCGCGGCTTTGGCGTGTCCATCCACAAGCAGAGCTGTGCCAACGCCATTTCCAGCATGAAGGACCCCACCAACGCGCCCCGCTGGGTCAAGGCCTACTGGGCCGACAGCGTCAAGGACAGCTACAAGGCCGGCCTTGAAATTATCGCCCTGAACCGCAACGAGCTGCTGCAGGATGTGCTGGCCGCCCTGGCGGACATCCGGGTGCCCATCTACGCCCTGAACGCCCGTCAGGTGGAAAACAACTGCGCCGTGGTCAGCCTGACCATCGGCATCAACAACACCGAGCACCTCAACCGCGTGGTGGCGCGGCTTTCCAAGGTGAAGGATGTGCTCAAGGTGACAAGGAGTTAACGCGATGCGAGCAGTCATTCAGGCCGTTTCGTCGGCCAGTGTACGGGTAAACGGCGGCGAGCCCCGGGCCATCGGGCCGGGGCTGATGATCCTGCTGGGGGTGAAGGACACCGACAGCCTGGACATCGTGCCCAAACTGGCGGATAAGTGCGCGGGCCTGCGCATTTTTCCGGACGCGGAGGGCAAACTGAACCTCAGCGCGCGGGACCTTGGGTATTCGGCGCTGGTGGTGAGCCAGTTCACCCTCTACGGCGACACGAAAAAAGGCTACCGCCCCAGCTTTATCAAGGCCGCAAAACCGCCCCTCTCGGTGGACGCCTACGAGCTGTTTTTGGCCGAGATGAACAAACAGGGCCTCAAAGACGTGCAGCACGGCGAGTTCGGGGCCGACATGCAGGTGTCGCTGGTGAACGAAGGCCCCTGTACCATCATCATTGACACCGACGAGTGGAAAAAGAAGGAGTGATCCCATGCAGGCATTTCACATCCCGGCACCCCCGCCGTACTACACCAATACCTTTTTGCTGATCTCGGACGCCGGCCATGCGGTCATCATCGACCCGGCGGCGGACGTGCAGAACTACGAGCAGATTTTGCAGGAGCACAACGCCGTGCTCACCACTCTGCTGTGCACCCACGGCCACTTTGACCATGTGGGCAGCGCCGAGGCCCTGCGCCGGAAGTACCACGCCGTGCTCTACTGCGAAGCGGACGATCTGGCCGGGGATAAGATGTACCCGCTTTCCGAGGCCGACCACGGCTATGCGGAAGGCCAGACCGTGACAGTGGATGAGCTGCAGTTTACGGCATGGCATACGCCGGGCCACACCCCCGGCAGCGTGGTGCTGCTGTGCGGAGAGTATCTTTTCTGCGGTGACACCCTGTTTGCGGGCAGCATCGGCCGCACCGACCTGGAGGGCGGCAGCAGCGACGCCATGAACGCGAGCCTGCGCAAGCTGGCAAAGCTGCCCATCCCGCGGGAGACTCAGGTGCTGCCCGGCCACGGCGAGTTTTCCACCTTCGGGGAGGAACTGGACAACAATTACTTCATCCGCAGCGCCCAGCGCGGCGGAGAACTGTAACACGAACCCTCTCCGTCACGGCGTGCGCCGTGCCACCTCTCCCGATGGGAGAGGTGTTGTGAATCAGGCGAAAACGCTGACTGAAAGCTCTCCCTTTCGGGAGAGCTGGCGAGCGTCAGCGAGCCTGAGCGGGTTGGATTTTTCAATAAAAGAGAGAACGACATGAAGATTTATATCACGGGCCTGCCCTCCGGGTACGAGGTGGAACATCTGGTCCGCCTGTTCTACCCTATGGCACCCCTTACCCTGACCCCGCCCGAAGCGGGCGAGGACTGCGTGTGGGCCGAGAAAAAGCCGGACGGCCTGTGGGCCATGGTGCGGCAGGGCGGCAAATGCGCCGAGCGCACCGCACTGCTGCCCGCTCCGGCGGAGGCCGGCGGCGAGACGCCGGAGTTCAGTCTGGCCAGCCTGACCTATGACCTGCTGCGGCAGTGGACCGGTATCCGCCCGCCCTGGGGCAAGATGACCGGCGTGCGCCCGGTGCGCCTCATCCATGATAAGCGTGCCGCCGGATGGAGCGAAACGGACATCGACCACTTCTTCCTGGAGCGCTTCGACTGCTCAGAGCAGAAATACCAGATGGCCAAGGCCATCGCCGACCTGCAGGAGCCGATTTTGAAGGTGGGCAGTGCGCCCAAGACCTACAGTCTGTACATTGGCATCCCGTTCTGCCCGTCCCGGTGCAGCTACTGCAGCTTCGTGAGCTGCAACCTCGACCGTGACCGCAAGATGGTGCAGCCCTATGTGGATTGCCTGTGCAACGAGGTGGAAGAGATCCGCAGACAGGCCGACAAGGCCGGGCTGACCCTGTGCAGCATCTACATCGGCGGCGGCACCCCCACCAGCCTTTCGGCCGACCAGCTGCGGCAGCTCATGGGCACCGTGCGGCAGAATTTTGACCTGTCCAAAGTCGTAGAATATACGGTGGAAGCAGGCCGCCCGGACTGCACCGACGCCGAAAAGCTGGCTGTCATCAAGGAGTACGGGGCCACCCGGATCTCCATCAACCCCCAGACCTTCTCGGACGAGGTACTGGCCGGCATCGGCCGCAAGCACTCGGCCCAGGACATCCTGGACTGCTACGCCGAGGCCCGCAAGGCAGGCCACGATGACATCAACATGGACCTCATCGCCGGTCTGCCCGGCGACACGGTGGAGAGCTTTGAGCACAGCCTGCAGCAGGCCATTGCCCTCGACCCGGAGAACATCACCGTGCACACCCTGACCCTCAAGCGGGCCTCCCGCATCGTCATCGAGGACCAGCGGGAAAACGACTACGCCGACGTGGCCGCCATGCTGGAAAAATGCCGCCTGCTGGCCGAGGCGGGCTACCGGCCCTATTACCTCTACCGCCAGAAGAACACCCTGCAGAACCTGGAAAACGTGGGCTGGTGCAAACCGGGCCACGAGGGATATTACAACATCTACATCATGGAGGAAGTTCAGACCATCCTTTCCGCCGGTGCGGGCGGCAGCACCAAGTTGGTGGCCGACGGCGGCAAACGGATGCAGCGCATCTTCAATTTCAAGTATCCGAACGAGTATATCCAGCGCTTTGCGGAGGTACTGGAACGGAAAAAAGGAGTGGCTGATTTTTATGATCACGATCTGGGTCCCGAAGCGTCTGGTTGAGATCGACCTTTACAATGTGGCGGCCTGCAGCCCGCAGCAGCTGGCACAGCTGAGCGAGCACAGCTATGCCCAGCGGGTGAATTATGCCGCCGAGAAGATCCGCATGTCCGGCGCAAAGATCGTCATGCTCACCGGCCCGTCGGCCAGCGGCAAGACCACCAGCGCCCACTGCATCGCCCGGGCACTGCAGCAGCAGGGCACCCCGGCGCAGGTCATCAGTCTGGACAATTTCTTCAAGGGGGCGGAGTTCTACCCCCGCCTGCCGGACGGCACGCTGGACTATGAGAACCCCGATACGCTGGACCTGCCGCTCATCAAGCAGTGTCTGCGGGAGCTGAGCGAGACGGGCAAGACCACCCTGCCCGTCTACGACTTCTCGGCCGAGAAGCGCTCGGATAAAGCAGAACCCATCGACCTGCAGGGCGGCGTGTGCCTGGTGGAGGGCATCCATGCCCTGAACCCGGAGCTGACCGGCCTTGTGAAGGGGGATGACATCTACCGCATCTATGCCGGCCTGCGGGAGGAATACTGCATCGACGGCCGCCGGGTGATCAATACCCAGGATATCCGTCTGTGCCGCCGCACCCTGCGGGATGCCGCCACCCGCGGCCGCAGCCCGGCCAAGACCCTGACCATGTGGGACCATGTGCTGGACGGCGAGACCCGGTATATCAAGGGCTTCAAGACCACGGCAGACTTTCTGCTGGACACCTCTTTTACCTACGAGCTGGGCCTGATCTCCAACCTGCTGGGCGTGGTGCGCCGCCAGTTCACGCTGGAAGGCCACAATGCCGAGTTGTGGGATGAGACGGCCCGCCGCTTTGAGCATGTGGCGCCGCTGAGCCTGGACCTGCTGCCGCCCGACAGCATGCTGCGGGAGTTCTATGGCGGCAAGGTCTGACCGACCCCAAGATATGGGGAAAATGCGAAAAATTTGTTTCCAAACCTGCACCAAACTGTAAAAAATGCAGGACATGCGTTGCAATTGCACAGGCGGCGCGCTATAATGGGCATGACCCCACAACCCGTGGTCCGGCGCAGGCCGGGCCGTGTATGGAGGAAGAGAGAGGTGTCTTTTATGGATTTCGATTTCAATAAGATCAAGGAAATGGGCTTGGAATACGCAGAAAAAGGCAAGAATGCCGCCAAAGACTTGGCCGAGAAGGGCAAGACCCAGGCACTGATCGTCAATGAGCAGGGCAAGCTGCTCAAGGCACAGCGTCAGCTGGGCGCACTGGTGTACAGTCTGGCCAAGGGCAAGGAAGAAAACCAGCCGCTGGTGGATAAATACATCGAGATGATCGACAGCATCGAGGGCGAGATTGCCCGCCTGAAAGCCTCTCTGACCCCGGCGGAAACCGCTGAGGTGGAATTCACCGAAGCCGAAGAGCCGGCTGCTGAAGAAGCTCCCGCTGCTGAGGCAGCGCCTGCCGAAAAGCTCCGCAAGACCTGCCCGCAGTGCGGTGCACCCGTCTCGGACGATGCACTGTTCTGCAATAAGTGCGGCGCACAGCTGTAACGTAAACAGCGCCCCAGCAAAAACCGGAAAACGGGCGGTGTCCCCTTTGGCAGGATACCGCCCTGTTTTTGCGAAAAAAGAGAAATCTCCGTAAAAATACCGGGAAATGCCATGATACCCTTGCAAAACCGCAGAGGATGCGGTACAATTTGTAGTATCTTTTGGAAGGGAGGGCCTGCCATGCTGGACTGGGTACCGAGCGCACCCTATACCGCGGAACAGCTGCTGGAAGTGCTGCGCATCCTGCGCGACCCGGAAAACGGCTGCCCCTGGGATAAAGTGCAGACCCATGCTTCCATCCGGAAAAATTTTCTGGAGGAGACCTGTGAGGTGCTGGAGGCCATCGACGCCGACGACCCGGCCATGCTCCGGGAAGAGCTGGGCGACGTGCTGATGCAGGTGGCGTTCCATGCCGTCATCGAAGAAGAGCGCGGGCGCTTTACCTTTGAGGACGTGTGCCGCGAGGTATGCGAGAAGCTGGTGTTCCGGCACCCGAACATCTTTGCCTCTTCGGCGGCGCAGAATGCCGGTATAAACGGCTGGGATGCGCTCAAGAATAAGGAAAAGGGCCGCACCACCCTGGCCGACGAGCTGAACACGGTGCCGGCCACCCTGCCGGCCCTCATGCGCGCCCAGAAGCTGCAGAAGCGTGCGGTGCGCTGCGGTGTGCCGGAGCCGGAAGGAACGCAGGTACAGCAGGCTCTGCAGCAGGCTGTGGACGGCTGGAACGCTGCGCAGAACGCCGACGCAGCGGGGGAGCTGCTGTTTGCAGCGGCCAATGCCATGCGGCTGGCCGGTGTGGACGCCGAAGAGGCACTGACCTTTGCGTCCAGGCGGTTCTGCGATGCATGTCTGCAGCAGGAACAACGCGGTATTCAGGCGGATGCGCCTGCCCCGATAGAAGAAATGAAGTAACACAAAAATAGGATTTTTGGAGGGTTTATCGTATGACCAAGACCGATCTGATTGCACAGGTGGCAGCAAACACCGAAATGAGCAAGAAGGACGCTGAGCGTGCTGTCAGCGCCATGTTTGAGGCACTGGGCAAGGCCATGGCAGAGGGCGAAAAGATCACCATCTCCGGCTTTGGCACCTTTGAGGTGCGTGAGCGCGCCGAGCGTCAGGGCATCAACCCCCGCACCCGTGAGCCGATCACCATTGCCGCTTCCCGCAGCATCGTGTTCAAGCCCGGCAAGTCCCTGAAGGACACCCTGTAAGCTGTATCTGCTTTGCCGCCGCTGCCTGCAAGAGGGTGCGGCGGCTTTTTTTGTGACAGGAGGAAGAACCATGCGTCTGGATAAATATTTGAAAGTTTCGCGTCTGATCAAGCGCCGCACCGTGGCAAACGAGGTGGCCGATGCAGGCCGCATCCTCATCAACGGCAAGATCGCCAAGGCCAGTCAGGCCGTCAAGGCGGGCGACATCATCGAGGTGACCTTCGGCAACCGGCCCATCAAGGTAAAGGTGCTCTCGGATGTGGAGCCGCGCACCAAGGATGTGGCCCGCGAGATGTACGAGATCATTGCAGAGGGCGAGCAGGCATAAAAGCCCCGGTCCGGTGCATAGGATGCACCAGAAAAGGGGAGACGAACCATGCCGGAAAAAACACCCAGAGACCCGCAGCCCGCGCCGCACGATCTGATCTTGGAAAGCCGCGCCCGCCTGACGGTGACCGGTGTGCAGAAGGTACTGCACTGCAATGCCGACAGCGCTGCCATGGAAACGGGCAAGGGCACGCTGCACCTGACCGGGGCGCAGCTGAACATGGCGGCGCTGGATCTGGAGACCGGGGAGGCGAAGTTCACCGGCCGCATCGACACGCTGGAATATACGGCCAGCGCACCGGCGGGCGGTTTTCTGCGCCGCCTGCTGCGATGATCCCGGTACTGCCGCCTGCAGCCCTTGGGCAGGAGATCGCTGCCTGCACGGTGCTGGGAGCCAGTATCGGCGCACTGCGGGCTGTATTCCCGGCCAGAGGGCGTGCAGCTTTTGTGCCGGATCTGGTGTGGATGGGTGCTGTGCTGGCCGCTGTGCAGAGCTACGCAGCAGGGCAGAGCAGTGCCGGTGTTCTGCGCTGGTACATGGCTGCGGCAGCCTTTGCCGGTGCCGGTGCAGCAGCCTTTGTGCTGGGTGCACCGCTGCGTGCAGCGGGAAGCGTTTTACAGCGTCGGGTGCTCCGGCCGGCAGAGCGGCGGCGCGCCCGGCGGAGAAAGGCGCGCAAACTACGCCGCAGCGCAAAAAGAACTGCAAAAAAGCGCAAAAAGAACTTGCCAAACCAGCGCCGCATGATGTATAATTCATATGTGTTAAAGTAAGAGTCAAATGCAACGGGGGCAGAAGAGATCATGGCAGCACCGGACCGCAGAAAACGCAAGAAGAAAGTGGTCGTTAAAACGCTTGTACGGGTGTTTTTTGTCCTGCTGCTGCTGAGTATGCTGGCAGCATACATTTCCAATCAGGTCACCATCAGCTCCAAACGTGCGGAGCTGGACACGCTGAACGAGCAGATCGCCCAGCAAAAGACTGAAAACGAGGAGATGCAGCGCATTCTCAGCGGCGATGCAGACCAGATCACCGAGTGGGTCGCGCGGGATTCTTACAATTACGCTGCACCCAACGAGCGCATCTTTGTGGATGTGACCGGCAGCTGAATTGCTGCCCATTCTATGGAAAACAAGGAGTATTGAGTTTTGGCAATTGAGGTAGGGAACGTATTCGAGGGCCGCGTCACCGGTGTAAAGCCGTTTGGCGCTTTTGTCGCACTGCCGGAGGGCCGTGTAGGCATGGTCCATATTTCCGAGGTGTCCAACGAGTTCGTGCAGGACATTGCAGCTGTTCTGCACGATGGTGATATCGTCAAGGTGCAGGTGATCAACATTGCACCGGATGGCAAGATCGCGCTGTCCATCAAGCGCCTGCTGCCGCCGCCTCCGCGCCCGGCGCGTGAGGGCAGAGGCCCTGCAGGCGGTCCGCGCTCTGGTGGTCCCCGTCCGGGCGGCCCCCGCGAGGGTGGTCATTTTGGTGCAGGCCGCGGCGGCGCTGGCCGCCCCCCGCGTGAGGGCGGCAGAGGCCCTGCCCGCGACAGCGCACCCCGTGTATGGCAGCCCAAGGCTCCCGTCCGTTCCGATAACATGAGCTTTGAGGACATGATGAGCCGCTTCAAGAGCCAGAGCGAAGAGAAGATGGCCGATCTTGATCACGAGACCAATAACCGCCGCGGAGGTGGTTATGCGCCTCGCGGCCGCGGTGGCCGCCGCTGAGCGGAAAGGCCTGCGCTTTTCAAGCCTGATCAAAATAACGGAAACAGACCTGTCTCATTTGATCGGGCAGGTCTGTTTTTTCCGTAATAAAAGAAAGGAACCACAATGCCTGCAAAATTTGAACTGATCGCGCCCTGCTTCTTCGGCTGCGAGTCCACGGCCAACTTCGAGCTGCGCCGCATCGGCGCGGAGAACATCCGGGTCAGCGATGGCCGTCTGACCTTTGAGGGTGGTGCGGAGATGATCGCAGCCGCAAACCTCAACCTGCGCACCGTTGAGCGCGTCATGCTGCTGCTGAACACCTACCCGGCCTCCACCTTCGATGAGCTGTTCGATGGCGTGTACGCCATCCCCTGGGAGGAGCTGCTCCCCGCCGATGCGGCCTTCCCTGTCACCGGTTCGTCCCTGAACAGCCAGCTGACCAGTGTGCCCGCCTGCCAGAGCATCATCAAGAAGGCCGTGGTCAAGCGGCTGATGACCAAACACCACACCTCCGTTCTGCCGGAGACTGGTGCGGAGTATAAGATCCGCTTCATGCTGCGCAAGAACGTCTGCGAGATCATGCTGGACACCACCGGCGACGGCCTGCACAAGCGCGGCTACCGCCGCAACGCCATGGAGGCCCCCATCCGCGAGACGCTGGCGGCGACCATCGCCGACCTGGGCCGTGTCCGCCGCGACAGCCTTGTGGAAGACCCCTTCTGCGGCAGCGGCACTCTGCTCATCGAAGCGGCCCAGAAGGCCATGAACATCGCCCCCGGCCTGAAGCGCCGCTTTGCCGCCGAGCGGTACAGCTTCGTGCCCGCGTCCATCTGGGCGGAGCAGCGCCAGAAGGCTCTGGCCGAATCCAAGCTGGATGTCGGTTTTGAGGCCTTCGGTTACGACATCGACCCCGCCGCCGTGGCGCTGGCCAACGCCAACGCCAAGCTGGCCGGTGTGGAAAAGCGCTGCCATTTCGAGGTGGCCGATGTGGCAGCCTTTGAGGCCAGACCCGAAGCCATCGTCCTGACCAACCCCCCGTACGGCGAGCGGATGAGCACCATCGAGGGGGCCGCCCAGCTGGCCCGGACGCTGGGCCGCCAGATGGAAGCCCACCCCTGTGCAGGCGTCTACGCCATCACCGCCGACATGGAGTTCGAGAGCCATTACGGCAAGCGGGCCAACAAGCGCCGCAAGATGTACAACGGCATGATCCCCTGCCAGCTGTATATGTACTACGAGGCCCCGAAGTTTGAGCACAAGGCGAAGCCCATGCCCAAACAGGGCTTTGACGGCAAGCGTTCCACCGGCCGTTTCGAGAAAAAATAAACAAAAGTAATACTTTACAGAAAGTTTGGTGCGGCTGTTGCTTTTCCGGGGCTGACAAGGTGCGAATCTTTTACATTTCGTCAGTTGCATCCAAGACCGAAAAAAGGTATACTTGTACCATTGTAAGAATATGCAGCGCGAGGCTGCTGGAAAGGGAGGACGGCAATGGAAGGGCGCATGAGACCCTATCTTCCGGAGCTTACCATCCGCGATTATAACACATATCTGTGGTATCTGCGGGGGGTGCGCTGGCAGATGAGACACAGCTACGGGTTCTACTCCTGTCGGCTGCTGCAATACAACGGTGTGCTGTTCGCGCTTCTGGCGGACAGTCTGGCCGGCCGGTCAGCCACCTGCGTCAACCAGCGCCTGCCCGGTACACTCTGCTACCGGCAGATGATGTGCCAGACCCAGGGCATCCGCCTGGCGGCACAGGTGGAAGTGATGATGGGCTGGCATAAGCTGCAGGACCGCCGCTGGGACGAGCTGCCGCTCCGGAGCCAGCTGTTCCGCGCGGTGGACCACGCTCTCCTGCGCCGCGCCTACGAGAAGGCCGTGAGCGAAAACCCTGCGCTGGAACGTTTGTTTGGGCAGGAACAGGCACAGGCTGTGGTCCAGATGAACCTGAACGCAAAGAATTACGGCGTGGCAGCGGAGCCGATGAGCAACATCTACGGTGCGCTCTACTCCACCCTCGCCACCGATGACCCCAGCCAGCGCAAGAGCATGCGCTACATCGGCAGCTGCATCGGGCGGGTGTTCTATCTGCTGGATAAGGCCAGCCGGGTGGAAAAGGACCGCAAGGTGGGCCGGTACAATGTGTTTCTGGTCAACGGCATCAATGAGAAGGATGCTGCCATGGAAAATGCCCGGCGGCAGGCGCTGGCCGCAGCGAACGACCTGGTCCGCGCCTACGGGATGCTGGACGTCAAGCTGAACAAGTCGCTCATCGACAATATCATGATCCTCGGCCTGCGCCATGCGGTGGACCCGCTGGACGCCGAGAACCAGCCGGTGCGCTGGGAGCTGCCGTGAAGGGCCGCAGGAGCAAGAGCTGGGCAATGGCCTACTGCGGCATGGCCGCAGCGCTCAGCGTGGCCATGATGCTGATGGGAGCGGTCTTTCCTATCGCAATGTTTATCGCCCCGGCGGTGGCCAGCTTCCTCATCGCCACGGTCTGCGTGGAGTGCGGCCGGACGATGGCCCTGACGGCCTACGGCGCGGTGAGCCTGCTGAGCCTGCTCTTCGTGCCGGACAAGGAGGTGGCGCTGACCTTCGTGTTCCTGTTGGGGTACTATCCGCTGGCAAAGCCTTATTTCGAGAAAATACGCCCCGCCCTGCTGCGGGCCGTCTGCAAGCTGCTGCTCTGCAACGGCGCTGTGCTGGCGATGTACGGGCTGGTGCTGCTGTTGGTGCCGGCAGGCAGCATCGCCGAGGAGCTGCGCACTACGGCGCTGGCGGTCTCACTGGTGACGCTGGCGATGGGCAACGTGGCCTTTCTGCTCTACGACCGCGCACTGCACAATATGCTGATGCTCTACCATCTGGTCTGGCAGCCGAAGCTTCACAAAATGCTGGGCGTCCATTGACGAGCGGCCCATTTTATGATATAAATAAAACCGACCTTTTCTGTCGGCTTCTGACAGCTCCGGAAGGAGCTGTTTTTTGTTTTTGGAAGTCGGCGGAATGAGATAGAAAGAGGGGATAAGACTACCTCAGTTGACGAGAAAGCGCCGGGCCACGCGGGTGACAGCCGTGAGGGTGACGAGGAGAGGGATCATC